>Ga0208456_1000032_pt1 | contig 159404 bp, 164 predicted proteins | sample June2015DPH_4_10_2_FD_184691 | JGI IMG/M metagenome (GOLD analysis project Ga0208456, IMG submission 184691) | Peatland microbial communities from SPRUCE experiment site at the Marcell Experimental Forest, Minnesota, USA - June2015DPH_4_100... | ecosystem: Environmental > Terrestrial > Soil >... | reverse complement strand
CCAGGCCTCCAGCAACCGTGTGAACAAAGAAGGCCCTCAGCGGAGTCTGCCTCACAGTAGGTAGGGGCAGGCTACCCACAGTCAGCGGAAGGAAGAGTTCCGAACCAATAATGTGTGGACCGGGGGGGACTCGAACCCCCGACCTCCCCCAGTCTGGATCTCTTTGCCAAGGGGCTGGACGATTTCTCCGTATCCTACCAGACTAGACTACCGGCCCGCGTTCTCGCGACCTTCGTTTCGAGTCTTTAAGCCTTATTTGGACTCGGGGTTGTGATTAGCGGGTTTGGTCATCTCCATCGACGAGTTCGGCAAGATCGAGATGAGGGTAGGACGCATCATCACCGTAGAAGACATCCCAGCAGCGCGCAATCCGATGTACAAGCTGATAGTAGATTTCGGGGACGGAGGCACCAAGCAGTGCGTCGCAGGGATCAAGAACTTCTATCCGAAGGACCAATTGGTGGGTAAGCTCGTTGTCGCCGTAGTCAACCTCCAACCGAAATCTGTCGCTGGAGTCGTGTCCGAGTGCATGCTCCTTGCAGCGTACAACGAAATCGAGCTCTCCTTGCTTTCGCCAGACAAGGAGCTGCCCTTGGGCGACAAGGTCGGCTGAAACGCCGCACCAAGCTTTTAACCTCCATGATGTCGCGATGTGATTTGTGCGGTCGTCGTCTAGCCTGGTCCAGGACATCAAGTCTTTCCGGGGCATGTAGGCCTGCCACGCTGGTAAGGGCGGCATTCAAACCGTCTCCAGAAACCCGGGTTCAAATCCCGGCGACCGCACACTTCGAATCTCTCTCTCTCTTTAGCAGTAGGCAGGGAGATTAACTGCTGCAGAAAATTCTGAAAAAAATTACAGCAGTTAGCCTCTACTGCCACTGAAGAGAGAGAGAGCGCACACTTCGAATGCAGGAAGCTGGGTGGGAATCCCATGAGACGGAATGAAGCGCTACACTAGTCGACCAAACGGTACATTCCCTTCGGACACATTCTGCTGACAGGCTGTTATCTCAGATTCCCTACAGCCTTCTCGACGGCAGTCTGGATTTCGCCTGACCTCACAACTTCTGACAGCGTGGTAATGTCAGGGTACAAGGGCCTATCCTCTTCGAGATGGTTCACATATTTCCTCACTACGCTATGTGCTGCCTGAGTTCCTTTGCCCGGTCTCAAAGGCTTTCTGAAGTCTAGGGCTTGAGCTGCAGCCATCAGTTCGACGGCGATTATCGCACTAGAGTTCTTCACAATCTGTTTTGTCTTGATGGCAGTCGTCGTCGCCATGCTCACGAAGTCCTCCTGGTCGGCCGCCGTGGGTATCGAGCCTGTCGCGGCAGGCGTCGACAGGACTCTGTTTTCGCATACAAGAGACGCTGCCGTGTACTGGGCGAGCATCATGCCTGAAAACATTCCTGCGCCTTTTGTCAGGAAAGCTGGGAGGCCCATGTTCAGGTTGGGATTCACGAGCCTGTTCATCCTCCTCTCCGAAAGCGCGCCGATCGTCGTAAGCGCGATTCCGACGAATTCAAGGGCAAAGGCCAGTGGGGTGCCCTGGAAATTGGCGCCTGTGAGACACGTTCCTCCATCGTCTGGGAAGAAGAGCGGGTTATCCCCGACACCATTGACCTCGGTCTCGAACATTCTTCTGGCGAATTTCAATGTGTCCTTCGCCGCGCCGACGACTTGAGGAGTGCTTCTCAGACTGTAGGATTCCTGGACCTTCTGCGGTTTCTGCGCCAGTATCTCGCTTCCCTTTACAATCTTTCTTATGTTTTCCGCGCACTGGATAGCACCTTCAAACCCTCTCACCTTGTGGATTCTTTCGTCAAATGCAAGCATGTTCGGCAGAAGAGCTTCCAGCGTCATCGCAGCGGCGATCTCGGAGGCCTTCACCAGAATGTCTGTGTCGTAGACCTGCAGGCATCCCATTCCTGCCACTAGATTCGAGCCGTTTATCACGGCGAGTCCATCCCTCGCTTCCAGGACGACTGTCTTGATTCCAGCCTTGTCCATCGCCTCCTTTCCTTTCATTCTGTTGCCTTTGTAGAATGCCTCCCCCTCTCCCATTAGCACAAGTGCCCCTTGCCCCAAGGGGGACAAATCCCCACTTGCTCCCACCGAGCCCTTCTGGCACATCACAGGAGTAACGCCTTTGTTCAGCATCTCGACCAAGGTCTCAACCATGATGGGTCTCAGTCCGGAGTAACCTTTTGCCAACACGTTTGTCCTTGTCAGCCAGGCAGCTCTTGCATCATCAACAGCGACAGGGTCGCCCCACCCGGCCGCATGGCTGTAAACGATGTATTTCTGGAAGTCTTTGACCTGTTCAGGAGTCAGGATCACATTCGATAGCTCGCCTATGCCAGTGGAGACCCCGTAGATTTTTTCCTTCTTGGCAATGAGCTTCTCGACAATCGCCCTAGACGCCTTCATTCTTGCAATCGCTTCTCTAGACAACTCGACCTTCGCGTCGTTTCTCGCGACTTTCACGACATCTTCGATTGTCAAGTCGCTGCCATCAATTGTCAGCACTGATCTGTTAGCCTCCAACGACTTACCAAACCAGTTCGGTTGAACCACCATCATAAATCCTTCGATTGAAGGAATAACAGTTCAATGAACTACCCAAGTCAACACCGAGTCCCTATGTGGGCTCACGGACCTGTCATCTCATGTCGGCTTTTCGGAGCCGATCCCTGCCAAACCCCTGGCGACCGCTGTCCAGGCTGCGGATACGTTCGAGGGGTTATACCCTCCTCCTCCCATAGCTAGGATCCGGCCTCCGCACAGCTCGTGCGCGAGATCATGAAGCTTCGCAGTTGCGTAGGCGTGGGCTGCCGCGGTATATCCGAGTTGGGTTATCGGGTCTCCTTCTAGGCCATCAGCACCGCACTGAAACAGGATGAACTCGGGCTCAAATCCCCTAACGAATGCCTCGACCCGGTCGAAAGCCCGTTTGAATTCCTCGTCGCCAGCCCTGGGCGGCATGGGGATGTTCAGCTTGGTCTTTTCGGCCTTCCCAGTCCCTGTCTCAGACTCGCCCCCGGTTCCAGGGTAGAGGAACCTACCGTCTTCGTGGATGTCTCCGATGATTATCCTAGGGTCAGACTCGAATGCGTAGAATACCCCGTCGCCGTGGTGCGCGTCTATGTCAACGTATGCTATCCGGCCCGTCCCTTTCTCAACGAGGCTGCAGATTGCGATCGCGGCGTCGTTGAACACACAGAAACCTCCCGCCCTGTCTCTCCGCGCGTGGTGGAGGCCCCCGATGGGGTTGAAGAAGTGGTCGAAATCTCCCTTCAAAACTAGTTCCAATCCGTTCAATGTGTTTCCCACCGGAAATAGTGAAGCCTCGAAGACTCCCTTGAACGAGGGCGTGTCCCCGTAGTCAAGGTAGCCGGATCCGATCTCGGATGATTCCTTGACGAAATCCACGTAATCCCTCGTGTGGAAGAGGAGAACGTCCCGTTCTGCCGCCCGGACGGGACCGACAATCGTCACCTTTTCCTTCCCGCTCAATTGTGCTAGCTCCCTGATGGAGGCTTCGAAGAGCTGGCTCCTCGCCTTGTTCATCGGATGGCCTTGAGGGAACGAATAGAGGTTCGATTCAGGGCCGAAGGAAACGCCGAGTCTGCAACTCTTGGAGCCAGGCATCTGCCAAGCGGCTTCCGCCTCTATCAGATTAGCGTTGAGGTCACTTCCGACAACGCCGCCCGTTGAGTCCCTGGGCAGGTGCCGTTAGTAGGCTGACCGACCCACCACCACTGCACCGAACATGACTGACCCACGGGAGGGCCATGACAATTCAGTGACTTGCAATTCTTGCAGAAGAAGAGACTATCACAGCTAATTGTGGCTGGGAAGCTTCACTAAACGGATGCACCGCGGGGCATCCCATGCAACGTAATCTCTAGTCCACTCTTCTTCCTCTTTCTGCAACCAGCTTACCGTTCTTGAAGACCTTCTCTGCGAGGTTGACGCCGTAGTGGTAGGAAAAGTGCTTGTGGTTCGGGGCATCGAAGATGACAATGTCCGCCTTCTTTCCTTTCTCTAGGCTTCCCACTTCCCGCGCTCTCTGTATCGAATGAGCAGCGTTAATCGTCGACGCAACCAGGGCTTCCTCGGTGGTCATCTTCATCTGTAGGACTGCGATGGTCATCATCATCTGCATCGATTCGCACATATCTGCCGCGCTCAGGTCAGTCCCCAGCGCAACAGGCAACCCCTCGTCGATGATTTCTCTCGCTTTGGCATATGTTCCTAGATAGCAGAAGGGCGTAGTCGGCAGCAGAGTCCCCATCACTCCTTTTCTCACCAATTCTCTGATCTCCTTTCTAGGAGTGAAGATGAGATGGTCAGCAGAAACCACGCCCAGCTCCGCACCCAGTCTTGCTCCTCCACTATGTGCGAGCCAGTCCGCATGAATCCTCAACTTCATGCCGTGGCTCCTGCCCGTCTTCAGTATCAGTCTGGTCTGTTCGAGGTTGAAGTACCCATTTTCGCAGAACACGTCACAGTACTCCGCCAGCCCCCTCCTCGCGATCTCTGGAATCCATTTCCTGACGATCTCTTCCGTCAGTGCATCTACTCTATTCTCGTATCCCCTAGGAATCCCCTGTGCCAGGAAGGTCGGGACCAGATCAACAGGGTGGGACTCTCTGAGGGCTTGAATTATCTCCAGCTGTCTTATCTCCCCCTCTAGTGTCATCTCGTATCCACTTTTTGCTTCAATCGTCGTTGTGCCGTGAATCAGCATCGTATCGAGTCTCTGGGTGGTCAGCTTGACCAGTTCCTCCGTCGAAGCCTCGCCAGTCATCTTCAGAGTTGTAGGCATTCCACCTCCCTCTGCCTTGATCTTCAGGTATGGGATTCCCTTCACGGCCATCGCCTCGAGTTCGTCTTCCCTGGAGCCAGCGAAAACTAGATGCACGTGGGGATCTATGAGCCCAGGAGCGACCAACCTTCCGCTCGCGTCGATGGTCTCAGCTCCCTTCTCTAGCCTATCCAGGACCTTCTTGGTCGTCCCTACTGTTGCTATTCTCCCGTCTTTGACAGCGACTGCTCCGTCCCTGACGATTCCAAGGTCCTTCATTCCCTCTCTGACTCGGGGCCGGTCATTTTTCCCCGCCAGCGTAGTGAGTTCGTCCGCATGGACTATCGCATAGTCAGCCCTGATCGGCATAATCGTAACGTCCCTTCGTCTAGAGTTCTAGGTACTTCTTCCTTTCCCACTCGTGCACCATGCGATTGAAGTCCTTCCATTCCTTGGTCCGAATCTGAAGGAACCTGTCGGAGAATGTCGTTCCCAACTTCTCCAGAAGATACTTGTCCCTGGAGAACTCGTTTAGCGCCTCTCCCAGGTTCTCAGGAAGCACTTCGATGCCTCTCGCTGTCCTCTGCTTGCTGCTCATCGCGTAGATGTCCTCTTCCACGGGTTCCGGGGGCTCAGCTTTCCTTCTGATACCGTCCAGTCCTGCCGCTAGGATGCCGGCGAACGCAATGTAGAAGTTGCATGTTCCATCGGAGGGTCTGTACTCCAGTCTTGTTCTCATCTCTTTTCCGGGCGGAACCCTGACCAGAACAGACCGGTTGTACTTGGCCCATGAAAGGTAGACAGGAGCTTCCCAGCCGGGCACTAGCCTCTTGTAGGAATTGACGGAGGGGTTGGTCAGGGCGGCCAAGGCCTTCGCATGGGTTAGGATGCCTGCGAGGAAGTGCAACGCTACCTCACTGATACCGTACGCCCCCTTAGGATCGTAGAACAGGTTCCGTTTCTTCCCTTCGTCTATTAGACTGACGTGAGTGTGCAGTCCTGCTCCGTACCCGTCGTGGAAGGGCTTTGGCATGAATGACGCGATGAGCCCCTTTCGCGCCGCGGTCATCTTTACAATGAACCTTACCAAGTAAATCATGTCGGCCATGCTCATAGCGTCAGAATAGGTCAGGTTCAACTCGTACTTTCCGGGAGGCACTTCGTGATGATGCTTCTCGACGACGACTCCCGCGCTTCTGAGGTTGTCAGTGATCTCCAGCCTTGTATCAATGCCTAGGTCAGCGGGCGGGCTGGCCAAGTAGCCTCCCTCGTCATACCTCTTCGGGTTCCCGGCATCATCCCTCTTGAACAAGAAGTACTCGATTTCGCTGCACGTGTTGTACTTGACCGACCTCCCGAGGGTCCCCATGGACTCGTCTATGACTCTCTTGAGTACGAACCTCGGATCAAGTTCGAAAGGTCTTTCAGACTCCGGCTGGCAGATGTCACAGAGTACTCTTGCCACCCTCTGAGCGAACAGACCAGGCGGCAGGACCACAAACGTTTCCAGCCGTGGCGTCAACTTCAAGTCACTCTCGCTTATGTCCACCATGTCCACGGAGGAACCGTCCATGTGGATGCCCTCTGCGGCTACCTTAGACAACAGACCACTAGGCACCCATAGAGAGTGCAGGATACCGGACAGATCTGTGAACTGCAGGGCGACTTCTTTCACGTCCTCCTTCCGGATCATCCTCGCGACCTCGGAGACGCTCATCTTGACCCGCCTAACCATTCCTCACTCTATTTCTGCGTTATGCGTCCCGTCATGCACCCCCCAGCGTTGGCAGGAACAGGGGAGGGTTCTTGACTGCATTCGGGGCCTCGTCGAATGAAGAGCAAGAACCAATCACCGTGGCTGCGCGAGATAGCGGCATAGTGCAATCCCTCATGCAGAGAGGTTGATCTCTATTCCCTTCTTGCTTAACGTGAATCGGCGAGGAGAGGCATGGCGGCGAACACCTTTGTATCCGAAATCAGATTCGCGATTCGTGAATACTCATTGGGCTCGTGCGGTACGTCATCCACGGTGCTCCACACTACGGTCGGAATGCCCCGATGCCTGAAGAAGTTGCCGACAGTCCGGAGTCCGATCCCAACGAACTTGGGCTCTTTCCTCGCCATTCGGACAATCGCTTTCTCCACGAGCCTCGCGATTTCGCACGTCTGAGACGTCGCGGGACCAGCATCGTCTCGCTGGATGATTTCAAGAGAAGCATCTGCACCGCACTCCGACGCGAAGTCGTGCAGCGAAGAATGTATGTCTGACAAGACCGAATCGAGAGAGTATTCCGGCAGGACCCTGCAATCGAAGTAGAACGCATCGAGACCTGGAATCGTATTCACATTCGGAACGTTTGGATCCACCTTTGTAGGTTCGAACGTCGAGGATGGGTCATCGAAGAGATCATTGCGCTTGACGTACCGCCGGTGCAGGGTCTCGTCAAGGGCCAGCGCGAGCTTCATACCAAGCCTGTGAGCGTTTTTGCCCTTTGTGGGAAGACTCGCGTGCACTTGCTTTCCTCTTGTAGTGACCTTGAACCACAACAGGCTCTTTTCAGCTATCTCGATATCGGTTCCCTTCGGGCTTCCGGAGTCGGGAACGACAATAAGATCGTCTGGGCCAAAAGAGGAATGCTCCAAGAGGTACTTCACGCCGTAGTTGCTTCCGCACTCCTCATCAGCGACAAACCAAGCACCCACGTTAAAGGGAAGTCTCTCGGCGAGAGACTTCAGCTCTCTGAGAGCGAAGAGGCTTGAAACGAGCGACTGACCGTTGTCCTCTGCGCCCCTCGCGAAGATCTTTCCATCTTTGATTCTGGGCTCAAATGGGTCGCTGTTCCATAACTCCGCGCTCCCTTCCGGAACGGTGTCCATGTGAGCGAGAAACCAAAGCGTTCTGCTCTTGTCCACGCCTTCGAGCTTGGTGCAGAGATTCGGTCTGATTCCCCGTCTGTATCCGCTGTCAGGCACATCGACCCTTGACACCTCGAATCCCTCACCTTCAAGAAAGGACTGAACGAGATTCGCCCGGTCAATCTCGCCAGGCCCACCCATTCTGGGATTGACCGCGTTTACTCTCAACATGCTTACGAAGAAGTCCTGGACCTTGCCTGCGTCGCGATCAATGTCGGAACTCAGTCTTGAAAGGACGTCAGGACTGTTCTGCATGGACACCCAGGTTTTCGGACCCTCCGAATAAAGATACCCGCTTTCAGCGGTTTGGTCGCAACTCCTCCCTTCCTCGCCGATTGGCGCCACCAATCGTCATGTGACTTACTAGTGCCTTGACGGCCCGGGATGAACTCTTAAATCGAGAGTCATCCCCCAAAACCATCGTGCAGAAGCACATCATCAGGGCACCGCGGGGCAGCGAGATATCGTGCAGGAGCTGGCATCAGGAGGCTGCGCTCCGGATGCTGATGAACAACCTAGACCCAGAGGTCGCCAAGGATCCAGAGAGACTGATAGTATACGGTGGAACGGGCAGGGCTGCGCGAAATTGGCCCGCCTATGAAGCGATAGTGAAGTCGCTAAAAGCTCTGGCCAACGATGAAACGCTACTCATTCAATCCGGCAAACCCGTTGCGGTATTCAAGACGAGCGAGAGGGCCCCGAGGGTGCTCATCTCTAACGCGATGATCGTACCGAAATGGGCTGACTGGTCCTACTTCAGGGAACTGGAAGAGAGGGGACTCACGATGTACGGGCAGATGACTGCGGGGAGCTGGATGTACATAGGCACCCAGGGAATACTCCAAGGCACCTATGAGACTCTCGCGGCCGTTGCCTCGAAGCACTTCGGTGGCTCGCTGAAGGGAAGGACGGTACTGACCTCCGGACTTGGAGAGATGGGAGGCGCCCAGCCGCTTGCCGTCACGATGAACGAGGGGGTCGCGTTGGTCGTCGAAGTCGACCGACGGGCGATTCAGAGGAGGCTCGACAAAGGCTACTGCGAAATGGTCGTGGAGAGCGCCCGTGAGGCCCTTGACGTGGCGAGGAGCGCGGCAAAGGAGGGAAGGGCAATCTCCGTGGCCCTGCTTGGCAACTCCGCCGAGATACTCCCGGAGCTCGCGAAGTCTGGGTTCAGGCCTGATGTGATAACCGACCAGACTGCGGCGCACGACCCGCTGGCAGGCTACATCCCCGAAGGCCTTAGCGTCGAGGAAGCTTCGGCGCTGCGAGGGTCTGACCCTGAGGCATACCTGAAGCGCTCTATGGCGTCGATCGCGAAACACGTCACCGCGATGCTCGAGTTCCAACGTGGAGGGGCCGTCGCCTTCGAATACGGCAACAACATCCGGAAGATGGCGAAGGACGCGGGGGTAGCAGACGCGTTCAAGATTCCCGGTTACGTGCCGGAGTACATCAGGCCGCTCTTCTGCGAGGGAAGAGGCCCATTCCGTTGGGTCGCTTTGTCCGGCAGGCCGGAGGACATCTATGCGACGGACGAGGCAATCGTGAAGGAGTTCGGGGACAATCTCTCGCTCGTAAGATGGATTACAATGGCGCATGAGAGGGTCCAGTTCCAAGGTCTTCCCGCGAGGGTCTGCTGGCTGGGATACGGGGAGCGGGCGAGGTTCGGAAAAGTCATCAACAGAATGGTCCGCGATGGCACCATCTCCGCACCGATTGTGATAGGACGCGACCATCTCGATTCTGGTTCAGTGGCCTCGCCCTACAGGGAGACCGAGGGGATGAAGGACGGGTCCGATGCCATTGCTGACTGGCCGATCCTTAACGCGCTCCTCAACGCAGTCTCAGGAGCCTCCTGGGTCTCCGTCCACCACGGCGGAGGGGTTGGCATCGGCTATTCAATTCACGCTGGGCTCGCGGTCCTCGCCGACGGGTCGAAGGAGGCAGACGAGCGAATCGGAACCGCGCTCACGAACGATCCCGGCCTCGGCGTAGCGAGACATGCCGATGCCGGATACGAAGATGCACTCCGCACTGCGAGGGACAAAGGCGTCAGGATACCGATGAACGAAGGTTAGCGCCTCACGAAATCTTACGCCTCCAGTCGAATATGCAGCGCATGGCATAAGTCGCACCTGTCGATGTCGCCAGAGTGAAAAGCGCCTCAGCCACAGTGTCTTTCTCTAGCAATCAAGGCAAAGTGCTAGGTGTGCGGGCTTTCGCATGCTACGACTTGGAGCGCTCTTCGACAAGCTCCTTCGCTCTGTCGAACCTGATCTTCCTCTCCTCCACCATCTTCTTCGCCACGATATCGATCATCTTTCCTGATGCCCCCGCTGAAACCGCGATGTTCCTCGCGTGCAGTTTCATGTGGCCTCTTTGGATGCCCTCCATCGCGAGCGCCCTAAGCGCCGCGAAGTTCTGCGCGAGCCCTACGGCCGCCATCACCTCAGCCAACTCCGTCGCGGTCTTGACGCCCAGAATCTTGATTGCGGCCCTCGCCGCTGGGTGCGTCTTTGCCGCTCCGCCGACCAACCCCACTGCCATGGGCATCTCGAGCGTGCCTACCAAGTCGCCGTTGGCATTCTTTTCCCAGGTGGTAAGTGGTTTGTATTTTCCGCTCCGGGATGCGTAGCCGTGTGCGCCTGCCTCAAGTGCCCTGGTGTCCTGTCCGCAGGCTATTCCGACGGCGATGACCCCATTCATTATCCCCTTGTTGTGTGTTGTGCATCGGTAGGGGTCCGCATCAGCGAACGCGTAGGCTAAAGCGATTCTGTCCACGGCGTCCTCTCCACCAATCGCCTCTTTGTCGAAGACAGCGGTTGCCCTGACCAGACGCCTGTCGGCGAGATTGGAGATTATCCTGAGGACGACCTTCCCTCCAGTGATTTCTTCGACCATTGGCGCCACCGCCTCAGCCATCGTATTCACGGCGTTGGCTCCCATTGCATCTCCAGTGTTCACGATGAGCTCGGGCACGACCATCGGGCCCTTTATGGTGGAAATGACCTTCACGTTCAGGTCCTTGGCCCCTCCGCCGAGCGACACCAGCATAGGGTCTTGATCGTTAGCCTTCTTCAAGATCTCGGTCTTCTTCTCAAGCACTTTGGATTTTGCCTCATTCGGGTTCTTCACGCCTACGACCTGGATCTGCCCAATCATCACGGGGCCGGTATTAGTGACTCTGAAGCCTCCCTTCACCCTCGCCATCTTCGCCGCATTGCTCGCGGCTGCCACTACTGACGGCTCTTCAAGCGCCATGGGTACGAGGTAGTCCTTCCCGTTGACCTTGAAGTTGACCGCGACTCCCATCGGAAAGGTTATCCCCCCGAGAACGTTTTCGATCATCCTGTCTGCTACATCACTAGGAAGTCCGCCCGTGTTCGCCAGAGTTCTCGCTTCATCGTCTGACAGACCGGTCAGTTTCTTAACGATCTTCATCCTCTCCTTCATCGGCAGCTTGTAAAACCCCGGAACTTCGGAACTCCCTCGCATTTCTTTCGTGCTGCACGTCGACGGCTGGTTATTTAATCCAAATGACTGCCCATAACAATCGTAGCCTCTTAGCGAACTGCGCACGCGAGCGCAAGCCACTGGTTCCCCCGCGTAAACATAAAAAGCGGTAGAGGGGGCCGTGCGACACCACGGGCCGGTCGTCTAGCTTGGTTAGGACATCGCTCTGACACGGCGAATTCGCGGGAGTAGCTCTCGCACGCCAAGGTCCCCGGTTCAATTCCGGGCCGGCCCATTCCTGATAAGCTCAGAATAGTCTCTGTTCGTCTGGACTAGCTGGATTCTAGCTATTTCAGCGATTGGTTGCGGAGCCCATTCCTGCAAGGTCCCGGCCCAGACGTGCTGCTCTGTCGTTCCTTCTCGTGCCACCCCACAACGGCTTTATCATCCAATTCCCATCTTGAGTGAAAGGAACCCTTGTCCCATAGCGAGCGGAGACTCGCGGCGATAATGTTCACGGACATGGTAGGATACACCGCGCTCTCCCAGAAGAGTGAAGCCCTTGCGATGCAGTTGCTGAATATGCACAGAAGTCTGGTTAGGCCCTTCTTCCCCAAACATAACGGAAGAGAGGTGAAGACCATCGGGGATGCGTTCCTAGTAGAGTTCGGGAGTGCCCTCGATGCCGTTAGATGTGCTTTCGACATACAGCAGTCCATGCACGAGATGAACTCCGGTCGCTCTCAAGAGAAGCAAATTCAGCTGCGGGTAGGAGTCCATGTAGGCGACGTTATCCACAATCAAAACGATGTTTACGGCGATGCCGTCAACATCGCGTCGAGGATAGAACCCCTCGCTATTCCTGGTGGAATTTGCCTCTCTCAGCAGGTCTATGATCAAGTCCGGAACAAGTTCGAGTTTCCATTGGTGAGCCTTGGTAGGAAGGAGCTGAAGAACGTGAATGAGCCTGTGGAGGTGTTCAGGGTCGCGATGCCCTGGGAACAGACCGCTGTGACAGAAGCTCCCGCCTTCCCAACAAACAGAATCGCAATTCTGCCCTTCACCAGCTTCAGCTCCAACCCGGAAGACGCGTACTTCGCAGATGGCGTGACTGACGAAATCATATCGGCAGTTGCAGGAATTAGCGGCCTGCGAGTCATCTCCAGAACCTCTGTGATAGGCTACAAGGGAACCACGAAGAAGGTGAAGGAGATTGGAAAAGAGCTTGAAGTAGGGTCAATCCTAGAAGGGACCTTCAAGAAGGCAGGAAACAAGATTAGAGTAACTACCCAACTAATCAACGTAGCTGATGATGAGCACCTCTGGGCCCAGAACTATGACAGGAACTTGGACGACGTGTTCGAGGTCCAGAGTGATGTTGCGAAGCAAGTCGCAGACGCGCTTAAGGTTCGGATTCTCTCCCCCGAGAAGGAACGCATCGAGAAGAAGCCCACGGAGAGCACTGCAGCCTACACCCTCTACCTGAAGGGCAGGTACCACTGGAACCGGAGATACTTCGAAGATATGAAGAAAGCAGCAGAGTTCTTCGAGCGGGCTGTCAAGGAAGACCCTGGTTTCGCCCTCGGGTATGTAGGACTCGCCGACTGCTTTGGCCTGCTCCGCGACAACTGGGGAGTTGACATTGTCGGGAACCTAGAGAAGGCCAAGACAATGGTGGCCAAAGCACTGGAACTCGACCCAGGGCTGGCCGAAGCGCATACCACCAAAGCGTTTGTGCTCTACGACGAATGCAACCTCAGAGAGGCAGAGGAGGAGTACAGGAAGGCAATCGAGCTGAAGCCGAGTTATGCCACGGCGCATCAGTGGTACTCCATGCTGCTGCGCGCTCAGGAGAGGTGGGACGAAGCTCTTGAAGAGATTGAGAAGGCTCTTGAACTCGACCCACTATCACCCATAATAAACTTCAACCACGCCATATGGTACGACGCCAAGAGGAACTACAAGAGGGCAATAGAAATATACAAGCGGGTCCTCGAACTAGACCCTGGCTATCCTCTGCACCACTTCATGATGTGGGCCTACGGAAGAATGGGAATGTCTGATGACATGAGGCGGGAGGCGTCTATTGCAGCCAAGCAGGTGCAGGGCTTCGAATCAGCTACAAGGTTGTGGGCGGAGTATTGCATTGCTTGCTGCGAAGACAACAAGCAGGCCCTAAGAGGCCTCTTGCCTGAACTCGAAGCCCGCGCCAACGAACCCTTGGTGGGTGCCTCCATGGTCGCGTCCTGCTACTTCAAGCTCGGCGAGAACGACAAAGGGTTCGAGTGGCTTGAGCTTGAATACTCACAGAGAAGGGACATGCTGCTCACAATCAAGATAGACCCGGACTTTGACGAAATCCGCACCGACCCGAGATACCTCGACCTCCTGAAGAGGCTCGGGCTGGATTGACTCCGCGCGCGCTAAGGGGGGATGAGCGGACATTGCCTGTGTCCGCGCGCCTACCCGAACTGACAAGTCCCGGCCAGGGCGCCACGCGAGGAAGTAGTTTGGGTCTGGATTTGCACAGTAAACTGTACAAGTCCGGGCGGGCCCAATACTGTCAATCCTTAATACGATGAACCACGCCTTCGCCCGAGGGTAGCGATGAACCGGGGCCTGCTCGTCTTCTCCATCCTTCTGATTCTGTTAGGATTCGGCCTAGACGCCTACCTCATTGCTTTCTTCGGTTTCTTCCTCCTATTCCCGGCCCTCCTAACGTCACCCCGGCCGCGTCCCCAACGTCCCCCCACAAGTTCGGGACAGCAGGCGCCTGAGCCCGCTCCCGCAATGGAGACGACTCCCGAGCCCGCTCCTAGCTGGGGGACGGTCTCCGCGCCAGTCGCGCCCCCGACTGTTGCAGCCGCATCAATCCCCCCGTCCCCTATCTCTCAGCCCTCATTCAGCGCGCCGCTCTTTCCGACAAGCATTTTTCCCATTGCATCGCAGCAGATGCCTACGACACAGGCACTCAAGGAAACGAAGAGTGGATCGCCTGGTTCCAGAGATGAGGTGCTTGAGCTCGGGGCTATATTGACATTGATGAAACTGATTTTCGGCTAGGGCACGTAAAGGCTCATATCTCTCGCCACTTTCTTCAGCCTCTCTACTCTGTGCGGTAATGAGGGGTGTGTCGAGAAGAGCTCGACCAACGAGTTGCCCCTGAACGGATTCACTATCCACAACGAAGACGTTGCGGGAGACGGAGCCTGGGCGGATCTGTTCGAGATAGGCCTGGTCTGGACCCTGCTGGAAATCTTCTCCAAGGCGCTGATCAGCCCTCCAGGATTCCTCGTCAGCTTCGCTCCGTACTCATCTGCGCTGTACTCGTCATCCCTGCTTATCCCCAGTCTGACGAAGGTCGCCCCAAGAGGCACCAGAATCGCGGCAACGAGGAGAACAATCGGCGAGTTCTTGTTCTTGCTGTTTCCGCCTCCGAGCATGCCCGACCAAAGAGCCATGGTTCCGATGTAAGATATCGCTCCCGCCATGGTCGCGGCCACGCTTGACATCAGGACGTCGCGGTGGACGACGTGCCCAATCTCATGACCTATCACCGCTTCGAGTTCATCCGGGGTTAGCGCCTGCAGGATCGACGACGTGGCGCACACGACCGCTTTGTTGGGCCCCCTGCCGGTCGCGAAGGCGTTCGGCTGTGGGGAGTCGACTATGCCCACCTTCGGCATCGGGATATTCGCCTTCTGGGCCACGTTCCTGACGACCCTGAAGAGTGTCGGGTTGTCACTCTCTTGAATCATCTTGGCCCTGGTCATCCTGATGACGAGCGAGTCGCTGAAGTAGTATGAGACGAAGTTGAAGATAGCCGCCAGCACGAGGGCGAATAGCATGAAACCCCACGGGTCGCCGATGTAGAGCCCCACAGCAAACCCGATGGCCATCAGGAGGCCTGTCATCACCGCAAAAAGCATCGTTATCTTCAGATATGTTAAAGCGGCCATTTCACTTCGGGAAAAATCGCCGCTCCCGACCGCCGTATATAGTTTTCCTGCAAGATTCGGATTCTGTCAACTTGTCCGGGCATCGCTCCAGAGAATCTCTACCGAAAGGATAAAATTCACGTGGACGGAGCAATCCGACGAAATACAATTGGAGGACAACGGTGACGACGAATGGCCTACGAGAAGACGCAGGGGATACCCGTTTGGTCCATGGGCATTCCCCGACATCGATGAGATGATGAGGGAGATGGAGAAGGCCTTCTCGGAGCAGTTCAAGGAGTTAGAGAGGGAGCTCCCCAAGAACTTGATCAGAGAGACAAGGTCTGCGGATGGCAGCACGAAGAAGGAGATAGGGCCGATAGTCTACGGCTATTCCGTCACCATTGGACCCGACGGCAAGCCGGTGGTGAGGGAGTTCGGCAACGTTAGGAAAGGTGAAGGAACCCCTTGGAATGAGATTCAGGACAAGCGCGAACCTCTTGTAGACGTTGTGAGCTCTGACAAGGAGGTGAGGGTGATAGCAGAGATGCCCGGCGTCGAGAAGGATGACATCAATGTCACCGTCAACGAGAAGTCACTCGTCATATCGGTCGACAATGAGGACAGGAAATACTACAAGCAACTTGAACTCCCCGGAGTCGTAGACCCAAAGGGCGCGAAATCAGCCTACAACAATGGTATCCTCGAGGTTACGATTCCGTTGAAATCCCCAGGCGGAACTGGGGTCAAACTCCGAGTCGACTGACCTACTGGTAGGGTCCGCCTTCGGTTCCTTCTTTGTATCTCGCCAACGCGTTGAGCGTGGCCTCCTTGTAGCCATGTTTCTCAGCGAGAGACCTGGCGATGTCTCCTGCGGTAATGATGCCTACCATGGATCCTCTCTGGTCGACGACTACGAGCCTCCTCACCTGGTACTCTGCCATCTGGGCTGCCGCGTCGGTCAGCGAGGCGTTAGGGGAGATCGTGATTAGCGGGGTCGACATGATGTCCTTCACATAGACTCTCGTAGGGTCGAATGCATCGGCTAGCACCTTTGAGACCAGGTCCCTCTCCGTGACGATTCCTATCGCCCTGTTGGTTTGCGTTACGACGGAACAACTGACCCCTTTCTTGGCCATCGCCTTTGAGCAATCCTTCACGTTGGTGTTGAGGTCGACGGACAACACAGTTCTCACCATTATATCCGCAACGCTCGGCTCCTGCTGGGTCATCTTCACGGGTAGGAGACTACGCTAATATATCAATTGGCTTGCGGCCCGAAAGCGGATGGCCGAAACCGTTGTTTCAGTGAAGAATCTCGGGAAGCGGTACGACGGGGTTGCGGCAGTCGACGACGTCTCCTTCGATGTGCAGAAGAAGGAGATCTTCGCAATTCTTGGCCCGAACAGTGCGGGAAAGACGACGACGATCGAGATACTGGAGTGTATTAGGCAGCCAACTTCGGGTTCTGTGAAGGTCCTTGGTAACTCAGTCGCAACGCACAATGAGGCAAATGAAATCAAGAAGAAGATTGGCGTGCTCCCCCAGAAGTTCAGCGCCTTGGGAAGGCTCACCGTCGCAGAGAACCTAGAATTCTTCGCCGCTATGTACGGCACGTCCGTCGACATGACGAGCCTGCTCGATTATCTCGAAATACGAGACAAGGCAAAGGTTCGGTTTTCCAACCTGTCCGCAGGGCTGAGACAGAGGGTGGGAATCGCAATCGCCACGGTCAACGACCCGGAACTGGTCCTTTTCGACGAGCCTACGACGGGCTTGGACCCAGAGTCCAGGGAGGCCACTTGGAAGGTGATCGAGGACCTACGAACGAAGGGTAAAACGGTAATCCTCGCGACGAACAATATTGTTGAGGCGCAGAGGCTCGCCGACAGGGTAGGGATCCTCTACAGAGGTAAGATCATGGCACTTGACACTCCCGCTGAGCTCCTTAGCAAGTTCGGTGGCGGCAGGGCGGTCATCTTCAGGAACGGCGGCGACGCAGCCTTCGGGACTCTCAGACGCTTCTTCGACACCGTTTCAATGGACGGCTCAGACGTGGTCGTGCCCTTCGACAGACTCAGGGATTTGGAAGTGGCGCTCACAGCCTTGGTGGGCAGGGGCCTCGAAGCAGAGGTCTTGCTCCGTTCTCCCACAATGGAGGATGTCTTCCTGAAACTCACCGGAATGAAGATGTCTGACACTGGTGAAGCGAACTGAAGATACTCGCCGTCTCCCTCGTCGTCACTCGCACCTGGCTCAGAAACAGGAGTGGGCTTCTCTTCAGCTTCCTCTTTCCTGTGATACTCCTCCTCGTCTTCGGGAGCATCTACGACAACCCTGGCAACCCAGGTCAGGCGGTCGGCCAGAACACCGCTACCTACTACCTCACAGGGCTGACTGCTGCCTTCATAATGACGAACGGCGTGATCGGCCTCACCAACGTCGGCTCAGAGTTGAAGAGAAGCGGGGTTCTCAGGCGCCTGTCCACTACCCCTCTGACCAAGCTGGAGTGGCTCCTCGGGAACGTCCTGGGCCAGATTGTTCTCGCCTTTGCGCTGGCGGCCATAATGCTAGCGCTGGGAGCTGCCCTCTACAACACCAGTGTCTTGGTCAATGCGTACTTCGTGGCCATGCTGTTCCTAGGCGCCCTTCTCTTCTCCGGCGTGGGTATGTCCGTGGCAGGCCTCGTCGAGGACCCCGTTGTGGCATCTGGGCTCAGCGAAGCTATCGCCTTTCCGATGATGCTGCTCTCCGGCACATTCTGGCCCATCAGCTCCATGCCATCATACCTACAAACAGTCGCCCGAGTCCTTCCTCTAACCTACTTCGCTGACGGACTGAGGAATCCGATGGTCTCTGCCGCCTTCACCGACCTTGCCGTCGTCGCCGTCTTCGCTTTAGCACTAGTACTGCTCGGCGCAAGATCCACACATTGGAGAGAATCCTGAAAGTGGACCGGGGGGGAATTGAACCCCCGACCTTGGGACCTCTGAGGTTCTCCCGCGTGCAAGGCGGGCGTTCGTACCGCTGAACTACCGGCCCACTGAGCAGGCCAGTCCCTGATCGCTTCTTATTCTCTTCCCGTTTGGAAAGGAATTATAGCCTATCTGAGGGCGTCCAACGATGGTGGGCTGGTAGCTCAGCTTGGCTAGAGCACCCGACTGATAATCGGGAGGCCAAGGGTTCGAATCCCTTCCGGCCCATGCATGCAAAGCATACTAGTAATGCAATTTCCACTTTGTGTTCATCCAATCTCAGCCGCGCGCTCCTTGGAGTTAACGGGCCAGGTGGAATCCAGACCCATTATGGGTTCGAATCTCTTTCCGACAGAAGTCCCTGGCCGGGACTTCATCTAATGCAGGCTCACACGAACTCGTGGCGCCTGCTGATGCTCTCTTTGCAGATTGAACCCTTGCCGCCGACGCGTTTGTTGCAGTGTTGGCAGGCCATTCTTTCGTTGCCTTCTACGAAACTGTGCGACCCTCTAATTCGATGCGCAGGACAGCTTCCTCCACCAGCACCCTTAGACGCTCCGCAGTTCCTGCAAAAGTACATGCCGAGTCTAATCAGTTTGAGCCGATATAAGGCTACAACGACGCGCCGAACGTGGTGGGTTCGATACAGTTAGGCAACTTCATTCATGCGAATACATTCGCGGATTAGTGTCATGATTACGGTCACAAGCTGAAACTGACCTAACTGCGTGCAGTCTGTTAACGAGTTCTCACCCAAACGACAAGGCTTTGGCTAACTTGGATTCTAGCTCGTTGTCTTAGGTCCTTAAATTCTCGTCCTGTGGCAACCCAACCTCAAATAGCGGGGTCTGTCAATTGGTGGCGATGTCATGCCAGTGATTCTCCCGTGTGAAACGAATCACACGAGCTGAGTCAGTGATGGAGAAGTGGGGTCCTCCAGGTGTTGTAATGCGTAAACCCCAGTGTGAGGTTTCACGCCAAACATCAGAACTGTGCCATCCCTAACGAAAACTCTTGCGTAACTGGAACTCATCGAGAGGATGCGCGAGCGGATAGGCGAATCCTTTGGCAGGAAGAGAATGTGTGCGTCGTGCGACTGCGCCAGAGTGATTATCTCTTGAGACGTAACCTCAAGTAGTGAATCTAGATCCGAAGCGAATAGATTCTCCAGTGCGCTAACGGACTTTACGAGTAACATGGACCGATCCTTCGATTTCTCCCGCAGTCTTGTCGTCTCTCTAGTAACTAGCTCATGGATTTCCTTGGGCGTGGCACTTTTCGGCAAGTTCGCTGTCTCAAGGTCGCTAGTCCTCACCACGTTGAGAATGCGGAGCCTGTCAGTTACAGCACTTATGCCAAGGGCCTTGGTCAGAATCGAGTTCGTTAGTTCATCGTTCGCGCCTGGCAATGGGAGAAGGATTGCACTCCTTCCCATCGACAGAAAGTTGATGATGGGAGGCAGCTCGATTGCTCTGAGCGCGGAGTAGGGAACGTTCTCATCATATTCGATGGCCAGAGTGCTCCCAGGAATCATGCCTCCAAACAGTCTATCCAGAGCGCCACTCCCGAAGGAATAGGATCCATCGATGTCAGGCCTTTGTGCAAATCTGCCCATCTTCGAGTAATCAGGAATGGCATAAGGTCCGAAGAATGTGAATTTTCCTTCTAGAAGTGTAAAGAGATACTTATGCTGAGGTATCTTTGTCCCACGCAGTTTGTGTATGATGAATTCTCGTACCGCACGGTCTTGTTCTTCAACCCTCGCCAACTCGAGGATACCATCGACGAGGTAATCTATGGTCGTGGCGCCGGGTTCCTCGCTGACAAAGATGAGTTCGGCGCCGGAGTTGTTTGCAAGGGCCATTAGAGTCTTCTCGGCTCGTAACCTTTCTTTCTGGTCCAATTCCTTCGCGAGGCCATCCCAACTATCAAACACAATGGTCCTGACTTTCTTGGGCTCTGTAAGCTGCATGACAAAATCCAGAACTGATGTCGCGTCCTCGAGCCTAATATCCAAGAAATCTTGACTGTCCAGGGTCGCCTTCATGGCCGGTATGTGCGCTTCAAGGAGTTCTTTTGGAACCCTTGAGGATATGTACGCGCCTTTCCCCTTGCCCGCTGCCTTGAGAATCTCAAGGGCGAGTATTGTTTTGCCGGTACCTGCGAGCCCTTTGATGAGCAAGGTTCTGACGGGACGCTGCGTGAATTGTTTCAAACCAAGTACCGTAGCAATCCGTGTCTCTGCCAAATCCTCGGCTCCAGAACCAGCAGTACTCCTTTGGCGATTTACCTGAGTAAGCGGTCTCAACCCGGGGCTTCTCCTAGTCGTCATGCTTTCACACTCTTCTGTATCTTGAGCATAGTCGCGCTGAAATTGAAGGGGCCTTCTATGCTCAAGAGTTCTAACGCCCACTTGAGCCTCCTCACAAGATCCTTGACTATCGCCCTCTCCAGCGACAGTGTTGCCTTCTCGCCGAAAAGTGCAAGTAGCTTCTTATGGAATTCAGCCGGGTCAGGAAGACTACTAGTCATCTTCATGTGAGATAAGACCGCCGCAGCCCCACTTTGACCTAGAACCTTGTCCAACCCGCCGTGTACCGCATTGGCAAACGTGGTTGGAAAGTCTTCCGTCTCTGAAGTCGCTGACATTGAATTCAAGGACCAGCCTTGCACCCATAAGTGGTGAATGAACGGACGATGGGCTTGGAAAGACCAGCCTCAGAAACACGAACCGAATTCGTTCTGCTAATTCTCATTTGATTCTAGCCTCTAGAGGTTCCGTACGACACTGATGGCGAGGTAGAGCACGAAGAAAGGGAACAACAGAACTATTTTAGTATTTTGACAGCGTCAGGGTATTGGATTGTGCGCATGCTGCAATCTTGATGCATAGACTTCGTTCTACGCGTGACCCCATGCACCACCCTGAAAGACTCGAGGATTGGCGATGTGACCTCGATTCCCTGCGTCCGTATGATTGGCTTCGTGAGAACAGCGAGCTTGGCACGAGGGCGGCATAAGCGAGCCCAGCCAATGTGACATATGTCGCAGCTAGTCATCCTTTGACCTCGCAGGCTTGGGAGGTCCCTTTCCTTTCCCAACAGACCTCAATACGGCGGCAAAGATCACTGATCTGAACGCCTTATCAAAGAGCAATCCTGGGATAAGCGCAACGATAACATTCATCGCGATTGCGACTCCTTTGCCGAACTTCTTTGTTACTACAAAGAGAGCAAAATCACCGTTCGTCCTCCCCTTTGACTTGAAGTAGAGATACCCGGCGAGGAACTCGGCGAGAGTATCCCTATCCAGGCTTATTAGAATAGAATCAGCCAGCCTCAAGAAGGAGGGTGAGGAGGAGAGCCTTTGAATCTCTGCCTCATCAGAACTACTCAGGTTTGACCACCTTGGGAATTTCGGAGCCGATGGATGAATGGAGATGTGAAAATCCGACACGTAGTTTCAGTTTTGGTCAGCCTCCATGTGCTAGGCACTTTGGCAGTCTAGCAGTTACCTCGGGAACTTGAGTCACTCAATCTGTCACCGAACCCGAACATTCCGTGCGGCTGGCGAACTCACTTTGACGCTTTGGAATGTATCGTTGCCTTAAGCGAGATGTCGATGGTGAGTCCATCGCCGTGTTTCTCCACTGAGAACTTGTATGCATCGACGGTAGCATCAAGCTTGTGTAGATACTCCCTAATCTGGTGCTCGTATGACGATATTTGGTTTCTCACGTCATCCATGGACACGTGATCTCCACTTTTTTCATTTCTTGACATGAGTACTATCTCACTTATAGGATATATAAATTCGTGCGCGTCTCGATCATAGAAACCGGGCCTTTTCGTGGGAGGCCACAGTTGATTCATTCTTGTCTAGTGACCGGTCAGTGGTGCTGAAAATCCCTGCACGGCCGGAGAGACTCATCACGCAGATCTCCTAGGGCAACCAAGTTCAAATCATGGCCCACAGTGAGTTCGAATTCTTCTAGATATCGACCTCGGCCGCGTTGGTACCATTGGGCCATCGGGAGTGATGGCCTGTTGAACCGTCAACTGCTCAGAAGCGTCGCCTCCCTGCATACATTTATCTCGGACTTTTCGTGCATGGGCTTGATTTTTCCGGAGACGAGAAAACGACCAGTGAGTATCAGCTCCCAAAGTCGGTGATTAAATGGGCGGCCCTAGGGCTGCTCCTCACCTCCGCCGTTGTCATCGCAATCTCGATACTCTCGGGCGTGAAGTCTTCAGACCTTACCAAGCTCGGCTACCTGACGTTCGCTCTTGCCGCTGGAGTGTCGGCATCTAGGCTGCTGGTCCAGATACTGAGGTTCCGGGTGATTACGCTCGGTCTTGCGGGGGATCCCAAACCCGATCTTAGTGGGTTGGCGCTCACCAGGGTTGCCAGCGAGTTCGTTTCTCTCTCGACACCCGCGACGAGCATGGGCGTCTTCATACGCACCGCGTGGCTGAAAGGAAAGGGAATAGATGGAGGAAGGGCTCTCTCAATTGGCTACTTCGAGGTGTTGATAGAGATCTATGTCGGTGCCGGTCTCGCTCTCATCGCCGCGGTCTACGCCCTGTCGAGAGGCGCGGTGGCGATCGGGTCAACGATATTCCTGATTGCAACGGTCTTGATCGTCGGGTATACCGTTGTTTTCATAATCCCGGCTCTAAAGGGCATCAAGGTTCCCCATTTTGTCTTCACCTTTTCACGCTATCTGGTAGGGGGGCCAAGAGCAGAGGACCTTTATCTCCGTGCCGTCGTCGGATCTCTGAATTTTTCACTCTCAGCCCGCGCGATCGTGAGCAGGAGCGCCCTGCCCGTCGTGATCAAGGCTGTCGGCCTGACCATCATCGAGGACTTCTTGGCCGGTGCGGCTCTCTGGATCATCTTGAACGCCTCAGGTCTGAAGATCGACCTGATCTCCTCGACCCTGACAGCCTACGGCGTGGTCGCCATCGCCCAAATCCCGGTGACGATAGGCGGTGCTGGGATTACCGAATTCACGATGAAGTCCTACCTCACCACTGTCTACGGATTCTCCTCATGGGCGCCCATCGTACTGTGGCGAATCGCCACGTACCAAGTCCTTCTAGCGATAACCGGCATAGTCTTCATTTTCTTCATCCGCAAAGCCACCAGAGGTTCCAACAAGACATCCCAGAAGACGGGTTCGGACGTAATCGCGAACAAGGCTCCGGGGTTGACCGCGGTCGGAGTTGAGAAGGAGGTCGTGAAGCTGGAGACGCGGTATGGTGCCGTTAAGACCTTCAGGTTCGCGATCTCGGGTGCAGTGGGCTTTGGCGTCACAGAGATCGTTCTGACCATCGGCCTCCTCATCTTCTACGGAAAGCTGAGTCTTCCGCACGCGAGTTTCGCCTCGCCAGCGCTCCTCGGGTTGGATGTTCTCTCACTCGTGGTAGGCGTCTCGGCTTCCTTCTTAATCAACGAACGAATTACAGTTCACGTGCCGAAAACTGTGAGGAGCGAGGAGGCGAACAGGTTCAAAAGACTTCTGAGGTTTCAGGGCGTGAGCGGGGTCGGAAATACTGGCATCATATTGGTCCAGCTCGTCCTCTTGGCGACTCTCGAGGTCTCGCCGCTCTTGGGCACAATCATAGGAGCAGTGGTCACCTATCCGATCGTGTACTTGATCTCGATCAAGTACGTCTGGAAAGCATACCGATCTAAATGACCAGTTTCCCTGGTCCCTTCCGTTCCGAACCCTTGATCTGAGTCCCGACGCAATGTAGAACGTTGCATTGCACCTATTGGTCTACACTCGGCATAGAAGCGCGCGCGCGGCTGGGCGCCCGTTAGATGTCGGCTCTTTCCGTAACCTCGGTTCCTTCGAACACGAATAGCCTAGGTTTGCCACCTTCCAGCCGCACAAAGGTATTGTGGATGGGCGCGGTTGTAATCCACGAGCCAGTATTTGCCAAGTTCTCGTCCTTGTTCACGAAGGGTCTGTGCGTATGCCCAAAGACTAGAACCTCCCCAGGCTGAACCGTGGAACGGGCCTTCCTTTCCAGACCCGTAAGGGATTCCTTCAGTCTCTCCTGTGGGTCGAGCTGCAGCATCTGGGCGGTTCGACGTAGTCTACCCCCGTGCACTATCGCGGAGAAGAAGCGAGTCAGGTCACCCTTGTCGCGATTAATGGCAGCCCAGATGTTTGTGTCGCGGTCGCCCTTCTGGTCGGACATTGCGTGGCAGAGCGATTCCATGATCCACTCCCTCTGCTCCTTGTCGAACTCCCAACCGTGAACAAACCTGTAGTTCACGCCGTCTTGCTGTAGCGCGAGGTTCCTAAGGAAGTTGATTGGGTAGCCTCGGCCTTGCAGTTTGAGGACATGGAAGTCATGGTTTCCCGCGATGTAATAGACGCGCATCTTCTTCTGCAGGAGGATGACCAGGTCAAGAACGTCCTTGTTCTCGAGGAAAACGCCCGACGCATCTCTCCTCCACATGTCCACGATGTCGCCGAGAAGGACCAGGTCCGTGACGTTGGGGTCGGATTGAAGTTTGATGAGGAAGCGGATAAGCGCGGCCTTGTCGGAGGTATCTATTCCGAGATGCTGGTCCGAAACCGCAATAATCGCCAAGTGGATCTCTTCCAGAGTTCCGATTCCACTTAGATAGGTCTTCGTTTCGATCCCGACGTGGTCAGATCAAACTCATTGTTGAACCGCCAGAGCGCGCGCTGAATCCCTCCTGTGTGACTAATGCCAACTGGCAAATGCCTACCCTACCGACGGCGGCTCGAGAAAGTGCCATGATTGCAGTCACAAGCTGAAACTGACCTAACTGACTGCGGCCTGCTAACGAGTTCAACGTGAGACCATACTCGATAGCTATGCAGTGCGGTAATCTTTATATGACGAACAGGCAAGATCGATGGTAGAAATCTTGAGCAGCCCAGTCCTTCCCAACCTTGGCAGTCTGACTCTGACGGACCTGCTCGTGACCATTATCGGCTTGGTCATTCTATGGATAGTCATCTCAATACCCGCGTGGTTGGCGGGCAAGGCAATAACCGGGGGGAAGTCCACCTTTGGCGACGCCATGGTCGCCACCCTGGTTGGCCCAATAGTCTACTTTGTGATCTTGATCGCGGTGGATTTCTTTCTAGGAACGGTGATTGGCTCAGGGGCATTCGTCATCGCCTTGATCCTGGCCTTCATAGCCTGGATATGGGTCTACAAGTCAAGCTTCGAAACGAGCTGGCTGGGCGGCCTCGGGATAGCCATACTCGCGGTGATCATCTTCGCCGTGATGAGCGTGATTCTCGGAGCCCTCTTCGGCGTAGTGGTTCCCGCGTCATTCTTCCCTCACCTCTAGGCGACCGCTCACTGAAGACGATAAATAGCCGTCAGAGCTGAATGAAGGGCGGCAAGACTTGAAGATAGATCTATTCTGGACAGTGGCCATAGTCCTAGTGGTCCTGTGGCTATTCGGGTTCTTCGGCAGAATCGGGGGGGGTCTGATCAACTTACTTGTGGTCATCGCCTTGGTCATCGTCGTCTACCGACTTTACATGGGAAGAAATGTAGTCACAGGCAAATGACCACACCCCAGAAACCGCCTTTTGTCGGATCATGTCAGATTACTTGGGGCAGATTCTAAGTGTCCTTCTCTGAGCGTGCACAATCAACGCTAAACCAGAAGTGCGCTTTCTGCGAAAAGGGATTACACGAGAAGTGCATTAGAAGGAAGTCAAATCTATGCTGTTGCGGTGCCGAACCGAGTCTTCAAGTGATTCCGTCTTCTTCAGTTGAACATCCTAGGGATGAAAAGCAGGAAGAGGAAAGAACAAGACAAGAAGAGGCAAAGACAAAGCAGGAAGAGGAAAGAACAAGACAAGAAGAGGCAAAGACAAAGCAGGAAGAGGAAAAGACAAAACAAGAAGAGGCAAAGACAAAGCAGGAAGAGGAAAAGACAAAACAAGTTGTACAAGAGGGGAAGATGAGCGTGCCTGTGAGGCTCAGCAGGAGTGATTCAGAAGAGATAGATCGAATGACAGGCATCAACGTCACGAAGAAAACAGGTGGCCCGAAACATAAAAGGGAGAGGAAGAGTTGAAGTTCGACGTCGATTCCAACTTATCCGACCATCTTCAGGACGGAATTGCCGATTTCAACCAAGTTGTCTTCCCGGTCTCCAAATGAATCCTTTTCAGCCGCTACGGACTGCGCCTCAGCAGGTCGGAGTTGCGTCCGAGAACAAGTGGATGGGATTGCTCAAGAACGTCATTGAGACGGCGTGAGGTTTAGTCAAGTCTGCTGACAGTGCTCAGGATTCTGTCTCTGTGAGCGCCGGGACACTCAATACCAGCCCTATTCGCAAGGCACAAGCGACATGATATTTCCTATGATGACCGTTAGCACTGTGCTTGGAAATGAAGGGGTATTCGCTTATCATCTTCTGGCAGGCATCACACAACGTTGGCAGATGACTCGAACGACCACTGGTGTTCCTGACAAGTGTTACTGAAAGGCTTCTGAACAACAAACGGAGATTGGCCGCCGTCTCGTGTCTGGTTTCGTGACGTCTTGACACGCCCAACCCAGAAGGCTAATTCGAAGCTCCCATTATGCTCATCGCCTAATCGGAGTGATTTGACTCATCATGGGGGAGTCATCAATACTGATGTAAAGTAACGATTCCGAGTAACCGGCCAACGGTCAAGAAACAGACATTCGCCTTAGAGACAGGATAGCTCTCGGTCGCTCCATGGGTTCACAGGTGGAGGAATAGTATGAGCACAACGGAAAGAGAACGCAAGTTGCGGCAGTATTTCCAGGTAACGCAACTTGCGTCCGGCAACTGCTAGGTCTTCATGATTCTTCGACCTACTTTACGCTTCCTGACAGGACCCTTCCCGCCTGGCGTCTCGGCTGCGCGCCTCTTGGCCGCTTCCATCCTTCCACCTCTGCTTTTCTTTGCCATTTTTGAATTCACCTCCTCTCGTTGTATTGCCTCTTACCCTACGTATGCAGCGTAAGACCAAATACTTAACCGTAAGGTACGATGCGGACAAACTAGCACTCGCCCAAGTCAAGAAACAATTAGACACGAGCAATCATGCTCGGAGATGCGGCAACCACTTTGATTCAATTTGCGCGTGCTATGTCTTTCGGACGGAGCACAAATTGGTCGAGATGCTGAGCGGCAACATGAGACGAACAGTGGTCGAGGAGACGAAGCGATGCGATGCCAGGGGCCGCCGCTTCAACTGCTTTCAGTAGATTTACCCGAGCGACTTCCTAACCAGCTCTTTCCCCTTCTTCGTCAATTTCCAATTCCCGGGGACAGAATCCGAGATTAGTTCTGCATTCTTGAGATCAGCTAGTAGCGAACGCAGATCTTCGACGTTCGAGAATTTCATCGAGCGCTGCAATATCTCCGTCTCGCTCATGGTCCAGTTGAACTCATAGAGGAGGGAGAGAACGGCGCCAAACCATTCGGCACGCTTGTCTTCGTTCATGCCGGCTCATTCTTTCTTCGGCCGCCTTCTCTATGTGTATTGCTATGTTTATGCATGAACCGAAGCGCATTCCCATCTTCTCTTACAATTTATATAAGCTGTGTTTGTATGACAGCTGCTGGATTAATTTGTCATCAGACAAAGAAAGAGAGGTTGAGCGGGAGCGAATCACTGACAAGGGCAGAGGCGTCTCGAGGGCCGGAGCGGGCAGGGAGAGGGCGACAGTATTCAAGTCCAAGACCGGTGTCGCGGTCGTCGAAGCGACGGTAGCAAGACTCACGGGAGGCGGGAAGTTCGTGGTCCAGCCAATCGGCGGAAAGGTCGGCGTGGACGTGGGCGACCAGGTGATAATCTTCATCCTAAACAAGAAACTGCTCGGACGCAGCGCGCTGCTCGCGACCCAGACCAAAAAACATACCTAAGCGCGCGCCATGTCTCGTCGGGGACCCGGAGGCAGGGTCTGTCTGCCTTTTGATTGCATCTGAATGCAAAAAATACCTTGCCTCTATATACTGAGCAGCACCTATTATTGCTTGGAGGATTAACAGGGAGGACAGCAGGTCCTCATTCTGAGGGAGGGCAGCACTCAGAGCCGAGGAAGGAGTTCGAACCTGAAGTCAAACTCTCCCCGTGGCAGACCTGTCGCATGAGGCGAGCCACAGACAGGGTTCAAAGTCAGGATTCGCTTAGAAAATTAAGCACATACCTTCCGGCCCACCAAGGCTCAATTCAAGCTATTCTACTCGAAATAAGCTGGAATCAAGCGACTCTGCAAGGGTACTTTTCCCTCAGCGGGCAGTTGTCCGACTCTGTGCCTATGCCCTTACGAACCCATGATCAGAGCGATTGAGGTCTCTTAGAACGGCGCGAATATCCCTACAAACACGATCCAGGCGAGAACGCTTTTCGCAACAAGGCTCAAGACGATGTACACGCGCTCGCCGTAGAGGTAGTCCTTCCACCGCCCGACACCCTTGTACTGCAGAATCATGTTGACAGCGAAGCTATTGAAGAGGACAAAATAGATGACAACGATCAGATAGACGAACGTTGGAGTTGGTAAACTGGTCGAAGTAGCCAGACCAATGAAGTTCGCGATTAGGACGATCCATGGAATCGCGCCAGATATGCACCCGATGATGAAGGCCGACCAGTCAGTCTTCTCGGTCCACTGGTTGACTTTCTCCATCAGGTACCCGAACATAATCATCATCGCGTTCAAAGCGAAAATCATTGCCAGGGACCAGAAGTCCCAAACGCCCGAGAACAAGGCTATCAGCGCGATCATTATCGAACTGGAGAAGGCGTATTCGTACCAACGATATGGGTTCATGCCTTTCGCAAGGTTCTCGTTGTACTTCTTGTTCTTGAGAAAAGCGATCGTGAGGTGAGCTACGGCAGAGATCAGGAGAAAGGATGCCAGGATCGCTCCCAGATTGCTCGCGGTGAAGAACACCTGAGGGTTGGGCGCGACCGTGAACGGCGGACTTGTGCCTGTGATCTTCCCATAGACGGTGTACACATCTCGGCTCCAGGCCAGCTTCAACCCAAGGACTAGCATCGCCCCGCCCTGAACCAGGTGCAAGAATCCTGCGTATGTGTTGAAACGCTTGAGATAATTGAATGATATTGGAGACTTCGAGATCAGCTCGCGTCTTTCTTTGGAGTTCAAGACGAACTGCTGCAGCAGCGGCGGTCGACAAGCCTATTTATGAAGTGTCCTCGCAGTGTGCTTCAAACCTAGCCAATGTGTCTGTCCAACGGCATTCTCCACTGAAGAAGAACAGAAGGGGGTCTGGCTTTGCTGCTTGCGCGACTGAAGGTCCCTAGGCAGTCAGGTTCTGGTATACAGTTGGGTAAGTGTTGATCAGAATCAGATTGAGTTTCAGCACGTTCACGTAGGGGCTCCCGAATATCCAGAGCGTTCCTTCTGCGTTCTCGTTGACAATCGAGAGGAGAGTCGCCCTAGGTAAGCCTGATGCTGAGCTCATCCCCGGCACTTGCGAGCGGGCGTCCGCCAGCGTGATGTCAGGGTCCACCCCCGAAGCGGATTGATTGGCGGCTCTGGCGTGAAACAGCTTCGGAGAATTGAAACCCTGAGCGATGAGACTGGAGCCCACGTCCCGCCCGTTCAGTTGGACGATCTCCCCGTTGGCCTGGTACGGAAGGATGACCTGGGCGATCCCTGTGACTAACAGGGGGAAGAACAGGCCGCAGAGGATGAGCGACACAAGCGCCAGTCCGAATACAGGTCTGTAATTTGGTTTGGGATTCTCCAATTCAATCACCTATAGGGCTGATATCAGGGTGTCGATCAGCTTGATCCCGATGAATGGGACCACGACTCCGCCTACCCCGTAGACCAGGACGTTCCTCAAGAAGATGGACATAGTGCCCGCCGGTCTGAACGTTACCCCCCTCATAGCGATTGGGATCAGAAGCGGGATGATAATCGCATTGAAGATGAGGGCAGAGATTACGGCACTGTCCAGACCGAGGCCAAGGATGTTCAGGGCCTGCAGCTTCGACGAGATCGTCGTGGCGAAAAGGACGGGTACTATCGCGAAGTACTTCGCCACGTCGTTGGCGACGCTGAACGCCGTCACGGCGCCCCTGGTCATCAGGAGCTGCTTGCCAAGCATCACCACATCTATCACTTTCGCCGGGTTCGACTCTAGGTCGACCATATTCGCCGCTTCCTTCGCTGCCTCTGTCCCGGAACTCATGGCCAGTCCCACATCTGCGACGGCCAGGGCCGGGGCATCATTGGTCCCATCGCCGATCATAGCGACGATGCGCGACTCTGCCTGCTCCTTCTGAACGATTCCGAACTTCATCTCAGGTCTCGCCTGGGGGACATACTCTTCGATGCCCACTTCCGCCGCGATGCTCTTGGCCGTCAGCGGTTGATCCCCAGTAATCATCACGGGCCGAATGTCCATGGCCTTGACAGCCTGAATCTTCTCCCGTATTCCCTCCTTGAGTACATCCTTCAGGCGGATGATTCCCAGGGCGTCTCCGCTCCTCGACACAACGATAGGAGTCTCGCCAGCCACTGAGACCCTGTTGACGAGTTCGTCGAAGTTGGGAGGGACGGAAAAGAGCCCTTCTTTCACCGAATCGGGCGCTCCTTTGATTACCTCGATCTCCGGCTCTGATTGATTCCAGTCCTCGAAGGCCCCTGGCATCTTCCTCCTGAACCTCAGCCGCTCCCTTCCGACCTCTGAGCCTTTGGGAAGGTTGAGAGCTACACCCCTGTTAATCCTCACACCACTGATTCGAGATACCGCCGAGAACTCGTACACGTGAGAGAGTGCAAGGGTGTTCAGTTCCTTCGGGATGAATCCGCTCTCGTAGGCGAGGTCTATGATGCTCCTCCCTTCGGGGGTGTCGTCATACCATGACGAAAGGAATGACGCTTCGCCGACCTCCTTCTCGGTGTGCCCCTCGAACGGGATGAACTGCATCGCTCTCCTGTTCCCGACCGTAATCGTACCCGTCTTGTCGAGAAGGATGACGTCGACGTCCCCGGCAGTTTCGATGGCCCTTCCGGACTTCGCGATAATCCTCTTCTTGTACAGACGGGACATCCCGGAGAGACCGATGGCTGGGAGGAGGGCGCCTATGGTGGTCGGGAGGAGACAAACGTAGAGCGCTATCAGGACGGATAGGTCCGCGCCGAGACCTAGCGTGATGGAGAGTCCGAGCAGCGCAATGATGATGATGCTGAAGATGGCGGTGAGGCCGAGGAGGACCATGGTCACCGCCTGTTCGTTGGGAGTCTTTGGTCTCTTTGAGGATTCCACCATCCTAATCATCTGGTCAATGAAGGTCTCCCCAGGATTCACCGATACCCTTGCAGTGAGGGTGTCGCTCAACAGTCTCGAGCCCCCGATTACCGCATCTCCAGGCGCTTTCCTGACGGGGGCGGATTCTCCAGTGAGCAGTGACTCATCGACCATGGCGATACCCTCGATGATGTCGCCATCGATGGGAACCGTGTCCCCAGTCTCTAGGAGCACCAAGTCCCCCTTCCGAAGGTCGGTCGACTTCGTCGGGACTACGCTGGTCGTCCATCCTTCCTTTACGATCCTCTTGCTGACGACTTCCGTCTCGAGCCTGCGGAGGCTGCTGGCCGTGTTCCTTGCCTGGTGTTCGGCCAGCGAGTCGGAAAGGGTGCTGAACCAGACAGTGATGAGGAGTATCAGAGCCACTTCGACATAGAACAGTCGCTTTTCCAGCGAAGCCACAGGGACGAAAGCCTGCGGGTAGACTGCCATCGCTCCCACTACGAAGAAAGTGAGCTCGACGATGAGCATGACAGGATTGGATACAAGGGAGATGGGGCTCAGTCTCACAAAAGAGTCCCTGAGGACACCTGTTGACAAGAGCGGAATGCGACGTCGGGCGCCTTCCGCGCTCCCGGCGCTAGCCAAACCCATTCACGTTCCCTTGGAAGTACGACAGAATGGGGCCGAGCGCAAGAAACGGAAAGAAGGTCAGCACGACGAGTATCAGGATGCTGCCGATGAGCACCAGCGAGAAGGTGAAGCTGTCAGTCTTAAGACCGGACACAGCGCTCCGCTTCCTGCCTATCATCGACCCTCCGAGCGCCATGAGAATGCCCATTGGGGCGTACCGGCCGATGAATATCACGACCGCCGTGGCCACGTTGAAGAACGGCGTGTTCGCCGCTGCGCCGAGAAAGTCCGACCCATTGTTGGCGGCAGAAGTCGTGAACTCGTAGAGGATCTGAGTAAAACCGATTGAGTTGCTCCCCACACCTATGGCGGCCGCTGCGCCCGAGGCGTATGCCAGCACGGTAGGGACCAAGATGATGATGGGGTGGATGAGGAAGGCAAGCATCACAAGTTTCACGTCCCTGCTCGTGATTTTGATTCCGAGGTATTCTGGGGTCCTCCCGGACATGAGGCCTACGATGAAGACGGTGATGACGATGTACATTATCATGTACATGAGGCCGACTCCCTTTCCTCCGGGCGTCGCCTGAATGAGCATCCCCATGAAAGCCGAGAGGATCACCAGAGGGTGCATCGCGGAGAGGCTAGCGTTGACCGAACCTGTGGTGACGGCAGTTGTCACCACGGTCCAGAAGGCGGACATGAATCCTCCTATCCTCGTCTCTATTCCCATGCCGAGAGGCGTGGTCGGTATGAAGGCTATCGCCAAGTCGATGATGAAGAGCCCGTATGCGCCGATCAGAATCGGCCTGACTTCACGCTTCTTGCCGAGCAGCTCGCCAAAGACAAAGATGAGCGCGGTCGGGAGGAGCAGCATAAGCCCGATTTCGAGAGCGTTCGAAGCGGGGTTGGGGTTCATGAATGGGTAGGCCGAGTTCGCTCCGTAGTATCCACCCCCGTTGGTGCCAAGCTGCATAATGGCTACGAGCGAGGCGACGGGACCGACGAGTATCGACTGGGTCGCGCCCTCCACAGTGGTCACGGTCGTGTACCCACTGAGGGTCTGAGGCACGCCGAGGGCGACCAGCACCAACGCTGCCACAAGGCAGAATGGAATCAGAATGCGTGTGAGAGTCCTGACGAAGTCCACATAGAAGTTGCCCGTGTCCTTGGAACCGACGACAAAACCCCTCACCATGGCCACGCCCATGCACATCCCGGTCGCCGCGGATGTGAACTGGAGGAACTGGATGGCCGACATTTGGCTCAGATAGGACAGAGCGCTCTCGCCGGCGTAGTGCTGGAGGTTGGTGTTCGTGGCGAACGAGACGACCGTGTTAAGGGATAGATCCCAGCTCAGGCCGGGAAAGCCCTGGGGGTTCAGGGGGAGAGAGCCCTGGAAGATTAGAATCAGGAAGGCCAACCCCATCTGAACGAGGTTGACGAGAAGCCCTGCGAGGAAGTACTCCTTCCACCCCATGCCCTGGCTGGCGTCGACTCCCACAAGTCTGTAGATGCTCTTCTCGACTGGGTCCAGGAACCTGTCGAACCGGCCGGGAATCCGCCTGTACACCCGGGCGAGATAGGGAGAAATGAGCCAAGCCAGCCCGAGAGCAGTACCCAGGATCAGTATCAGAGAGAGAGCCTGTGCAGCATCGATCACGCCTTGAGACCTCGTCGGTTTAGAGCCGGTCTATTCAAGAGAGTACTCATCGTTGCAAACGCCTACTGACGTGTGGGTCGCGGATCCTGCGAGCCGCCATTCAACCTCGGTCCCTTGTGGGTGTGCAGGACGACTGAGCTAACTGTGCTCTTCACCCCTTTGATTTTCATTATCTTGTTCTTCAGGATGTCCCGGAACTCTTCTATGCCGGAAGCGGACACGAGAGTGACTACGTCGAACTCCCCCGTGACTTCGTAGAGTTCCTCTAGCGTTTCAAGCTTGAAGAGCGCGGCCACAACATTGTCCATTTCCGCTGACTCCACGAAAACATCCACGAAAGCCAGAATCTTGGACAAGTTGTCTCATCATCGCCGTTAGACGCGCCACATGCAGTCGTCTTATATCCCTTTCAGGGCTCAGGTCCCAATATTGGGAGGAGTCCTAACGTGAATCCAGCGTCTGCCTTGAGTTCCTTCATTCACCTGGTCCAGACTCCAGCCATGCCAATCGTGTCTGAATCCAGAACCTGACCCTAGTTGGACTTGCACAGTAGACTGGTCAGTTCCTGTCGTTTCCTGCAAGGAACCTTACCGTCGCAAAAGACCAAATACGTAAGATGCTGTCCCGCCGGCTGATGGAGCAGAGCGAGAAGCGCCCTCGTCCGAGAATCGAGGCGCTTGCGGACCTCGTCTTTGGGCTCTCGCTCTCCATTGGGTCGATTGCATTGATTTCGACCCCTCCCGCATCTACGGGTGAGATAGGGAGCCACATAGCCGCGTTCGCGTTCACCTTCTTCATACTGATTACCGCCTGGATCATTTACACGACTGACATGTCTGTCCTGCCGATTGAAACGGCACCGATAACATTCCTGAATGTGGGGCTGTTGCTGCTCGTGGCTCTGGTCCCCTATCTGCTCAACAGCGTCGAAGTGGTCAATCCTAGCTTGGCGCCAAGCCAGGCGTCTGCACTGAGGGACTTCTCGTCCAGCCTCTTTGCGATTGACCTCTCCGGGGTGCTCTTCATACTGGCGGCCTTCGCGCACATAATCAGCATGGAAGAGAAGAAGCTGGTCGAGCCAGCCCTAGCTACGACCTTCAGGAACGGAAGAAACAGGATGGCCGTCATTGCTCTTGTAATGGCGATCTCCATTGCACCTCAATTCTGGCAATTGGCGTTGTTTGGTATTCCAGTGAGAATCTACCTTTGGTATCTTCCCCTTGTCAGTTATTGGTTGGGGAGGCTGTTTAGACCAGAGGACAGGGCCCACATCCCATAAGGGCATGGCGTGGGTATGCGTGCACTTGTGGACACAAACACCGCTCTCCTTCGACTAGGTGAGATGCCGTGCGATGGAGGTTTGAACGTCGTTTCTCATGCTCGGTTCCTCCTTACGCGGAGGTGTACTATCGAGCTTCTTGTGCTACCGCATCAATTAAATACCCCTATTAGGGATATGCCTAATGTGTTAGGTAACAAGACGAAGCAAGCCAACGTGAAGAAGTTCGGTAAGCCGGACGAACTGAGAAGATTCGAGAACGGGAAGGTGCAGTTGATCAACCTGAATGGTGCTACCATAGGCAGAGCAGTCCTCGAGCCAGGGTGGAAGTGGTCGAAGCACGTCAAACCCATCGCAAAGACGAAGAGTTGCGAAACTCCTCACTTCCAGTACCATGCGACAGGAGTCCTGCATGTCAAGATGGACGACGGGACAGAGATGGAAGTGGGGCCAGGGGAGGTCTCCTATTTGCCTCCTGGACATGATGCATGGGTCGTCGGAGCAGAGCCCGTGACTCTGATAGACTTCCAGGGTATGGCTGACTACGCGAAGGAATCCACAAAGTAGCTTCGTGCAGGTTCGCGCCGGGAGAATCGATAGCGAAGGTCAAGCTGCAGGGCTTGAACACTAGCAGAACTGAGCACGGGCACTCACATGAGGATTCGCTCAGAGAATCAGGCGCATCCTCCTGGACCTGCCTAATTCTTCTGGATTTGAGGAACGATCCAATGCAGATGCCTCCCAACGAAAGGCAGAGGAGCTAGGGTGGTCTGAGCTTATGGCAGTTCAACTTCCCACAGATCTGAGAACCAAGTCGGGCAAGGAACGGACTCTCGGTGAGCGAAGAATCGGGGTGATAATGTTCACTGACATCGTGGGCTATACCTTGCTCGCCCCGGTAAAGGCAATGAGATTGCTCGATGAGCACCGAAGGCTTCTTCGGCCCGCTTTCGCCAGATACGAGGGACGCGAAGTAAAGACAATCGGAGATGCCTTTCTCGTGGAGTTCGCCAGCGCGGTCAGCGCTGTCCGTTGCGCCATCGAAATACAACGTTTGGTGTCGGAACAAAACACGGGTGGAACGACTGAGAGAATTCAACTGCGGATTGGCATTAATGTCGGCGAGGTCATCCATAGCGAGAATGATGTGTACGGTTATGCCGTAAACGTAGCTTCGCGGATTGTGTCCCTTGCGGAGCCAGGGGGCATCTGCATAAGCAAACAGGTCTATGATTTCATTTGGGACGAGGTGGACATCCAGATCGACAAGGTGGGACCCATCGAACTGAAGAACGTCAAGGTCCCGACGGACGTGTACCGGGTGGTACTCTCATGGCAGGCAATGGGTAAGCCGTTGGGTGGCGGTGGCGACGGTCCGAGCATCTCGTCCCTCATACCCGGCCTATTCAAGCTCCACCGCCCCATCGCTGATGGAAACAGTCCACTCGTTCACACCGGTTTCGTCCTTAACACCTCCGAAGTCCACATCTTGCCTGTCATGAAGGGGTTGAGACCACGGAGGGACAGGCGGACGGGGCTTGTCCTCTATGGGGCGCTCAGCGGATACTCGTTTCTCGAGAAATTCATGAAGACAAAGCCAAAGGACTACAGTGATCTCCTTCGGATTCCCAGCAGGGAGATTGCAGTCTGGATAGGGTCCGTGAAATTCGACAACCCAATCAGCGACCTTCTTCATGTGTTCGAGGTTACGAAATTCGGCGCCGCGCGGGTGAGTGATCGTGACATACACACTGTGGTTACGCTCGCCGATTTGGTCGGGGCTATGAGGAACCACTCGCTCGTCTCTGACATGCGGGTGGAGCAGGTTGGCTCCCAGCCCTTGTCGATTTCATCCGACGCTGAAATCAGAGAAGCCGTCAAGATGATGCTGAAGTTCCGGGTAAGGAGACTCTTCCCGCAGGACCGCCCTGGCGAGTTCATCTCAAGCCGATCAGTGATCGAGTTCATGTTCACTCCGGAGCGGCTTCAAGTGGCAAGAAGGAGACCGGAGGAGTGGTGTGACGCCAAGGTCTCTGTACTTGGCACACAAAGCGCCCGCGTCGTGGCTCCTGGTGCACCATTGAACGAAGCAGCAAGGATGATGGGGGACGAGCCCGATGATTGCCTTGTCTCCGAAAGTGGACTAATCATTTCTCGTTGGGACCTAGTAATGAAACCCTGGAAGCTGGGTCACCTGAGTCCTGGTGGGTCCACGGCCAAAACCTGAGTAAGGATGTTCACGCACGCGTACATGAGCGAAGTCCACAGCGTATGCTCAACTCAAGAGGGCGGGCGCTTACGTTGACAAGCATTAGTCAAGTACGCGACTGCACAAGTAACTGACTGTTGCGAGCATGATCCACGTACAAAGATACTGACATCCACATCATCGTTGCGTTCAGCGAAACGTCTTGTTCAAAGATTTCGAGGTCAGACTTCTCCAGACTTCAGATTTCCATGGCCTCGGAGTCTGAGGGGAAGTGGCCTCTTCACGGCATTCAAATTGGCAAAACTGGTCGCCCGTCGAGACACATTCTGTCTTTTCGCATTTTACCGTCTCGCCCGTCAGCGTCTGTGCGAATCTCTCTAGGTGCCCTCTGAGGAAATCACTATTGGGCGTGCTGGCCCTGATACCCGTGCATTCAAACGCGTCGTAGGTGCGTGTCTGAATTGGCGACGCGCGTCCGATGCCACTTTGCACTTTCGAGTAAGTCAACAATAGGGTTCCTTGAACCTGAAAGTGTCGTTTGTCCACCTGACTGGGGCTACGATGAAGCGCATGAGAGTGTTTCTAACTTATAATGACTGAATCGTGACCTCCTGCTAGTGGGCGATCCACGAAAGCAATTGAGGTCAATTCTCTAACAAAGGTCTACCCGAACGGGACGAGAGCTGTCGACGACATTAGCTTCTCAGTAGAAGAGGGCGAGATCTTCGGGCTGCTCGGCCCTAATGGCGCAGGAAAGACCACCGCCATCAAGACGATAACAACTCTCACCCGGCCGACTGCGGGTTCGATAAGGGTCTTCGGAATTGATGTGCAGCGCGCCCCCCAAGAGGTGAGGCAGATGCTTGGCTTCGTTCCCCAGGCAATCTCAGTAGACGGCGACCTGACGGGATACGAGAACTTGCTCATCTTTGCAAAGCTCTTCTTCGTGAGTCGCGAGGACAGGAAGCAGAGAATACTTGATGCCTTGGAATACTTCGGACTTGCCGACCGAGCGAACGAACTTGTGAAGAACTATTCGGGAGGCATGATGAGGCGTCTAGAGATCGCTCAGGCCTTGGTGAACCGCCCCAGAATAATGTTCCTAGATGAGCCGAGTATTGGGCTGGACCCATATTCGAAGAGGCAGGTCATCGAACAGGTTCGAGAGTTGAACCGGGAGTTCGGAACGACTATTCTCATTACGACTCACGATATGGCGGAGGCTGACGTGCTGTGCAATAGGTTGGCCATAATGAATATGGGAAAGATAGCCATCTCTGGCGCACCGGCGGACCTCAAGCATTCTGTGGGTGGAGATGTATTAACGGTCAAGGTAGCAGGACAGGCAGCTGCCACCCTGCCCACAGACCTGGGTTCAGTCATTAGTTCGGAACAAGGAACGATCAAGATTCTCACGGAGGATGGCGAGGCAGCGATCCCCAGACTGATGGAATACTTCGAACGGAACGGTGCCGTGGTTGAGTCTGTATCCTTGAGCAGGCCGAGCCTCGACGATGTCTTCATGAAATACGCGAAGGCAAGTCTGCAGCAGGAAGGGACATTCAGAGAGGCACGTTCGGCCAGGCGCAGCATCGCGAGGCACGGAAGATGATCAATCTACGGCGGTCCGCATCAAGTGCACTGACAATCGCCGAAATCGAAGCAAGGAAGATCCGACACGATTCGACAGAACTGTGGATGAGAACAGTCCAGCCTGCACTCTGGCTGTTGGTCTTCGGTGAGGTCTTCAACGCCGTCCGAAGTCTTTCGATACCCGGGTACAGCTACATCCAGTATATCGCGCCCGGTGTTCTCGCGCAGTCGGTTCTCTTCGTCGCAATCTTCTATGGAATAACAATAGTCTGGGAAAGAGACGTCGGCTTGCTTACCAAGTTGCTATCTACCCCCTCACCGAGGCTTTCCATCGTAGTCGGCAAGTCGCTGGCAGCGGGGGTCAGAGGGATCTTCCAAGGAGTAATGGTATTCGCTCTGGCCCTCATCATTGGAATCAATCTCCGTTTCGACCTGCTTGACGTGGCTGGGGTCTTCATAGCGGTTGTCCTCTTGGCGATGTGTTTCGCTTGCCTGTCAATGACTCTCGCTTCATTCCTCAAGACGCGCGACAGGATGATGGGCATCGGACAAGCAATAACAATGCCCCTCTTCTTCGCTAGCAACGCGATCTACCCTGTTTCTCTGATGCCAGCCTGGCTTCAGTATATCTCGAGGTTCAACCCGCTTAGCTACGGTGTGGATGCAATGAGATCCATGCTTCTGACGGGGGATTACTCAGCGTTGCCCGTCGACATCTTAGCCCTCCTGCTCTCCACGCTCTTCTTCATTGCGTGCGCGTCTGTCGTCCTGAAGAGATTGATCGAATAGGAAAATCGAATATCACACCCAAATGGGGTACGTCCTCCAGACCTCATTCTTGCACTGGTTGCGCGTCACATACTCCAGCTCTGAGGTGAATTCATTCACATGAGTTACTCTACAAGAGGCGAGAGCACGCGCACCAGTGAGAGACTGTTCTGCTTTCTGGACGGCTGGTTCTAGTCTATAGCACTATCTAGGGACCCTGTCATACCCGTAACCATGCAGCGGCGCGACAAGGGGTTTCTCAGTCTGCTTATGCTGACGGTGTTGGTCCTCGCGGCTTTTGCCGCCATTGCGCCTTATCCTCAGCGTCAGATCGGACTTAGCGGGAGTCTGCTGAATTTTGAGTCGTATGATCAGATGAAGTCCTTTGTCTCCCAGAACCAAGGTAGTTACCAGAGGAGCATAGCCACGTACATGCCGGAATACAATGTGGCCGCAACGTCGCTCTCTTCTCCGTCCGCCTCCACGAGCTACACTACTACGAACATCCAAGTCGAGGGCGTGGACGAAGCGGACTTGGTCAAGACTGACGGGAATTACCTTTACGTCGCCTCGGGTACGACGGTGTCAGTGATTCGTGCGGGCCCTCTTGACGCCACGGCGCTTGTTGCCAAGCTCAAGTTCGGCGGCACCGTCCTCGGGCTCTTCGTTGCGCAGGGCCGTCTGGTGGTTCTCGAGACTGACCAGCAAATCATGAACAGCACCTACGTATGGTATTCCCCAGTGGTCAACTTCATACTCTATGACGACACGAACGCTTCTGCTCCTGTTCTGTTGAATACCGTATCCCTCAACGGGACTTACGTGGACTCCCGCCTAGCTGGTGGGTTCGTCTACGCAGTCGTCCAACAGCCCACCTACGTCTACGTCTCGGGAGGCAACTCTAGCTTCGTCGCCCCCAGCATCACCGATGGAAAAACGACGACGAAGATAGACCCAGCCGATGTATACTATAATCCGAGCTCCACATCATCATTCGGTCAGTACACAATCATCCTTAGCCTGAGCATCGCAGACGGCTCGCATACCCAGGAGGCGGTGATGACGGGCTGGGGCTCGACGGTCTACGCATCGAGTTCCAACATCTACCTCGCCTTTCCTGACTTCTACGCCTATCCAATGATGGGTGTGATGCCGCTGGCAACTGGGACAGTCTTCGGCACATCTCTCTTCTGGAGAGGATTTGGCGGTAACACGACCATCTTCCGTGTCGCACTGACGGGGGCTGGACAGACCCAGGTCCAGGCTGAAGGGATGATACCCGGCACGGTCTTGAACCAGTTTTCAATCGACGAATACAGCGGGTACCTGAGAGTGGCCACGACAAGCTACAGGCTGCTCGCGAATCAGACTTCAGTCCAGGTCAACAACGTCTACGTGCTCGACCAAAGCATGAAGGTTGTCGGGGCGGTCGAGAACATGGCGCCCACGGAGCGAATCTACTCAGTCAGGTTCCTCGGGGACATTGGATATGTAGTCACTTACGAGAGGATTGATCCCCTCTTCGCGATTTCATTCAGAGATCCGACCCATCCCACCATCCTCAGCTCGCTCGAACTGACTGGTTTTTCGGATTACCTCCAACCGATAGGCAATGATCTTCTCTTGGGTGTGGGGAAACAGACCATCCCAGCTCCGGAGGAGCAGGGATATGTCCTCTACCTCGGAGTCAAACTCTCGCTCTTCCACGTGTCACCAGACGGGAACTCAACAGTCGTCGCGAACATGACGATCGGCGACAGGGGCAGCGACACTCCAGTTTCGTCAGACCACCACGCCTTCGTGTATGATGCGCAAGATGGCATCGTGGCGTTCCCGATTCTAGTGGCGAAGATCGATAACAAGACCTCCAGCGGGACGACGTTTCCGTCCTACGGAAACCCTGTCTATCAGGGTGCCTTCCTCTTCAACGTGTCTCAAACAGGTATCAAGCTGATTGGCTGCGTGACTCAGGTTCCGCAGGGCTCCCCAATCGACCAGAGCCAAGACTTCTACATCAACAGGATAGTCATCATCGGCGATTACGTCTACACCATCTCCAACCGGATGGTGATGGCGAGCAACCTCTCCGACTTCTCGTTCGTCGGGGCAGTCAAGCTGTAGGCCCGGAAACGACCTTACCTATTTCACGTTCAAACGTGCGTACAACTTCGGACCTCTATACTTCTCGTCGGGCCTATAGTTCAATTCGACAACCCATTTAGCTACTCATCACAATCGTCACCCCGATGATGCAAGAAATCCAAGAAATCGAGGCCAAGAGCTTTGGCCGCGGCAGCAGGGTTTCGGGCCAGAGCTTCGTTGCTTTGCTTGCCCTGACACGGAAGCCCCTCACGTACGGGGAGCTGCACGCCTCTCTCGGAATTAATCCATTCGAGTTCGGGCAGCTGCTCGACCGACTTCGCAAGAGCCGCCTAGTGGGCATAGTTCCTGAATCCGTTGGACTCGGTGTCATGCCGACCCTGTGCCTCACCGACGAGGGCGAGAGAATCCTTCTTCGTGAAATGGAGCAGATGTGCGAGCTCCCTGAGAGATAGAGAATCTCGACCCTTCGCTTTCTTTATTATTGATTCTAAGGCTCACTGACAGCGAGGTCCAAGGCCGCTTCAGAGATATCCGCGCCGTACTCTGCCACCCTCCGAACGCTTTCGAGCATCAACTTGACCGAGGCGACCTGCGTTCCGTTCATCCTGGGCGTTAGAATCTCTGTGCTTAGCTTCTCCTCAAGTCTTGCGACCTCCTTTGTCTTCGATATCGCCTCTTCAGCCATCATGGCGTCCATCCTAAGCAGAGCAGTAATGGAATTCTCGAAGATCTTCCGTGAAAGTGCGGTCATCTCTTGGACCTTCTTCACGGTGCCTTCAGAGACTGATCTCAACGCCTCAGCCTGGGCCGCTATCGACACGGCGTGGTCCGCCACTCTCTCCGTACTCTTGGCCACCAGTCTGTAACCGAGACAGTCCCTGGCGGAACTGAGGCCAATCTCCTGAATCACTGAACGGTCCCTGACCGCGATGTTCAGCTGCCTAAGGATGAAGTGGTAGAACCTGTCCACCTCGTCGTCGCGCTGAATCACTTCTTGGGCTATCCCTGTGGTGTCGTCATGGAGTGCTGCCGCCGCATCCGTGATCATGCCTGCTGCTATGATTGCCATTCTTTCGAGAGCCTTCTTGAGCGGGAGGTCGATGTATCCGGAGAGACACTGGGTCAGGATTCCGGTCTGAGATTCTTCTATGATTTCGACGCCGACCAGTTTCCGCCGTATCCCCTCCTTGATTGAACTCCTGAGGGATGCGTCCGACCTTCCCAAGTTGATTCTGATGATGTCGTATCCTGCCAGGTAAAACGAGATAAAGTGCCTGAGCAACGCATCCTTGTCGAGTCCAGGTGTCGCTTCGATTGTGGCCTCAGACTTCGCTGCCTCCCGGAGCTCTCTCCTCGGGATGATCAAGAGTGAGGAATCTGGTTGGGTGATTATCGCCACAGCATCTTTGGGCTTCAGACCTACGTCCTTGACCCAAGACTTCGGGAGAGAAACAACGAAGCTGTTCCCGCCGGTAATCTGGACTTTCCGGAAGTCCATATCTATGTCCGCCCTATATGCCACTATATAAATTGACGGCTGGGCGAGGAACCCCAATACTATACTGTGAGCACAATATTAGAATTGAGAGTAATTCGGAGAGCAATATATTCCGTCGCTTGTCTCCCATTTTCGAAAATGAACATCACCAAGAAAGGTATTAGCACAACTACTGTCGCTATGACTATCGTTATCATTGTCGTGATCGTGGCCGCGGCTGCTTACGTCGCAGTCAGTCCGGGAAAGACCAACACCGTGACGCAGACGACAACCAAAACCAGCACAGTGACGAGCCTCAGCACCAGCATCAGCACTAGCGTGACTACATCAACATCGGCTTCACCGACCTACTACCCGATGACCCTACAGGCGAACGGTGGAACCTTCGTGAACCCACTGATGCAGACCTGGGCTCAAGGCTTCCAGCAGTACACCGACGATGTGGTCAAACTCAACTACCAGGCGATTGGCACTGGCGCAGCACAGACTGACATACTGGCGAATACCGGCGCCTTCGCCGGCGGCGACGCGCCCATTTCCGCTGCTCAGATAGCAGCGGCCAATCCGCCCGCTGCACTTGGCAACCTCCTCCAGTTCCCAGAAGCCCTCGGAGGCGTTGCAATCTTTTACAACCTCCCCAGCGTGACGGTCCACCTCAATCTCACTGGCGCCGTCATCGCTGACATCTACGTGGGGAGGATCACCATGTGGAATGACTCCGCCATAAAGACGCTGAATCCAACCATCACCTTCCCCGCCCACCTCATCACACCGGTTCACAGGTCTGACGGAAGCGGAACCACCTACGCCCTAAGCAACTACTTCGAGAAGGTCAGCACAAACTGGAACGCCACGTTCACGGGCGGATGCCCGTGCTACGGGACTAGCCTTCCGAGCGTCGTCTGGGGCGCGAATGCCGCCAACGTCGGCGCCAAGGGAAGCGCCGCCGTCGCTGCCTACGTCCTGGGCAACCAATACTCGATGGGTTACGCTGACTCAGTCTACGCCACCAACGCGGGTCTGCTGACCGCGTCCATCAAGAACCAGGCCGGAGTGTTCCTCACGCCCACAGTGGCCGCCATAGCAGCGGCCGCCAACGCGTTCAGCGCGCAGGTCCTGGCCAACCCCACATTCGCAATCACCAACGCTCCAGGAGCAGGGTCCTACCCGATATCGACATACACATACCTCTACGTCTGGTCGAACCAGGCGAATCAACAGCAAGGCTACGACGTGGCCCAGCTCTTTGAATGGATCGTAACCCCAGGCCAGTCGTTCTCATCTAGCCTCAACTACACACCACTTCCCGCAAACGTCGTCGCAGTCGACAAAGGGATTATCAGCGAAATCCTCTACAACGGAGTTCCATTCATCCCAGCGTGAATGGAGCTTCTCTTTCTTTTATCTCTCATCTGACGGGTCATGGCTGATGGGCGCTGGGCGAAACCGCGCTGACACAATCTTCAAGGGTCTCGTCCTAGTATTCGCTTCATCGATAGTTGCTCTAACGCTAATCTTCTTCTACGAACTAACAACGGGTTCCTCCTACACCCTCAGGGAAGGCCTTGCCTTCATCACGAGTTCCACGTGGGGTGGCTCCATCGGGAACTTCTTCGGGGTTCTCCCAGCGGTCTACGGCAGTGTCGTCACGTCAGCCATAGCTCTTCTGATCGGGGTTCCCGTCAGTCTAGGTGTCGCCATCTTCCTGTCCGAACTCTCGCCCGGACGCCTAAGGTCGCCGGTTTCGTTTGTCGTGGAGTTGCTCGCAGCAGTGCCCAGCGTCGTCTACGGTCTATGGGGGATCTTCATTATGGTTCCCTTCCTGAGTGTTCATGTCTATCCACTTTTCCAGGAATACTTGGGCTTCCTCCCAATCTTCCAGGGGTACCCGACAGGTCAACTGCCCGGCGCTAGCATACTCGATGGCGGAGTAGTCCTGGCCATCATGATTATCCCGATAGTCTCGTCTATTTCGAGGGATGCTCTTCAGGCAGTTCCGGATTCTCAGAGAGAAGCTGCATATGCACTAGGCGCCACGAGGACCGAAGCGATTCGAATCTCAGTGCTGAGCTACGCCCGATCGGGGATTCTAGCGAGCATCTTCCTCGGACTCGGCAGGGCGTTCGGTGAGACGATAGCTGTCGCCATGGTAGTAGGCGACACTCCGCGGCTCAGTAGCTCACTCTTCTCCCCCGGCTACACCCTGGCGAGCCTCATAGTCACCCAGTTCACGGAGGCGACCGGCTCCGCGTACATATCTGCTCTCGTGGAGGCCGGGCTTGTCCTCCTCGTCGTGGTCTTCCTCACAAACATCGCCGCAAGGTATCTCATCTCGAGACTTGCAAAGAGCAGGGAGGCAGCATCCTACCTATGAAGTCCAGACGTTTCTTCATGGACAAGGTCTTGATTTCCCTCGTCTGCGTGTCCGTCGTCATCGCTATCGTTCCTCTGGCGAGCATACTCTACTATGTAACCGTCAGGGGACTCCCAGCAATGAATCTGGACTTCTTCACCAAACTGCCTCCCCTCCCTAACCCCGGGGCGCCCGGTGGACTGGGCAATGCCATACAAGGAACCTTGATCTTGGTAGGTCTCGCGGCATGCGTCGGACTTCCCTTCGGCGTCCTCTCCGGGATTTACGTTTCGGAGTACGGGAAGAACTTCTACGGCCGCACGGTGCGCTTCCTAGGCGATGTCCTCGTCGGTAATCCATCGATCGTGGTCGGGATTCTGGGATATGCCTTACTTTTCCGGCCTTTTCACGGCGACAATCTGTACGCTGGTGTATTCGCCCTCAGCATAATCATGATACCCATAGTTTCCATCGCGACAGCTGAGGCGCTCAATCTCGTGCCGAACTCGATTCGTGAGGCATCGGCGGCGCTCGGGATCAGGAAGTGGCGCACCAGCCTACTGGTCGTTTCCAACGCCAGGAGTGGAGTCGCCACTGGCGCCCTTCTGGCGACGGCGCGAGTAATGGGAGAGGCCGCACCTCTGATACTGACAGTCGGGTTCAGCAACTTCTGGTACGCGGGCGCCACCGCTCCTGTAGCTTCGTTGACCTACGCCATCTGGTACTTCGGGACCTCCGGGCTCCAGAATTGGATCAACCTGGCCTGGGGGGCAGCCTTCTTCCTCATCGTCATAGTCATAGGGGTCAACCTTGCGGTTCGGCTCCTGACAAGGGGGAGGATAACCTATGCCTAGTCAAGAACTCGAGGCCACACATGAGATTTATACCCAATACGAGGGCATGAGAAACGTGAGCGCTAGGCCCAAGTTGGAGGTCAGGCAGCTGAATGCCTTCTATGGAAAGAAGCAGGCGCTCTACGACGTCGACCTCGCGATAGAGCCGAACCAAGTAACAGCACTAATTGGACCGTCCGGATGCGGGAAATCGACTCTGATCAGGTGTCTCAACAGGATGCACGAGCTCGTTCCGGATGCGAGTGTCAAGGGTCAGGTCCTTCTCGACGGGTCGGACATCTACAGCAAGTCGCTTGACCCTGTGGACGTCAGGAGGCGGATCGGAATGGTCTTCCAAAAACCGAACCCTTTCCCTAACATGTCGATTACAGACAACGTCGTCGCGGGATTGAAACTGAACGGGGTCAGGAACAAGGGCAGGCTCGAGGAAGCCGCGAAAAGGAGCCTCCAGCGGGTCTACCTTTGGGACGAAGTCAAAGACGAGCTGAAGAGGTCCGGCGCGAGCCTCTCGGGTGGGCAGCAGCAGAGGCTCTGCATAGCTCGGGCACTCACAATCGAACCTGAGGTCATTCTGATGGACGAACCTTGTTCGGCCCTGGACCCGACTGCCACCGCGAAGATCGAGGAGCTGATCGCAGAGTTGAAGGCCCAGTACACTGTGGTGATTGTCACGCACAACATGCAGCAGGCCTCGAGGGTCGCAGACTACACCGCCTTCATGTACTTGGGGAAACTCATTGAATACGGCGAGACAACGACCATCTTCGAGAATCCTAAGGAACAACTGACTGAGCGGTATATCACGGGGAAATTCGGGTAGGTGGAGAGAATTGCCAAGACTCATGGACATGGGCCTCGACAAGCTTAACGCCATGCTGCTCGAGATGGCCACCCTCTCGGAGAATGCCGTCACTGCTTCAATCGATGCCTACAGCAAGGGCGGGAAGAGCGCGGAAGTCAAAGAATGGTCGAGGCGTCTCCAGACCCTTCATAGACAGGTGAGCGACCTTTCGATAGAACTGATCGCCAGGTTCCAGCCCGTGGCTTCAGACCTCCGATTCATCAAGGCCTGCTTCGAGATATCCTACGGTTTCTACCGCTTCGGAAGGTACGCACTTGACATCGCCGAGGTGCTGGATATCTTCGGTGACCTCAGCAAGTGCGACCAAAAGGCAGTAGTCGAGACTGCCCGCAACACCCAGAAGATGATCCGAATGAGCGTCGACTCCTTCGCTAGAAGGGACGTCGCTCTTGCAAGACGCATTCCCAAGCTGGACGATGTCGTGGACGACAGCTACAGGCAGAACCTCCGGACCGTCCTCGACCAGAAGAAGGACATCAGATGCGCGCTGTCGGCCGGCCTAATCCTGCGGTACCTGGAGCGCATCGCAGACCACGCTACGTACATCGGCGAGTCCGTCGACTACATCGTGACCGGTGTGGAGCCCAGCCACTGACTACGAAGGTTTCAGAACGATGACCTTGGTACTGCTCCTGCTGGGGGAAACCGTTATCCTGTCGCGAATTCCGATCTTGATTCCCTTCCGGCCTTTTGTGGTTCCGTAAATCCTAGCATCAGCAGGTCTGGAAATCCAGAGTTCGATTTTGCTGTCCCACGGAACCGTGTACCTGAACGGATGCTCGCCGGTCCCAGACCGCTCGGTGTAGGTGGGAGTTATGTGGCAAATTCCTATCTCGTCTCTTTCGACGGTTGAGTAGGCATCGACCCGCATCTCCTTTCCGTCCGCCCTGTCAGGGTAAGAGTAGTAGCCGGTGGATCCCGCCGAGGTCGTAATCACGACGCCGTCCCCGATGGCCGCCTCCTCGATGGCCGTGTCCCTCGAAGTGACCTTGAGCCTGTACCTGATGCAGTTACTTTCTGCTCCTCTCTGTAGGTAGACGTCGGTGAAGACCTCCCCGAGATGCTTCCCGTTCTTCAGCACCTGAAGGCGCTCGTGCTTTTCTACTGTGTAGCGGCCCTCCACGATGGCCTGCAGAGCGAACGGCAGTTCATCAAAGTAGGCTGCTGCCATGTATGCCTTCGATCCTGTCGCTCCTCTAGACCTGACGCCAACGAACAGTAGGGGTATCTCTTCGCTCCTGCCGAACATGCTGAAGATCCCGTCGCCGCCAACGACCACGCCGATGTCGGCCTTCCTGTCCCCCACAGCCATTCCGGCTTTCTCAATCACCTTCTTCAGCTCTCTTGGGTCGACCTTCGGTCTCCCACCATCGAGGAACATCTTTGCCTTCACAGATTCACACTCCACTCTTGTCGATGTACTCGAACATGCTTCCCTCGCCTTCCCTCCTGCCTCCACTCTCTAGGAACCTCGACGCTTTGGCCCCCACCTCGTCTTGCTCAGGCGTAGAGACTCCGAGCATACCCATCATCTTGAGGGAGTTCTCCACTGCAAAGCCCCTAAAGTGGTTGTTGAAATATCCGAAGGTCTTGTTCGCCCTCGACGATACCTCTCTCACCTTCGAGACCCACTTCTTGAGTTCCGCTTCAGTGTATCTGTAGTTGTACCAGGGGCGCGTGCCTCTCCCGTGCCATCTGATGAAGGCAAAGTCGGCAGTCACCACGGTTTCAGGGGGCAATAGAGGCTCGTCGACTATCACGTTAGCCACATTCCTCGACTTCAGCAGCGACCAGACCTCGTCCCTCAGCCATGAAGGGTGGCGGAATTCAACGGCGAACCTGACGTCGTCGGGCACGACTTCCAAGAACGACTTCAGCTTCCCGAAGTCCTCCCCGTAAGAGTAACTGGGAGGCAACTGAATCAGGACGGGCCCCAGTTTCCCAGTCGTTATGAGTGGCCTCATCAGGCTAAGGAACCTGACCAGATCGGATTCGACCCCCTGACTCAGGTCCAGCCTCTTCTCGTGGGTTATCGCCCTCGGCAGCTTGGCCGAGAAGACAAATCCCTCGGGAGAGTACCTGGACCATCCGAGGACGAGGCCCTTCGACGGGAAAGCGTAGAACGTGGAGTCGATCTCCGCCGTCCCGAAGATCTTCGAATAGAAGGAGAGCTTGTTGGTGCTGGAACTCGGGTAGAAGACGCCTATCCATTCACTGTACGACCAGCCCGACGTACCAATGAGAAGCTCGGACATCCGTCTTGGTCTGACTGGCTCTTGTCGATTTAAGTTGATGGTTTCTTCGTAGCTACATCGCGGGCATCCAGCCCGGCCTCGCCGACCAGGTCGCCACCGCGTCGTGAAGGTGGATCGATTCGAAGCATCTCGCGTTCACGTACTCGGCGTCAGGGAACCTGGCGACGCACTCCCTCACAAGATCCTCGGCGAACTTCGGGTTCGCCTGCGCCTCCATGATCTTCTTCGCCTCCTCGACTCTCTTCATCTCTTCTTTTGGGGCCGCGGAGAAGCATTCGTTGATGCGGCCGATCACCTTCAGAGAGTCCAGGGCCTTCCGGCTCCTCAGGACTAGTGAAATCTCTGCCCTTTGCATGTGCCCCACGCCTATCATCTTCCTGCTGCATGGACACGCGGTCATCCCGCTTACACTGAACATGTACGTGAGCGCGCCCCGTTCTGTCGTCCTTATCCTCATGCGGGCGAACTGGTCGTCGTAGGGCAGCTCGAAGGTGGATGTCACCGAAGTACCGGGTTGCGTCTTGTTTACTTCTCTGCAGATCCATCTCAGCCACTCTTCCATACCCGTTGCGTTCCTGTTGTTCGCGGCCCTAACGAGCCTGCTCATGTGGACGCCCCTGTGGAGTCCCGTCGAGGTCTGGATGGAAAGGTCGACCGGCATGTTCAGGCGACCTGCGTTGAACATGACCCTCAAGTTTGCGACCCCTGCGGCCACGGGCAGGTGGGATAACTCAGACTGGACGTCCGCTGTGGCATCGATGAACTCGAGAGCACCCGGCGAACGGCGGTCCTTGGGCACCAAATGTAGCGCCACAGATTAACGATTGCTTATGAGATTTTCCCCGCTTCGCCGGGGTCTCTCAAGGGGTCGACGACGCCTGCCTTCTCGAAGGCTTTCATCCTCGCGCGGCACCCATCGCACTCCCAGCAGTGGCTTCCGCCCTCTCCGTGGCAACTCCACGTCAATCCCAGGGGTACCTCCATGGAGGAGGCAAGCCAGACAACCTGGGCCTTAGTCTTCTCTGACAAGGGTAGAAGGATCCTCGTCCGTCTTTTCCTAAGGATAGGCGACCCAACTCGGAATGCCCTCTCAAGTGCGTCGAAGAAGGCCGGTGCCGCATCTGCGAAAGTCCTTACGTCGTCTCTGTTGTGCCCTCCGACTATGACGCCCGCGCCTACCTCTTCGGCGTAGGACGCGGCCAGGGAGTAGAAGATGCCGTTCCTCATTGGAATATATGTCGGTGGCACACCCGCGAGGAAGGCTCTCCTGATGTCGCCCGCTTCCCTCAGGTCGGGAAGCCTGACGAAACGGTGCTCGCCGATGCCAGCCACCCGGGCGATTGCCCTGGCCGCCTCGAGCTCTCTTCTTGCTATGCCGTGATACTCGAAAGTCAGGGCCCGAACGTGGTATTTCCTTCTAATCAGCTGGACACATGTCGCCGAGTCTATGCCGCCCGAGAGAAGCACTATGGCTTCCTTCGTAGTCGCTCCCCGTCTTGGTGGATTTGTGCCAGAAGGTAGCTCCCTTTGTTCAGTCCTTCATACACGTAGACGCCCACCGCCGTCACGTTCTCCGGCATCCGGGGCGCTATCCTCGAGACGACCTCCCTTGCAAGGTTCTCGACTGTGGCCTCACCGGACAGAAGGACGGTCGTAGGCTTGGGAGCCTGAATCGCAAAATCCCCGTGGACTGTCTTGAACCTGATGGTGACGCTCTTCGCGTCCATCCTCGTGACATATCTCTCATTGATGAATAGCTTGTGGTCAAGACTCCTGATCGCATCCCTGATAATCTCCTTGGCGACCCCGAAGTCGACGACCATGCCGTCGATTGGCCGGCCGACCACCTCGACCAAGGCTGATGACGTGTGCCCGTGCATCACGGAGCACTTCTGGGTCCTAGGGAGGATGTGCGCGTAGTCGAAGTTGAACGAGGGGTCGTCCAGGAAGATGGTCTGGAGGCCGCCCGATTCCTCGAGACCCAAGATCCGTATCCCGTGGTCTGACCCGTCACTTCTGAAGGCGTCTCTGCTGATGAAGACGTAGTTCCTGCCTGTTCGCCTCAGCCTCCGCATCTCTGTTCTGCTGAGAGATCTTTCCACGAAGACCCAGGTCTTATTGACTAAGAAGTCGGCGGAGATGGAATCAACACCTGGGATTCGGACGTTCTCCTTGAACGGGACTTTCAGGGAGTCGAGAAGATTGGCGATGAGCTGGTGCGTGCTCGTCGTGAAGAGCCTCCCACGATGCCGGTATGCCCTCTGGTATCCGCCCTGGGTAAGTTCCTTGAGCCTGGGCACCACCTCGACTATCAGGTTACGACTCAATGTAGGACTTCGTTGGGAATGGCTTCGTTTATAGTATTTCCATTCTGAGGTACGGTGGCGCGGCCTTGATCCAGCCTGGTTAGGATAGCGGCTTCCCAATCGCGGAGAGGAGACAGCCGTTCGCCCGGGTCCGAATCCCGGAGGCCGCACCACTTTTCGGGTCTGAAACCTTATATTCGAAGCCGATATAGAGCTCTCGATGAAGCTTCAGCTGAAGGAGTCTCCCTACCACTATCTCCTTGACGACCCGCAGTTCAAGCTCTGGATGGAGAACCTCGAGAGAGGCAGCACCATCACGGCTCACGAGTACTGGAGGAGGATGGGAAGGATATGCGCAGAGCTGAAGGTCACTCCCAAGCAGCTCGGGGGCATGAACGAGAAGGAGGCAGGGGAATTTCTTCTCAGAATGATTTCGCACTGGGAAGACAAGGGGAGCATGGGCACCAACATCAAGAACTACACGAAACCTCTCAAGAGCTGGTGGGCCTTCAACGACATCGTCGTCAGGAAGAAGATCAAGATCCAGGGGGCGAACGACTACGCGAAGTATGAGAATGAGCGGATTCCAACAAAGGAGGAGCTCTCGAAGATCCTCAACGCGGGGGACCTCAGGGCAAAGGCCGCAACAGTCCTCATAGCCTTTGCCGGCTGCAGGATAGAGGTCCTTGGGAACTATGTGGCCAGTGATGGGTTGAAGATATCGGACCTGCCTGACTTGGTGGTCGAGAGCAAGGCGGTCGAGTTCAAGAGGAGCCCGGCGATGATTACTGTCAGAAAGACCCTCTCAAAATCGCGAAACAGGTACTTCACCTTCCTGCCCGACCAGGGCTGCCAGTATCTGAAAGAGTATCTCGAGTTCAGGATGCGCAGAGGGGAGAAGATCACCGCAGACTCGACGATCATAACGGCCAGCGGGTTCAATCCCCAGAAGGTGGGGCAGTACATCTCGACCACGAAAGTCAGTGCGCTAGTAAGGAAGGCAGTCAGGGGTGCTGGTTTCGACTGGAGACCGTATGTTCTTCGTCGTTACTTTGACACCAATCTAATGGTCGCCGAGAGCGAGGGCTTGATCATAAGGGACTGGAGGTCCTTCTTCATGGGCCACCAGGGCGATGTCGAGCACACCTACACAGTAAACAAGGGACTGACCCAGGACGTAATCGACCAGATGAGAGACTCATACGCCAAGGCGGCCGAAAAGCACCTCGTCACCACGAAGTCGAAGGGAGTGGACAAGGATGAGCTGAAGGAGTTCTTCGCGAGGCAATTTCTGACAATCGAGGGGTATGGCGAAGAGGAGATTGACGGGATAGGTGATGTCGCCAAGCTGACCCCCAAGCAGCTGAAGGATTTGGCTGACCGGAAGAGGATGGAAGGACTTGGCCTAACGAACGGGAATCGTCAGAAGATAGTTCCGATGGGGGATGTCAAGGGATTGATAACTCAGGGATGGGAGTACGTCACAACCCTTCCAACGAGTGAGGCGGTAATCAAGCTCCCGGACCTGCGGTAATACCTCTGCCTAGCGCGCTTTGCGCACGCTGGAATCAAGGAACCAAATACTTGGCGGCGCCTTACGGTGTGAGCCTGTAGAGTCCATAGATCTTTTCACAAACTCTCGAAGCGTGCGTTCGGAACGCCGAATATTACGACGGCAACTTCCTCTGGATTCGAGCTCAGAAAGCAAACATCTGGCCAATTTCAAGAACGGAAATTCGACCAGTCAAATGGGCTCAACCGCCAGCGCTCCTTGCCACTCAAAGAAACTGTCCAAACTGTCTCGAGTCCTTCACCCTGACGTTTAGAATAATCAATCTGTAATGTTCCACCAATGCGAAGAAGGGCGTCCAGCCAGATGACGGGCGCAGCCTTGCTCGTCGTCGGAATCCTAGTGGGTGCGACCTTGATCTTCGCCACCCTCTACGCAACAGGGTCGCTTTCTCCAAGGACTACCACCGAGACAACAACCGAGAGGACCACCGCGACCTCTACTGTCACCATGGTTACCACTTTCACTGCTTCACCTGAGTCGTCCACGAGCTGGGCTACAGTCGCAGCGCAAGTGACGTCTTGTAATACATCAACCAGCATATGCACGGTCGTGTTGACCGACACGGGCACTTCAAGCGTGGCAGTGACTGGATGCAGCGTTCAGCTGAACGGAGTAGCAGCTGCATCAACTGCTGCACCTGTAGCACCATCCACAACGACAGTCCCGGCAAGCGGTTCGGGAACATACACATGCACACCAACTGCTCCAAATCCTCAGACTGTCGGCTCAATGGCAATTGGCCACTTCAGTCTCGCTAACGGCGCATCAGTGCCGTTCTCAGGTACCTGGTCGTAAGCGCGCGCAAGCAAATGGGACCCATCTAACTACAGAACCGAATACCTGATGGCGTTCTGCGGTGCGAGCTTGCACAGGCCATGACAGCTTTCTTTGAAACTCTCGAAGCCGTGCGTTATGATTAGGTGCGATTAATGCGCGCGCTTACTCTTCTGCTCCAATTCATCCACCTTGATTCCAAGATAACCCAGGTAGAAACCAACGGCCGAGCCTAGAAGCACCATTCCAGCAGTGAGGAGGCTTTGCAACATCAGGGCTTCGATGAATCCCACTGCGAGCCCAATGATACTGATTATAATTATCAGAAGACCCATGGCCGAGAGGAAGCCCATGTCTGCCTCATGCTTAAGATTCGATTTAGGCCTTGCTCATCGCGCGCGTTCGTTTCCCACTGGTCAAACAAGTGCGCGCCCAGAAGAATTTTGCCCAGCGGGCAAGTCAAACGCGTAAATGAAGGGCGACAGGAAGCAGGACGCAAAGATGAATTTCGAACGCCCAAATGGCTTCTCTGGGAGCACGCCGAGGGGTTGGATTGACGAAAGATTTCCCAAGTGTCCGTTCTGCAAGGGAGACCCCAAATGGGAATACGCGAGGGAGTGGAAAATGACAGTCAACCGACTTCACTTCCGCTGCGCAGACTGTCTTTCGACAATTTCGATTGCGCAAGCACAGGTAACGAGGCATCATGTAGAAGAGATAGTGGCCCCGGCTTGGCTTCTAGTGCGCGCAGCCACCAGCGACAAGTTTCGGGTTGAGAGCGTCGGCAGAAATGACAATCTGCAGGACTTGTTAGGTCAAGAGTTCGACCTTTCGACGCTCCAATCTTGGGTGGAGTCAATCCGTGTAAGGGAATCGCTGGGGGCTTCGCCCCCAAAGGGAAAGAACATCGAGGAGTTCAATGAGCAAAGCGAGACTCCGACCAAATGCCCAGATTGTGACGGGCCTATGATCGCTTCAGACTATGATGCGTTTGGAAGATGCAATGATTGTGCTCATCAGTATCACGACAGGCATCTCGCTATGTGAGCAGGCGCACGCCGAATCTCAAGTCTCAGAACTGGCTGCTAGTCGTTCTTCACGAAGAGTCTTCAGCCAAGGCATTGTTACTACGACTAAGCGGCCATCCTGGTTAATCTTGACGAGATCAATTGAAGCGCTGATTTCCTCTTCTTCTCCTTCATTCCAATGTGGTATCCATGATTCTTCATCTTCGACGAACTTGATTGCATCTGGGGAGAAACCGCCACTCGAAAAGACGTAGACCTGTGACCGACTCGGTCTCAAGTAGGAGAGAACATCAGACAGCTTTTCACGAATTGATGTGATGTCCGCCACTGACATAGGGTCCGTCTCGTCACGCCGTAGCGCTATCCAAACACCATCGAACTTGCTATGGCCAAAACCCCCTTCCGCGAACTTTCGCCATCCGCTCTCCCATGGAACGCCAACGAAAATGTCGGCTTTGATAGACGTCTTCTTGCCAGCTACTTCCATGTCGAACTGAGCTAATTGAGGCGAATCTTGTAGAGCGAAGTCAAGATCGAAATCGGCCTTTCGAAGTGACATCAGAATCTGTTCGTTCATCGGCTTGCTGAAATCCACGGACTCTGTTTCCAGTACAGTCTCCACGTGCATTTCTCCGGCTTCCGCCATGTGGAAGGCCATATGCTCTAGATGCTCTCGGGCCTTTCTGATTCTGAAGACAACGTAGACGAATGCTGCAACGAGCGCGATGCCTGAGATTGTCACTTCCCACTGGATGTCCGGGCCTAGTTTAGGAGCCACATACACCTCCTCCAAATAGAGGTATCCAAATGCCAGGGCAATTGCTCCATAAGTCACGGTTCGAAGAATCTTGAGCGTGTCTCGTAGGCTTGGATAGAACACATCATAGTCGCCTGCTATTGTTTCTACGAATTCGAGGAAATTCGCGATTATTCCTCCTAGCAGCGACTTGTCTGCGTCGTTAGTCTGCCGGGCCAACTGGACACAGAAGAATGCGACCTAGTATATCAAGCGGTCAACAACAAAGTTACAGGCGTGTCTCGAAGGTAGACTCACATTCTCAAATGGTCGCACAGCTTGTTAACCCATCCGTCGTACTCGTTCACGCCCTTCTCGGTGATTCGGTACCGCTGGTAACCTGTCGCGGCATCCGAGATCCTCTCGACCCATCCCTCGGCGATGCACACTTCCAGCTCGCTCACAAATCGATCAGTTCTCAGCGGCGCTCCAAGTCCAGTCACAGGCTGAGTTGCCAGAGTGCCTCGTGTCTCAGTGTTCCAATTCTCTTCGTGTGAAAAGAGGTTGATTCTGATGAAATTGGCCGTCGGCCACGAGTGCCCCCTTTCTACCCTAGGCTTGTATATGTACAGGAACTTTAGTATTCGGAATCGAGCCGAATAGCCCGGCCTATAGGTTTGGTGGTGGTCACTCCTCCCCCTGAACCGCGGCATCGTACAACGGGTCAGACCCGGGTCCGTAATAACGGGTTCCCCTGTAACAAAGTTACTGACGGGGCATCTCAGTTGTCAGGTCTGCTCTGACCACTATTCCATCCTGGAATATAATCGGAGCCGCTTCCTCGGTAGATCATGGCTTCGGTCGCGGAGAAGGTGATGCTCGACTCGTGCTTCCTAATCCGCTGCTTGGCCACCGAGCCTCCTTCAACGGAGCAAGCACTTCTCCAAAGATTGGTGAGGGCTGGCTCTAGGCTATGCGTCACCAAAACCATTCTCAAAGAGGTTGACCGGTGGGTGGCCAATCATGTACGGGACGGCGACATGGCATTGAAGTGGAAGAGCCTGTCCCAACAGTTGTCAGTTCTGAGTACCAAGCAAGGTGATGTGATTTGGGAGGCAGGGCATATCCTCACGCACTATCCTGACAATCTCCATATCGCTGCTGCAAAGCTTGAGAATTCACTGCTAGTTTCGTACGACCACGCCATGATCAGAACGGCAAGAGATGAAGGTGTCGCGGCCTACTACCCAATGGAGCTCTTGACGGCATGCTGACAACATCGCCGTCTTCGTCTCCCAAACACATGACTTGGGTGTGGCCAACCGACATTTCTGAGTATTCGGTTTGCCCTTGGAAGGTCTACTACAAGCGTGTGCTCAACATCCACAGTGAAGCTACCAGCCCTATGGCAGTCGGGTGGATGGAACACGAAGCGTGGCGCAGATTCTACTCATACATTAGTCAGACGGACGTGAATCAACTGGCAGTCCACGCTTTGGTTTCGCGGTGTGCCTCTGAAGCACTTGACTGGGCCTTGATTGGTTTTGATCACTATCCTGATTCGCTTCGGTCCCATTTGTCGGAACTGAAGTCGATTCTGTCATCAGAAGCCACACGCATCTTTGACGTATTGGATGGCAAGGTGCCTCTTGAATCTGTTCTTCCGTTCTCCACCGAGACCTGGTTAGCTAGTCCTGAGCTTGGAATCAGGGGAAGGGTCGATCTCGTGTACAAGTCAGCAAATGGGTTCGAGCCTTGGGATATCAAAACAGGGAGACCTCCTTCAGAACTAGTAGACTCGTACAAGTTGCAAGTCACCGCCTACGCACTTCTGCTGGAATCGAATTATGACTGCAACGTCGTGACAGGAGGTCTCAGATTTACGGGACTTCGTACTGAACAAGCATTCTCGGTAACTCGCGAACTCAGGGAGGAAGTAATGAGGATAACAGACCTGGTTAGAAACATGCTGATCTCAAAAGAGCACCCTACAGCCGAGAGACTGACAGGGTCTAATTGTCAGCACTGTGGCTACCTCCAAGTCTGTCGAGAGTTAGCTGAAGAGGAAAGAGGTGCGGGCTAGCAGTTGACGCTCGTCGAGGGACGCGAAAGCGACGCAGGAGTTCGTGCGATAGTAGATTACCTCTCCCGTCTATACGAAGAGAGTGTCAGGTTGTCAAAGCCCTTGAATCAGAGAGGCTTTCAGGAACTGTGCGCTAGAGTCAGGAAGGAGCAAAGACGAGAGAACGCTCTCGAGGACTTCGAGGTCGGTAGAGGCGTGGTCGACTTCGTCAAGCTGCTCTGCGATTCGTTCAAGGAGAAGCGAGAGCCCAAGCAATTCATCGAAGGCTTCCTGCGCGGAACGCCAGTCTTCGGGGACCAAATCGATGGCGAAACGGTCGACCTCATGTCCAGTACTGACGTTACGTTCTGTCTGTGGTGGTTCATGAGTGACGGTACGGAAAGGACCACCACCCTTCGCGACACCTACTCCATTGGCGCCAGGATTGAGAAGTCGAGGGGGAAGGCGTTAGACAGAGTCATTCTGTATCACGCGAACCCCCCGAGGATCGAAGTCATCCCAAGAGCGCTGGTAGAGCATGCAGCTATGTCCAGGGCTGAGGAGGTTCCGCTTGCTACCCATGTTGAGGGAAATGACGCCAAACAGGCTGCAGTGATCATACTCGACCTTGAAGGGCAGTTCAGGTCTTACGTCGAAGGTCTAGTCACGGTCACGAATGGGCTTCACAGAAAGCTGGGCCTGGAGAGAGTCAACGAGACGGCGTTCCTGAGTATCCCAAAGAACGTGTGCCTATCATATGACGAGCTCACGCCTGATGATCTGACTTACTTCACCCCAGACTTGACCGCCAAATCGCAGGACTCCTTCGCGACGGCCATTGCACACGCTGAGGAAAAGGGGCCTAGTGGCTTCGAGGAACTGATGCGTCTCGTAGACGAGGAAATCGAGTATGGTGTGAGGAATGCACAGATAAAACAGGCCCTTACCCGCACGAGCACTTCTCTGAGAAGAGTCTTCAAGGACCTCTTCGACAGAGACTTCATCAGGCCCCTGACCACCGAAGAGTTGCTCATCCCGGGCAAGACGACTGTCGTTGATGTATCAGAGCTGGCAGAGAATGACCAGCGCTACGTCGCAATCTACCTACTGACGATTCTCCACAACAAGAAGATGCTCGAGAATGACGAGGCCAGGGTCGTGCTAATCCTAGATGAAGCCCACAAGATGTTCCCGCGCAAGTATCCTACTCAATACAAGGACTTCTACAGAAGGATCTTCGACTTCGTGAACGAAATCGTCCACAAAGGTAGAAAGCGGCACTACAGTGTCGTCATAGCGACTCAGCAGCCCAAGGACGTGGCTGAGATGATTCTCAATCTGCCAGACACCAAGGTGATCTTCGAGGTTGATGGCGAGCGCAGGTGGATGTCGGAGATGCTGAACGGAAAGGAACCGCCTACAGGAGTGGGCAACGCATACGTTGTCCTGAAGGGACCTTCCGTCGAACCTCTGCCAATCAAGGTCCCGAATGTAATGGGTCTGGTGAGGGGTGACGTCTCTGTGTTGCCGACCCAGAGTGGTTCCGTACCATGTGGCGAGAATCAGTTTGTTGGCTACATACTGCAGAGGGAGAAGACTCCCCTGAGCTACAAAGTAGGTGAGAACCAAGTATACGCAAACATTCCACAGAAGCATGCTCCCTTGGTTATGCCAGGCCTGATTCTCGTAGCAAAGGGCCCGATTAGTGACTCTGGGCATTCGACAACCCTCTTCTGCGAACTGGAGAGGCTCAAGGCTTTCGAGATTCGCCAATTCGTTCCTTCAAAGATGGACGACGGCCTGAAGGACTTGGTCAACCAGGGATTCGAGACGACAGTAGTGCTGACAGTCAAACGAGAAATCTCCAGTGACGGATACGACGGCCCGCTCAGGAATCAGAACTATTCCAATTTGAAGCTCTACGCGCCCACCGAGGAGGAAGTGAGAAAATGCTTCAACCTCCCGGACCTAGGCTTCCCTCTCGGCGACTTCACGGTGTCTGCTGTCACTCAGCAGAAACTGACATACTTCCTGCCGTACAATCCCCATGACTTCACTCCACACAATTCTGACTGGCAGATTGACCACAGCATGCTGGTAGTGGGAAGTCAAGGCAGAGGCAAAACCAACTTCCTCGTCTTTCTTTCGGCGCTACTGGTGGCAGCTGCCCCCGAAGAGATTGGTCAGCGCATTATTCGGATGGCCAGCTAGAGGTAAGTGAAGACAAACGGCGTCCGCCTTGCACGAGAGTCGCTACAGCAGAATCTCGAAGAAACTGAAGGCTGAAGCCCTTCAGTCTTGGAATGACAACAGCTCTCTCATAATCGCTTACCTCGCTCTTGTCGGGGCGATCATGTGGACCTACGTGGGAGAACAACTTCTGCCAGGCTTAGTTCAGTTTGGAGAACTCGATAGGACCAACTTTTGGGGTATCTTTACTTCAATCTTCATACACGGGTCCCCGTCGCATCTTGAAGGAAATGCCGAAACTCTTGTGTGGATGCTAATCATCTTTGTCATGCTTACGGAAGTGAACCCCGACCTTTTCCTGAAAGGTTCGCGGAGCTTCCTGTTCTGGGCTCCTATGATTTCGGCAATCGTAGCGAATCTAGTCTTCTATCTACTCGCTCCTCGGGCCACCTCATTCGGTGCCTCGGGTGTAGTCTACGCCGCTCTCGGTGTCGCGATAGCCTTGGCCCTTGCCGGGCTTGTCCCTGAATTGAGCGCGGTTGTCAAGTGCCAATCGCTAACATCGGGCCAGAAGACGCAGCTCGAATTCAATCTGCTGCTCTCAGTTCCTTTTATCGCTCTAGTCTGGATTTCACCGTCTGGGTTTCTGGGTGTAGACATGGGGGTCAATGCCTTTGTCCACGACTTGGGCTTCATGGGTGGTCTCTTCTCTGGATATGTGTACTTCACAATCCAGAGACACAGGTCTCAGGGCGCCTTGGAACGACTGCGTGTGTAAAGTTGATCATGAGTCCACGAGACCGGCGAGCCCAGATGTTATGCGTGATTCTGAATCTCCTGTCCGGTCTTTGTCTTCGACCGCAGATTCTACTCGTTCCTTGCAGAGTCTGATGAGATCTTCCATCTTCTCGCAGACGAGTCGAAGGTCCTCAGGCAAGTCAGCATCCCGAACGATACCGGTCTCATAACCCACCAACCTGAGATCGGGAGATGGAGATCCACCAATCCTGATGTTCTCAGGAAGATAGGACCCGTGAAGGCCGTAGTTTCTTAGCCTGCAGATTCTATCGAGCCAATTATCATCGTCCGTCGCTTGCGCGAGAGGTTCGAATATCTCACGCTTCCAAGGAGCGAGTCCTTTGGCCCGGATGGCATCTTTCAGTTCCTTGTGCAGGGCGTCTCTTGCTGAAATGAGTTCACCTAGTATCGCATCGATTAGGGAGACCAATACCAACCGATTCGGAAATTCAATGGGGACTCTTATCCTCCAAAGCACTGTGAGTTGATTGACGAAGAACCTAGCGCTCCACAGCTTAACTTCAGGTACTCTATCGATTGAGACTATAGCCAGCAGGAAGTCGGATGGGAAGCTCACTGCCGTGTTGTTTTGAGCGCTCACCTGCAGTCACGCATGGTCTCAGCCGAGGGCAATACTCATCTTCCAATTTAAGCTACAACCTGCATGGCGTAACCTCCTTGAATCTGAAACTCTTGAAGGCTGTTCAATCCTCGGTCAGTCATGGGATATAGCGTGCGCGGCGGTCCTGCAGAATTGAGAGCTTGGTTCAGGCCTGCAAGATTCGGGTCGTTGGACGCTAGCTCGGGCTAATTGGTTTAGCCCTATAGTCCAATACACCGCTCTGGTCGATGACGACAATGTTGTATTCTGTGCTAGGTGCCCAATGGTAAGTCAATGTGACTGTGGCAGTAGAACCTGGTGATACCAGATAGCCCATGAAGGTCGTGCCGTTTGTGTCTTCAGGCACTACCTGAACGGTCTTGCTCTGAGACCCAATGTAATCGAACACGTTCATGAAGGAACAAGTCTGTGACATGCAGGTATCTTGGTAATACAACTCGGTATCACTGGCGTTAACGATTACAAGGGAACCGATGTATGCGTCCACCGTGCCGTTATTGCCGACTACAATGCTGATTGTTCCTTGGCCAAAACTCCAGCTCTGGATGAACAAACTGGGAGGGATTGGAGCAGAACTGCCAAGGCATGCGGAATAGGAAGCCGGCCCTGGGACTTGCCCTTGAGCGTAAATCTTGTCGAGGCATTGTTGAAGAGGACTCAGAGGGTTGTTTTGCACCTGAACTGGATGAAAAATCGAGTTCTCGAGTTGCACATATGTCAGACCAATGAATACGAACCCGAGCAGGTTAGTCGTAATTCCGACATATAGAAAGTTCTTTGCCTTCCTTGGGTCCCTTTCCTTGGTGAGAAAGTAGCTGATTACTCCCCCTAGAATCCCTAGGAGGGCTGCGAAAAGATACCACCAGTTTGTGACTTCTCGCTCCTCTGCCAACGGTTAACCACAGGCTGCTTGCCGTATTACACGTTATGTGATCATCACGCGTTCTCTCTTCCCAGCGGATCCGGCCAGTAGTGCGGGCGCTTGATTGTCAAAGCCAGAATGTTTCTCACGTATATAGCCCCCGCCGAGAACCCAAAATCGTGTCTCTCGACCTCAACAAGCTGGGGGGTCACGAGTTCGAGGATCTAATTGAGCGACTTTTGATTAAGATGGGATTTGCGACGGAAGGCAGAAAGCCATCTGCCGACGGCGGAATCGACATAGTTGCGGTTTCGTCTCAACCCCTTGTGAAGGGCCGTTACATCGTCCAGTGCAAGAGATACGGCAATTCCGTCTCTTCGCCAATCATTCGTGACCTTTACGGTGTTGTGAACGCTGAAAGGGCTAACAAAGGCATTCTGATCACGACCTCATCTTTCACCTCGGACGCGATTGAGTTTGCTAGGGATAAGCCAATTGAACTCATTGATGGCAACGAGCTACTCAGTCTGTTAGAGAAACACGCGCTGCTCGGCACTGAAGTCCCTGGTCTCTCGGGCACTCAGATCGCAATAGGCCTTCTCCGAAACGAGATCTCTGGCCTGTCAAGCAAATTCCAAGGAGAACTGACCAATCTTGAGACGCACCTAACCCTCAACAGGAGTGGCTTTGGAGACGATGCTCGATTGCAGGCGTACAAACGCTACTCAGAATGGACCATAACGGTGCAGGACAGGTTAGGAGACGAAGCCCGAGCAATCAAATTGGTAGTGCAACGGCTCAATCAATTCCGAGTGTCGGAATCACCCGACTTGCCCGAGGCCAAGCAGATTCGTGAGCAGCTAGAAGAACTGCTCCGGGACATGCTTTCAATCTACTCTGAGGTTCGGAAGGTCATCGCGCCTTCCTCGCTCCCTAAGCATCAGCAGATTTTGACCGAAATGGTCCGCGGTCTTATCGTTGATTTCATAGACTTCGTCAGAAGGTCAGAGGAATCCCTCGAAAAAGGAACGGGGACGGTCGATTTCAAAGTCGAATTCCATGGGACTGCCGAAATGGCTCAGGCAATCAAAGAAGGAGAGAAGGCGATACAAGATGTTAAGAGTAGAACTGCAAGAAATCATAAGATCTACCGCACGGGCGGGCTCTTCGCAAAGGATCGCCCCTACGTATGCACATGTGGCTTTAGGACCACCGACAGGAAAGAGCTGGGCGAGCACATCAAAGCATTTCGAAGATAAGACATTATCTTGGCGTGCCCACATGGATTGCACACTTCATTCTGAACCGTAGAACTGAATACCTGGCGGCGCCTTACGGTGTGAGCCTGCGCCGAGGTATGCGAAAAGTCAGAAACTCTCGAAGGCTTCATATGAATGGCCATTCTTTGGAGCAGAGGCTTTGACTCACGGATTCAAAGACGAGGTCAGTCTCTGGACGAGTGACCATGTGGGCTCGAAGTTCGTTAATCTGCAGCACATGACTATAGAGTGCGCTAGTAATGTAGGCTGTTCGAGTATCACATCGGACCAGTGGATCCTCCAACTCTCCGCTAGGAACGGCCCTTTCAAAATTGTACAAGACTCCGACGCCAATTACATTATCCAATCCCGAGCTTGCAACAATACCCGGTAGCGCGTGCGGCGACCATCTAATGTGCGACCAGAGGCACGGGTTACACCGTGGCTGATCTGATAGAACTGCAACCGTCTCCCGACTTCGATCCAAGGGTCAGGTCACTTTCCCCTGATGAGTCCCAGATTCCCTTGACATGTTTCCAGAGTCCGTAGAATAGGATCGCTCCCGAGATGACAATCACAGCAATGGCCAGATCGAAGTATGAAGAAGGTAGGCTCTCTGCACTTGCGAATACGATGGCGAAGACTACGAAGCAGACCGCCAGCGGACTCTTCCTATTGATTCCGGCGGTCAACATGAAGAATGGTCTCGCAGCAATCTCCATCAAGACAAGCACCCCCTTGACCCGAATCGAGTTCCTATCCAAAGCACTAAGCTTCAAGTTCTTTGCAATTATCTCCTGATAGGCGGCATCCGCCTTTGCTACGAGTAACTCGTGGTGGCAGTTGAACTCTACCAACACTAGTGGAAACAGAAGAAAGAAACTCTGGACGATTGTTATGATACGAGCCTGTTCTGGATCAGTTATCGGATAAGCGCTAAAGCCTTTGCCCAGGAACGCAATTACGATAAAGAACAGGATGGATACGTAGACCGCACCCATCGTCCCATAGATTGCCGAGAGGTCCGGGCCTGAAGGTCTAGCCCCTTCAATCGCCTTGTAGGACCAGGAGACAAACCTGACTGTGAAAACCGTGACGAGGGCCGTTACTGCTAGCTCAACGAGGGCCAAGGCCTCGTTGAACAAGGCTGTGGTGACGGGCGAGCTGGGTGTAACGGGGGAGGTCACTATGTGGAATACGAGAACGACCAGGAACATACCACCTCCAAAGAGGAGGTATACCCAACCTCTGACCCTCTCTCGAAGGCGATCGGCCGACTCAACTCCACCACGCATGACTCCCACATATAAGGGAAAAATGGTCGTAACGACGACAAAGACTGAGAGGGAACTGAGGGCAGTTCCGCCAGGTGGGTTAATGTAGAATATCGTTACGCCGAAGAAGAAACTAAGAAACGACGAAAGAAAGAGCAAAGACTGGTCAAGGACAGATAGTCGATCCTTCCTGAGTCGATCGCCTGTCTCTTCAGTCACAAGTCGGTCCGAAAGACTTGGCAATCTTAACCATGTCTGATAAGGTGGCGCGCGCGTTTGTCTCGCTGTCTGGTAATACCACACGCTGAAGGAAAGCCCAAGTCCGCTTTCTTACGGTCAGAGTGACGCATCTGAGATTTATCCGTGACGTATATCATTCATCAGGGGCTGTGTTCTGGCGCTCCTCTCTCCAGAGCCTGATCTTGGTAATGTAGGCCAGTGTCTTCTCGGTCTCATCTGGGGAGGTTGCGTAGTAGTCGGGCCTTGAATTGTGACTCTTCAGAAGGTGCTTTTCCATCCTTTCGGGACCTGCCTCGCATTCTCCATCCCAGTCTTCTGGGATGAGCGGCTCTTTGTGGTTGCAACGCAAGCACCATAGGATGTCCGGTGTCTTGTTGCGGCAGAGGACCATCAGGACCACAGAGCTGCCGCTTCCCTTGCTTCTGAAGCGCTTCAGGCTTCCTGGGTCCACGCCAAACGCCTTGGCGAATTTGTCGATTCCTCGAGGTAAGGCGGGAGTCAAATTCGGTCTTCGTCGGCAGTGATGACGTCCCTCGCGGCTAGGGCATCAGTTTGGGGGACTACGTCCGTGAAGGGGACAGAGGCAGGAATCTCAAGCATAGACGGGACGCCTATCAGATTGACACGCTGCGCATCTAATCCCGTAAGCCCCTGCCCCGATTGGTTCACGGACGCAGCTGAAAGAGCGATGCGGCGGCTCCATGCCTCGTAAAGCTCGCTTGCCTCTCTGAGTATTGCGGAGACATCCAGGGTTGCGGGATTCTTGGCGCTTCCGACTAGGTCGTATGCCTTCAGCTTGCCCTCTTTTCCGACCTCTGCTAAGTAACCCATGTTGGCGAGCTCCCTGACGCACTTCCTTATCGTGTCCTTGGCACCGAGCCTGGCGCGTTGCTCCTTGTCGGCGTTCAGATAGATCATCTCTGTTGTGATGGGAAGATGCGACTCCGCGAGCCCGACGGCCACCTTCAGCGCAAGGGCAGGCTTTTCCTGCAGGGCGTTCAGGAGCGGGGCGAGCTGCCTTTCCCCAATATAGAGGACGGCCGCAAGGTCGAAAGGTTCGGCCACGATTCCCTTTTGCCCGTCAGGGCCCTCGATTGTTTTTCTCTGCTTGTAGTAGACCCTGGCGCACGCTCGAATCAAGTCTAGCAGCTTCGGCGTATTGCGTCGGACGGCTGGACGCTCGACTGAGAGGATCGGCTTGAGGGCCTCATGATAGGGAATCATCACCTGCTTTGGGGCCTCATCCCTGATGTGCTGCACGACTCGACGGCCTGCATCTTTGATTCTCGAATAGTCCCGTTTCTCCCAATCAAAGCTCCCCGCCGCCCTTAGCTCCGTGTCCCTGACAAGGAGGTTTTGCGCCATATCGTCTCGGACATTGAGCACTTGGATACGGTTCTCCAGCTGCTCGGGAGCCGATATCTCGGTTGTCGTGAACACAAACTGCTTGATATTGACCTTGCGTATCACGGTCTCAAACTTGTTTGTCTCTTTGTCCTTCTCAACCGTCGCGACTTCGAGCCCGCCCTCGCTGATCGCGACTTTCGAATCGTATTCCCCCGTGCTCTCTTCGTCCTTTCTCCCACTTTGCATTCCGCGCCTTTCAGCCACATACAGAATCTCGATGTCGTTAGGCAGATAACGAATGCCCTTGTCGCTCAGTCCGGTTATCTTTCGCCAGGCCTCTTTCGGAAAGACATCTAGGACGTGGTCGGCAAGGACGCTCTTCCCGCTGGCCGTGAGCCCTCTTATCTCCGTGGAAAGGCCAGCTATCAAAGTCAGAAGGAGCATGACTGCCGTGTCGTCCTCCCCGACAAGAGGCTTTGCCGAACCGGGGGCCGTTATGGCGTCCTCAATGCGCGCCAAAAGGGCCTCGTCCTCAAGCCAGTCCAGAGTGTCGTCGTCTTCCCTGTACCCGCAATAGCATTCAAAGACCGTGATTCCGCCAGTCTCGACTCTCACCAGAATCTTTCCATCTCTCGGACATCGCCGGACCTCTAGCTCTTCGGTCATTCGTCTTCTCTCCCGAGATCAGCGTTCAGAAGCGAGCTCCACAAGTAGACCTTCAGCGGGACTTCGTAGCTGTCGAGGTCGTCCGCTTCGCGAAGGACGAACTCCCGAAGGGTTGAGTCGTGCGGAAGCTTCTGCAGCACGACCTCTTTCAGGTGGCGAATGGAGACGCGGCCTGAAAGAACTACGCTCAATCCGTCGCCTCCTCTCTCGGCTTCACCCGAAGAACTGAGCTTCCGTCAATGATGACCAGAATCCTTGAGCCTGCCTGAGGATGTTGAGCTTCTGCCCAAAACTTCGGGAGAACCAACGCTAGGCTGGAAACGCCAGCTCTGGTTACCTTCCTCTGGAGCACGTGTTCAGACATCAACTGAGGTTCGCACCGCAACGCATATATGCATTCCAGACGAAGTAATGCATAGTATGTCCATAGGGATCCAGCCCTACAGAAAACAGCAGAGGGGAAGAGATGTCTATACAAAGACTCTCCAGAAGAATGTCGAGAGTGCTAGGGATCAGGGGGTGACCGTCTTTGAGGGTAAACAAGGATGGCATAACGCGTTCATCCTGTACTCTCTCGCGAGTGATGGCCCCACCTCGGCCCTACAACTCGCGAAAGTATCGGACATTGACCAGAGCGTCATTAACAGACGTTTGAGAGACCTTGCTTCAGAAAAATGCGTTCTGCTTGTTCGAAAAGAAATGTCAGAGAAGAAGGTCGAGAAACATGTCTATTCACTGACGCCTCTGGGTGCCTGGGTCGCCGCCTTCCTTCCAGTGAATGAAATGTGGGAAACGGGACCCCCTCTTGGTAGTCCTCCCCAGGGTAATCCCTTTCAGACATTCTTGTTCCCGAAACTGATCGAAGAGACCTTTGGGGCCCTTCCTGCCAAGATTAGGTATCAACTATGCTATCTCATGTATTCCAAGCTTTGGGAGTATTTCGACTCGCCCGTCGCAAGACAATCCTTCAGTGAGCTACAGAAGAAGGTTGAGATAAACAAGTATCCAGTCTTGAACATTGACCTATACTACCAAGGAATGGGTTGTTGGGAAAGGGACGGAGTCGGCACACCAGAACTGAATAGGAAGGAATCTTCAGAGTAGCGCATAACTGGCTCGCGCGCTCTCGATTATCTGACGTCAGATCAAAGCTAGCAGAGGCGCAACAATCTTCGAGCGGGTTTCGGTGTCGCTCGATACTTCCACCAATGGAACACCAAAGCACTTGAAGGTCTCGAACGAAACTGGCCGTGCACCTGCCTCCTTCCATTTCGCCTTCCAATCATCAGCGGGACCCATCTGTATTGTCGGCCACTCGTCCTTACCGCGGTCATAACCGTACCACGATGAATAGCCATACCATTCGGAGTACCAGTATTCCCAGTTCCTATCCTCTACTGCATGCGATCCTTGGCCGAAATCAAGAACTCCAGCTGTGGCCATAGGTTCTGATATGGTGTACTCACCTGTTGCTTCATCATCGAGGATAACGGAGACAAACGCGAGAAGACTCGGATATCTTCCGTTCTTGAAGAAGCGGAACATCCTAGACGGTAGCCACAGTTTGGGCTGCCCTATGACACCAGAGACCCCTGTCACAGCAGTATTGCTCTCGGGGTTCCATCCGCTTCTCTCCATTTCTTTGCCGACAGTCTCAAGGAGAGCTGCCACATCCTCGAAGATTATCTTTGTATTCTTGATGTTCCCCTTGATTCTTTGAGCCTCGTCCGACTCGGTCCCTGCTCCCACACTTGTCATGGCTCTGGCCTCAATTCAGCATTCGACTTGACCCTATATCTCCACGGGGATGAAACGAACTCGATTTGCGACCAGCCGTAGCTCTTTGAGTATAACCACGACAAGACATATGCCGGAGGAGCCCTTACACCCCTGAATGGCAGTAATCCCACGTTCACGAGAACCTCCGATACATCCTTCAATATTTCATGATTGCTCTTGCTCAAGACGTCCGGCAATTGACGCCACGGCAGCCATACTATGCTTAGAGCGGACTTATTCGGGCGTTTCATGCTGAATTCGGCCCTTGCCTCATCGAGGTCAGTCGCAGGGAATCCAAGGTCGGCGGTCAAGTACACCAGATAGGGAGTAGCCTGCTCCTGTTTGGCGAGTTCCAACAGGTTGTCCCATTCCCGTGCAAGCTGGTCGTTCGGAAGTATACCCTTATCGGCGCGACTCGACTTGCCAGTCTTGAACTTGACCTCGATAAGAAGAAACAACTTTCCCATTGTCGAATCCGGGACCAGAATCATGACGTCTGGTTCGCAAAGCCTACATCCGCTCGCTTGGACTTTGGGCCAAAAAAGGTACACTGGTGTTGATAGTATGCGTAAACTCTCGAAGGGAGCCGTCCCGTCCAATGACACAGCACGGCTCAAGACCGGCACCAGCCCATCACTGGGCAGCACATACTTCAGAGATCCGAACAAATCTGATGTTAGAATATCTTCAAGTGCTTCTTCTCGACGAGTTAGCTTGCCTCTCAGCTGGGCCTGAAGCATCTGTTCCTACTCATGTCTACTTCTTAGATTATTCAATTCTTTCGGCTATACGAGCTTCTTGAATTCGAATATCCAGATGGATAGTCAGATGGTGTTGGATAGCGCACGCGAAGGAAGATTAGGCGTCCGTAATCGTGGCGCGCGCTAGTCTCGGAAGAAATGCTCAAAGCACTAGAACAGAAACGTACCGCGCGGAAACTTGAGACAGTTCCCGAGACAGCCCGTTCGGTGGTGGGAGAGCACTTCGAGTTGAAAGAGTTGTAATGAACACCAACAGCAAAAGCGGGGAACCCGACTACCAATCTTATCACGAACAAGCGATTGTTGTCTTGGGTTTTCTCGGTGCGGTGATGTTTGCTGGGCTAATCTTCATCATCCAATCCCCCACTTTCTACAATCAGATTGGGAATAGCACATTGATTACCGCTTCGCTCCATATCACGAGGAATTGGTATAACGGGGCGGTGGAAGACCTGCTTGCAGGCATTTCAGCAGTCTCGGCGTTGGGGTGCGTGATTAGTTCACACGCGGTAGCGGATAAGAGTGCTGGGCTGGGTCGGAAGAAGTCTAGATACGAATTCGTGAATTTCTGCTTCAATCTCGCTACTGCGGGTTTCATCTCAACGCTGATTCTCCTGCTTCTGCCGTATTCGCCATTGGGAACACTGGTGTTCTTTGTATTCGTCTTGGTCATTGGTTTGCGATATCGTTACACATGCGCGATCGCGCACTAGGCGTCCTATGTTTCCAACTTCTGGAAAAGGACTAAGCTAAAGACAATACAGGAGACCTCCAAGAAGCAACAGGACTCTCTCAAAGAGGTGTTCACTATTCTCGACCAACTCACGAAAGAGAGAGAATGAGCTCCGAACAAGATGAGTCCGACTTCGCCACGCGCGTAAAGACTGCTTTTAGGCGGTCTTTACCCTTCTAACTCGGGGAACTACATCTGGAGCTTGCTTTTCTTCCACGCTGAATTTGTAGGCGTGGATGGGGTAATAGTTCGGAATCAGGAACTTCGAAAGGTCATCTAGAGATCCTATGACCACCAAATCGCCGCCGAAGCCCTCTCCCGAGTACTTGGCGCCGATTCCTAGCGCATGATAGTAATTGATTAACTGGTCTGTCAGTCGAACATCGGCGTTGAACTTTGATTTGAACAATCCGTGGACCATAGCTGAGTACACGCTCATCGATGTGATTACATCATCCCATTCAGCGCGTCTCAGGTTGTCCCACAATGTCTGAGTGACATCATTAAGATCCCCGCTTCGTCTGTCCGATTGAGGAAGGCGTTGCTGGTATCCCTCAGGATATGACAGTTTGGCGTAATCCTCTTGTCTTTGATATCCCGAATAGACTGCCGCAACTCCAATTTCCTTGCACCATCTGCTGCGAACATTCGGCGGTAACCTGTCGTAGACCTTCACCTCGATGCCGCCGTCCCTAGACTTCCCGCAGCCACAGAGAATTGGTGAGTAACCTTCGCTTCCCTGTAGACTCGCAAGGACACCAGTCGCTGAAGCTTTCAGTTCGTCTCCCTTCGCGATGATTTTTTCGAACTCCCAAGCGTCGTTTAGAATCCTCCGAAAGTCCTCATCATGATTCAGTTCGGCGGCGCTCCTTCCTCTCCAGTTTGAGAGTGATGGCTCTTTTCCCGCACATAGGTGAAGGAGCAGGGCAAAAGCAGCGGAAATCGCCGAACTACCCTCCAAGCCGCACCCAAGAGGAGGTTCTACATGAACGGCGATTCTTCCCCTCATGATGGGTATGCCTCTTTCCGAGGCCTTCTTGCGAAACTCCTTTTCCAGCTTTCTAGCTTGCTTAGCATACGGAGATTTCTTTGCGGGGGTGTAGATGAGCTTCTGGCTGAGCATTTCATACTGCTTGTATGGATTTGTATAGCAGAACTCCAAGGAGAGTTCTTCCGGCGAATTGTCCGAAGACGGTTCGATACTTAGTGCAGCGTGTACGTAGAGGGGAACCGGTAACACGACTGCGGGGTCGCCACCACGGCGGACGTGGTCGCCTGCTAGCAAGATTGACGACGGCACGCTTACAGTGTAATCATAATCCGAGAGACCCGAAGCACTCCGCCCCCGTTGCGATTCTGCCACCCCCTCGAACATTCTCGGGCGTACACCAAACATCAACAGTACCATTATTCCCTTGGGGCTCAGCTTGTATTTTCGACTGACGTCCTTGGTATGCTTCTGGGGGGATTGCGGTGAAACCAGACCCAGTTCTTTGAGTTCGTCCAAATGCTTCAGAAGGCTCTGTGTGTGTACGCTTTTCCGGCCCTCTTTCTCTAATCTGTAGTTGATGGTGGACTTCGATACTCCGCCCTTCTCATTATCTTCCACACGGTTGTCGAATAGAATCTGCAAGGTCCTCAGACGAGGATCCTTGCCAAAAAGCTCTAACAGACCTTGCTCATTCGCGTCGGGATTCGAAGAATCCGGTGACAACCCGTTCGGCATGACTGGAGGTAGTTGCGACTATATAGATTTCATTTCCATTGTTCTCCCTGCCTAATGCAAATGATCTGACAATCCCGCGCATTGGGCGGTCCTCCTTCACACTGTATGCTGCCCCAACTTCAACGCTGGCAGCTTCAAGTTCCTTCAGCAACTCCTGAGCAAGTCTGCTGTCTTGGTAGAAGGGGATTCTGATGAAGGTCGCGTGCAAGTGACTGTCATGTCTTTCGAGCGCCACCCATGCCCGTCCATACCGGACGAAATGATGGGCGGTTTCCTCGCCCACGTCTTCCGTTAGGCGGGGTGCACCAACCAGTTCGGAGCGACCATCCGTCACTGACAGGTCTGCTTGCTGGCCAATCCTATTCCGATTCATGGCAATCCAATCCTCCTAGCCCGATATCAATAGTCGGAGACGAGGCGTAACCAAACCAATTGTGACCCATACGATTTGTCACTGCCACGACCAATCCCTGTCACATTCTGAAGGGGTACATCGAGTGGTGCCCTCCCCAAGTGAAAGCGAGCGCTGGTGATTACTTGATGAACAGCGCTCTGGGGGAAAGGACGAAGCTGGAACGGAAGGGAATGCGGCAGGGATCAGCCCGAAGTCAGGCGAGCTTCACCGACCCTGCCGAAGAAGATCCTCGAAATGTCGAATACAAGTGGGAAGGCAGCACAGCCCAACGTCTGGACGCAGCGAAGTGCACAGCATTGTCACTAGTGCGGAGCCGGCAGGTGCGCGCCCTATGACGTCGATACTGCCAGCCCCACAGCCGGTCTCCAGGCACACGGAGATCGCTCTCAAACCGCTGCTCGCTCCACTGAGCCGTGTCCAGGCTATTCTTTTCGACTTGGACTTTACAATTTGCCCGATAGGGTTCATCAACGATCTTTCTGTCGACGCTGCGGTCAGCGCGCTCAAGGCTAGAAACGCGTGGCCCGCCTTGGGCACTGCTGAGGTTAGAAGTATAGTCCGAGACACTAAGGTTACCTTCGGCACCGACTTCAGATCCGTACTTCCCAAGCTCGAAGCTCAGCTGGGAATCCACGACAGGAGAGTCTTGGCTGAGATTAACTGGCGGTATGACAAAGCTGAAGCAGATAACATGCAGCTGACTCCGGGAGCTTTCGAGCTCTTGGTGTTCCTCGCCCGGAACCAACGAAAGATCGGAATAGTGACAAATGGTGACTCCTATCGCCAATGGCAGAAGCTCTTCATCACAGGCATAGCGGATTTCTTCCGACCTGTCATTATCTCGGAGGAGGTTCGTCTACGAAAACCGTGTCCAGAAATATACCAGTTGGCTCTTAATCAGTTGGGCGTCGAAGCCCAAAACTGTGCCTTCGTAGGTGATTCTCCTAGTGAAGATATCGCGGGCGCAAATTCGGTCGGGCTTGTAAGCATTCGCATTAGACAAGGCAAGTACTGCTCTGTTGAGCCCTTGAACGAGTTGGAAGAGCCCATCTATGAATTCAACAGCTTGTTCGAGTTGGAAAGCGCGCTCTCGTCAGCATTTGAATGCCCACCCGATATGAGAGCTCAAACGACCCCATCAAGGAAACTTCCAAAAGTACAAAATGAAATCTCGTTCAATCTTCGGCGTTCTAACTCAATTCCTCATGAGGTTGGCGATGAAGATTGAAGCCAACCACTGCTTTGGGTAAAGCAGAAGTGCAGGAGAGCGTCCCTAGGCGCTTGAATGACAAGCAGCGCAACATTGCACGCGCGCTTCCGCGTGGGTGGCTGAGACTGAAGCTCGACGTACTGAAATCTCTGTGGGAATCGAACCGACCCTTACCAATAACGCACCTGGGACAAAGAACAGGCATACCAAATAGGAGGTTGCATGAGTTTGTTAAATTATTAATCAAAGAGGGAATGGTTGAGAGTGCAAGTGTTGGCGAATACCTCATCGATCGCAGGGCTCCAGAGTATCTCTACAAGCTAACAGCCAAGGGTGCTTCTGAATACCCGGAGTGGGAAAGGTGGTACACGATAATGAATCCTCGGGTTACGGCGACTTCAGAAGGAAGAACTGCTATCCCTATCAGAGATTAGGTCTTCTGATTATATCTTCTGATTATGGAAAGCCGTTTGGTCATTCGTTAATACGGGCACTTCGGAAATGCGGCGTTGATTAATGATATCCCAAGGGAGTCATCGCACTGTTCCAAGGTCATTGACGCCTTTCACGGGGGTGCGTCACGTTGAGGTTTTTCGTCGACCTTCGAAGACGGATAGAAAGAAAACTAGCCAAGAGACACTATCTCAAAGGTAATAAGCTGTTTGAAGCAGACAATCTCGAAGGCGCAATACGGGAATACACTGCCGCTATCTCGTTAGAACGGGACTACGCCAGCGCGTACCTAAACAGATCATTGGCAAGAGGTCGCATGAATGACATCCCCAATGCGAAGGTGGATGCGCAGAAGGCAATACGGCTCGAGCCGAATTGTTGGGATGCTCCATACGTCTTGGGAGTCCTAGCTGAGTACGAGGAGCAGCTTGATGACGCGAAGGCATGGTATGAGAATTCGCTAAAGAGGAACCCAGAGTACGCAAGTGCAAAGGAGAGGTATAGGCTTCTTCTCGAAAGATTACCCGCACCGCAAACCAAGCACCCTGCTTTCGGCACACCGAGCTTTGGCTTCGAGGCCATAGTGGGCCTCGAGCGCGCCAAAGAGAAGCTCTACACAAACGTGGTCCTCTGCTCGAAGAGGCCTGACCTCTTCGCCAAATACGGAACGAAACCTGCAAGAGGCGTGTTGCTTTGTGGCCCTCCAGGAGTCGGCAAGACAACACTAGCTTCTGCCGTTGCCAAGGAAGCTGGAGCGAATTTCAAAGTCGCCAGGATAGATCGAATAGTCGACATGTATGCAGGCAACACTGAGAAGAATATCCACGCTATTTTCGAGGAGGCCAGAGGGTCAAGACCCTGTGTCCTCTTCATCGATGAAGTAGACGGGCTGGGTTTGAGTCGCAATCTTAGCAGACATGAAGGTGACAGCCCTTGCATGGCTTTGGCAGTGAGCCAACTACTGGTCGAAATCGATGGGGTCGAAGAGAATCCCGACGGGCTCTTCATCATAGGGGCAACTAACCAGCCAGAGGATTTGGACCCGGCTTTGAAGGAGAGGTTCGCAGAAGAGATACACATCGACCTGCCTTCTCACAATGAAAGAAAGAAGCTCTTTGAGTACTTCATCCGCAATACGCCACATGAAGTCGTTGACTACGAAAGATTGGCCGGCTTGACGCAAGGGTACTCGCCTCGCAAAATAAAGCAGGTGTGCGGCAGGGCTACCACCTTCCTAGTGAAGAATGAATACGAAAAAGGAGTGAGTGGAACGCTGACTACAGAAGAGATGATTGAGATTCTGGGAGAGGATCAAACCACTGAAGAATGGACCAGATTGGTTTCAGCAGATACTAATCGCGATAGTGTTCAGGCCTACGCGTAGCGCGCGGTGTTGTTCTCCTCGCCCTGGGAATTCTGCTGATTATCAAGAGTGCATCCAACGAGTAGAACTGGTGCCGTGGAAGTCCCGGAGGCGAGGGACACGTCATGCATACAAAGGAAGATTGGGCGTTCGCAGTTGCGGGACGCATACCCGCTCAGGTCTCAGTCCCGGAGGCCGCACCAAAAAGAAGCTCAAAATGAACTCTGTTCGCCCAGAGCAGCTAGTCTCCAGCTATTTTTAGGACTGGTGGCAAGGCTGGCGCGCGCGAATCCTCACTTTATCGTTGACCGCTCTGTCACTCCCATGTCGGCCCTTCCTCTCATTACTTCCCGCGAGAATGTCACCAGCGATCCTGTGACTATGAGCGCAACCGCCGCAGCGTAGAAGCAGTACTCAAACGCGGCTCTGGTCGGGAGCACGAGCACATGATTGCCGACGGCGTAGCTGGCAACATAGGTCGAAAGAAGCGCTCCGGCCAGAGGTGCTCCGAGGCTTTGGCCGATGTTTCGGAATGCTGTATTCAGAGAGGTTCCGAGGCCCATCTTGTCCATCTCGATGGAGAGTACCAGGAGATTCTGGATTGAAACCGACATCACCCCCATTCCCACCGCACACGCCACGAGATACGCTCCTATCTCTTCAGGGCTCGAATAGGTCGAGAGCACAAGAAATCCCACCGCGCCCACCATAGAGCCAAGATAGAGGAACGGCTTCACGCCGTACTTTGGAATCACTACACCCACGGCGTAAGCAACGGGCAGTGTGACGAGGATAAGCGGCAGCATATAGAGTCCCGTTTCGATGACGCCGGTTCCAAATCCGCTGGGGGCGGGCAGCTGCATAGCGTACACGACGGCTTGGAATGCAATACCGTTCGAGAGGCCATAGGTCGTGCCGAGGAGGTTAGAGACCATCATGTTTCTTTCGCGGAGCAGCTTCAGGTCGAGGACAGGTTCGGCGAGTCTTCTCTCGTAGAGGGCGAGCGGGATTATTACCGCCGGACCGCCGATTACGAGCCCGAGGACGGGAGCCGATGTCCAGCCCCAGCTGGAGCCCTCCGACAGACCCAGCACGATTGCGGTCAGTGAAGCCCCCAGCCACGCGGCGCCCAGATAGTCGAGCTTGATGCCAGGCTTCCTACTAGTTGATTCTTCGACGACAAAGAAGACGAGCACTGTCAGGACCAAGACGAATGGTATGGCAATGTAGTAGTTACCTTGCCAGCCGAAGCTACTCGTAATCACTGCACCCGCCAGAAGACCCAACGCTCCACCTGCGACCTGGACAGCGCTTATCAGACCCTGGGCCCGTGGGATCATATCGCGGGGGAACTGCTCCCTGGCCAGACTGAAGCACAGTGGGAAAACCCCGAGCCCGATTCCCTGCACGAGCCTCGAAATGAGAATCAGGTTGAAATCCGGCGCGAGAGACGTGGTTGTAGCCGCAGCCAGGTAGGCTGCCAAGAGGTACATCATAACCCGCTTCTTTCCGTAAATATCTCCGAGCTTGCCGAAGATAGGGGTTACCGCGACCCCGAACACGGTGTAGAGTGAGATTGCTAGGCTCGCCTGGGCGATGCTAACACCGTACTCCGCTACTATGCTCGGCAGCGCTGGAGTGAGCATGATGTTGACGTAGACGATGAAAGCGGCGACCAGCGCCAGCAGCGCCAGCGCTTTGTACGCATATGCTCGGTCGAAGGTTTGTTCGCCTTCTCTAGCCACATTCGCAGACCCACCGAGATGATTTGGCTGTGTTCTGACCAGGATCTTCTCACTTATCGCTTCGCGAGTGCCCGGCGACCCTCACCATCGCGGTCACAGATGGCAGCGCCAGCATGCGCGCGCTTGACCAAGATGTCCAGAACGAAGGTTGGTAGGATGGCATAGGGGCGACCGAGATCAGATCACTCTCGGTGACCCACGCCTTCGGAAGCCGGATAAGGTTAATACCCCACATGTGGGGCAATCCAGTTTGGGCGCCTTGAGAGAGTTAACGCTCGAGATCTCGCTTCTGGAAGTTCCTCTTTCGGAGCGAGGAGGCGCGGGTCTCCTTGCAGATGTCCTTACTCGCTCGGATTCGACGCATTTCTTGAAGATAAGAAGCGAGGGGTTCCTTATGATATGCCGGGTGCCGTCGAAAGAGCTACCGCTGCTCAAGGGCTCCATCTCGGGAAAAGGGCCCCGCGGCGTCCAAGTCAAAGCCCTAGGCGAGGAGAGGTCGGGCGTCCAGATACTGCAGGTCTCGGGGAATTGGCAGGATCTGGCCAGCTCAAAGGGGCAAGGAGACAGCCGAGTGGTCAACCTTCTCAAGTCAGTCGAAACGGAGCCGATCTACAGGACACGGAATCCGAGCTTCGATGGCCGAATGCTGCGGGTCTCTCTCGTCGCGGAGCAGGAGACCATCAAGCGGCTGCTGGAGGGAATGAAACACGCGGGTGTCCCCTTCAGGGTGACCAGCCTGGGGCGCCCGAGGGTTCAGGAGGAGTCGGCCATGGACAGGCTGACCGCCAGGCAGGCGGAGGTCCTAAGGTTGGCGCACACGATGGGATACTATGACGTGCCGAAGAAGGCGAGGGTCGAAGACATTGCGAGTCTGTTGGGGATGGACAAAGGGACTGTGGGGGAACATCTCCGAAGGGCGGAGAAGCATGTGTTCGACGACTTGTTGAGCTGAAAGGCGAGACACGGCTACGAATCTACATCAATTCCTCTCCTTGGCCGTGCCAAGGGTTTGAGCCTGGAGTATCAACGAGTGCACGGGTTGGGTCCGTTCCGGCCCGCGCGTTGGATCTGATTGCATCCAAATCGGGAGAGAGCTTGAGACTATGGGGGAGCTAGGCTGACCGAGTCCGAGTCATCAGAGGCATAATCCCTCATCTGAATCCCACTCCAGCAACATTATCGCTGCGCATCCCGGAGGCCGCACCAAAAAAAGCTCGAAATGGACTCTATTTCGTCTTAATCGTCCAGTTTGAACTATTCAGAGACATCGTATGAGGCTAGGTTCGAATCCCACCGGGCTTAGTCAATAAATAGCCCACGAGACTCACACTGAGATTGTGTCCGAGTTAGAAATCAGGAAGGCAGTCAAGGAGAGATACGCCAAGATGGCAACCTCCTCCGATTCGAAGTGCTGCAATGAAGATGATTCTTGTACCGCTTCAGACCTGACCTCCGTGGGTGAAGCTGTTCCAATCGAAGCTTCGTCGGTCGGAGCAGGATGCGGTTCTCCTCTGCTTCTGATAAGCCCGAAAGAAGGCGATGTTGTGCTCGACCTCGGAAGCGGCGGTGGAATAGACATCTTCAGATCTTCCCAGCTCGTCGGCGAGAAGGGGAGAGCAATAGGCGTGGACGCCACGCCAGAGATGGTCTGGAGAGCGAGAGAGACAAAGTCGAAGTATGGAGACAAGTACGTGAATGTGGAGTTCAGGCTCGGAGAGATCGAGTACCTGCCGGTCGAATCAAACAGCGTGGACTATGTCATATCAAACTGCGTGATCAACCTCTCACCCGACAAGCCGGCCGTCTTCAGGGAATCCTTTCGCGTGCTGAAGGAAAGCGGAGTCTTCGCGGTCGCTGACGTCACTCTCCCAAGAGAGATTCCCAACAGCGCAAGAAAGGACATGGATTCTTGGTCGGCCTGCATCGCGGGAGCCCTAACGGATTCAGACTACGAGAGCCTACTCAAGAGTGCTGGATTTCAAGATGTACAGATTGAACACGTGTCGGACTCAAACATTGGAGAATACCCATTCAGCTACTTCAGCTCGCACATCAAGGCGAAGAAGCCCGCTGCCGGCTCCTTGAAAGCTCCATAACCCGCTTCTCGATTTCATCCCTAATCTTTCGCACGCCCGCAAGTGGCTTACCTTTGGGGTCTGGGAGATTCCAATCGGCGAGTTTCTTCTGCAACTGAGCGAGCATGGGTTTCGGGCATGCCTCCTCCACTGAGCATCCCATCGTGACGACCAGGCTCGCCTCGTTGATCATCTCACTGGTCAGCATTCTTGGAGTGTTCGACGAAAGGTCGATTCCCTTCTCTTTCATTGCTTGGACTACGGTCGGGTTGACCTCGGAGGCGGGAACGGTGCCCGCGCTCGTCGCTTTCAGACCGTACTTCTTTGCGAACGCTTCGGCCATCTGACTCCTGCCTGCGTTATGCACACAGACGAACAGTATCTTGCGAACGGGATGAGACAGACCAATCGCCTACGGTATCAGACTCTTTAGCAGGTCCAAGGCTGGGGAGTCGCACACCTTGTAGAATACCCACCTCTCTCTCTTGCTCCTTTGAAGTAGACCTGCTTGTTCCAAGAGACCCAGGTGATGTGACACGGTCGGTTGCGACAGTCCGAGGGCGGCTTCAAGCTCACAGACACACATCTCCCGCTTGGAGACAAGCAGCAGAATCTTTATCCTGTTGGAATCACCAATCGCTCCTACAAGTTTTTCCGCCCGTCGAATCCTCATCGCATACTCAGGAGACGCAAGCTTCGCTGCCTCGACCCTGGCCTGTCTAATGTCCGAGGGTTGACAGATTCCGAGCTGAACTAGCCGCTGAACCGATTTGCTCTCCCCGGGCTTCATGGCTCCTTGCCCCCTCCAGTTCGCTCCAGCAGTATAAGAGGTGCGGTTCTCGTCTTAGGCAGGTCTATCCTGAAGAGTCTTGGTTTCAACCAAAGGGCGACGTAGACGAGCCCAATCATGACAGGGACCTCTACCAGTGGCCCCACAACTGTTGCGAAGGCCTGACTTGAGCTTAGGCCAAAGACCGCGACGGCGACGGCTATTGCTAGCTCGAAATTGTTGCTCGCTGCGGTGAAGGACGTGGTGACGGTCTCCTGGTAGGAGAACCCAAGCTTCCATGACAGAAGAAAAGACGACACAAACATGAGGAGGAAGTAGGCTACCAATGGGATGGCGACTCGCACTAGGTCCAATGGGAGCTGAACGAAATACTTGCCCTGCAGGCTGAACATTATGACAAGGGTGAAGAGCAGCCCCACCAGCGCGGTCGGTCGCAGCTTTGAAAGAAACTTCTGCTCGTACCATTCCTTTCCTCTGCGTTCGAGGGCGTACCGCGTTGTTATCCCCATGGCGAACGGTACGCCCAAGAAAATCGCAACGCTGCGTGCTATGTCCCAGGGATTCACGTTGATTGCAGTCGCGACCGCATTCGGGTCAAGCCAGGTCGGCAACACTGTGATGAAGAAGTAGGCGTATACCGAGTAGAGGACTATCTGAAATACCGCGTTCAGCGCAACGATGATTGCTGCATACTCGTTGTCCCCACCGGCGAGCATGTTCCATACCAACACCATCGCGATACAACGCGCCAGGCCGACCAGGATTATTCCGTCCCTGAAGAGGGGGAGGTCCGGGAGGAGAACCCAGGCGAGCCCAAACATCAGGATTGGGCCCACCGCCCAGTTGAGCAGGAGCGAGACGCTCATCATCTTTTTCGCGGTCCTGACCTTTCCGATTTCCCGGTAGTTGACCGCCGCAAGTGGTGGGTACATCATCCAGATCAGACCAGCAGCAATCGGAAGGGACACTGAGTCGATCTGAAATGAATTGATCAGCGGACCAGTCTGGGGGAAGACATACCCGATTAGAACGCCTGCGCCCATCGCCACAAAGATCCAGATGGGTAAAAGCCTGTCCAGGAGAGAAAGACTGCCCAGGATCTCCTTGGAGGAATCGCCAGACAATGTCCTATCAGCATTAGACTAATGCATCGATATATATCAATATATCTTCCGCAATGGTTAGGGCGCGTAGGTCGATGCACAAACTGACTCTACGACGCTGGCTTCACGTTCCTAAAGACTCCATAGAACCCCGTTATCCCAACGATATACAGCCCAGTCGCCAGAAAGACTGGGAGCCCGTAATTCCCTGAAGCCATGATCCAACCACCAAGGATTGTCGTCACGCTGTTGGGCAGCCTCCAGACCAGGGAATTGACGGCGCTGGCGAGGGATCTCTGCTCCGCGGGAACAATGCCCATCAGGAACGAGTCGGCCAGGGGAGAAGACATGTTCATCAGAGCCGCCCGCACGACGTACAACACCCCTGCGAGGAGAGGGTCAGGCGCAAACGCCATCGCGAACATGAACACCGTCGAGCTCCCCTGGGCCAGCACAATGGCGTTGACCGTGCCAAGCTTCTTCGAAAGGAACGGGCTCCCTATTGCTGCCAGGGCGATGGTCATGTTGGAGACTGCCAGTAGCGGCCCGCTGTATGTATCGGGTATCGAGAACCGGAAGTAGAACCAGGTGGCAATTAACGGGATGATGAACCCAGCCCCAAGCCCGATGATGCTGTTCACCCCCGAGAACTTCCAGAGCGGCCCCAGCGACCCGAGCCCGCCCGTCCTCTTCGTCTTCCTTGGCTCCGTGTAGCCCTTCAGCACTTGCGCGATGCCTACGGGCGAGATGACCGACAAGGCGGCCAGCACCACGGTGGAGTATCTGTGGATGTCCAGGATCCCGACATGGAGGACTGACTCCAGCGTGGGGAACGCGAACGGGACGATGTAGCCAAGCCCGAAGGCGAAGGCCCCGACGATGAATGACAGAACAAATGCCTTCTCCCGGTTAGCGACGGTTGTCATGTCGGCTATGAGAGCGTTCCATGAGGATAGGAACGCTCCTTCTCCAAGGCCGGCAAAGACACCGGCCATGAGCAGGGCCGGAAGCGCGGTCGTGAGGGCGAAGACGAGCAACGTCATTGGGAAGCCGAGCAAACCCAGGATGAGGATGCGTTTCTTGCCACTCCGGTCGGCGTAGATGCCGAAGGGGACAGAGCCCAGGACCATAGCTATCCCATTGGCACCGAGTATCAGCCCCACCGAGCCAGCGTCGTATCCCACTTGAGGCAGGTACGCCGAGATCAGAACTTGGAGGTACCCATAGCCGACCGCAGTGAAGAAGACAAGGAAGACGAACCACTTGACCCTGGGAGGGATGGAGGAGAGGAAGCCGGAAGGTCGCCCGCCAGGATACTCAGCCACCTCCGATGCCCCGCCACCCGAGTCCTCCCCGCCCACTCTGAATCAGCAGGGTTCCCTGTGCAGGGCCAAGTACAGTCCGGCCCCTCCGAGTCCCGCGATCACGAATGGGATTGACGCGCTAAGGACCGGCGGGAAGACGTAGAGTGCCGGGACGACGCTGAACAGGACGATGTACGCAGTTGCGGGCCAGTACTTTCGGCGGAGGGCCAAGGCTATTCCATAGGCGGCCCCGAAGTCTATCAGGATGCCCGGCCACCAGAACCGTAGTCCCCAGATGACGCCCAATCCAATAATGAAAAGCGCCTCGAAGACTTTCTCGCCAGTTTTTTGGGTTATCAGTTCATTTCACCGCCTATAGTGACTACTAGTCACTATATCAACCTTCGGTCACTATTCCGAGTGACGGTCAGCTTAAATAGCCTTCTACCCCATGAGGCGCCAGCATGCCAAGGGTCCTTCCTGAGTACAGGAGCATCGCCACTTCCAAGATCATCGAGGCCGCGCGCGTCCTGTTCAGGGAGAAGGGGTTCAGGCAGACGACTATGGACGAGATAGCGCGGAAGCTCGGGATAAGCAAGGCGGCCCTTTACACATACTTCAAGGACAAGGAGGCCCTCTTCAAGGCGGCCTACGAGTCGTCCCCGAGGGAGCTGGAGCAGGTCATCGAATGGGTCGTCAAGCAAGGCGATACGCGGAAGGCCTTCGAGGCTTTCTTCGACCAGATGATGCCAGATTCAAAGCGGGCCGCCGGCCTCAGCTTCGAGGTCATCTCCGAGGCGACAAGGAACCCTGAGCTAAGGGAAGTCCTCAAGAAACACAACGATCAGTACATGGACGCGATTGAGCGGTGCATCGTCGCCACGAGCAAGAGGAAGAGAGCCGACGCCAGGGAGCTTGCTGGGTCCATCCTGGCGCTGTGGAACGGGATGGAGTCCCTCGTGGCGCTCGGATTCCCACTGGAAGAGACAAGGGTCTACTGGAACAACGCGATGAACAAACTGCTCCGTTCGTAGCCCTTGTTTCATCGCTAGCGCGCGACCTCGCTCCTAGACCAAAGCTTAACTCAGAATCCCGCACCGGGTGTTTCTGAATTGGTCCTCGACATCGACTGGGCGATGGTTTCAGCTTGGGCGGCGATGGTGACGGCCACCGGTGCGATAGTTGCAGTTTGGCTGCAGAACAGGCACGCGCGGATAACCAGGAGCCTTGACGTGCTGTTGAGGCTCGAAGGAAAGTTCGACAGCGACAGAATGAAGGACCTGAGGCGAAAGGCGGCGACGGGCTTTCTTGCGGGGAAGTTCGTAGATGAAGCCTACTACGTACTGGACTTCTTCGAGGAGGCGGGTCTCCTCTTGCGCATGAAGGCAATCCACGAAGAGATCCTGTTTGAGAGCTTCTACCACAGCCCTCCGGCCTACTGGTACACCGCCAAGAAGTACATCCTCGAGATGCGGCGCACGAGGAAGGAGCTCTACGACAACTTGGAGTACCTCGCAGAGAGAGACCTGGACTACGCTCGCAAGAAGACGGGGGGGAGCACGGACAAGATGGAGGCCGAAGCCTATTGGAAAGACTTCATCGTCAGAGAAACTCAGGCTAGCTAGACGTTGGAGATAGCGCGCGTGGCCAGGATACAACTTCTGCGACAATCGAACCAGGGGTTGCGAAGCCAGGCCGGGCTGCCTGCTAGGGGAATCGAACCCATTTGGGTCCGCGCCCCGGAGGCCGCACCAAAAAATAAGCTCAAAACGCACTCTTTTCCGCCATAATCGCCCAATCCGAGCTATTCAGAAGCAATGATTCATGGCTAGGTTCGAATCCTGCCAGGCCCGTCCGTCATCATCAACACTCGTCTGTCATTATCAACACTCGCCTGAGGCAAGAGCTCTAACCGAAGGAAACCGGAATCATGCACGTTCACACAGTCTTGCGGTGCTCAAGAGGCGAATGTCCCTCCACAATCTTTTAAGAGAACTGTCGGCAGGCAATTCTTCGATGCAAATGAACGGCAAAGTAGTTCATTTCGAAGTTCCAGCGAAGGATATGAAGCGGGCGAAGGCATTCTACTCAGAAGTCTTCGGCTGGAAGGCAAACGATGTGGGGATGCCCGGGATGGAGTACTCCCTTGTTAGTACCACCGAGGTCGACAAGGAGGGCAATCCCAAGTCCCCAGGCTCCATCAATGGAGGCATGATGAAGATGGTCAAACCCTTCACTGGTCCTGTCATCACCCTACAGGTAGACGACATCACCTTGGTGTTGAAGTCTGTGGAGACGCACGGCGGAAAGACAGTGACCAAAAAGACCCCGATGGGGGAGTGGGGCTACTTCGGGTACTTCAAGGACAGCGAAGGGAACCTGATGGGCCTCTTCCAGGGTCCCACCAAGTAAGAGCAGCGTAAAGAGGTAGAATGCCACTATCTCTCCGGCGAGCCAGGGCTACCTCGTCATCACTCTGAACTTGCCAGTCCTGTCGACCCAGGCGACGAAGCTGGTTGCGCACGAGGAGCAGACGAAGCGCTGGACCTTCATGTCCCCTTCGGGTTTCTTCCCACCGGTCCACTCTCTTGCCGGAGAAGGGTTCTCCTTTCCGCACTTAGGACACTTCACCACGGGAATCCGGTGTCAAACGGGCAGTGAAGTCATATTTCAACGTCTCAGAGGCGGATACTCCATCCTCTCTCCCACCTCCTTTGCCACCTCGCGCCCGAGAGTTTTCTTGACTAGCTCGAGTCCCACGTCGATCGAAGATGAGATGCCTCCCCCGGTTGTTATCCTTCCGTCGACTACGACGCGAGCCCTCCGAATTCTGGCTCCAGACCGCTTCAGGTCGTCAAAGAACTCGTGGTGGGTGGTCGCTGCGCGCCCTTCGAGGAGACCGGCCCTAGCCAGGAGAAGCGCGCCCGTGCAGACCGACCAGACCATCTTCCCCTCCTCGTGAGCCTTCCTCAGAGCATCCAGGACGAGCCTGTTCTCCAGGAGCGCGTCCACGCCCGTGCCTCGCCTGGCTCCTCCGCCGGGAACGAACAGCAAGTCCTGTCCCCTGAGGTCCCTTAGGATCCGGTCCGGAACCACCTTGAGCCCTCCGCTGCACTCGATGGGACCAGCTTCCGTCCCGACTAGCTCAGTCTCGAAGTACCCTTCTTCTTGGAGCCTGTTGGCCACTGCTAGCGCCTCTAGGAATCCGACGAAGTCGAGTTCTTCCACCCCGGGGAACACGAGTATCGCGACTTTCATGCCAGCTTCCCTTTCTCTCCTCGTCAGTTCGGGCGCCTATATTAGAAAGTCCCGGCCAGGGCGCCGATGCCAAGAGAACTCAGAAAGCTCAGTCTTCATTTGCCCTGCCTGCCTTCGTTCTCTTCAAGTTCTCCTCTTCGCGCCGGATGAGGGAGGCTTTTCTCTCGACCCCGAACCCATAGCCGCCGAGGTTCCCGTCGCTGCGCACCACCCTGTGGCAAGGGACGACCAGCGCGACGGGGTTCTTCGCGCAGGCGTTGGCGACGGCCCTGGCGCTCTTCGGGTGCGATATCTTCTTGGCAATGTCTGAGTACGAGCAGGTCGATCCGTATGGAATGGCCTGAAGCTCCCTCCAGACTTTGTGCTGGAATGATGTGGCTCTAATGTCGAGGGGCAGCGCGTACAGAGGCACAACATCTCCCCCCTCCAGGTACGCGAGGATTTCGTTCACCCACGACCCGAGTTTGCTGGTGTTCGTCCGGATTATCCTGGCCGAAGAGTACTCTGTCCTCAGCGAGGCCTCGAGAATAGACTCAGAATCTCCTAGGCTGACCGCGCAAACTCCCTTATCTGTCCCAGCTACGAGAAGCTTTCCTAGCCGGCAGTTGTGAATTGAATAGCATATGTGCATGTTCCTCCCCTTTGACCTGTATGCCGATGGCCGCATCCCGAGCTTGGCGTAGGGATTCGTGTAGAGCCAACTCGTCGAGTTTCGCCCCGCCTTGTAGATTGAGCTCCGAACCGAGTCGCCATTGTTCATCGACATCTTCGCGCGCCTGAGCCTGACTCCCTCGACATATTGGCGCGGGGTTAAGCCCACGATTCGTTTGAAGAGGCGCTGGAAGTAGAAGGGGTTCAGGTTGGCGCTTTTTCCCAGCTCGGCCAGGCCGAGTCTCCCGTCGAGGTTTTGGTTTATGAACGAACAGGTCTCTTCGATTCGGGTTCTCTGCAGCGTCGCGAAGCCCTTGTCGTTTGGCCGGCACCGCTTGCAGGCCCGATAACCAGCGCGCTCGGCGAGTTGGGGGGTGAGGAAGAAGGCCACCTGATTTCTCCGGGGGGTCCGGGCGGGGCATGATGGTCGGCAGTAGATTCCTGTGGAGCGGACACCGAAGACGAAAGCTTCGTCATAGCGGTAGTCACGACGCTTGATGGCTCTCCAGAGCTCAACGTTCGTGCGGTCGAGAATCGGAACCAGCTCCGTCTTAGTGCCTGGAATCATGGTCACTCTGCTCCTGTAGCCACCGGACGTCTCGGTGTAATCGCCCATCTCAGTCTAAAATAGTTAGTGTCTGAATCTTGCGGCCAAAGCGGGTGTTCGTTCAGGGACTCATCCGTCTCCGCGGGAGGGAGGCCCAAAGGTAAAAGGTTGCGTAGCTCCTGAAGCCCTTCCAGCGTGATGCCAGCATAGTCAAGTCTTCGTTAGTGGGTCTATCTCTGTGGAAGACCAGTCCGTACGCAGTTCGCACCCCCGTATCCTGTGACGGGAGAATGTCCAAGCGGCCCAGGGCTCGCATCAGAATCATGTCAGCAGTCCAGTCGCCGATCCCACGATACCGCGTCAGCTGCTGGCGAGCTTCCTCGTCTGGGAGCTTGTTGAAGAGTTCGTCATCAACTTCACCCGAAGCGACGGCCTCGGCGAAGGCGACAAGATACTCAGCCTTCCGTTGACTGAATTGGATTGACCGGAGTTTCCACGTGGGGAGTCTGCATATGGACTCCGCAGTGGGGAATCCGACGTATTCGTGCCCCGCAAGGCGAACTTGTTTCCCACAGAGCCCAGTCATCTGCCGCTCGACCTTTGCCGTGAACCTGAGGTTGACCTGTTGACCAATGATGGCCGTTGTCCCCATCTCAAAGATTGATGGTGCCTCAATGATTCGCAAGCCGTTGTATTTCTGGCAGAGCATTCGCAATTGCGGGTCCTGAGACATCATACTGTAGATCCTCGCCACTGGCGCGCGCGTCAACTTATCGTTCAGCAGCACCCTGGAGGGAGAGTTCGGGACCCGCATTCACCGTTAAATGCTGCTATGGCCAATCCGAGGCAGGTGCGTCTACGGAGATGCTGCTTACAGCGGTTTTTGCTTGGTTCCACATCGTTTCGGCGATAATGTGGCTTGGTGGCAGAATCTTATTCGCTTTTGTAATAGGGCCTGCCCTTGCGAAACTCTCACCTTCCAGCTCTGGCGAGTTCTTTGCGAAGGTAGTTCCACGAATCTCCACGTTCTTTCGGATCGTTGCCGGTACGACCGTACTGTTTGGTCTTCTTCTCCTCTAAACCTGAGAAAGCAACGGAGACTTCGGACCGCTTTCTCTGTCAGGTAAATGGGGACCGGCCATCATCATCGGACTGTCCTTCGGTTTTGTTGCGTTCCTGAATTCGGAATTCGTAGCGCAACCGCCTCTCCGGAAGGCCATCAGGTTGATCAAGGAAATGCAATCGTCCGGTCAACACCAGCCTCCGGCTGAACTCCCAAAGACCATTAGGAGAGCCACGATCACGGCCAATGTGACGGTGCTCCTTCTCATTCTAGCACTAATCTTCATGGTCGCCGCCGGGTTCTACTGAATCCGCGTCACACTCATCTATCGGGATCCACTTTCCGGACCTGTTTGGGGGCGAGTCCCACCGGGTCTGTCAGCAGATGGCAAAGCCTCATGTTTGCTTAATAGGATGGGCGGCCCTAGAGCCCGCGTCTTGGAAGCCAAATTCACCTACGTCGGGATCAGAGTCAAGAACATGAAGGAATCGATTGACTTCTACACGAAGTTTCTTGGGATGAAGAATAGAGGTCATTCTAGAATCGAAGCTACGAGGGGAGACGTCGTCTTCCTGGAATCTGGAGACGGGAAGTTTGGGATAGAGTTGAACCACTATGACGCCAAGAGTCCATTCAACGCGAAGTACGTCGTCGGAGAAGGACTCGACCACCTCGCGTTCGGAGTGAAGGACCTCGACGCGTCGCTAAGACATGCAAAGAAGCTCGGCTACAAGTTGCTGAAAAAGGTCAAGACCGAGAAGAGCCTCTGGGCCTATGTGGAGGACCCGAACGGAATCTGGATAGAGCTGTTCAAGATAACAGGCTAAGTGGCGCATTTTGCGCCCCTGAACAACCTCAAAAACAGCCTAGACAAATCCGATTCGTCAACAGAGCGCGCGCGCAAAATCGTTCCTCAGGTGCCTTCTGTCATCTTCTTGAGCGAAAGCGACCCGTTCTTGATCTCGAGTTCGTAGAACTCGTTGACATCAAGGCGAATTCCGAGCATGTCGTACTCGGATTCTGTGAGGGTCATAGTCACCTTGGAGAACCCAAACTCTCTAATCTGAGGCATCAGCCCCATCGACTGCAGCTGAGACACCATTCCCTGAATCGCCCTTCCTTCATCGTTGGCAGGGAACATCTCCGGTCTACGCGAATCTCGAACCTCAACTAGCTCGATCTGTTTCGCAGGGAGCCCTGTCAGGGGATCAGTTACACTGCTTATCCGATTGACCTTTACCTTGCCCATCAGTCCAAACCAAGGGCCTGTCCACTATAAACTAAGCGGAGGTTACGTTTGCTGACCGTTTTCTCGCTGGAAACTGGCTTACTCTGAGGCGAGGTCCGGCTGAGGCTGGTTCTCTTCCTCAGGGCTGAGCTCTGTCTGCTGCTGGGCTTCCCCCTCGACCTGCTGACTTGCGATTATCTCCTCTACATCATCTGGCGAGAGGACACGCGCCATTACTAGGTTCCCGAGCGAGTTTCCCGAAGCCTCCCCGGACATCCTGCCGATTCTTCCTCTCAGTTGCCTCCACTTCAGCTTCGTGTTACCGCTCTTTGATGTGTAGATTATCCCGAGGACGTCGCGAGCGTTTATGAATTTGACGTCTCTGATCTTCTTCAGGTCTACCTTGTCGACAGCCTCGACGTAGATTGACCCTTGGTCTCCCTCCTTTTCGGGGAAGACCTCTGGGTCGCGGAAGTAGGATTCGGGGATATAGCTCCTACAAGTGCTGTTAATCAGGAACCTGCGGAAACCTTCGAGGTTGCAGGTCAAGTCGAGCCCTACCAAATTCTCACGCCGAAACCCCTCGAACGGCTCACTGGTTATAAACTGATTCCTGTCCCATCGCAACTCTGTTCCGAGGACCCGTGTGGGTAGTCCTACTCAATACGACCGGCTATTGGCCTTGAGAGCAAGACCTGGAGTGAGCGACGGGCTGTCACGAGTGATGAAACAGGATGAGAAGCCACCTGATGGTTTGACAGGCTTCTTTATTCGACCCAAGACTTTAACGAAAGCTACGAAGAGCCCGCTCCGGTGGGTGATGACCGGATTAGCCCGATTGAACACAATGAGAAAGATCTTGAGTCGGGAACCCACCAAACAAGGCCTAGCCACAAACTGGTTTCTCCTCTCTTCTTTCCCCTTCATGCGCGTCAGTATCCCCGTGCCGGCAGCTAAGGTAGTTATGTACACCGAATCTACCGTAGCCTCGACTTGGAGTACCCTGCCTCAATGCTCTTGTTGACGTACTCTTCGACCAAGTAGATCCTATGAATCGGATCGGCGACTCTTGGAGAGAGGGAATAGTCTCCACCAATCACGAATTCGTGCGTCCCTCCGCTCTTACAGGCATGAGTGACCTTCTTCCCTGGTTTTACTCCAAGGCTGTTCATCATGACTTCTTTGACCGTAGTGCAGGTCAAGATGCCCCACCTCTCGTCGTCAGGGATTGACTCGAAACCAACACCTGGCTTCAGGGTCTCTCCATACCGCCTATCGTCGCAGTACAGCCTCTTGCACTTCCTGCACCTCCAGACGTCGACGACTCCCTGGAGGTAGTTGTCCCTGTTGACGTTCACCATGCCAATGAAGACGATGTCGTGGGGACAGTCGCTCAAGCTTTCGTACTTGCCCCCCCTCATCCGGCCTTTTCTCCGTTGCGGCTTCGTAGATGGGATCAGCTCAAGTATCAGTTTGTCGACCTTCGTTCTCCTCTCGCTGATTTCTCTCGGCACGTTCTGCCTTCAGATCCGGTAACGGTTCGCCAGCCCTAGTCGTGGATGAAAGGGCAGGATACTCGTGCCATACGCTGACAGAGTGACCACCCCCTACGGATTAACGTCTCTGCGAGTTCTCTCCCGGTCGATGCCTCGGCAGGGTTATTGAAGATCAGTCTCAGGCTGTAAGCCACTTCGTCCCTCGGCAAGCCCACTTCTGTCCCGAGTCTTCTGATGATTCCCTCCTCGTCCTTCAGGACGCGGCGAGGCCAGCGCCTAACGTCGCCCTTCAAACCTTGGAAGTTCCTTGCGAATTCCAGAGGAACTCGAAGTAATCCTTGGCAAAGCTCGCTAACCCGTGATGCGAAGCCCAGATTGCGAGTGGCAAGGTCCCCTGCTCACCTCCTCCCAGCAGGAGGATGACCTCCCTAGAGTCGGAGACGAGTCCCCCTCCATACATCGTCATCCTCGTCCTGATTTCGGCGAACCTTGACAGTCTTTCCGCTACTCCTCCTGCCAGATCAGGCGAAGTGAGTATCAAGTTCTTTACGCCTTTCTCCTTCAGGGCAGCCAGTAAAGGCTCGATCTTCTCGGTGAAGGGCAGCAACTGAGGCGGAAGTGCGATTAGGAGCTCTGCCCTACAGTTCAGGAGAAGATTCTTCACTCTCGACAGAATCTCGTTCGTGCCTCTCATTATCCATACGTCCGGCTTCTCCTGTTCACCTCGGCTGACGTAGACTCCCATCAGCTCCTCCCGCGCTATTCGTTCCTTCTCCCTCCTGGTCATCTCTTGCCTCGAATTCAGCTCCTCGAGCGCGGCGTCCGGAGGCTTGGCGGTGTAGACAATTGGTCTGCTCTTCTGTTCCTCGACCCACCCCTTGTCATGCAGCGACTCGAGCGCGTCGTATACCTTGGAGTAGGGTACTCTCGCTTCCCTGCTCACTTCGTTTGCTGTCATCGTTCCGCCCCTCAGAAGCGCGACGTATGCCTTGACCTCGCTGCCTGTGAGGCCCAGAGCGACGAGAGCCTCTCTTGCGGCGTCGCTCAGGCTCAATTGCTAGACTGTCCTCCCATTCGGTTCTCTTCTGCGCTCTGTGCGTTCATTGTGCATGTCCGATCCACTTCGAAGTCAGGCGCATGACCTTTTTCAGGCACGAGAGTTCCGATCACCCTGGTGGGGAGCGGAGGGACGAAGGCGTCAGCGTATGCTACAGGTGGAGGGCATGCGACGACCCTCTCGCGGCTGCGCCATGATGGTACGCTTTCGGGACGAAGGGAATTCAACAGGGCGAATCCTCAGGACCACAGCGAAACTGACCACATCTTAACCTTTCACCCTCTGTAAAGTTAAAACGCTTATATGCGTACCCCGAGAAGGATATTGACCAGCGCTTTCCTATGACTCAAGTCGCAGACGCCAGTCTAGAACTCAAGAAGGAGGTTTCGAAGGGGAATTTCATCCGACAGACGCAGTCGATCTGTCCCGACTGCAACCGCATCCTACTCGCGATCATCTTCGAACGTGACGATAAAGTCTGGATGACAAAGTCTTGTCCCGAGCATGGCGAAACGGAGGAGCTCTATTTCGGCTCGTATGAAATGTACAGCAGGTTCTCACGCTACTGGAAAGACGGAAGGAGCGCCCATGCAGCCAACGTACCCCTGGACCTCTGTTCATGCCCTGCTAACTGCGGCCTCTGTTCTAGCCATCTGACTCACACGGGACTTTCCAACGTCACAATCACCAACAGATGCGATCTGACCTGTTGGTACTGCTTCTTCTATGTCAAGAAGGGGCTTGAAGGAGCCTACGTCTACGAGCCGACGCTGGATCAAATCAGGGAGATGGCCCGCTCGCTGAAGGCCGAACGACCAGTCGCGGGGAATTCTGTCCAGATCACTGGCGGCGAACCAACGTTGAGGAAGGACCTTCCGGACATCGTCAAGATTCTCAAAGAGGAAGGAGTAGATCACATCCAGCTGAACACGAACGGCATCAACCTGGCGTTGGACCCGGACCTCGCTAAGAGGCTGAAAGATGCCGGGGTTTCAAACCTCTACATGAGCTTCGATGGGACGACCCCAAAGACAAACCCGAAGAACCACTGGGAGGTCCCGTACGCGATGGAAGCCTGCCGGAGACAGGGAATCGGCGTCGTTCTCGTACCGACCATCATCAAATCGATTAATGACCACGAGCTGGGCGACATCATACGCTTCGGTCATAGGAACATTGACACAGTTCACGCAGTGAACTTCCAGCCTGTTTCGCTGACGGGCAGGCTCACGAACACCGAGCGGGCGAAGTACAGGATCACTATACCTGACTGCATTGAGAGGATCGAGGAACAGACCAATGGAGAAATCCCGAAGGAAGGTTGGTTCCCCGTACCGTCTTGCTCGCCCGTGACCAGCCTAATCGAAGCATTCACCAAGAAGGAGCAGTACGAGCTTCCTATACACTTCGCATGCGGCGCAGGGACCTACGTCTTCAACGATCCCGATAGGAAGAGGCTCGTCCCGTTGCCAGAGTTCGTCGACATCCCGGGAATCATTGAATACCTCGACGAGAAGACTGAAGAGATCGACTCGGGAACCAACCGGTATCTGGTTGCGGCCAAGGTCTTGACCAAGATCTCTTCCTTCATCAACAAAGAAAAGCAGCCCAAGAATCTGAGTTTTGCAAAGCTGCTAACAGACGCGCTGGTTAAGCACGACTACTCATCGATTGGCCAGTTCCACCTGAAGAGCATGTTCCTTGGAATCATGCATTTCCAAGACAAGTACAATCAGGATGAGGAGAGAGTACAGAGGTGCAGCATCCACTACCTTACACCTGACTTGAGAATAATCCCGTTCTGCAGCTTCAACGTCATCCCGGAATGGTACCGTGACAGGATTCAACAGAAGTATGGCATGCCCATCGAAGCATGGGAAGCCAAGAGCGGCAGGAAGCTGGAAGATGATCTCTACAAAGGAACTCTAAGGCGAGGAGGTCATGCTGCTGGTTGCGGATGCGTTGCTGGCGAGCGTGGGGAACCCCTCCCGATGCAGCCTATCACGGGAACGTAGGGCTGGCCCGGGGTCCGGCGGGCCACTCGGGCATGGTGGCCATTGTTGTCTCACGCGAAAATGCAACAGGAGAACCGTCGCTGGAATGTTGCCAATGCTCTAAGCGAGACATCCAAGGCGTCAGCTGAAGCCGCGGGTGCCTTTGAAAGCTATCTCAGGTCATCGAGTCGTGCAGAGGACCGCATCAGCGCAAGGATTCTCTCGGAGTACTCTCCTATCGAAGCGAGGAACTGCTTCCTATCCCAGTCATGCTTTGAATTCTCGAGGAATCCTTCCAACCAATCGTACTCCCCCTCTGCGTGTGGGCCGAGTGCGGAGATGAACCCCCTATTCCTGAACCATATGTCGCTATTCGATTCAAAGAGCTTTCTTCGCTTCAGCGAAGCGATTGCGAAAGCATTCCTGGTCATCAACGCTGCGTCGAGCACAGGGTCCCCAGACGGCCTGTCGGAGACCCATTCGGCAAAGAACCGCTTTGCCGTTTCCAGCTCTTTCTCATCCATCACGGCGAAGACGACATCGTCGACCAAGATGTTCTGCAGATGGTTGAAGGCATCAATCAGGAGCTCTGTCTCCTTGGCACGGAGCCCTTCGCGCTCCTTTAGACCGCGCAGCACCTCCTCGAGAAGCTCGCTGTCGTGCGAGTGCGCCCTTCTCTCTGTAAAGTAGATATGCGCGAGCTCATGTAGAATCAGACCACCCAGCATCTCAGAATCCAGAGCCCATTCAGAGACAACAATCTGGTGCAACCGGCCTTCTTTCTTCGCGTAACCCATTATCGTGAGCTTGGGGTCGACGGACAGGGTGACGGACGAGTTCACCACGAATCCTCTCTGCTTCATCCTGTCTTTTGCCCACTCGAGGGTGTCCTCAAGGGCGTGGTCAGCTCGGGTGGCGTGCATTGCGTTCGGCCGCGCGATTGTGCACACGGATAAACATCTCGGTGAGGTTCCGGGTTGAGATTCGACTAGGAACTTGACGGCCCCAACAGGGAAGAGAATTTGTCGACTCACTTGGTCGAAAGTTTCCGCTACCGGTAGATTGCGTTGTCCCTGATCTGCCTTGGTGGCGAAGAAGACTCCGGCCTTCCTTTAGGCTCTTCGAGCTGGACCTGAAAGCCCGCCATGGCCGAAAGCACACCGAGCAACCGGGCTACCGACCGAGAGTGCGGGCTCGGTTCTCCATGGTCGACAGACAGCTTGTACCCTCTGATCCCTCGTTCTCTGGCCATTCCGATTACCATTGATGCGAAGAAAGGGGCCGGTTCTTCGGTTATGATCTTGACGCCGTTCTTCTTCAGCCTCGCCACTCCAACGCGGTCAGTTGAGAACCCATTGGGCTCGGGCTCAGCATTTGGAGGCAGGGGATTCTCTGCCCATCTTGCCCCCACGGAGTACAGTTCCTTCACGCCAAGTTCCTCGGCGTAGTCGAGAAGGGTCGTTGCGAACTCGTACTGTCCGTCCATGGGGCTTGCGTCGCCAGTGAAGAGAATTAGGTCCCCTTCACCCCTGTTTAGATGGAAATGGCATTCGGGCAGAGTCGAGATTCCCCCGTCCCTGACGATTACTTCGGGCGGGAAAGCTGACGCCCTTATGGTCGCAATCCGCTCGAACTTCATGTTCCTGAGCATGTAATCGGCCAACTCTCGTGCCTGGGAGTACATTGCTCTATATTGCTGAAGTGAGGTGGAGACGGCAACCACCATTGTCGGGTTCTTCAGGGTCGGAGTCTTCACCTTTTCAAAATCGAGCCACATGGAGGATGCCTGTAGCGCCGAGTCCCTAGCGTATTAATCCATTGTCGGGACTAACGAGATTGTCACAAGGGGTGACCTCCATTTTTCTTATATATGTGCGAAGAGGGCTGGGTCCATCCGGTTCATGACTGCTTACTGGACGACCCTTTCGCACAGCGGGGTCTACTTTCCGGATGTCTATTCTCCACGAGGTTTGTCCGTGAAGGTCAAGGGGAAGTCTGTAACGCTGTCGCCTCTGGCCGAGGAGATGGCATACCACCTCGCCAAGAAGAAGGACACCCCATACGTCCAAGACCCAGTCTTCACAGCCAATTTCATGCTCGATTTCGCTGAACAGCTCCCTGACTGGACCAGAGGTGCCAAGTTCTCCGATGTTGACTTCTCCGAGCTATTCAGCGTCGTAGACAAGGAGAAGGCCCAGAAGGAATCGATGGGCAAGGATGAGAAGAAGAAACTGGCCGCCTCTCGTAAGGATCGGAGGGAAGCCCTGAAGGCCCAGTACGGGCGGGCACTGCTCGACGGAAAGGAAGCAGACTTCGCCAACTGGATGGTCGAACCCCCTGGGCTTTTCATGGGAAGGGGACAGCACCCGCTGAGGGGAAGATGGAAGCCGAGGGTTCAGCTGAAAGATGTGACGCTGAACCTCGGCGAGCCCGCTAAGGTCCCACCAGGTCAGTGGGGGGCAGTCGTCCACGACCATGACTCGATGTGGATGGCCAAGTGGATTGACAAACTCACAGGGAAAGAGAAGTACGTCTGGCTGCACGAGAGCTCTCCCTTGCAGCAGTCCCGTAACAAGGCGAAGTATGACAATGCGCTCAAAGTCGGAAAGAACCTCCAGAAGATCAGAGATAAGATCCTCAAGGAGCTCGAATCCAAAGACGAGCGGACCCGCCAGGTGGCGACCGTCTGCTACCTCATAGACATTCTCGGGATGAGAGTCGGAGACGAGAAAGACGAAGACGAGGCGGATACCGTCGGCGCGAGCACCCTCAGGGTCGAACACGTGACAGTGAGGGGAAATGAGGTCGAATTCGACTTCCTCGGCAAGGATAGCGTGCCTTGGAACAAGAAAGACACACCTCCACCGGCGGTTGTCAGGAACCTTCGCGAGTTCACCAGCGGTAAGGTACTCGAGGCCGAGATCTTCCACAACGTCAACTCAGGGATGGTGAACGAGTTCCTATCAACGATCGTCCCAGGTGTCTCTGCAAAGGTCTTCAGAACCTATCACGCTACTGCGAAGACAGAAGAGGCGCTCCATTCGAAGAACGTTAGAGATGCCGATGACCTTGACAAGCTATACCACGCAAAGGAAGCCAACCTGAAGGCGGCCATCTTCTGCAACCATCAGAGGACTCCTCCAAAGACGTGGGAACAGTCCTTGGAAAAGAAGAAGCAGAAGCTCAGTGACGCGAAGGCCGTCGGGTCAGACAGCAGGAAGGTAAGGAAGTTCGAGATGGAACTGGATTTCTTCGTCAGGACGAAGAACTACAATCTCAACACGTCGTTGAAGAACTACATAGACCCCAGGGTCTACAAGTTATGGTGCGACGAGGTCGGGTTAGACTGGGCCAGGGTCTACAGCAAGTCGATGCAGAGGAAGTTCTCCTGGGTCGAACGAACTGCCAGGAGCTAGGAACGCGAAGAAGGTCGGGTCATGGAAGCCGCTTCATGCCCCGCTCTCCCAGCGCGCGCCACAGCTCATCCTCGGGAGCAGAATTGACGACCTCCTCTCGTCCTCCCATTCCGACCAACATTCGTTTCCCCTTCTTGAACTCGCCTACACTTGTCACCTTGCAGATGCGTCTGAGCGCGTCTGCGACCCCGTCCTCTTTCCCTTTCTCTACCGAAAGCAGGAGTGAACCGGAGCCGATCAGACGGAGCGAGTCGAGTGAAAGCTCGCGGCAGATCAAGCGCGTCTCGTTCGCCACCGGAACCGAGCCTTGCCTAAGCACGAAGCCCAGCCCTGAAGCAAGTGACATTTCGAAGACGGCACCAAGAACTCCTCCTTCGGTGCAGTCATGCATAGCGTGAACATAGCCGGATTCATACGCGGCGACAGCTTCTTCGACCACGCTAATCTTCGAAACGAAACCACTTGCCCTTTCAAGCAAATGTCGAGGTATCGCCCCTTCAAAGAGTCGTCTCCCGGCTATGGCCGCGGTTCCTTCCAACCCTGCCGTCTTGGTCATCATGATAGTGTCACCATCATGGGCGTCTTGTGAGGAGACATACGACTTCACGAAACTGAACGTGGTGACCGCGACTATCGGCCTCCTCAGACCGGGCGTGACCTCTGTGTGTCCCCCCACGATGGTGATTCCCAGGCCCTTCGCTGCGATGTGCATCTGTTTTGCAATCAGTCTAACATCCTTCGCCGAAGAATCCGAGGGCATGAGAACGACCGATTCAGCGAATTGTGGTCTGTTTCCGCTGGTAGCCACGTCGTTTGCACTAATGTTCACGGCGTACCGCCCAATGCCCTCCTCGACTCCGGTTATCGGGTCGGCTGAGACCACCAAGTATCCGCCGTTGAGTTTGATGGCGGCGAAGTCAAGCCCTGCCTTTGGGGGTGTCACCACCTTGTCTGACTCCGCGCCCGTCATCTGAAGGACTGTCGAGTTCAACAGGTCGATGGGAATCTTGCCCGGTTGAAGACGGTTCAATTTCGGATCATTCCGTGACCTCAACGGGGCTACGGCTCTTCGTGACGCTCCCAATGGCTCTCACCAGTGGAACTGCCACGATCAACCCAACCAGCGCTTGTAGCACATTGAACGGAATCTCAGCGCCTGCGCTGAATATCCCGAGCCTCAACCCAAAGCTTTCGTAGAAGAAGTAACCCGCTACCATCTCTGCGCCGCCTAGGACTATCGCGAACACGGTCCTTGGAGTCTTGCTCTTGGAGTTCGCCGTCAGCCTCCCGACAATATATCCCTCAATTCCCTTGATCACTAGCGTCCCAGGAACGTATTGAGGTGCCAAGACTAGGTCTGAAAGTGCCGAGCCGACGCCTCCCGCAAATCCACCGACGTAGGGTCCCGCTATGAGTGCTGTCGTGTAAACCATCACTTCTCCGAAGTTGAAGTACCCAGACGTTACTGGTATTATCGCTGTAAACACGAACGTTGCGACGAAAACGAATGCGGTGAACACCGCGGCGCTCGCGACTGTCTTCGTGTCTGCCATTACCTGAGTCGGCCTTGGAGGGCTCGAATTATGTCTTCCCCCCTATCGACTAGTTGACGAGCTTCAAGATAAAGGGCTATTCGCAGGGAGTAGAAAAAAAGGAACCAGTGGAAGTACCGAGAGACGCGAAATCACCTTCAAGCTCAAGCTGCGCGCGTTATGACGTGAGCACTATACTGTGGTGGATGCTCCGGGCAATATGAAGCGTTTCGATTAGGAGCTTCTTCGTGTCTGGAAGTACTGGCCATGTCAGGACAGAGGCAGGGAACTCTCGCGCCGCCTCTTTGAGAATTGTAATCCCCACTAAGCCCTGCATTCTCAGGGCCGTCCTCTACAGCACTTCTCTTTACCTCACGCATGGTGTCTCCTCTTCCTTTTCAGGGACGAAACGACTTCTATGAGCGTCTTCCCACTAGCTGGAGTCCTCTCGACGCTGCTCTCGAGCGACTCCGCGATGCCGCTTCTTCTAGTCGACGGGAGTCCGGCAGCAGTCGAAGGCGAGATACTTGGGACTCAATGCCAGAGCCTGCTGGAGATTAGAGTCAGCACCGCAATTGTGAGGCCCGTTGGGATCCAAAGGGTGATCCCTAGGGTTGGATCTGTGATGGTCACGGTCTCCATGGCCGCCGCGGCGAGCAGCATCGTGGCAACTACCCCTCCCTCCAGGACAAGCATTTTGACCTCATTCCTGAGCCGGCGCTGTCTCCAGGCTATGATCAGCGTGACCCCCGAGCTGACCGCTACTGCGTACGCAGCCAGCTCGACTAATGCGAATGGGAAGAACAAGAGGAAGAGGCCGTACAGCGCTCCGGGAGCGCCATGGGAGGAAGCCACCGCCTGAACTACTTGTCCGGTCGCGTAGATAGAAACGGCCCAGAGGAGGCTTCCGACGACCGGAACCATCTCTCCGAACGCGATAACCGTGTTGTGGGTGAAGATGTAAACAAGCTCGGCCGCCGGACCTGAGCTGCTCGACGCTCGGGTGAGGCCCTTCGCCTCCTTCTGCAGCAATTGCTGAGTGGCCGCGTCAAGGGGCACCGATGCTGCCAAGAAGAAGATCGTCAGTTCGATGAGGAACACTGTCAAAACAAGCGTGAGCCTCTGCCGCCCGAGCAACTCCTTCACCACACTCGGTCTTGACCAGGGAATCGGTACCTGATGGGCCGACTCTTCTGACATTATCTGTGTCGACGGGAGGCTGCCAGTTAATGAACGTGAAGCCCTTCACAGGGACGAGAGGGTCAGACCTAGGGCGTAGAGTAACCCCGCGGCAACTCCACCCACTGCAACAGATTCCAGACCGGCTCTCAAGTTGAAGTGGCTCGGGGTGAAGATCCTCGACGCGAGAGCGAAGAGAGCGATAAGGGAGAAGACGACTGAAAGGAGTAAGGCGGGAATGTAACCTGAGATGAACTCATATGGGGAAAATGCGATCAGGGCTAAGATGAAGAAGGCGATGCCGGCGGCGCCTGGTCTGACTAACTGGTTGGTTGCAAGATCCTCCATGTGCACTCGCAATTCATGGTTCAGTTGAGTCCTGAGCCACAGCTCCTTGTCCTTGACCAGTCTGCCCATTATCACATCGACCTCTCTCTGGTCGTATCCTTCCTTCTTCAAGAGTTCCCCGAGCTCGGCCTTTTCTTCCTCAGGCTCCGTCTCAATCTCCATCCGCTCCCGCCGAACGTCGATTCGCAGTAGGTCCATTTCGGACCTGCTGGAAAGGTAGCTGCTGAAGAACATCGACAGACCCCCTGCCACGGCGAAAGCAAATCCAGCGATCAATATGGTGCGGAAAGCTACACCTGCGCCGTTGAGGGCGGCTGTCAACGCAACAGCCTCGATGGCACCGTCGCTACCTCCGAGAACGACCCTATCCAGAACCCTGCGGGCGGGGATATGCGGGTGCTTCTCCTGCAAGTTCTCAGGCAGAGACGCTCAGTTTGGGAGCCTTGGTTTTTGTATTTAGGGTTTGCATGATCCAGTTTCCGCGTCCGAAGTCAGCGTCGATGCTGTCCGAGCCATTCTTTGGAATACGCTTAGGGTTGACAGGCGACGCTCATGCGTAGGCTCATTCTTAAAAGCAGATTCAGCCAACCCCTCGGACATGACTCCAGACGAGAAGATCCGTCTAGGAATGCTGGCTCTGGGCGGCGCAAGTATTGTTTTTGCGTCCCTTGGCATAAAAATCGGTCCGCTCGAGATAATCGGCGGTTTCGGAACACACTAGGCTCGCCTAGTGTGTTTCTTTCTTTATTTCCACAATCAGTGCTTCAAACCTGCCGATCAGGTCATTCAGGTCGAATTCCCATTTCTTCAGAGTCTGGTCAAACCGGTTGTAAGAGATTGTAAAACTTGCGGCGTTTGACTGGTCAACGGCGTAGATCTCTGCCCTCTCCTTGACCGCCGATATAGTCTCCGTCAGGTACTGGAGTCCTTCGACGACGAAGTCGACCGGAAACGCGAATTCGCAGAAGTAGTTCACCCCAACTGCCTCGGACCATAGGAATGGGAGCCTGTCGACAGCTTGTCTCAAAGACATCGTCTCATATTCCGTGACCCTACGGACCATGAGATCGACGGCGAAGTACTGATGCTGCCGGTGAAGGGCTTTCTCGATTCCGTAGTCGTACCTGGTGCCCATCCAGTTAACCGAGTAACCGCTGAGAAGGCGCCTAGCCATCACATGCGTGGTATAATGCCATGCGAGCTTCTTGTAGTTCACTTTCAGCTTATCTGAAATCTCCTTCAGTGACTTGTTCGCGTCCATCTGGAGTTCCTTGATGAGCAGCAGGTCCACATAGTCGAACTTGGCAGGGTTCGAAGGCATATACTGCGCCGACCCGAAGTCACTGGTGGCCGTGGTCGTCCAATCAAAGTCCCATCTCCCGGTATCGAAGTCGTAGAATTCTGACTTCATGGGCACGACTCTCATCCAATCGAAGTCCACAAAGTCAAGGCGGGAGAACATTCCCTTCTCCTTCATCTCACTGAGAAAGAACTTCAGTTGGTCGATGAACTCGCGCGGTGCACTAAAGCTAGCTATGTAGTATCCTCCTGGCATTGTTCTGGAGAAGCTGACGAGGAAGCATAGTTCATTCATCGACGCGAGAATCGATTCGGAAAACTTCCTGTAGTTCTCGGCGAAATCGAGCACTACTATGACCCTACGCAGGCCGAGTTTCTCGTGGTCCACCTTGGCCTGGACCGCGAAACCCCTGTTCAGAATCTTCTCCTTGTAGCGGTATCTCACCGATTCCTTGAACTGTCCGAGCCTTCGCGAGATCTCCGGGACGTCGGGCCCCACCTCCGTAAGGAGCTTCACAAGTTGGATCGTTCTGGCATTCACATTGGCAGGCTCCTGCTGTGCTGTCGTCATCTCACTTCCTCGTGGTCCCCGCGACGTTACACGCAAAGTCCGAATTTAAGCTGTGTTGATTCCAAGTCCATAACTTCGCATCGACGTAAACAATCATCTGCCCCTTTTCCATCATTGCACAGGCGTCGGGCAACCTTTACAAGCTGATTCTCCCTTTCCAAAGGGAATTTGCCTTAAACTTCTGGCCTATTAACCATGCAATATCCCAAAGAATGCCGGCGTCAGGCGTACCCCAACCGGAAGCTGGTCGAGGCTCTAGTTCAGACGAGAAGCATCAAGAACACCTAGCCGACCCCGCGGACGTTGTTTTCAACCGCTTCCCAATCAAGCTTTTAACCGGCAGAGGAGCGCGGCAGAATAGAGTGCCGCTGAAGAACAGGAGGGGCGAGTATCCCTGGAGGCAGACGAGGCTGGACGGAATTCGGCTGACCACTGACAAGAAGTCATATTCACCCAGTGACACTGTGACTGCAAACCTTGGGTTCCGGGTCGTCGGCGGGCTCAGAGAGGCTTTCCATCCAGACGTCTGGACGCTGGCCTGGGAAGACTTCGACAAGATATTGAGACTAACGATGACGATGTCACTGGGGGTCCGGCGAGGCCCGCTCACGAGGAAACTTGCAGAGATCAAAAAAGAGGTGAGGAAGGCCAGCTTCTACTGGAGCAGGGACCCGGATTTCCCCAACAGGATATGGGCGATGGTCATTCCCGAGGACGGGGGACCCCCCAAGATACCCAGAAGCGTGGAGGACGCGAAGTCGAAGATGCTCGATGTGGAGAAGACATTCAGGTTTTCTGCGTCGGCTCTCGGCAAAGGCAAGCACGGGCTAGTCGGGAACGCTTGCGTAAGGTGGGGTCGCAGAAGCTTCATAGAGAAGGGCTCGGTCTCTTCAAAGTCGAAGCCGTTGGTGGTCGAAGTCGAGTAAGGAGAGTTGGCTGGCTGAGGTCTCTTGGTCGGGCGAGAACGTATTTCTCGGCTCCGATACGTCAGGCCATACGGTCGTCTACGATTCTAACTATGAGCTGATGAAAGGGATAGGGCCGATGAGGGCCGTCCTCACAGCTCTCGGTGCGTGCACAGGCATGGACATCGTTGCGATCCTGAAGAAGAGGAGGCAGAAGCTCACGTCTCTCAAGATCTTGCTTTCAGGCGAACGCCCCGAACACGGCCTACCCAAGCCCTGGACTTCGATCCGCATCAAGTATGTGCTGTCGGGGGTGAAGCTCGACAAGCATTTCGTCGAGGAAGCGATCAAGGACAGCACCGAGAAGTACTGCAGCGTGGGCGCGTCGCTGTCACCTACCGCAAAGATAACCCATTCCTACGAAATCATTGCAGAGAGATAACTCATAACCCGCGCGCGCCGTTTGCAGACATGAGTCTAACCGTGAGACTCAGGGGTTGAGTACAGATTCGTATTCCATATGCCGTAAATCCAACGAGAAAGACTAGATGAATTTTAGGAATGCTGAGAGAGAAAGCGAGCCGCACCGAAAGGCCCTGGGGCAGATTCGAGACCTACATGGAGAACGGCAACAGCATCACCGTGAAGGTGATCACAATCGCCTCAGGGCAGAGGTTGAGCCTGCAGCTTCACCTCCATCGCAGAGAGACGTGGGTGTGCCTCCAGGGCCCAGCCTACGCGGAGATTAACGGCAGGACGCAGGTGCTGCAGGAGGGTGAGATGATTGGAGTTCCACTGGGGGCAAAGCATCGCCTCGGGGCGGGACCGGGCTGTAAGGTGCAGGTCCTCGAAATCGCCCAGGGTCTTTTCAACGAGAGTGATGTTGTGAGGTTGGAAGATGATTATGGCAGGGCGGTGAACGACCTCTGACCGAGAAGCGACAAGAACGGTTGGCAAGACGCAAAGCAGAAGCCATCGAGATAACCAGTTAACGGAGAGCGGGAGGAAGCGAATCCAAGAGTCTTCCGGCCTCGCAAGAGAGACTCCGAAGCCGCATCACGTGGCTTCGATGTTGCTGAGCTTGAGTTCTGAGCGAAGTCTATCCTGGATATTCCCGGTGGGTGTTAATTCGCTATTTTGAGCCGATATATTCCTACAAGATTGTGCCTTAGATCTTCAGCACTATCTTGCCGAAGTGTCGGCTTTCCTCCATTCTCCGCTGCGCCTCGCCAGCCCTTTCCAGGGGAAAGACCGAGTCAACGACGGTCTTCAGCCTTCCCGTCCTGAAGAGGCTTACAACCTTGAGCAGCTCGCCCTTGCTCGACATGAAACTCCCGTAGATTGTCAGCTCCCTGTTGTAGACGTACCTGAGGTCAGTGACCACCTCGGTTCCTGTCGTTGCCCCGCAGAGGACCAGCCTGCCTCCCTTCGCGAGAGCCTTCACACTGGACTCCCAGGTGGCCTTGCCTACGTGTTCGAAGACGACGTCGACGCCCCTCTTCCCAGTGATCCTTCTGACCTCGCCGAGGATGTCCTGTCTGTAGTGGTCGATCACGTGGTCAGCTCCCAGCTGTCTCGCTCGCTCCAACTTCTCCGCGTCTCCGCCTGTCGCTATCACTTCTGCACCGTACAACTTCGCCAGCTGAATCGCAGCGGAGCCGACACCTGAGTTCGACGCAAGAACGAGGACCGTGTCCCCGGCCCCGACCCCTGCTTTGGTCACCAGCATGTGATAGGCTGTAAGGAACACGAGAGGAAAGGAGGCCGCCTCCTCGAAACTCATCCCTTTAGGCTTAGGGATCAGGTTTACCCGGGGGACCTTGACCAGCTCTGCGTATCCGCCGTCGACGCCATACCCGATTATCGTGTAGTTCCTGCACTGGTTGTCCTTCCCGAGCAGGCATCTGTCGCATCTTCCGCACCCGACCCCAGGGTTCACAATCACCTCGTCGCCCTTTTTGAAATCCCTCTCCTCTGGCGGGACCCACTCCACCACCCCTGCTACGTCGCTCCCGGAGATGTGCGGGAGCGGTATCTCGACGCTAGGGAGTCCGTTCCTCGCCCAGAGATCCAGATGATTCAGGGCGCACGCCCTGACCTTCACTATCGCCTCGTCGCTGCTTGGCAGCGGTTCGGGCGCGTCCTCATACTGGAGGACCTCCGGGCCTCCATGTCTGTGGAATCTTACGGCCTTCATCGGCCGTCGGCGTGTTCAGCGTTCTTTTTACTCTTCTGAAGAATAGTTTCGCTGAACCCTCTATCGGTCGTTCTCTACAGAGCATAATCAAGGTTATAAGGTGAAGAGCGACGAATCAGAGGAACTTCCCCTTGGCGCTCCCACGCTCTGTCTTCAGGGACGAGTCATTCCTCTTCCCGGAATACCTGCCGCATCAGATCCCTCACCGCGACGCCCAGCTTAGGGCTCTCGAACTCTACTTCCAGAGCGTCGTGCAGAACGCCTCGAAAGCGAGCCAGAACGTGATGCTCTCCGGGCCTGTCGGGTGCCATAGGAAAGGACAACTCGTTTTGATGTTTGACGGATCTCTCAAACGTGTCGAAGACGTGACTCAAGGAGACTTGTTGATGGGTCCAGACAGTACCCCAAGAAAAGTGCTTGAGACGGCACATGGTTTTGGACAGATGATTGAAGTCCAGCCGATAAAGGGAAAACCATTTGTGGTTTCTGAGGACCATGTTCTGACAGTCATACAAACTCGACTGAAGAAACACCCACGAAAGCCGTCTGAAGATACTGCAGGGATAATCAAAGACATTAGAGTAAGCGAGCTGTTAAAGCTTCCAAGATGGTATGTTGGTCCCAAGGGTCTCTACAAATTAATGAGAACTGGCGTCGATTTTCCTCAGATGCCAGCTGGGTCGATAGACCCTCACTTTCTTGGTGTGTATTTAGGGGACGGAAGTAGTGCCAATGGCCATATCACTATCACTTCGGCGGACGCAGAAATATCAACTATAGTAAATAGCCAATCTGGAAAGTACTTGCTAAAAGTACGCCAGTACCCAGCAGGCCAAGCCCAAGAATATATGCTTACTCCGGGGAGGACAGGTGGACAAGCATTACTAAATGGGCTAGCCAAGGATTTAATGGTGTTAGGGCTTTACAAGGAAACATCTGAGTCGAAGTTCATCCCATCTCAGTATAAGTTTGGATCAAGAAGAACACGTCTAGAAGTTCTGGCTGGATTACTGGACACAGACGGTAGTCTAGATGCAGGATACTTTGATTTTATCACCAAGTCGAAACAGCTCGCTGAAGATGTGGCATTTGTGTCTAGAAGTCTTGGATTCTACGCTTTTGTCAGGGAAAAATCTTCCCACGACCAATTTGGTCATGAGGGACTGTATTACAGAGTTGGAATTTCAGGCGACATTTCCAAAATTCCTACTAGAGTTAGTAGAAAACAGGCACCGACAAGAAGGCAGAAGAAGAGCGTTTTAAGGACGGGCTTCACGCTAAAACCTCTGGGGGAAGAAGAGTACTTCGGTTTTAGAGTCGGTTCTGATCAACGATACCTCTTAGATGATTTCACGGTAACACACAATTCTGGCAAGACGATGCTCGCCAAGAAGCTCGGCGAATCGCTGCAGAAGAAGGCGGCGCTGTACGGGAACCTGGTGAAGATGCTGCACGTCAACTGCAGGATCGACAAGACGCTGCAGTCAGTAATGGTCAGAGCGCTCAGCACCCTCGGGCAGAACTATCCGTCGAGGGGATACGGCTTCGAGGAACTCCTCTCCGTCCTCGTCGAAGAACTGAGGAGCAACCACACGCACTTGGTCATAGCGTTCGACGAGGTCGACTCCCTCATAACCTCGGACCCCTCTGCGCTCTACACCATAACACGCCTGAGAGAGACGGCTCAGGGGAGCCAGGTCTTCTCTTCCCTGCTCATTTCGAAGACGCTCAATTACATGAAGGCCGTGGACCTCAGCACCCTCAGCTCGGTGCAGTGGAGCGAAGTCTCGCTCGAACCCTACTCGGCCGCCCAGCTCCTGGACATCATAGTCTCTCGGAGCGAAGCGTTCAGCGACGGCGCCCTGGGCGACAACTCGATGCAGCTGGCGGCGGACATAGCGAGCCTGTACGGCGACGCCCGGTATGCGCTCGACCTGGTCTACAGGGCCGGGAAGCTCGCCGACATCTCCGAGTCACAGCGGATCTTGCCCGAACACATCAGGTCTGCCAAGGCTTCGCTGCCTCCGGGGTTCAGCAAGGAGGAGCTGAGCTACCTGTCGAGGCACCAGCGGCTGATACTGATGGCGGTCTCTGCCCTCCTCAAGAAGGGGGACTCGACCTACGTCACCATAGGCGAGGTCGAGAAGGGCTACGGCGTGCTCTGCGAGAGCATGGGTGTGGCGGCGAACCACCACACGCAGGTGTGGAACGACGTCAACGAGCTGTCCAGGAAGGGCATCATAGAGACCCAGCTCTCGGGCAGGGGCATGAAGGGCAGGACCACCCTGATCGGGCTGTCGCTCGTGTCAGCGAAGGAGCTGATGGGGGAGCTCGAGAAGGGGATGGTCGCCGACGTTAGAGGTTGAAGAGTTGATGTCCTCCTACGGGAGGACCAAGGTGCTCACGGTGATGATCAAGAGCGGGGAGCTGAACATCTCCGAGATCACGCGGAGGTCCGGGCTCTCGCACACGTCGGCCGCGCGCCACCTGGAGTTCCTGACGGAGTCGAGGATACTCGCCGAGAAGCGCTTCAACAGGATCCGCATCTTCCGCGTCGACAGGAGCAACCCCCTCGTCGGCGTGATCGCGAGGTTCCTCTCGGAGTGGCAGGAGGCCAGGGAAGCGTCCTACCCGAAGCCGTTCAACTGACCGGACGAGCCCGACCCGCCTCCTTGGAGACGAACTCGGCGTAGTTCTCCTCCAGGCCGAGGCTCCTGAGCAGCTCCTCCCTGAACGCCGCCCCCCTGCAGAGCAGCAGCACGTACGGCATGTCCTCGACGAGGAAGCCCCTCTGGCTTATCCCGAGTCTCCGGCCCGCGAGGAGCCCGATCTCCTTGAACTTCTTCGAGTCGTTCCAGATCCTGACCTGCAGGGGCCAGGGGGCGCCGTCCATCGAGTAGGACGCCCCCCCGTCGCCGAGCGCCCTCCAGAGCCCTGACGCCAGCATCGAGTCGAGGTACCTCAGCAGCCTCCAGTCCTGCCCCCTCATGATCCGCCCCATGAGGAGGTCGGCCCTCGAGATCGCTTCGAGCGCGGCCGCCCTCCTATCCTCGTGGATCTTGGCCTTCACCACGCCCGTGAACAGGTCGCGGACCTTCTCCCTGGGCTGGCCAGGGTATGACCTCAGCGCCTTGAGGGCCGCCTTCTCGTCCACGGCGTCGAAGAAGGCGTTGACCGCCTGTGAAATGGTCATCTCCTCGTCCTTCGCTGAAGGGGCTCCAGATTGCAAGAAGTTGATAGCAGACCGCAGGTCGCCGTTGGCCGCCTTCACGATCGGGGTCAGCTCTCCCTCCTCGAGTGAGAGCCCTTCGTCCCTGGCGATTTTGGCGAGGTGTGCTTCCACGATCTCAGGCGCTGGCTTCTGAAACTCGATCTTGATTGTCACACTCGAGAGTTTCTTCACCTCGTCCGACTCCGGGTCGTTGGCGGCCATTACCACTGGGTTCTCGCTCTTCCGAACCGCGTCCCTAATGAAATCGATAGCACCGTAGTCTGCTCTCCCGGCCAATCCGTCGACTTCGTCGAGAAAGACGAGCGTCCTGCTGTCGAACAGGCTGCCGCTGAAAATCACTTCTCCAATGCGCTTCGAAAGCCTATCCTTCGTGCGGGTATCACTCGCGTTCAGCTCCACGAGCTGGATCCCCAGCTTCTTGGCTGCGAGGTGGACGCAGGTCGTCTTCCCCGTTCCAGGAGGGCCCACGAGGAGAGCAGCCCTAGCGCCGCGTCTCCACTTCCTCAACCATTGCACGACCTTGTCCCTCGCCTCATCATTGCCCACCATGAGGTCCAAGCTGGTCGGTCTGTACTTCTCTGACCACAATCAGAAAGCACCCCCCACGAAGACGATCAGCCCCAAGGCCATGCCGGCGAGCGCAATCCGCTTCACTATGTGCGCATTGGCAGGGTCGTGCCTCGCAACTATCGAGACAGCCAGGTACACGAAGACTGCATCAGGCACGATGACCCCGTAGGTGTAGAACTCATTAGCCAGCCCCAGCGCGAGAGGCACCCAGCTGGCGACCACCGCGAGGAGGAAGAAAGCCGCACCGACAGAGGACGCGGCCTTGGGCCCTCTGCTCCTCGCCACTGAATTAACCCCCCGCTTCGCGTCTCCCTCGGCATCAGCCATCGCTTTCACTACCTCCCTCCCGACGCCGGAGAAGAATGAGGTGAGCGCCATCATCAGCAGCAGAGATCTTGTAAGGCTCCCGCCGGAAACGATGCCTCCGTAGATGAAAGGGACGGCGAGGGAGGAGGCGACGAGGAGGTTCCCAGGGAGGCCCGTCTGTTTCGCCCGGCTGTTGTAGATCCACATGAGAAACGCATAGAGCAAAGCAATGCCAACGGCGACGGGGTTCAGGGTCAGGACGCAGCAAGCAACGCCCGCCACCAGGACGAGCACTGAGAGTCTGATTGCGGTCTGGGTTGAGACACGGTCGCTCGGAATCGGACGTTCCGGCCTGTTCACCTTGTCCACCTCGACGTCGTAGATGTCGTTTGCAGACATTGAGTAGGCGCAGAGGAAGAACCCAGTCAGGAACCCCAGAGCACCCTGAATGACACTCACGTCAGCCGGTTTGGAAACAAAGAACCCAACGATGACAGCGAAGCCGATCATGGCGCAGTTGGCCGGTCGTATCAGGTCGAGGCCTGCTCTGAAGCTCATCAGGTCAGAACCTTGCCTTGCTTACCTTGTAGTAGATTACTTCTCCTCGGCGCTCGATTACCGCGATTATCGCCTCCTTCCCCATCTTAGCCATCTCCTTTACCGACTTCTGGAGTTCTCCCATTCCCTTCTCGATTCCCTCATCCAAGGCGAAGACGACATACTTCGCGGGCTTCTTCGGGTAGTCGCCCCTCTCGTACACCCTTAGGTCAGTCCCAAAGCCAAATCCTTCCCGCACGACGTAGCCCCTGCTCCTCAGGTCCCTGTAGATCATGAACTTGGTCCAAGCGTCTCTGGCCCGCTTCTGGGTCAACTCAGCCAGTCTCTCGAAGTTGACCACTTTCCCCGACTCGTCCTTCAGGTAAAGCTTCCCCGCATATAGGAGATAGAGCGCCTCGTAGTCGCGTAGGTTCAAGTTCTTGTCTTCCCGCGACCCGTAGCCGGACTCTTCCAGCTCGCCAAGGCGTTCTCGGTCAACCACCACCGCAGTGCCATCTACAAGAACCGCGTCGAATGGTTGAACCTGCTCTTCGGGGGTGACAGCCTCTCCCAAGTCTCTCGGTTTGGTGAAGGCCGTCCGACCGTATTTGAAGGTTCAAGAGAATCGATGGCGGAAACGCTTTAGAGCCAACCCGATGCGGTGATCACTCCTTGACCGACTTCTTCACAATGCGCACAGTCACCTGGAGCGATGGTTCCGTGAAAATGATTGACCAGACCGCCCTTCCAGGGAGGCTGACCTACGTTACCTACACTCAGCCCGAGGGAGTAGCCGAGGCGATTGACACAATGGTCGTCCGTGGCGCACCTGCATTAGGGGTAGCGGCTGCGATGGGGGTGGCTCTGGCCGCCGTGCGTTCCACCACACATGACCTCAGCGAGCTCATGAAGGAACTCGAACGCAGCGCGAATCTGCTCCGTTCGACTCGACCCACGGCGATCAACCTCTTTTGGGGAATCGACAGGGTCATGAAGGTCGCCCGATCTGCGAAGTCTGCCGACCAGGCGCGAGTGTCAGTCGCAACAGAAGTGAAGATGATGGAGGAAGAGGACATTGAAACCAACAAGAGGCTTGGACGCGTGGGCGCTGACCTTATAGAGGACGGAGAGACGGTTCTGACCCACTGCAACGCCGGGGCGCTCGCGACCGTGGGGTACGGGACGGCGCTGGGCGTGGTGAGGGCAGCGGTCGAGCAGGGGAAGCTGGTTAAGGTCCTAGTGCCTGAGACAAGGCCTGCGCTCCAAGGTGCACGCCTGACGGCATTCGAGCTAGTCACGGACGGCATCGACTGTACTGTGATTCCCGACACAGCTGTCGGTCACATGCTAAGCCTCGGCAGGGTCGACAAGGTCATCGTCGGAGCCGACAGAATCACGTCTGATGGATTTGTGTTCAACAAGATAGGAACCTATCAGGAGGCAGTCCTAGCCAGCAGGCATGGGGTCCCGTTCTACCCTGCGGCGCCATATTCGACGTTCGATCTCTCCCACACTCACGAGCAAGTGACGATTGAGGAGCGAAGTTTCGAGGAGGTCGTTCGAATCCGAGGAAGAAGGATCGCACCGAAAGGTGTCTCCGTGGCGAACCCATCCTTCGACATGACGCCCCCCGAGCTTGTTACTGCAATGGTATCTGACCGGGGTTTGATTGAGAGACCGTTCGAAGAAAACATCCCTCAGGTCATCTCTTAATTACCTAGGCCGTCCGCAGCATTTTCGGGCCCGTAGCCTAGCACGGATTAAGGCGTCAGCCTTCGGAGCTGAAGACCATGGGTTCGAATCCCACCGGGCCCGCTAGCAAATACCCCAATCCAAGCTACTCTGCTCAAGACGAGCTGGAATCAAGCGATTCTGTAAAGCGTGCTTCGTCCAACGCCCTATATACTCGCCAGGGAACTAACGAACCATGACATATGCACGCCGAAGAAAGTGGGCAGTAATTCGAAGACGTAGACATTCTTCTCATCAGAACACGCTCGAACAGCGTGCTAATCGTCCCTCAAAGTCGTCTACCGGTTAGTTCAAGGTTCCAGAGGAAATGAGTGAGTTTGATATGGCGACCCATCTCGGTCTGTTGTTGCCAAGTCTCTCGGTAGCACTTGTCAGGGATGCCAACAACCGTTCGGCACGCCTACCAACGTCGTGCGATTCTTGCATAGAGACGATAAGCAACTATCCCTACATTGCCAAACACAGCAATAACGGTCGTCATAGGAAGTATCATCTCATTTGTGCCCTGAGAATAGGATTGGTCTTGCGTGGTCCGATCTCTGCCATGGGTAGAATCCGGCCCGAACCCGAAGTGTGAAAGTCAGGGACAAAGCATGATCTGGCTGGAGTCCCCCCTAGCAAGATATGGGCATCGTCCTCCAAGCTCCGACCTTCCAGGGGGCAATGTCTTCACGCGAAGCGACAGCTTAGAAGAACGTCATAACGTGGCCGGGCTATCGTAAGACCTGGAATTCATTTTCCGGACCTGTTTGGGGGCGAATCCCACCGGGCCCGTTAAGCTCATCGGGCCGGGGTCAGTCTGACTTGTTTTCCCTCGGTCATGAAGGCAGGTTATAATCTCCTTGTGCTTAGCCTGAGAACCTTGGTCCGCAGTCTAGCCTTTAGGATTAGACCAATGCAAGAAACAGACACTCCATTCATACGCCGGGGTCTTGTCGAAACCAACTGGCAAGACATACCAGACGACCAGAAGTCTGTGCTTACTCGCGCGGAGTGTGATAAGAGAATCATCCAAGACTTCGAACGTTTTCAAAAGACCAGGCGATTCAAGTTCAAAGTGTTCGTCGCAGTAAGGCAGGCCAATGTGCCTGTGGGATATATCTCGGTCGCGGAGCTAATGAATCCTGCAGTGGGTTTGCCGATGGGAGGTATACTGGATCTATACGTTGAGCCAACTCTAAGGAATAGAGGGATTGGCAAGGGACTACTCGACTACGCAATTCGATTGATTCGGCGCCAGGGGTACAGCCACGCATGTATCCTCGTTGCGGCCTTGAACGAGACAGCTAAGAGTCTGTACGAGAGGGAAGGGTTCTATGCTGATCGCATAACAATGACAGAATACCTGCGAAAGCCCTGAGACTCCACTTTCAGAACCTGTTTGGGGGCGGACCCCACAGGAGCCGTTCAATATGCTGCTCTTGACAATCAGCAACCCTCCTTCGAATGTGTTTGCTGTTTCAGCGAGGCTCACGAATCCGTCCCGGCGACCGTCCAGCAGTCTCTTCACCCAGTCTATCCATACCACACTTGCGCTAAACGCGGCTGTCAATCGGCTGCAGACTTCGCAGAACCGACGAGTCTCTGGTTTAAATAAATCCGGAAGAGAGCAGCGCTATGGTTCTCGACCTCCCTGCAGGCAACATCGCCAGACGTGACTTAATCAAGATCGACGAGGACAAGTCGGTCTACGACGCAGCCAAGATGATAGTCGAGAAAAACAGGAGCAGCGTCGTGGTCACCAGGAGAGGCGAGAGCGTCGGGATACTCACTGAAAGGGACGTAATGAAGAAGGTGGTCGCCAAGTCTATGGACCCGAAGTCCACTAAGGTGAAGGACGTGATGACATCCCCTCCGGTGACAATCGACAAGAACAGGCCGCTCCGCGAAGCAATAGACGTAATGAACAGGAAGAAGGTCAGGAGGATGCTCGTAACCGAGAACGGCAAGATCGTAGGCATCTTCTCCCTCAGGGACGTCGCCAAGTACAGGAGGGTTTGCGCGTACTGCAGCAGGGAAATCAGGTCGATTCTGGAGGGGGAGGAGCCTGAGCCCTACGTCGAATGCGAGTGTAACTCCAGGTATCACAGGAACTGCGTCGAGACGGTGGCGAACTGCGTGAACTGCGGAAAGACTCTCGTCACCAAGGTCGTCTATCCCGAGACGTCAGAAACGTTCAGCGGCTAGCCCGTTCCCTGCGTGAACGGCCCGACAGGATGGAAGGAAGCTATGTAACTGAATAGCCTTCTCTGAGATAAGCCCAATTCTTGCTTAAAATGAGTTGAAGAACTCATTTCTGCGTTATTTCAACTAGCCCGGTAAGGGTTTGCCCCTTGTTTATGGGCCTCTATGAACCGAAGCTGTAGTGTGGGCCTCCACATCGACCAGATGTTCGCGTTCACGATTGAAGTTCAATTTCAGAACCTCTTCAGGGGCGGGCCCACCGGGTCCGCCATCCATTCATAGTTCAGTGTAATTACATCATGCCTAGTGCGCTTGCTTCAACGCAAAGCGGCTGGTCTAATAACACACTACGCGGACTAATCCTCTGGGAAAGGAACGCCAACGGCGTTCTCCATGATGCGCCGTTCCGCGCTCCGGAGGATTTCGCTCAGCGTAGAAGGCTTGACTCCCACGAGTTGACTGAGGTTCGTCAAGCTAATCTTCCTAGGAAACTCAAAGTATCCCTGCGCGACGGCTGTCGCAATAATCTCTTTCTGGCGCCCCGTCAGGGTCGCCTTCTGATCCAGCGGTGAAACGTCTTCGATACGCGTCTCGACGCCGTCCTGACTCAGCCTGGAGAGAATCTGCCTCAAGTCGTTGTTCCTTCTCACGATGAAGCGCCACGAGGCGGGCTGATCCTCGGCGTTGAGCGGACAGTCTAGACAGATTATCGCAGAGTCGCTCGATGCCCGGCAGATACTGGGTCTGTCAAGGACCAGCAGCAACGGAAGTGTCTCGCCCCCGTCGTCCCCTTCCAAGGCCTGCCTGACTCCTTCTTGCCTTCGAATCGCTGAGACAGTCTTCCGCACGGCCTCAGGTTCGCCCTTCATTTCCAGGAGCAAAGTCATTCCCTTCTTGTTGAATGGCTTGCAGTCTACGACGTTGATTCTGGTTCCAAACTCCTTTGCTGCGTCTTGCAGCTTGTTTTCTGTTCTGACTTCCAACGAAACTTGTCTTAGCATGCTCCCGAATGTGTTAGGGTCGTCCGTCCCTATTTAACGCGGCAATACAATTCCCATTCTTGAGAATGCCACCTTTGAATCGGCCTCCCCTAATTTTCCAGGAGCTCCCCTAACCCTGGCCGCCCAGTATTGTTATCCATGGCCTCAAGGGCTGTAGGACCGAAATTAGAGGAGTCCTTCTGACGCGACTTGCCTGAGATGGCGGGCTACTTCCCGGAACTCTCCCCCTAAGCGAGTGGAGATCTCAGCCCTGCCCATTCTTAGGGCGCAGACGCTTCGTACACAGAGAGCTCCTCAAAGAAGAGATGCCTAGTGGCGACCTTCGACAGCCTGAACCCGTGGCGCGAGCATTCAGCCTCGAACTCTCCGATAGGGGCTTGGTCATTCAGGAGCATGACGATTCTTCCGGTCAGCTTGACCGCCAGCAGGGCGTCTCGGAGAAACTTCATTGGCACTTCCAAAGCGGCACCGCCCTCGATGGAGGGATCACCCGCGACTTCGGCGGGCAGGTAAGGAGGATTGAACGCGACCAGATCAAAAATGCCCGACCGAAGACAGGAGGCCCCGTCGGCCATCAGGAAATCTGCACCCGAAGTTCTCCAGTCGGTCATCCAAGGCATGGTGATGTCGGTCCCGACCGCAGTCTCGAAGCACTTCGCGAGCACTACCAGATTGCCACAGTTCCCAGAGCCTATTTCGAGGGCACTTCCGCCTGAGTAGGTCTTCAGGACCCCTCTGAGCAGTGCAGAGTCTTCAGAGGCTAGGTAAGGTCTGTTCATTCGGCGATATCGTCGCCCTTGAACGACCTGTACTCCTCGGGCTTGAGCACCTGCGTGATGTTCTGAGTCTGGTAGAAGTACGCGGGAGTTCCGTCCGGGGAAATTGCCAGGCTGTTGTCGGAGTTCTGGAGCCTATACACCTTTACGACCGACGGCTTCACGCCCAGGACGGTCCCGTCATCCAGCGCGTAGTAGCTGAATCTCTCCTGAAGTGTCTTGAACCCAACGAGCTTCCCCTTGGGCTGAGGTGAAGGAATCATGAGGGACCTTTCCAGAAGGGGCGTTAAAAGCGTGAGCTATCTGGCGAGCCTCTGAATCCCTGAGCTGTACTGGGCCGCCTTCTTGGCCGCATTCACCAGCTCTTCAGGGACCCCCAAGACCGCCGCGGCTTCCCTGAGAACGGCCTTCCGGACGCCCCCTCTTATCTTGTAAGAAACGGGAATCGACCTTCCTAGGTCGACGACCTCCTTCTCGGCGAACGGGAAGCGGGGCCCCAGCCACCTCGAACATGCGTTCACGTCCCGCGCCATTCCCCTCGCTTGGTACTCCCTCACGTCTCGGTCCATCATGGTCGCGGCCGCCCTTTCTCCGGCATCAGTCAGGGCGCTCTGGTACTTGGCATATCCGCCGAAGAGCTCGTCGGCGAGCTGTCCGAGCATGATCACCTCTGCTCCTCTTCTTGCGGCGCTCTTGGAGACGATTGAGTACAGGCACCAGAGGCTCTTATCCATCAGAGAAGTCTGGAAGGGGAGGTCCATCCCCTTCAGTTCGCTTGTGACTGCCTCGCGGTCGAGTCTTGTAGCTATCAGCTCGATCCCTAGGATTGCGGCTCCCCGGCTTGCGCTGCGGCTGTCGAGGGATTCCTCGGTGAAGGCACTGCAGGCCACTACCCCTGACCGCCTTTTCGCGCACGACGCGATTATCGAGCTGTCGAGCCCCCCAGAGAAGGCGACCGCGACCCTGGAACGCCCATCGACCATGCGTGCCACGGAGGCATCTATCGTATGAGCTAGCCTCCTCCCAAAGTCTTCGAATGTCCCCGGGCGTTCGATCAGACTCGGGCCACCTGTTCCTTGATTCTCCTCGCGACCGTCGTCCCGACCTTGTCCACGGCAGCTAGCTTCTCGGCAGGGGCCTCCTTGATGTCCTCGAGCGTCCTGAACCCAGCGGTGTACAGGGCTCGGGCCCTCACCCTTCCGACCCCCTCCAAGGTCGTCAGCTCGACAAGCTCCTCGCTGACCCCGGCCTCCACTCTGAGCCTCAGCAGCTCCGCCTGCCTCGCCATCTCGGGTTTCTTGAAGAGCTTCGCAAGCTCCTCTAGACTATGAAGCAGCCACTCGGCATTGTCCACAGCCCTGTGCATGTCTCCAGGCTCGATACCCAGCCTAGAGAGGAGTTGCTCCTCTCGCCATTCATCGATCCATCCGTAGAGCGCCATCACAGTCCGCATCTCCTGGAGGACCTGGTCAGAGTCGGAGAACGAGCGGGGGCTCGGACGCTCTAGCAATTCGGACCCGTGCTCCTCCATGAACGCGATTGCAATATCGTAGTCCTTGCTCCTGAGTGGGAACTTGGGGGCGAAGTCGGGACTCCGCGCAATAAGATGCAGCAATCCCGCGGTGTAGCTCCTTCCGGGTTCGCTGCGTTTCAGGGCCTCCCTGAACAGGACCCCGGTGGCCGGGTCGATGTAGAGCATCGACACCCTCTTCCCGAAGTCAGTCGCGTAGAATACACCTTCCTTGGTCTCTACAAGCCTCTCAGCATGCAAGTATCCCAACGCCCTGTCGGTTAGCCTCCCAACCCTCTCAGCCCCTGCTTGAATCGCGAGCAGCGTTCTTCCGAATAGGCCGTCTATGTCCCCCCTCGAAAGACCTGCGCCGGTCGCCACCGCGGCCAGCGTGTGAAAGCGCATCGCCCCTTCCTCCGAGAGCATCGATTCTATGGGCTCAGGGGGGTCCTTCGCGTAGTGCTCGAGGACAGTTGCCGATGGCAGCGACGGCGGGGGGATGATGACGGTCTCGCCGTAGTCGTCGTACTGAGGCCTGCCTGCTCGCCCCGCCATCTGCCTGTATTCTAGGACAGAAATCTCGGTGTTTCCCCCACGTTCCGCATCGTATCTGGTCATGTCTGCGACAACTACCCTTCTTGCCGGGATGTTTACCCCTGCGGCGAGCGTCGGAGTCGCCGCGAGGAGTTTGATCGCCCTTGCCCTGTAGTACTCCTCGATGATGCGCCTGTGCTCCGCGTCGAGCCCGGCATGGTGGAAGGCCGAACCCTTCGCCACAACCTCGGCGAGGAGGCTGCTCAGGCTCGTCTCCTCCCCCGACGTAAGGATTCTCCTTGCCGCCTCGGAGACTGCCTTCTTCTCCGGCTCGCTCAAGTACCTCTGCGTAAGCTCTGCTGCCTTGGTCGCCAGACTGACAGCCCTCCTCCGCGTGTTCGCGAAGATCAGGGCCTGGCCGCCAGCTTTCAGGACGTCTATCGCGACGTCGATGGGGGCTCCGTAGGTCGACCGAGGGATCGGCCTTACCTCGCCGTCAGTGAACACAATTCTGCTGTAATCGTATATCGCTTCCTTCAGGGGGACTGGCCTCCAGTCGACTTTCACCACCTTCGAGCGGAGCCAGTCCCCGATTACGCTCGAATTGCTAATTGTGGCCGAAAGCGAGAGCATCTGCACGTCCAGCCCTAGGTGCATGATTCTGGTCAGAATCATCTCCAGGGTAGGGCCCCTCGAGTCGTTCCCGGTCAGGTGGACCTCGTCTGCTATGAACAGGCCGACCGAGCCGAGCCAGCTCACCCGGTGGCGCATCACTGAGTCGAAGCGTTCGTTGGTGAGCACGATTATGTCTCCCCTCCCCAAGGATTCCCCGCTCGAATCGTAGTCGCCCGTCGAGATCACGGTCCGGATGCCGAAACGCGCAAGCTCTGAGAATTCGGTGTACTTCTCGGAGGCAAGAGCCCGGAGCGGGGCGAGGTAGACCACCTTCCTTCCCTGGAGCTTGGCCTTCACAAATGCGGCCATGATGGCGATCAGAGTCTTCCCGGATGCGGTCGGACTGGAGATGACGAGACTCTTTCCCTCCAGGAGCCCTGACCTGATTGCCTCCTCCTGCGGCGGGTACAGCTCAGACAGGCCTTTTCCCTGGATATAGCTGAGCAGCTCGGGAGGAAGCGGGATTTCGTCGAACCTCAAGGGCTGACTCCCGAAGGTTAGCCGCCGAGTCTCCTGAGGAAACCTGGCTTCGATTCGTAAACCATGCCTTCTCTGACCATGGTCCTGATCATCTTCTCAGCGTCCTCATCTGTGAACTTTGACCTGAGCAACTCTTCCTTGAAGACCCTTCTCTCCACTGCCTTCTTCTCAGCTCCTTCGAGCGACTTCAGAATCTCCATGGCTGCCCTCAAGTTCCTTGTCTCCCCCGCAGGCTTGCCCATTTGTATACCAAAGTCGGTCTTCTTGGTCTTTGCGTCTGTCAGGACATCCTCCACCATCCTGTTCATCAGGGCGGTCGCGGCCATGGCGTCCTCTTCGGTGACTTCCTCCCTCAAGAGCATCCTGGCCCTGGCAGAGGCGATTCTGATCAGCGATTCCAGGGTCCTCGGCGTCGCAGGTATCTGCTCTCCGTGTTCTTCGTCCCCTCCACTCTTCCTCAGCTCGAGGTAGTAGTCCTTCAACCGGGCTATGGCCTCCTTCGTCAGAGTCGGCGTTACTTTCTTGGCGTATGCGATGTACTTCTTCAGGAGACTGAATTCAACCGGGGGAGGGGTGGCGTACGTCTTCCGCGTGTGAACTGAAAGTATGTGAGCCGCCAGCTTTTCGTCTTCGGCCGGCGAGGGTTGGTCCCTTATCACGAAAATCAGGTCAAACCTGGTCAACAGCGGTATCGGGAGAGTGCTGATGTTCTCAGTCAGGTTCTGGAACGGGTTGTACTTCCCAAGAACGGGGTTACATGCTGCGAGGATCGCGGTCCTCGCATTGAGCGTCGCATAGATTCCACCCTTCGCTATTGTCACCGTGTTCTGCTCCATCTGCTCGTGCAACGCAGTTCTGTCCTCGGGCTTCATCTTGTCGAACTCGTCAATAGCCGCTATGCCCTGGTCCGCGAGGACCGTGACTCCGGCCTCCAGCATCAGGACGTTTTTCTCCCTGATGACGGCAGCGGAGAGCCCTGCTGCGGTCGTTCCCCTGCCGGAAGCAAAGATTCCTCTGGGGGAGACCTGTGCCGCGAACTTCAGCATTTCAGACTTCGCCATCCCCGGGTCACCGACGAGCAGGACATTGATATCTCCCCTGAGTTTGGTCCCGTCCGGGAGCGTGGTTGAGCTGCTGCCTCCTAGCAGAAGCAATATCGCCTCCTTCTCGGGAAGGTGCCCCAATATTGCCGGGGCGATTGAAGCAATCAATTTATCGTATGCGTCGGGCGATGCAGCGATACTCCTAATCAGCGCTTCATCCTCTTTCGTGAGCTTGACCTGTTCCGGCTCCTTTCCCTTGACCTCGACTAGGTTGCAGTCGATCTGGGACTTGAAGAGTCTGGTCCTGACCTGTCCCAGGGTGTAGTCAGGGACAGCTCTCACAACGCCAGTGAGAATGACCCTATCTCCCGGCCTTGCCGTGTTGACTATATCGCCCTCCAAATTGACATCGAAGAACTGAGGAAGCTGGCCCGGCGGAAGTTCCTCTGGAAGCTCCTGCACCCTGAGAATCTGGAAATCGATGAACCTGCTCTGCTTCCTGTCAAGCTCGAAATTCCTTGCTTCGTCGCACAATTCACACTTCGGGGGCCGCTTTAGCGGAAGGTCATCTTGGTCCTGATAGGTCAGATGCCCGCTCGGGCAGACCCACGCTGCTGAGGTCATCAGGGGCCTTAGCTCAGAGCTCCTGACTACCATCCCCGCAACAGCCAGCATCTTGTCAAGGTAGGAGGTGTCGACCTTCCGCAGAGGAACCTGGTCGGGTATCCCGCGGATCCTGACCATGAGGGCCCTCTTCACCCTGTCAGCGTAGAGCGCGTTCTCGCTCCTCATCGTTTCAAACGCCGCGGTCTTGAAGGAGGTCAGCGCTGAGTCGGGCCTCAACAGAAGCGTGTTCGCAAGGTCATCGTCATACCTCAGGAGGTCACCAAAATCGACCGTCAAGGACTTGCCCTCATTCGAGATTAACTCGGATATCTTGGCCCTGTAGATCGGGTTCCCGGACCTGTCAGTGACCGTCTTTAGGAAGTCTTCGAACATCTCGGAGAGACGGCTGCTAGCTAGCATGGTCCGTTACGTCGCGCTCCCGAGCAGTGCCGCCCTCCACTCCTTTGAGAGAGACTGTGAGACCGAGAAGAAGGCGTCCTCCTCGGGGGTGAGCTTGTCGGTCAGGGAGGAACCCTGACTCGACGAACTCGACAGCGAAAGCAGCTTGCTCAACCTCATCCCGATAAGGTCGTAGCTCCCGGCCCTGAGCCTGTCGACCTCCTCCCGCTTGACCTTTCCTTCCGAAAGGGTTTGTGCGAGGAAACTAAGCCTCCTCCTCATCCTGAAGTAGAAGTCATGGGGGAGTTCCGAAAGCTGAAGCATGCCCATCATCTTCTCCTTGCTAAGGGCCCTGAAGAGCTCCGCTTCGAACGGCTCCTCGGTCATTTCGGCGAGGTTGAGACCCACGAACTCCTCTGCAACCCACCTGGGCAGTTCGACCGACTGTCCTTCGGCCAGTTTCTCTATCCTGTAGTCTCCCACTTCAATGTTCTCCACTGACGACTTCATGATGACTCTGCTGTGCTCGAGTAAGAACCCCCTTTCCCGCTCCTCGATCATTTTCAAAAGGCCCTGCCTTCCTGCTTCCAAGGTGCCACGCGCAGAATTCGAGTTAGATAATTAAACCTTGGGCGAGGGCCGCGTGAATCCGCCGGCATCTGGAACAAGGTCGACGGAGGCGACGTCGACGAGTTTGCTTTCCCAATGCGAAGCGGCCAGGATAGGTCTCGACCCTGTGCCGAGCCAGTCCAAGTCTTGGCTCTCAAGGTTTCCCTCAGACCTTAGAACGGATATATACGTAGGAGAGGCAACTCAAATCGGGTCAACTGAACCCCGCGTTACCAATCATGGTGTTGCCCTGACTTGCCAATAGAACAGTTGATGTGGGTCGAGAAGTACAGGCCTTCGAAGCTCGACGACCTCGTCGACCAGGAGGCCGTCAGAGGTCGCCTCAAGCAGCTCCTCGAGAAAAAGGAGGAACTGCCGCACCTGCTCTTCGCAGGTCCCCCCGGTTCAGGTAAGACCACTACCGCGCTGATCATTGCCCAACAGATTCTCGGCGAACACAAGAGTGAGTACTTGCTCTCTCTGAATGCGAGTGATGAGAGGGGGATAGACGTGGTCCGAGAGAGAGTGAAGACATTCGCTCGCTTTGCAGACAGGAGGGTGGGTGTCCCGTACCGTCTGGTGATACTTGACGAGGCGGACGAGATGACTCACGACGGGCAGACCGCACTAAGGAGGATAATGGAAGAGACTTCTGCCTACACCCGCTTCATTCTCATCTGCAACTACTCTTCGGGCATAATCGAACCGCTACAGAGCAGGTGCGCCATCTTCAGGTTTCACAGGCTTGACGAGACCGCCGTCACAGAACAACTGAAGGCGGTGGCGAAGGCAGAGAGACTGAAGGTGGCCTCCGAAAGCGTTTACGGCGCAATCTACGAGGCGACTCAGGGAGACCTCCGGCAGGCGATTCACATGATGCAGGCCGCGTCGTCCTCCTCTGAGCTGACCCTTGACGCGGTGAAGTCGGTTTCTGGGGCGACCGTCAAGACCCGCGTGAGCGAAGTGATGAAGCTGGCCCTGGAAGGAAACTTCGAGGCCGCAAGAACAAGAATGGTCGAGCTGACGAAGGTATATGGCATCCCGGAGAGGGACTTCCTGCGATTCGCCAACGAATCCTTGAATTCGATGAAGGTTGCCGATCCAGCAGCGGTCATCTCGATACTTGCCGAGTACGACTTCCGCCTGGTCCAGGGGTCCCAACCAGAGCTGCAGCTCACCGCAATGCTCGCCCAACTCTCATCTCTGAAGAGGAGGACTGGGTAGCTCGGACCTGTCTCTGCCCCGCGGCATACGGGACATAGAGCCAGATGAGTACGCCCTGCAGGCCCGAGTGCAGCGGGTGTTCGAGGAGGTGGCAGACCTCTTCAACTTCAGGATGATGGAACCGGCCCCTCTAGAGCACCTGTCCATTCTAAGGGCCAAGAGCGGTGCCGAGGTCGACAAGGAGATCTACGCTTTCAAAGACAAAGGAGGGCGCGACGTAGGTCTAAGGTTCGACCTGACCGTTGGCATGACGCGCTACGTCTGCGCAAGACGTGACCTCAAGCCGCCAGTCAAGCTCGCCTCCCTTGCTGGTGCATGGAGGTATGACGAACCCCAGCATGCCCGGTACCGTTGGTTCAGACAGTGGGACCTCGAGATTTTCGGCCCTCCTTCCCTCGAGGCGGATGCGGAAGTGGTTGAAGCGAGCTACCGGCTTTTCGAGGAGTTAGGTCTGAAAGACTTCAGCGTGCAGATTGGAGACAGGGCCACAGTCCAGCACTTCATCAACAAGGTCCTCGGCATCGAGGAGAACGAGAGGACGGTCGAGATGATGCGTGCCCTGGACAAGGTCCAAAAGAGGACTTTGTCCGACCTCAGAGTCGAGTACACCGAAGAGGGGTTTCGGCTCGAGGACATAGATAGGCTCTTCGAGTTCGGCAGCATCCGGGGTCCTCCGGGGAAGGTGCTGTCCAAACTGGACGAGATCAAAGTTGAGTCACCGACCCTTAAGGCGATTGCTGACATGATGAGGGGCAGGGGGGTCGAAGTTGAGTTCAACCTCGGCGTGGTCAGGGGCATCGACTACTACACGGGAGTCGTCTTTGAAGTCGTCGACAGCGCCCACCCCGACTTGGGTTCCCTAGCTGGAGGAGGAAGGTACGACCTCCTTCCAGGAACCTTCGGGCGCCCCGATCTCTCTGCGACTGGGGCGGCGGGAGGGATGGAACGGATCGCCCTCTCGCTTTCCCGAGACACTGTACGTCCCTCCCCGCTGGTCTATGTCGCCGTGGCTGGCAAGAAGGTTCAGGACGAATCGTACAGGGTGCTTCGGGAACTTCGGGCCAACGGAGTACCCGCAGAATCTGCCCTGCAGGAGAGGACTCTCGCCAAGCAGCTGGAGGACGCCAGCCGGCGGGGGGCTTCCTGGGTCATCATCTTGGGCGAGAGGGAGGTCCAGGCGCGGAAGGTGACTCTCCGGGATATGACGAGCAGGACCGAGGAGTTGATTCCATTTGCCACAGCCCTCAGCCGCCTGAAACGTGCCTGAATCCTACTGAAGGACTCTTCAGGATAATCTTTAATCCGAGTCTCCCACACGCTTGCAGGTCGGCATGGAAAGAGCGATAGTGCTGGTCAATCTGAGCCCGGGGGCAGAAGAGGAGAGCGTCGCTGCACTCAGAGAGATGCCGGGGATTTTGTCGGTCTATCAGCTATACGGTCTATACGATCTTCTCGTGATGGTCGAAGGAGTCGACGACCAGGCAGTGAAATCAATCATCGCTGACAACCTGAGGTCGAAGGCGGGCGTGGTCTCGACGATTACGATGAAGATTATTTCGTGAGACGCACTCAACGCTTAAACAGGTTAGGAATCAAGCCGGTTCGAGTTGGCGCCTAGGGCACTCGTGACAGGCTCTGCCGGTCAGATAGGCGTCGAGTTGGTGCCGTACCTCAGGTCCCTCTACGGGAACAGCAACGTAGTCGGGGCGGACATAAGGGTCTCCGCGGATCCCTTGCTGGGTGCCGGGCCTATCGAGGTTCTCGACGTCTCCGACGCCTCCGCTCTGACTAGAGTGGTCAAGGATTACAGTGTCGATGTCATCTACCACCTGGCCGCACTGCTGTCCGCGACAGGAGAGAACAACCCACAGCTTGCGTGGCAGGTCAACATGGACGGGCTCAGGAACGTGCTCGAAGTCGCGAGGATGAACGGGCTATCTGGGGTCTTCTGGCCAAGTTCCATAGCTGTCTTCGGGCCTGACGCTCCGAAAATCAATGCGCCTCAGAATGCACCGTTGAACCCAACGACCATGTACGGGGTCACCAAGGTGGCAGGAGAGCTGCTCTGCAACTACTACTTCCTGAAATACGGCCTCGACGTGCGTTCACTCAGATACCCGGGGCTGATAAGCAGCAAGGCGCCCCCAGGTGGCGGGACGACCGACTACGCCGTGGAGATTTTTTACTCTGCCTTGACCAAGGGGAGCTATTCGTGCTTCCTTAGGGAGGACACGAAACTTCCCATGATGTACATGCCCGACGCCCTGCGCGCGACGGTCGAGCTCATGCAGGCCGACGGGAAGAAGGTGACTCGACACCTCGGCTACAACTTGGCCGCCATCAGCTGCTCCGCAGGCGAGATCGCTTCCGAAATCCGGAAGCACGTTCCTGGCTTCAGGGTCACCTACTCCCCCGACCATCGCCAGAAGATTGCGGATTCCTGGCCCATGTCGATATCCGACGCAGAAGCCCGCCGTGATTGGGGCTGGTCGCACGAGTACGACCTGGCAAAGATGACGTCGGACATGCTATCTACGCTAGGTCCGAGGCTGAAGTCTGAACAGAAAGACGTTTAGCTTCTCGACGGGACCCGCAAACCGAGATAGATGCGCGATCCAATTTCGTTCCTGAAAGAGGAATACGACGACCTCGTGAGGAAGGAGATAGACTGGAGGCTCAGGATCCTCAGTGGGCCCAGCACTCCTTGGTGTTTGGTCGATGGGAAGAAAGTCCTGATGTTCTGTTCGAACAACTACCTGGGGCTGAGCAACCACCCGAAGCTGAAAGAGGCCGCCATCGCCGCCGTAAAGACGCATGGGGCTGGGTCAGGGTCAGTTCGGCCGATCGCAGGGAACATGGATGTTCATGTGGAGCTCGAAAGACGCCTCGCCCGGTTCAAGGACGCAGAAGCTTCGCTCGTCTACCAGACAGGGTTCGCAGCGAATGCGGGCCTAATCCCGCAGCTGGCAGGTAAGGGAGACCTCGTCATCAGCGACGAGTTGAATCACGGGAGCATCATTGATGGCGTGAGACTCTCGCATGCAGAGAGGGGAGTCTACAGGCATGGCGACGCTGACGACCTCGGCCTTGTCCTCGACAAGGCTGAGAAGGCTTCTCCTGCGCCCAGGCGGGTCCTCATAATCACCGACGGCGTCTTCTCAATGGATGGAGACATCGCCCCCCTGGACAAGGTCGCGAAGATGGCTGCTGAGCACGGGGCCATGGTCTACGTCGATGATGCCCACGGGGAGGGTGTCTTGGGAGAAGGAGGCAGAGGCATAGTCTCACACTTCAAACTCCCCAGGGACAAAGTGCAGGTCGAGATGGGCACCTTCTCGAAGGCCTTCGGCGTGGTCGGAGGACACGTTTCGGGCTCGAAGGACCTAATCAACTTCGCGTACAACAAATCCAGGACGTGGCTTCTCAGCGGCTCTCACCCTCCCGCGGTCGCAGCTGCTTGCATCGCTGCAGTAGACGTGCTCGAACACGAGCCACAGCATGTAGAGAGGCTCTGGGACAACACACATCGCTTCAAGAAGGCGATGAAGGACCTCGGGTTCGACATCGGTAAGAGCGAGACTCCCATCACTCCGGTGATGGTGGGCGAAAGCGGGAAGGCCAAGAGACTCAGCTCGCGTCTCTTCGAGCTCGGCGTCTTCGCGCTGCCAATCGTCTACCCAATGGTCGCCCAGGGGAAGGCAAGGATTAGGACCATCATGAACGCGGCACTGATGAACGAGGACATCGATTTCGCGACCAACGCGTTCGAAAAGGCCGGCAAGGAATTAGAAATCATCTAGAGGGAAAGGGGTCTCCTAGGTTCCATTCGTCGTCAGCGTACTTTGACGCGGCTAGGCGAAGAGTCGACTCTGACTCCGCCGCAGATAGCCGGTCCTTCTCTAGGTCGTATCCAGAAACCTCCGCCAGCTTGGAGACGAAATCGCAGATCTCGACTCCGCAGTTCGACACAGTAGTGAGTCTGCTCCTTGGATAGCGGCGCATGAGCCTTTCATCACCTGGCCTCGTCAGAGTCTCGACCTCTTTCAAGTCTGCATTGATCAGAAGGGTCCCGTGGCAGAGCACGCCTCCTTTCGAAATGTAGGCAGCCATCCCACTGATCTTCCCGCGCCGATCGACTATGCTGTTCGGGACCCGGAACTCACATTCCACGTGACAAGCTCGGAGCGCCCTGACGACGAGAGTTGCAAATGATGCGAAGACTCGGTTTGCATCGCAGAATGCTGCTCCCGTTTCATAGGCCCTTCCCGGCACGAAGAACGACCAGTTCAAGTTCCCCGGTCCGTTGTAGACCGCCCCTCCGGCAGTGAACCTTCGGACGATCGGGATAGAGTTGCTGCGGCAGTACTCGAGGTCGGTCTCGAATTTAGCTAGCTGCGACCTGCCAATGATCACAGATTTCTGGTTGTTCCAGACCCTGAGGATTGGGACCCGGAGCCCCGCGAAGAGCACCTCTTCGAGCGCCAGGTTGGAGAAGGGATCGCTCAGCGTCACCTCCAAAAGCCTCCCGAGCAACGGCCCTCTCGGCAGGGCGCATAGATTAAGAGCTTTGAATCAGCACCGGGCGCCAGGTTCCGAATGCCGTTCAGGTTCCTTCCTGACATCGCTCTTGCCGACATCGCCTTCGAGGCGACGTCCGACTCGGTCAATGGACTCTTCGAGTCGTCCGCCCTCGCGCTCTCGGACATCATGGTCGACCCAGAGACACTACGCTCAGGCACCATTAGGAAGGTCAGAGTCTCTTCCGAAGACCTCGACAGACTCCTCTATGACTTCCTCACCGAGATTATAGTGGTCAAGGACGTAGACTCTCTGCTCTTCCGCGAAGTCGAAGTGAAGGTCGCTGCCGATCAAAAGTCGCTTGAGGCGACGATGAAGGGAGAGCCGATTGACAGGGACAGGCACCTGCTTAGGAACGACGTTAAGGCCGTGACGATGCACATGTTCGGGGTCAAGCGCGAGGGCGGCCGCTGGAAGGCAACCGTCGTCTTGGACATCTAGCCGCAGTCCGACATCCGCGCGTAAACGCTTAAAGAAGCAAGCAAGGGCCGCCAACCCGAATCAGGTACAACATTCGATATGCCACATATCGACTCCATAAGACAGGTCTCAGATGTCGTCTGGGAGATTCCGACATCCTACAAGTCCGGAATGCTCGTACCTGCAAGAATCTACGCGACAAAGAAGCTTTTGGATGGAATGGATGCAGGGGTTTTCGAACAGGTCACCAACCTCGCTTGTCTGCCAGGAATAGTCAGAAACGCGTACGCGATGGCAGATGCCCACTGGGGGTACGGGTTCCCGATAGGCGGTGTGGCAGCATTTGACATCGAGTCAGGCGTCATTTCTCCAGGCGGGGTAGGTTTTGACATCAATTGTGGAATGCGACTAATCAGGACCAATCTACGCTTTCCAGAGGTCAAATCCAAGGTGAAAGAACTGGTAGACCTCATGTTCAGACTGGTTCCTGCAGGAGTTGGCGTCAAGGGGACGCTGAGGATATCGGAATCACAATTCGATGAGGTGATGAAATATGGGGTCAAATGGTGCGCCGAAAACGGGTTGGCTTGGGAGGACGACCCGTCCCATGTAGAAGAGGGAGGCTTCATCAAGGGCGCCGACCCGTCGAAGGTGAGCCGTCAGGCGCGAAGCAGAGGGATTGAACAGCTCGGGACCCTCGGCTCGGGGAACCACTACCTTGAGATCCAGGTCGTTGACCCGGCTCGATTCTTCGACCGCGACCTCGCCAAGCACTTCGGCATAGTCGAGGAGGACCAGGTAGTCGTTATGGTCCACTGTGGAAGCAGGGGGTTTGGCCACCAGGTGGGGACTGACTATCTCAGAGTCTTCGACAGCGCGATGAAGAGGTACGGCATTTCAGTCCGTGACAGGGAGCTTGCCTGCGCCCCCTTCTCCTCCAAGGAGGGAAAAGACTACTACGGAGCGATGGTCTGCGCATCGAACATGGCCTTCACCAACAGGCAGGTGATCGTCCAGAAGGTCAGGGAGGCCTTCTCCCAGGTCTTCCACAGGGACGCCGAGGCCCTCGACATGCATCTAATCTACGACGTCTGCCACAACGTGGCGAAGGTCGAAAAGCACTCCTACAACGGGGTCAAGGCCGAGCTACTCGTCCACAGAAAAGGGGCAACGCGAAGCTTCGGGCCCGGTCATCCCGACATACCGGCTCCCTACAGGGCGGTTGGACAGCCGGTCATCATAGGGGGTTCGATGGAGACAGGTTCCTATCTGCTCGTCGGGACCTCGAAGGCGATGGAGGACACCTTCGGTTCCACGGCCCATGGATCGGGACGGACGATGTCGAGGACGGCTGCTAAGCGCGAGGTGAGGGGAGCTGAGCTCCAGAAGAAGATGCTCGAAAGGGGAATTTACGTGAAGTCGGCCACGATGGACGGCCTCGCAGAAGAGGCGGGCATGGCATACAAGGACATCTCGGAGGTGGTAGAGACAATGGACCGGGCTGGAATCTCCAAGAAGGTAGTGGCCCTGAGACCCGTGGGCAACATCAAAGGATAATCCGTGACCGTGAAGCGCGTGACCGTAGAAAAGGAGAGCTGACACATCCCGTCCTATACAGAGCCGAATACGTAGACGACGAACCAACTCAACAAGATCGTTAACGGATTACCTTAAGATATCAGAGATGGTTCCTGACGAGAATATGAAGCGAAACCAATTAGCCGCTTGCATCCTGACCGTGGTGACCTTCATATTATTCTTCCTGGCACCAATCGTGCCCATCGGTGGAAGCTACTCCCAGACTTACCCAGGTTGCTCCTTCATCGACTGCCCGGCACCCCTCAAGGTCTTGTCGCATTGGAGCGCAGTAGCCTCGCTTTCGTATCATTTCTTGGGGTGCGGAGTGCTCTATGACTCTGAACTTCACAACGTACTGAATCAAACTACAAATCTCGGCCTTGGAGGATTGACTCCGTTCCAGAACATTTCTACGCCTGTTCAATGGTATTGTGGGCCGATTTACGGAAGTCACTGACCCATTTCTCGACACGCATCGCCTTCGGTGCAGAAAACAGAATCTGCCGGACGCACCAGAACCATGACGGTTATCTTGAGCTAGGCACAACCAACCCGACTCAGGGAACTGCCGTTGGCTAGTAAGCAGAGAACTTCCTGTCACGGCACTCCGAGAATGGAGAGTACTCAGACAAGGAGTTAATATTGCGTTACGCAAAGCAATTCTTGATGGATTCATCCGCCCAAGATCATTATGAGAGATTCATGGGCGTCGCCATCAAAGAAGCTGAACTCTCTCTTCAGGAAGGGAACAAGGGGTTCGGAGCCGTACTTGTGAGGAGCGGGACAATCTTCGCAAGAACTCATGATTCCGAGGTCACAGAATCCGATCCAACCGCTCACGCCGAAATGAAGCTAATAAGAGAAGCCTGCAGGAAGTTGGGTAGGAATGATCTGGGCGACTGTGTGATTGTCTCAACTCATGAACCGTGCCCCATGTGCACGGGCGCTATGGTCTGGGCGAGAGTCTCCGAAATCATCTATGGCACCTCAATAGCAACATCAAAGAAACAAGGTCGAACGATGATTGACCTAAGTTGCGAAGAAATCGTGAACAGGTCGCCCTGGCAGCCGAAAACAAAGGGTGGCGTACTCGAAGAGCAGTGCTCCAAGCTGTATGACGATGCAACAAGGAAGCTAATACGGCAGTTCAGGATAGGAGGAAGGAAAGCCTGGAGTAAGGCAGGGCAGGAACTCTTGGAACAGAGAATCATCTGGTTCGAGAGCAGGAAGGAGTCGATTCTTGCTGAGCTTCAGGGTACCGTAGTCGAAAGGGCCTATCAGTTGATTTTGATGAAGTTGGGGATGAGCGAAAGAGACGCCCCAGTAGTCGAGAAATCGAACGGAAGAATAGTCCTTCACTCTATCAACCCTTGTCCTGCACTCCAAGCATGCGTCATCTTGGGACTGGACACGCGAGAAGTGTGCGCTTTGCACACTGAAAAGGCCACGGACGAGCTAATCAAAAGAATTGATCCTAATCTGAGATTCACGAGGAACTACGAAAAGGTAAGACCTCACGCTGCCTATTGCGAAGAAATCATATCTTTGGAGAAGCAAACCAAGGGTTAGAGAGTTACAGAGTCCTTAGCGGATTATCTTAAGATAGGAAGAAAGGGAACAGAGAATCAAGAAGAACCTCAAGGCTTGACAGCATCTCTCCCCATTCTCGTGGCATTATTGGCTCTGCCTTTCAATCCGAACATTGCCCAAGGTAGAATGCCCAATTGAGCCAGATAACCGTGGGAACAGAACCCTCGGCAGATACAGTGCAGCCTATCGGTCGATCGAAGAGAACCTACTTCATCGTCATCACCTTGCTTGGATTGGCAATGGGCGCGTTCCCAGGTCTTTTCTCACTCGAATTCCAACTGCATGTAATCAATTACTACATCAACCAAGATCCCGCTTCGATTCAGGTCCTAATTCCGGTAATGGATTTCGCGATATTCCTGATTTCTCCCTGCTTGTTCTTTGTGCTCTTTTGCCTCTTTGGAAAGAGGACGGCACAGCACTTCAGAGAGAATCACTTGGAGGTGGTTCCGTTTCTATTCCTCGGTTCTGCTCTCGGTTCTGGCCTTTACTTTGTTGTGCAGGCATTTGTTGGCTGGGGAGTTCCAATTATCTGGTCAATCGTATATGAAATCATGTATATCGGATTCTGGGGGGTCTTTGTCGGCTTCACTGCATTGGCGCTTTCTCATTTCAGGGTTGGGAGTCTGCCGACCGCTCCCGAACAGAGTCTGCCTGTCTAGCCGTGTAGAAGAGTCAACAGAATCCATTACGGATTGTCTTAAGATAGTAGCAAGAAGCAAGCACGCTAGCATGAACACTGACTACGTAATCTATATCGCAACCAAACATGGAAGCTCATGGAGATACGTCAAAGAGGACGACGGATGGACACAAACCGCCCCGACAGGTCTCGTCCGTCGGCTCAGCGCAGAGCAGATGTTGTCGCATCTCTTGCCCCCGCTCTCAGGCGACCAGTCCAACCTTAGCGTCAGAGTGGAACGAAGAGCACGGAAGGAATGATGGGGGCTCAAGGACTTCCAAGAACAATACTATCTCAATCCGCGGATCAGGTCATGAGTCCTCAGGTGAATCTGGTACCTTCCCTCGTCAGGGAGGATTAGGCCGCAAGCGGGGCACTGGTAGGCGCCGGGAGGCACGCGATAGTGTGTCCGGGTACTCTCGGCCGCTAGTGGGTCAGGCGAGTGAACTATGACCTTGTCTTCCTGTCTCTCAACGCTATAGAGGTCGGCGTCCTTTCTCTTAGAAACGAACTTCTCCACGAGATGCACCAACTGTGCAACGTCCAGTTTCGGTCCCGATATCCGGTCGATGACGACACTGTTGCCCTTCACCAAGGCGAGACTCTTACCCTGCAACTCGTCCGAGATTGTCGCCGCCAAAGCCAGCTGTTCTTCCTGGGTCAGTTCGGAACAATCGATCTCGACCATTACGTAGTACTAACTGGGGCAGACAGTCCCAGATAACCCTGCTGCTGACCGTCAAAAAAACTGCAGCAGAGTCCTTGGCGGAGATTCTTGAAGAGAAGGGCGAAGACTAGGCAGGATTCTTTAGCCAGCACATTCCTTGTGATAGCTCTTCTTCATCAAGAAACCCTTCTTCACTTCTTGCCCGGCAGGGATCTCCTTGCCGCATTTTGCGCAGTTCATACTTTAGGGCGTCCATTCGGACGTTTTAAAGATGTCAATCCGTGTGTTACGACGCTTAACAGAGGCAGAATCCTGAGCAGTGTCCGGAAGATTCGACTGAACCCTGACGGATTATCCTAAGACACCCTCAAGCTTGGAAAGACAAACAGAGAACACAGAAGAACCTTAATGGATAGACTCTTCTCTCAGTAGTGATTGAAGGAGCAGATCGCCTCTCTCCTGATAGTGGCTGCACTGATAGTAGGCGTAGGAATTGGTTACTTCGGGAATACCGCCACTTCTAGAATGACGACCGAGACGGTCATCAAGACATACACCATGACCACCACTCTCCCAGAAGAGTCGGGCGTCGAGCGGTGCACAGTGACCCAGTACGCAGTCTGGATGTATGGTCAAACCCAGAGCAGCTCGACGAGTTATGGGCTTAGAACAGTCGGCAACAGCTTCCTACCGTACGAGACTACGACCTCGCCAGAACAGACCGTCGGGTTTGTGACCTCCACCGATACTACTTATACGGGCACCCTGACGGGAGCGATCGCCCTCTGGAACAGCACCACCTGCACATTCATTTCGGGATAGTCACCGCAGGATTATCGCCATTCCGCGCGAGAGTCTATGAGTGAGAACTGTACAAGAGACTTTACAGAACTCTTAACGGATTATCCTAAAGTAGCGGACCCAATCTAGCGTTGATATGACCGTTAAGGGCGACGCAACCTTAACGGACCATCAAATGCTAGCCGATGTATCCTGGCCTGGCCTCGCGCCCGTGCGAGGGAATCGTCTCCCGTGACTGCTCCGACATCGCTTGGAGCTGGCTGATCACCTTCTGAGTCTCTTCTGCTTTCTCCTTCAGTTTCGAAGTATCGATCGAGAACCCTACGGCTGTGGACAGGACCTCGAGCACAGACTTCGAAGCTCCGGCGTCGACAACGAATCCAGAAGTCTCGCCCAGGAGGCACGCACCCTCGAGCCCGCGGAGAGCTGCCATCCCGATCAACAAACCGTTCATCCCGCTGATTCCGCCGTCCTTCATCAGAGTGACCCCGACCTTGGAGATTGAGTCCAGCATCGCCTTGGATGTGGCCGCGCCGTAGACCTTAGGGGACGCCGAGAAAGACCCAGTAATGTAGGCCGCGAGGGCGTAGATCCTCTTCACCCCGCATCTCTTTGCCATCATTATCACCGCGTCTGAGAGTTCGTACTCGCCATCTGAGGTCGTAGGCTGGGCATCGGCGGTGAACACGAATAGGCTCTTGCCCTTCGCCACCTGACCGAAGTAGAGCTCTCCCTTTGCCTCCTCGACGGTGCCGTCAGCCTTGACGTTGACCTGGGGAGGAAAGCTCTCACTCGTGTACTCGGCGGCCCTCTTCAGCTTGAAGGTGCTTACCAGATGGTCAGCGGCCAATTTTCCGACATACCCACTCCCAGGGAGTCCGCAGATCAAGACAGGGTTGGTCGCCTTTGGCACGCGAAAGACTTTCTCCCTGATTCCTCCCTTCTCGACCCCGGCTGTCATTATTCGCCCTCCTTCCTGCTCAGCTTCTCGCTGAGGTCCACTAGCTTTCCTCTGTCCTGTACTCTGATTGAGGTCTTGAGCCTGAAACGCAGTCCGAGCTGCCTGAATATCGAATAGAGTTCGCCCCCCGAAACACGCTCCGTCAAACGTCCTTCCCGTATCATGCCGGCCAGCTCCTTTACCATTGCTTCTGTCTGCTTCGGGTAGAACCCGTACGCGGCCCCGAGGACCTCCTCCCCTCTGTCGTAGAGCATCTCTTCGACTAACTCCCTGTCGGTTTTTTCTTTCTTCGCAGGCGCGGCAGTGGCTTTCAGACGCCTCTTCAGTGCCTCGAGCTTCCTCTGCTCGAGCAGCTTGATCTCCGCGTCATCTTCCAAGGTCTTCGCTGCCACCGAAGTCGGCGCACATAAAACGATTGCTCAGCGATGCCCGGACATCCCCAGGGCGACGGCGATGAGAAGGAGGGCACCTCCTACCAGGGTCGGCAGCCCAAAGCTTTCCTTCAGCACCAGGGCTCCCCCCGCAGCGCTGACTATGGGGACGAGGTAGAGCTGCACGCCCAGCTTCGAAACGGCCTGCCTGTTGACTAGAGTGAAGAAGATCAAGTTCGCCACAACCGTGCTGAGAATCGCAAGGTAGAGGACCGACGCCCAACCAACCTCGGAGAGGCCCTGGGCCTGCTCGATTAGGTTCGGAGAGGACAAGGGGAGAAGGATCGCTGTCCCGAGGAAGGTAGTCCAGGCGGCGACAGGGAAGGGGCCGTACTTCCCAACCAGTGGTTTCGAAGCGACTGTGTAAGTCCCGCTGGCAAGCGCGGCCACGACTACTAGCGCCGGGCCAACACCTGCACTTACGGAGAGGTCCGGACTGGAGATCAGCACTGCCCCTGAGATCGCCAGAACGAGGGCAAGACCGAGCCTCCGGTGAATCTTCTCGTGAAGGACCATCCCTGAAAGAAGGACTGTGGTCAGCGGGGACAGCGATATCAGCAGCCCGGCGAGGGATGCGTTTACGGTCTTCTCGGCCGCGTTAAGCGAAAGGTGGTAGATGTCGACGCTAGTGAGCGCGACGACAAGCAACCTCGGGAAGTCTTTCCTCTCGAACTTGGTCTTGGGCTTGGCCAACACGGGATAAAGAACTAGGAACACAGCAGCGACGATGAACCACCTGAGCAGGGTGAGGCTGATTGAGCTCAGCTCGAGGTCTGCCCTTTTGATCGCAACGAAGGCCATGCCCCAGATGACGCTCAAGACGACGATCAGGGTGTAGCCCCTGAGGTTGACCAATCGAGGTCCCCCCGAGAGACTCACGCTTTAAGGAGGGGGGAGGACAGCAGGAAAGACCCAATCCTCGATGGTTACATTCTGCTAGAATTCAGATCAGACGGCTGACCTATGGCTGAGTGATTTTTATTGCCTGAGTCGGGCAGGAGGTCTCGCAAGCCATGCAGAAGATGCAGTCATTCTCCCTGATAGGCTCGCACTTGTCTGTTCTGTACTCGTTCCATTCTGGCGTCCCCTTCTCGAGTACCTTGTCCTTCCCCGTTCCCGCCTGACCTGGAGTCAGGATCCACTCGAAGACGAAGACCGGGCAGACGTCCATGCATACGCCGTCGGCTACGCACGATTCCCAGTCGACCGCGACCTGTGACCCATGTATCCCGTGCTTGGTAGGATACGGCTTGCCCTCGCCATCCATCCTCGAGAGGCCTGCGGCTCGGACTTTGTGCCCGTTGTGTTCTCCGGTGATCGGGAACTGGTCAGACTTCGAAAGGAAGTTCGGATCTATCGGAGCTGATTTGTAACCTGGATCTCTCGTCATTTTGGATAGAGGCCGTTTCTGAGAGGGGATTATAAGTCTACTCGCGCTGTTCGAGGATCTCGAAGGTTCCGTCGCCGTGCAGCTTGTAGACGGTTATCGGCTTGAAGGTGAAGATGCCCACTTCGACGACGCCAGGGACCGCCTTCAGCCTGACCTCGATGGTCTTCGGGTCCTCGACCGGTTCGAGCATTGTATCGAGAATCAGGTTCCCGTTCTCGGTGAAGTACGGATATCCTTTCGGCAGAAGCCTTTCTTCAGGGACGCCACCAAGCATCGAGAGCTTCACCTTCGCGCTCTCCCTGGCCAAGGGGACCACTTCGACAGGCACCCTGACTCCCTTCTCACAGAGGCGCCTTGAGAACTTCTCCTCTGACGCGATTATGGCGACCTCCTTCGCGCTGCTCATGATCACTTTCTCCCTGAGGAGGGCTCCTCCACCCCCCTTGACAAGATTCAGGCCCGCGTCGATTTGGTCCGCCCCATCGATTACGAGGTCCACCGACCCCGTGAAAGGAGTGAGATTGATTCCGTTCCTTGAGGCGACTATCTCGATCTGGGTTGACGTGGGGACCCCGGTAATACGCTTCGACTTCGCCATGATCAAGGGCGACAGCTCCTCAATCAGCGCGGCGACTGTCGAACCGCTTCCTAGGCCGAGCGTCGTCCCGATCCCTACCTTCCTTGAGAGGTCCTGGGCTACTCCTTCCAGAGCCTGTTTGTATTTGTCCATCAATCTTCCTGCTGCTTCTTCTCGATGTCGATCTGTTCTAGCCGCGTCAGGGCCTCCATCACTTCGTCCCTGATCTCCTTGACTCTCCTTTCGGACTCGGACATCTCGGGCTTGGCCCTCTTCTCGACGGCCCTCTCCAGGTCCGTGCCGCGGTCGACCTTTGGAGCCCCTTCCTTCTTCAGGATCTCGGGCGCGACGACTCCTAACCTCTGCTTCGCAGCATCGAGCCTTCCTTCGATATTCTGGATTTTTTGTTCGAACAGCGTGACCAGCTCGTTCCTCAGGCTCTCAAGTTCCCCGACTTCGACCACAAGCTCGACGTCCTTCAGCTTCGCCTGAAGGTCTTTGATTTGCTCGCTGTATCGCTTCGAAATCATTTCTCTCTCTTCCTTCGTGATTCTACCCTCGTTTTCTGCCTCGTAGAGCTTCATCAGAGCGGACGAAAGGAGGTCTCGCTCGACCATGATCGTCCTCATCTCTCTCCTAGAATGGTCGAGGTCAGAGGAAGAAACCATCGAAGTCGTCATGTTGCCGCCTGCATCCCGGGACACCGCGACCACTTTCTCAGACTTCGGTCGTGAGTAGAATACGAAGTATGTGACCACGGCACCGAGACCGAGCCCCACTGCACCGGCGACCACAGTGATCACGGCAGTGATCAAGTCGACCATGGAAACGATTCCTTGTCCGTCCTGCGGGCGCTTTGGTATTAAAGGTAGACTTGAACTGAATTCCACGAGTACCAGAAGCCAGCACTAGTCTTCCGAGATGTTCGAGTTGGCGCAGGCGAGTCGGCGACCGGAGTGACCTTCCCGGCTATCAGAATAGCGGAGTTGGGGGTCTTCTTAGCTAGGCGGAGGAGAGATCATTATGATGTTGTCTCCCCTGACGATCAGCGTTCCCAAGGAGTTTGACGCACCATCTTCTGCGACCTCTTCTGCCCTCTCGAGCGAGAGGTTCATGTGCTGGTCGAAGCCCTGCAGCGAGCCTCTGATCACCTTTCCTCCTTTCAGCTTGATGAGAACGACCTTTCCAACGCTCTCATCGAGCGTCTTCACCGCCATATCTACTGACAATTACGTGTCCTTGTTCCCGCCTTCGGATGGATTTATTTAAGCAATGGGATTTGCGTCGTTGAATGAAGAAGTGGGTCCTGTCCAGGCGGGATTCCGCTGAGATGGTCCACAGAATCGAGTCCTCGCTCGGCAAGGCCCTGAACCTACCCAAGTCGGCGCAAGCAGAGTGCGCGGAGCCTGAAGAGGGTGTCGTGTTCGTGAACCTTGATATTCTCACCTTCGTGAAGACAGAGGACAGGTTCGTCCCCTTCCTCGGGTCTCCCAAGGTCCTGGAGCTGTTCCCTTCGGCCGTGGTCGATGATGGCGCAATCAGGTTCCTCCTGAATGGGGCGGACATCATGCGGCCTGGGATTAGGAAGTTCGACGATTGGGGCTCCCCGGGAGCCATCGTCGTGGTGAAGGAGGAGAAGAAGGGGAGGGCGATTGCGATTGGCCTATCCACTGTCTCTGGTTCTGAAGCATCTGCGATGACCAAAGGCAGCTGCCTGAAGAACCTCCACTACATCGGCGACAGGTACTGGAATCTCCACAAGATGGTATGAGTCTGGAAGGGCATGCTGCCATACCGGGTGCGGTCGCTGACCGTAAGTAGTTTCGGCACACCCTCCCCTTATATGCTGAGCACGAATTCCGCACTTTCTGAAGAATACTGTACAAGTTGGTCTAACAAATTCGCGGTGTTGATAGAATTGTGAGACCGGGCACGCTTAATAATAGGTTTCGGGTCAAAGGAGAAACAAGTTATCAATGTCAGGCGTTGTGGAAGAGAGAAGGCTGGAGGGCAAGAGCAAGGAGATACTGCTGAAGGCGCTTGCCCTTAGAAGCATTGAGGATATCCCCAAGATTCAGGAGGACGTGAAGAACAAAACGATAGTGATACTGAAGGTCACCCCACTTGCCCAGAAGAGCTTGGAAGAGCTGAAATCCTCGGTCGAGCAGCTCTACGAGTTCGCCACCTCTGTTGGCGGCGACATCGCGAGGCTTGGAGACGAGAGAGTGGTGATTACACCACCGGGTGTCCGAATCTGGCGCGGTCTGCAGTAGCAGAAAGCGAACCGACCCATCACTCGAGTTCGATATCCCTCTTGTCTGTCGGGTATCCATGACCCTAACCTGCTTCAACTATTCAGAAAGGATGGGTCCGTGGGCCGCGTCACCGACTCATGCTGGGTCAGATTCACGCCCCACCGCAATTGCTGCCGGCCAGTCCGTGAGCTTCGCTAGTCGGATAGGAAGACTTCGTCGGTAGCTGTTTATTGTCGTTGCTCTGCCTACATCCGGGCCTTGTCTTCCAGAGCCATGAGATGCCCACCAAAGCCGATTGCCCACAGGAGGGCCGGGTAGACGATCATCCTTTCCATTCCGCCTGGCCCTAGGCCCAAGTAGATGTCGCCGACGAAGAGGATTAGTGCGATGAGCGTCATCACGCCAAGAATGGCTGAGAAGTATGCCATGGGTCTCTTCTGGAACCTGTAGGTCGCGATTGCTGATAGCCCCGCAAAGAGGAAGACAATGAGCGAGAAGATACTGTGCCAGATTCCCGTCGTTTCAGGGAACAAGCCCACTCCCAGCGCACCGATGCCTGTCAGGGCGACGAGGACGGTGGCAGGCATCCATTTGAAGGCCTGGTGCAAGAAGTACGCGCCCAGGAGTATGAGGAGGCCCATAAGTGCGATGGATGAATCGAAGAGCAGCGCTGACGGCGGAATGTAGCAGGTGCCGCTGCTCGGGCAGGTCGCGCCCAGGTCGCTCACGTAATTTGCGGAAACGCTGTAGGCGTACCCGTGTAGGTACCCGTAGCTGTTTGTGCCATTGGCAGAGTAGGCTATTTCTGAGACGATTAGCAGGACTCCGAATTGAATGGCTCCGACGAAGATAGCAACGCCAGATTTCGCGGCGTCTGATAGAACCATCGCCTTTCGTCATGTGCACTTGCGCTAAAAACCTGAGCCATACCCGCACGCTCTGCACACGCCACACCAAGAACTCGGGGGGCTGACGAGGGGGTTGTGATCGTGATGTGGACGATGCGACGATACGCTTAAGGAACATTCTTCCTATCTGACGAGGGACTTGCAGAAGGAGCGCCCGTGGACGAGACTCCAGGTCCAGGAACTGATGCGTGCAGGCGTCGTGGAGGGTTCCCCCGAGAAGAAACCGCTCTACGCCGTTGTTACGGAATCCGCGAAGAAGTATCCAAAGAACGTCTGCATCCACTATCAGGGAAGGAACTTCACATACTCGGAGCTGGATGACCTCTCTTCGAGGTTCGCGTCGGCGCTCCTTTCTCTTGGAGTGAAGCGCGGAGGCAGGGTGGCGGTCTTCTTGCCCAACACGCCCCAGTTCGTCTTCGCCTTCTTCGGGGTCCTAAAAGCGGGAGCCATCGTGGTGAACAACAATCCCCTCTACAAGGAAAGGGAACTCGAACACCAGATCAACGATTCTGGCGCGGAGATCATCGTAGCACCGAAGGACATTGTCAAGGGAAACGACCTGTATGCAAGCCTTGAACGCTGCAGGGAGAGAACCTGTCTGCGGCAGGTCATCACAACTAGCGTCACGGATTACCTTCCCGGCCTGAAGCGCAGCCTTTCTGGGCTGGCAGGCATACGGAGGGTGAGTCGGGCAAACACCCTGGACTTCGTTACGATGCTGAGGTCAAACGCTCCCATGACGACGTTCGCCGACGTCGACCCGCTGGAGGATGTCGCCGTGCTTCAGTACACCGGAGGAACCACGGGAGTCTCAAAGGGTGCAATGCTGACTCATTACAACCTCTACTCGAACGCAGCCCGCACCGCCAACTATCTGCCGCTGACCACCAAGGACGTGTCGCTGACGGTGTTGCCTCTCTTCCACATCTATGGGCTCACAACGGCCATGAACGCTCCCTTCTTTGCCTCCTCACAGATAGTCCTCCTTCCCAGCTTCCACGTCAAAGAAGTGATGAAGACCATCCAGCAGAGGAAGGTCACCGCCTTCTGCGGCGTGCCAACCATGTACATCGCCATCAACAACAGCCCCACGGCCAAGGACTTCGATCTCAGGTCCGTGAGGGTGTGCGTGTCGGGAGGTTCTGCCCTCCCCGTAGCAGTGCGCAAGAGGTTCATCGAGCTGACGGGGGGGAACCTCGTCGAAGGCTACGGATTGTCCGAAACCAGCCCGATAACCCACGTTAATCCACTGACGGAGGGGGGCGTCAAAAATGGTTCGATGGGGATTCCATACGCGGAGACCGATGCCATGATCGTGGACCTCGACGACCCCTACAAGGCCCTCCCCACAGGTTCGGTGGGGGAGCTCGCGGTGAAAGGCCCTCAGGTGATGAAGGGATACTGGAACAACGAGGCGGAGACTGCCGAAGTCATCCACGACGGGTGGTTCCTGACGGGAGACATAGCAAAGATGGACGACGATGGCTACTTCTACATCGTAGACAGAAAGAAGGACATGGTGGACGTCGGAGGGTTCAAGGTGTATCCCAGGGACGTGGAGGAAGTCCTCTTCGAGCATCCGGGAATCAAAGAGGCCGCGGTCATCGGCATTCCGGACGAGTTCAGAGGCGAGGCGGTCAAAGCCTTCGTGGTCAGGAGGAATGAAGCCGGCTCCCTGACGGAGAAGGACGTCATAGACTTCTGCGCCGCCAGGCTAATCAAGTACAAGGTGCCCAAGAAGGTGGAGTTCGTCCCGGAGCTCCCGAAGACTCTGATCGGCAAGGTCCTCCGCAGGAAGCTCAAGGAGACTTCCACTCAAGAGCCATAGAGAAGCCTACCGGGAAGTGTGGAATCAGGGTCCAAGGAGAGAAGGAATGGTTTACTCTGATTCAGAACGCTTGCAATCCCACAGGAGGCGTAAATGGTCCGTATGGTTCATATCAACAAGCCGAATGGAGCGCAGAACCGTCGCCTCCCTGATAGTTCTATTGGGCGTAGCGATAGCGGTGTTTGCGTTTGCTCCAGTTGTCTATTCTCCCACTTGGGTCATCTCTTGCTCCCGTAGCATCCTCGACCTTGGGCCCGTCACACCTTGCAGGATAACAGGGTCGATTCCGGCCTACGAGCCCCCCAGTTGCGCCTTGCTTGGAATCGGTGCAGCCTATGACAAGATCACGACGGTCGGCCCTCGCATGGTCTCCAGTGGAGAAGGGATATCCGACCTCCAGCACGGCAAGGTCTACCCTGCTGGAGATGCCATCCAGATAAAGGAGGAACAGCAAGTTGTACAGTGGTCGTATTACGTCGGTTGTCCTCTCAAACAAGCTAACATGACTTAGCCCTTAGTATCCGACGGGAAGGAACAGTGAAAGAGGACGAGAGAATCGGCCGATAAGGTAACAGAACCCGGAGTCCTTCACAGGAATCCGGCTTTGGAATCGAAGACCTGTTCGGACAGCCTCTCCATGTCTTTCGTGCCCCTGAAGAGGATGGAGAGTGCCATCGCATCTCTATAGAACTTCTCGACGCCGAAGTCCTCGAAGTATCCGTATCCGCCGTGGACCTGAAGCGCCTGATTCGTCGCGTTCCTGGCCAGAGCCGCGGCCTTTACCCTGGCCATAGTCTTCCAGGCGGCGGCGCGATGCTCTCCGTAGGCGAAGTCCCGAATCATCTCCTCCTCCGCCCTGAGATGCGAGAGGCCGAACGCAACGGGCTGGTAGTCCTTGAGCGGGTGCTCAAAGGTGATCCTGGCCTTCGAGTATTCCACGGCCTTGGCGAGCGCCCCGGCGGCGATGCCTAACGAGACGGCCGCGACTTCGAGGTCCATTTCGTCGACGGCGGCTTCGATCAGCTTGGAGCCGTTCTCCGAAAGCTTCTCGAAGTCAGTCGAGTCGATGGTGAGCGAGGAGAAGCCCAGTCCTCGGAGTCCCAGGCGGAGGTGCTCTTCTGCGGGCCTGAACCCGGCTCTTACCAGTAGGAGATTGTTCTGGGGGCCATTCGCCGCGACGATGATTGCGTCCGCGCTCGAGTTGAGAATGTAGTCCACCCTGCCCCGCGCGCGGCCTCCCTCGATCGCCACACCCGAGGCTCCGCCGTGCCCCTCCAGCGGGCCGCAGTGGTCGACTGCGACGTTTGTCTTGGCTGACGCCACGTCTCGGAGTATTTCCCTGCTCTTCTCTGACGCCATGACGAGAGGGAGGAAGAGCGAGTTCGCGATGAGCACCCTTACGGCGGCCGACGGCGAGATCCGTGCCAGCTCTTCTAGCACAATCATGTAGCCCCTCTCGTCCAGGCCTGTCCCTCCGTATTCGGTCGGGATTCTCGCTCCCATGAAACCCTGCGACGCCATGCTCCTCGCCGTCTCGGGGCTCAGCCCTTGCTGCTCTATCTTGACCGCGATGCTGTCTATGTTCTTCTGGGCGAACTCCCTGACGCTGCTCCGAAGCAGCTGGTACTCTTCGGCCATCAAGTCGGGCCACCGTTCTTTTCGGCCTTCGCCTTCGTCCTTTCTCTCCCGATCGTCCTTGAGATGATCAGCTTCTCCACCTCGCTGGTCCCCTCCCAGATCTCCATGATCTTCGCGTCTCTGAATGATCTCTCGAGGTCTCCCGCCAGGCCTTCGACCCCGGTCAACTCCAGTGCCTTCTCGGTGACGTAGACGGCGGTCTCTGCGGCGTAGGCCTTCGCCATACTCGTCAGCTTCGGGTCGGGGTTGAACTTGAAAAGGCGCGAAGCCGCTTCGTAGGTCAGCAGACGCGCCGCCTCGATCCTCGTGGCCATCTCTCCCAGGGTCACGAGAACGTGCTCCTTCTCGGTCTCGATGCTTCCAGTTCCCTTCCACTCGATGATCTCCAGGGTCCGGTCCAGCGCGCCCTGGGCTATGCCCACGGCCTGCACGGCTACGTAGATTCTGCTGATGTTGAAGAAGGTCATGATGTAGTAGAAGCCCTTGCCCTCCTCTCCCAGCAGGTTCTTGGCCGGGACCTCTACGTTGTCGAAGACTATCTCTGCGGTGTTCGTCGCGCGCACCCCCAGCTTGCCGCTCAGCTTGTTCCTTGAAACCCCCTTCGAATGCATGTCGACGATGAACACGCTCAGGCCGTGGTGCCTCTTCCCGTCCGGTTGCGCGGTGCGCGTCAGGACCACTAGGAAGTCGGCGAGCTGGCCGTTTGTGATGAACATCTTCGACCCGTTGAGGATGTACTTGTCACCGGACTTCGTCGCCGTGGTCTTAATACCCGCGACGTCGCTCCCCGCCGCCGCTTCGGTGACCGCGAGGCCCATTATCGCCTGCCCGTTGTTTAGAGGCGTGAGGTACCGTTGCCTTTGCTCTTCAGTGCCGAAGAGCATGATCAGCTCCATTCCGAATAGCGTGGCGATGGAGGCTATCCCAGTCCCGGCGTCGACCCGGCAGAACTCTTCCATCGTGACCAGGATCTTCCAGGGGTCGGAGTAGTCGAGCATCCCACTCGCAAAGGCCTTCTTCCTCAGGTCGTCGGGATATTTCTCGTCGAGGTCGTATTTTCGCGCCAACTCGGGGGTCATTTCCCTGAGCGCGAATTCCCTCGCCTTCTTCCGAGCGTCCATCAGCGTCTCTGGCAGCTCGAACTCCATCTCGGTCCGCGTCCTTCTGTCTCGGCCCTCTTACTTAGTGCTTGCTCCCTCTTCCCTCGCACGGATGATTGTGTTGGGACCTGAGCTCGATCAGGCTCTCTGCAACAGCGTCGAGAAGCCTTGCCCGCCCCCGACGCAGAGAGTGGCCACACCATACTCCTTGCCCGACTGCCGCAGCTGCCTAGCCAGAGTCCCGAGCACGCGGGCCCCCGACGCGCCCAGAGGATGCCCTATGGCTACCGCGCCCCCGTGGACATTCACGCGGCTCGGGTCGAGCCGAAGCTCCTTGATGGCGTAGAGAGGCACCACGGCGAAGGCCTCGTTGATCTCCCACAGGTCCACGTCATCGACACCGAGGCCCGCGTTCGCGATGGCCTTTCTGGAGGCCGGAACCGGCCCCTTGCCCATCACACTCGGGTCGACGCCCGCCCAGCCAAAGGAGCGAATCTTCGCCAGCGGCTTCAGGCCGCTCTCCCTGACCTTGTCGCCTGACATGAGGAGCACCATCGAGGCTCCCGCGCTTAGGGGAGACGAGTTGCCGGCCGTAAGGGCTCCTCCCTCCTTGAACGCTGGAGGAAGTTTCCGCAGCTGCTCGATGCTGGTCTCTCTTCTTATGTTCAGGTCCCCATCGATGACCCTCTCCTGGCCGCCCACCTCGACCTTCATCTCCATCAGCTCCCCCTTGAACCAGCCCTCGTCCAGGGACCTCGACGCCTTCGCGTGGGACCCCACAGCGAAGAGGTCCATCTCCTCTCTTGTGATTCCGCTCTCCTCGGCGAGTTTCTCGGCAGTAAGACCCATGACGTACCCCGTACCCATCTGATACTTCGCATACTCAGGGCTGGCGAGCAGCTTCATGCTGGGGGTAACCTGCGGATTGTTGCTCATCGGGACGTGGGTCATGTGTTCCATGCCTCCAGCGAGAACGACCTCCGAGTTTCCCGTCATGATCTCCATGGCCCCCAGTGCCGCACCGTTCATCGATGAGGCGCAGGCTCTGTCCATCGCCACGCCTGGCACCGTGACCGGCAGCCCCGCTAGGAGCACCGGGTGCCTCCCGCCGTAGAGCCAGTTCTCGCCGACCTGGAAGGCGCACCCCGTGATGACGTCGCCGATCTCCTCCGGGTTAACCGCGTCCCTTTCTATTAGCTTCCTGATGAGGAGTCCCAGGGCCTGGTCCATCCGCAGAGAGTTGTAGACGTCCTTCTCGGGCTCGCTGGGTTTGGACTTCGAGAAGGGGGTCCTCAGGTAGTCTACTACGTAGACCTCGCGCAGGGCGCCAGCCTGGCCTTTCATCTACTTCCCCTTGTACTCCGGTTTCCTCTTTCCAAGGAAAGCCGAGATGCCCTCCTTCAGGTCCTCGGTCCCGAACAGGACTCCGTAGGACAGCGCCTCCATCTCGAGGCCTACGTCAGACGGCACCTCGGTTCCCTTGTTGAGCAGCCTCTTCGCCAGCGTCACGGCGACGGGGGCGAGGGCCGACGCGAGCTCCCTGCTGTACTGAAGCGAATACTCGTCGGGGTCGCCGGCGGGGACGAGCCTGTTCACGAGGCCGAGCTCGTAGGCTTGCTTCCCGCTTATCCTCTCTCCGGTCAGGACCAGGGCGGACGCCCGGGAGAGCCCGATCAGTCTCGCCATTTTCTGGGTCCCGGACCAGCCCGGCACCAGCCCCAGGGTCACCTCTGGCAGTCCCAGCTTGGCGTCCTCCGTCGCCAACCTGAGGTCGCACGACATCGCCAACTCGAGACCACCTCCCAGCGCGTATCCCTTGATGACGGCAACCGTCAGCTTGGGGAATTCGGAGATCCTCTTGAAAATCCTCTCGCCCTTCCTCGAGAACTCGACGAACGCGGCGGAGCTGTTGAAGAACTGGGAGAGGTCGGCGCCCGCCGAGAACACGCCCCCGGTCCCGGTCAGGACGACCACAGTGACCTCGTTGTCGTTCCAGAGCTCGGTAAGGATCCGGTCGAGTCCGTCCAGGACTTCGGCGTTGATGGTGTTCTGCTTCGGCCGGTTGATGACTATCTTGGCCACTCTGCCGCCCAGCTTCTCCACGAAGATGGGCCTGGCCCCGCCCCGTTCCTTTTCCGGCTTGACTCCTTGTGGACCCACAGGCTCGGCCCAACTTGGTTTGCTCTCGATGACCTCCAACATCTTCCCCTCGAGTATGGACTTCGCTGGGGCGAAGACTTTGCATTCGAACCTCGCCGCGAGTTCCTCGAGCTTCGACTTCACTTCGGAGTTGCTAAGCCCCTTCGCAACCGAGATGGGGCCGAACGGCCTCCCCATTCCGAGACAGACTCCTTTCTCTATGTCCTCGGGGCGGGCCACTCCCTCTTCGATCAGCTTTATCGCCTCGTTGATCTCTATGCTGAAGATGTCTAGGACCGAGACCTTGTCGGTCGGGGGAGCCTTCGGGATGCTCGCCTTGCCGGTCGACCAATCGTAGAAGCCCTTCCCGGTCTTCTTGCCGAGCAGGTTCGCTTCTACCATTCTTTCGAAGGTCAACCCCTTGCCGTATTCTGGTGACAGGGTCTTCGAGAAGTAGGAGAGAGAGGCCCCCGCGATATCGACGCCGACGAAGTCCAGAAGTTCGTAGGGCCCCATAGGGAGCCCCTGGCCTTTGGCATAACTGTCGACTTGCTCGGGAGTGGCGATCCCTTTGTCGAGCACCAGGCAGAAGAAGAGAGTTTCGGCGGCATTAATCCTGTCCACAATGAAACCCGGGCTGTCCTTTAGCACTCTGATCGGCGTCCTTCCGATCTTGGTGCAGACAGAGACTACGGCGTCGAGGACAGCTGGGTCCGTCTTGGTTCCAGGGACGACCTCGACGAGCTTCATCACCACGGGGGGGTTGAAGAAATGCATTCCGACAACTCTTTCGGGTCCTAGCGTCCCCTCTGCCAGCTCTGAGATCCTTATGTTCGAAGTATTTGAGGCGAGAATGGCCCCGCTTGGCGCCGCTCGGCCAGCCTCTTTCAGCACGGACTTTTTCAGCTCGGGAATCTCTGGCACGGCTTCCAGCACGAGATCAGCCCGCGACACGGCCTTTGCCATGTCTCCCTCGAATGTGATTCTTGAATAGGCCTCCTCTGACTGGGCCTTCGTGATCTTCCCCCTTTCGACGAACTTTCCAAGGCTCTGCGCAATCTTGCCCTTGGCTTTCTCAAGGGCCTCCGGGAACTTGTCCATCAGGGCCACTTCGTACCCATTCATCGCGAAAAGTTCAGCGATTCCATGGCCCATTTCCCCGGCGCCGATTACGGCTACCTTTCTGATTTCCAGAGTCAATAACCCCTTAGTCTGTCTGGGTCGATTTATCCCTTTGCGAGATTCGAGAGTCGAACAAAACCTAAGTAGGAAGACGGTCCCATCGACGAGAGGTCGTCCCCTTGTCAGACCCGAACATGGATAAGCGCAAGGCCCATCTCAGGGGATTCAAGTTCTCAGAATCGCTAGTACGTTCTCTTGAGAAGGAAGCTTCCGATGAAGGTATGACCGTAAACGCACTTGCCAACTCGATCATTGGTCAACACTTCAACTTGGATAGAAAGGCAAAGGAGTTTGGATTCGTTTCGCTTCACGCGTCTGTCTTTGTAAGTCTTCTTGAAGACATGGATGATACGACACTCGCTCAAATAGGGCGAGAGAATCTTGCGGCCACGTGGAAAGAGATGGCGGAGTTCTGGTATCAAGACTCTACTCCTGATAGGATACTTGAGGCCCTGAGCATGAGATCCAGAATAAGCTCTGCCAAACTGCGAACAAGAGTAACGAAGGAAGAGGGTGCGTACACAGTAGTCTGCCACCACGAGTTCGGTCCCAAGTGGAGCATCGTCCTGAAGAGTGCTCTCCAAGAATTCGTGAGGAAATCGTTTCTTGTCGAGCCATCGATTACTGCGGGGACATCGGTCGTCACGGCCCGCTTCAAGGTCAATCCGCAGAGCCTGCCCTTCTGACAACTCTGCTCTATCTCAAATCATTCCCGAATCGTATCTCCTCTAAGTCCGAAGAAACTGTCTGAACTCTCTCCGCTTCCTTGGTATGACTGAGAGCCGACGCTCGGAACCGCGGGTGTCATTGTCATCTTTGCCGTTGCCTGCAATAGTGCCAGTCTGGGTGAAGCATGCAGGAGCCGCGGCAGAATCGCCTGACATCCACGCTGTCTTGTGTCTGGTTCAGAGCGTCCTTCCCAGGGGAAGCTGGTTATGTCAATGACAATGCTGCAACTAGTAGACCCTGATTGCTTCCTGAACTGCAGGATGAAGGGCGGGTACCCTGTAGATTCTCTGGATGGCGTACGCCAGGTTCTCCGTCTTCCTCTTCTCGCCATGGTTTACGAGCACTACCTGCAGCTTAGGCCTGAGTTTTCCGATGAACCTGATTATCTGGTTGTAGTCACTGTGACCACTGAAACCTTCCACCTTCTGCACGGTTGCCCTTATGTCAACTATCTTGATCTTGCCGCTCTGGTCCATCAGGCTAGCCTGACTGCTGCCGTCTAGCACCCTTCGCCCCAGGGTCCCCTGGACCTGATACGACACGAAGAGGATCTTGTTCTTGTCTGACGGAGCGATGTTCTCGAAGTAATCGAGAACGGGTCCCCCTTCGAGCATCCCTGACGTGGCCATTATTATTGCGGGCCCCTCGCGATACGCCTCCTCCCTGTTCGAGGAATGCTCAATTTCCGTGAAGTATTCCGACTTGAATGGGTTGACGCCCTCTTCCAGGATTTTGGTCCTGAGTTCTCTCGACAAGTAGTCTGCATACGAGACATGGATGGCTGTCGCCTCCGAGATCATTCCTTCGGTGAAGACCGGCGCCTCTACCAGGATCTTGTTCCTCATGTACTGATCAATTACCAGAAGAATCTCCTGCGCCCTGCCAACCGCAGGGACTGGGATCAACACCTTTCCTCCGCCCTTGAGCACGCTGTTGATCGAGTCGACAAAATTCGCCTCCACCTCTTCCCTGATAGGCATGATGTCTTCTTTCGCGCCGTAAGTGCTCTCCGTTATCAGCGTCTCCACCCGAGGATAATTCCAGGTGGCCGAGTCGAAGAGTTGGGTCCTTCCGTACTTGTAATCGCCAGTGTAGACGATATTGTGGGCACCTTCCCCGATGTGCAAGTGGACCGTTGCAGACCCGAGGATGTGCCCCGCGTTGTTGAAGACCAGCTTGATGTCAGGCGAGATGTCGGTGACCATCCCGTACGGCAGGGTGATCGCGTGCTGGATTACGTCCCTGATGTCCTTCTGATCGTAAATCAGTCTCCCTCCCTCAATCTGCGCTATCTTCACGAAATCGTTCTGCAGCAAGGTCATCAGCGGCAGGGTTGGTTCCGTACAGTAGACTGGCCCGTCGTATCCGTACTTGTACATCGCCGGGAGGAAACCCATGTGGTCGAGGTGGGCGTGGCTGATTACTATGGCGTCTATGTCCCTCGGCGATACGTCGGCCCAGTCGAGTCTGGGATAGGCATCCCATGCGTTTCTCGAGCCTGGGTGGATGCCGCAGTCGAGAAGCACTTTGCTCTCGGCCGTTTCGACGAGCAGGCATGATCTTCCGACTTCTTGGAATGCCCCGAGCGTCTTGATTGTGACGTGCTCGGCCGACGTGAGCCTGGGCCTGAAGATGGCCTCCCCGAGCTCCCTGTAGAACTTCTCTCTTACCTCGCTTCCCACCTTCATCGCGTAGTAGACGTTCTGAATCGCCGTGGACTTGATGTGAGGTGCCTTCCTCACCTTCACCTTCCACCCTGTCTGCTCCATCGAGGCTCCAAGGTCAAAGCCCGCTTCCTGCGACAGGAGTCTCGGGTTCCCAGCTTCCACTGTAATCTCCCCCAGCGCGTCGTCGAAGAAGAAGTTGCTCGTTTCAGCCTCTGCGGGGAGAGTCTTCTCGAGTATCCGCTTGGCTTCACTCTCCGGTTTCCTTATCGATTTCTCCGTCCGGGTGACAACCCTCTTCTTCAGAGAATTCACTATCTCCGATATTACGTAACTGTTCTTGTGAAGGAATGCCGGGTTCCTGGTGTAGAGGGCTATCCTGGGCCCCTCATATTCGATCCTTGTTATCTGAGCCTCCGCTGGGATGGTGTTCAGTATAGCGCTCATCAGACTTACACCGTTCGCTTTCTGTTCCAAACCTAATCGTTAGTCGTGAACTGGGCGAGGAGCTTTTCCTTCTCCTGCTCAGATATCTCTCGGAATCCGGCCTTGTCCAGCACCGCAATGTCGAAGTGGTCGCCGGTGAACACGTTCCTCCTCGTCGCCGCGATTATTGCCTTTGCAGCTAGCGGGTAGCACTTCGCCGCCGCCGTGTCTTCTTTGTACTCCGATTCAAGAATCCCGTACGCCACGGGAGAGCCACTCCCAGTCGCGACGACCTTCTCCTGGTTCATGGAGCCGAAGAAATCCACGCTGAAGATTGAACCGCCCTTCGGGTCGACCCCTCCTACGAGGACGTCTGCGATGAAAGGGTAGAGTCTAGACGAGAAGAGCACGTTCGAGACTACCTGCGCAGCGGCCCTGACCGGCATCTGTCTGCCCCTCTCAATCCTGTAGATGTTCGTGTAGTACTTCAGGGTGTCAACGACGTTCTGGGCGTCCGCGACCCCTCCGGAGATGGTCATCGCGATGTTATCGTCGATTCTGAGGAGCTTCTTTCCCCTCTTGTGGGCGATGAATCCCCCAGCAGTCACTCTGGTGTCGGTAGCCAATACTACGCCGTCAGAGCAGACCAGACCCACTGTGGTGGTGCCATGGTAGACTGCAGATCCCAGCGTTTTCCCGCTGGCTGCCTTGGAATCTCTTGAAATCATGCCAACAAACACCTTCAGAACGGACGATATTGCGCTGCGTCCGTTCCTTATTTAATGTTTCCCGGCGAATTAAGAAAAATACTGGGCCCTGTATCGCCTTGACGGAACCTACGCGATGGCGGCGCTGACAGGATTAGCATCAGGGGTGAGAGAGCAGCCGAGAGGTGTCCTTGCCCTGACCGGGACCTTAGGAAGGGTCTGAGCCTCTCCACCTGCGCGCGCAGTGAGCTTAAATCGAGTCTCCAGCTCTCATCGAACGTGGTCTCCTCCTGTCACCTGATGGAACTTCCGACCAAGGTGCTCATAGGAGAGGGTGTGCTGTCTGAACTCGGCGAGTTCATCAAGGACTCGGCTGGCAGGAAGAAAGTCGTTGTGGCATCGGGGTCCAACGTCCAATCAAGAGTTCGAGATGTGGTCGATTCCACGCTAGGCTCGCGAGCGACGTGGGTGGAGGTAGGCGCCGCGGACACGGAAAACGTCGAGCGTGTGAAGCGCGAGAGTGCGGGGTCGGGCTGCATAATTGGGGTCGGTGGGGGGAAGAGTGTCGACGTCGGCAAGCTGGCGGCCTTCCGCAAGCATCTTCCCTTCTATTCGGTGCCGACGAGCGCGTCGCATGACGGGATATCGAGCCCGTTCGCCTCGCTCAAGGGGCTCGACCGACCCTACTCGGTTATGGCGAAGCCTCCGGTAGGAATCCTCGCCGACATAGACGTGATAGCATCCGCTCCGAGACGCCTCCTGTCCTCCGGCTGTGGTGACCTGGTCTCGAAGCTGACGGCAGTGAAGGACTGGCAGCTCGCAAGCCGGGTGACGGGTGAGTACTATGGCGGTTATGCTGCCAGCCTCGCTCTGATGAGTGCGAATGTCGTGATCCATGGTTCCAAGAGGATTGGGAAATTCGGGAAGGACAGCGTCAGAGATTTGGTAGAGGCCCTAATCAGCACAGGGGTCGCGGCGGGCATAGCCGGTAGCTCGAGACCATGCAGTGGCTCGGAGCATCTCTTCAGCCACTACCTAGACCTGCTCGTCCCGGATTCGGGACTGCACGGCGAGAAGTGTGGGATTGGGACGATCATGATGGCGAAGCTTCACGGGCTCGACTGGCGGGGGGTCCGTTCTGCTCTGGTCAACGTCCACGCGCCCGTGGCCGCCTCCGAGATTGGAGTCAGCGATGGGAAGGTAATAGAATCCCTGATCAGAGCCAGCTCTATCCGTCCTGACAGGTACACCATCCTCTCACGAAGAAAGCTGACCAAAAGAAGCGCTACCGAACTGGCGAAGTCGACCGGTGTGGTCTAGGCTGTCTGGGTGGGAGCCGCGGCCTTCTTCCGCCTCGGCCTTGGTGCTGGCCCAGCAAGCGATTTGGATTCCTCTTTCGGGGCCTCTTGTTTCTTCTCGACCGGCTTCTCATTGAGGAACTTCTCCACGAATGTGAGTTCCGCGACCGTCGGGACGAACTTGAAGACGTCATTGGATATTCCCCTCTTTATGATCTGCAGTCCCTCAAGCAGGAACAGTTCCTCTGGGACCGATAGCTCTAGGTCTTTCTCGCCCAGCTTGAAACCAACCTTGCTACCCTCCCCTCCAAACCTTCTGTCGATCAGCGCCCTCACCTTATCGTGGTCAGTCTCGACCTTCTTCACGACTTCGAAATCGTAGACTATCGACTTCCCGGCGAGCCTGTGGTTGAAGTCCACCTGGGCCCTTCCCGAGCCGATGAACCTCACGATGCCCATCCTGTTGTCGATTTCGACCGAATCGCCAATCTCGAGATCGTCGGCCTTCTCGCCGAACTTTCTGAGGGGAACCATCCTCGTCTGGGACGGGTCTCTCAACCCGAATGCCTTCTCAGGCGATAGTTCCACTTCCCTTCTCTCTCCCACCTCCATCTTCTTGACCTCCTCGTCCAGACCTGAGATGAGCCAGCCTTCACCTATCGCCTCAAGCCTCGGTTCGTACTTCCTCGTGGCGTCATAGATTTTGAGCTTCTTCGCCTCTTCCTCGAGGGTCGTCTCAATTCCTTCGCCGGTGTCCTTCACCTTCGCCGTATAATTGGCAAGAATGAGTGTCCCTTTCTCAAGCGTCATGGGCTTTGACCAACCAATCAGTTGGGTTTATAGGCTTTCAAGCGTTCTTGAAAGATGCCAGCGTTTCACCAACAGCCTTCAGCGTCCTGTTCACATATCCCTCATTGATTTGACCCATGCACCCTATCCTGAACACCTTGCCTTTGAAAGGGCCGAACCCCCCTGCGACGACGACCCCCTTCTCTTGGGCGAGCGTCTTCCTGAATCTCGCGTCCTCAACCCCCTCGGGGTAGTATGAGGCCACGACCGTCTTCGACCTGACGCTCTTCTCGGCGACCGGCTTGAGCCCCAGCCCAGCCAGCCCGTCGTAGAGAGAATCGGACATCCGGTCATGCCTCTGGACCCTCTTGACAAGGCCTTCCTCTAGGAGTTCTTTCAGGGCCTCGTCGAGGGCGTAGAATATGGGTAGGGCGGGAGTGAAGGGTGTCTCCCCTCTGGCCCCGTATTCGAGGTATCTGGGAATATCGAAGTAACGCGTTTTCGGCGGCGACGATTTCAGAAAGTCCGCTACCCTCTTGCTGGCGGAAAGAAGGGCGACCCCCGGTGGGGCGGCCACGCACTTCTGACTGCCTGTGATGCAGACGTCTACGCCCCACTCGTCGACAGGAATGGCGTAGCCTCCGAGACTTGATATCGCATCGATGACCGCGAAGGCGCCGTGATCGTGTGCCATCTTGCATGCTTCCTTGAGGTACGGGACCGCCACCCCCGTGCTGGTTTCGTTATGAACGAGGAACATTGCTTTGAAGCTCTTTTGTTTGTCCATGGTTTCTCTGAGCTGCTCGAGAGAGGGGGCCTTCCCGAATTCTGCGCGGACCTGGACTGCCCTGCCGCCGGCCATCTCAACGGTCTCAGCGAGCCTACTACTGAATTCACCGAAGACCGCTACGACTGCTGAGTCTCCTGGCCTTATCAGGTTCCAGACCGCAGCCTCGACCCCTCCTGTTCCCGACGAAGAGAATACAACAACATTGTCTTCGGTCTGGAATAATCGTTGCGTCTTGGCAAGAATGCCCTTGTACAGCTCGCGGAAAGAATCTCCTCTATGGTTGATTATCGGTTTCAGCATGGCCTTCATGACCCGTTCCGATACGTTGGTTGGGCCCGGCAACATGATCAACTTCTGGTCGCTACTCATGATATCATCCCCCCAAATCCCTTCGCATAAGAGCTCTTACCCTTTCCACACCCCCGAACTGCTTAACGAGCAGGGCTACTTGGGGGGGGACGAGGTTCTCCCAGTTCTTTCTCTCCAGAATTCTATCCCTGACGTTCGTCGCTGAGTAGCTCTTCCTGTCGAGGTAAGGGACCGCCGCGACACCGATCTTCTCTTCCTTGAAGAGCGAAAACGTGAGAGCGTCATTTGTGAAGACCGTGTCGAACTTCGGAACCATCGACTTCACTGTGGAGACCCAGAGGGAGTGGGAATCGGCATCCGCTATCGGAATTGCCATCCATTTCGACGGGTCAATCCCGTTCCCGTCAAGCGCGCTCTTGATCATTGTGATTCTCTCCCCAGCCGTAAACGGGTTGTCCCTTTCGTGGTTCCTCTGCGCGCTTCCCACGACGATGTAGAGGTACTCGACCCTCTTCAGCGCGTACCTCACTGCAGCAAGGTGGCCCAAGTGAAACGGTTGGAAGCGGCCAACGAGCAGACCAACTCGCATTCCCTTTCGTTTTCGGCGGCTTCCCGAGTTCTATTTAAGAAGATACTCCGCATCGCTTTATCTCAGCGATCTTCAAAGCCTAGCGTGGAGTTCCTCAACATAGACGGTTCCTACGGGGAAGGGGGCGGCCAGATTCTCAGGACTGCACTCGCGTTTTCAATTATCACGGGAAAGCCAATCCGCGTATCCAAGATTAGGGCACGTCGGGAGGTTCCTGGTCTGAGGAGACAGCATGTGTCGTCACTAATGATCCTGGGCGCTGTTTTCGACTCTAAGCTGGATGGAGTTGCAGAAGGATCCTCAGAGGTCTCGTTCGTGCCTGGTCCTCCTCGCGCAGATTCGATCTCTCTCGACATGAAGACGGCCGCAAGCATAACTCTGGTGCTTCAGGCGGTAGTCCCGGCGGTAGCCCTCACAGGCTCGCGGCTCACATTGGAGTTGGTGGGAGGGACCGACGTTCCGTGGAGCCCGACCTTCGATTACTTCGATGCCATCGTGAAGAGGGCTTACGGAGTGATCGGAATCAAATTCTCGGCAAAGGCCTTCAGGCGAGGCTACTATCCAAAAGGAGGCGGCCGGGTCGTTATGAAGGTGGAGCCCTGCGAGGCTCTGCGGCCTCTGCAGCTGACGGAGTCGCCACGAGTAGAGGCCGTTGATCTCACGAGCAGATGTGCAATGCTCCCGAGGCACGTGGCTGAGCGGCAGCTAAGCTCGGCCGCCGCAGCACTGGAGGAGAAGGGTCTCCGCATCGGACAGAAGCTGGTCGTAGTGGAACAGGCTAACTCGCCCGGTTCGTCGATCCTGGCCTCCTCCTCGGACGATTCGTTCTTCCTCGGGTCGGACGAGCTAGGTGCCAGGGGGCGCCCTTCCGAGGCCGTCGGAAGAGCGGCGGCCGAAAGGTTCGCTTCCCTCGTCCGGTCCGGAGCATGCGTCGACGACAACCTGGCTGACATGCTCGTACCACTGCTCTCGCTCGCGTCCGGTCCATCAGCTGTGCGAGTCGCACGCGTCTCGAAGCATCTGGATGCTGGCTTCTACATCGCCAAGCTCTTTTCGCCATGTGAATGCAGTGTCCGGGAAGAAGGTCAGGGCGCGGTCGTAGCCGTAAGACCCGGGTGACTTGCGGACCACTTTTCCAGCACAACGTCTAAAAAGGCGGGTCTTTTCACTGGAACGAGTAACCATGTCTTATGAACAGTATCTCCCTGGCGCCACGGCGGTCGGAATCACGTACAAGGATGGCGTCGTCTTGGGTGCAGAGCGGAGGATTACGCTGGGCAGCTTCGTGAGGAGTAAGTCGGGGCGGAAGGTCTTCAAGGTCACTGAAACTGTTGGGGCCGTCTGCGCAGGTATGGTCGCCGACATGCAGAACCTCGTGAAGGAGGTGTCGGTCTACTCTAAGTTGAAGGAACTCGAATCAAGGAAGGCGCTTAAGCCCAACTCAGTTGCGAAACTGATGTCCACGCTCATGTTCCAGAACCGTTACGCTCCCTTGTTGACTCAGGTCATCCTGGGCGGCGTCGGTGTGAAACCAGTCGTCTACGTGCTCGACCCACTGGGCAGTGTCATATCGGACGTGTATGCGACAGTGGGAACGGGAGAAGAGACAGCAATTGGCGTCGTCGAGGCAGGCTATGGTCCGGCTATGTCCCAGAAGGATGCGAGGGACCTGCTCGTCGCTGCGATAAAGGCTGCGATAGCAAGGGACGCGATGAGCGGCAATGGTATCGACATCCTCACAGTGAACCGCACCGGCATCAATGAAGAATCAGTGGATCTCTAGGCGGCCACGAAATTGTGGACTTACAAGAGTGTGAATGTCCATTGGCTCGGACATGATTCATTCGTATTGCAGGGCTCAAAGACAGTCATCATCGATCCCTTCAAGGCGAAGGGTGACTACAAAGCAGACTTACTTCTGATTTCTCACGAACATCATGACCATCTTAGTGAGGACGACATCAGACGTTTCGCCAACGACTCTACCACTATCGTCGCCCCAAGTATCTGCGAAAAACCACTCCGGGCGTTCACTCAAGAGAAGAGATTCGTGGTGCCGGGTTCGAGAATTGAGTTGAAGGGTGTCTCTCTCGAGACAGTCCCGGCGTACAACCTGAACAAGTTCAGGGAACCAGGCAGGGTCTTCCACCCAAAGGCTGACGGTCGCGTCGGATACATCGTGACGCTTGACGGGGTGAGGTTCTACCACTCGGGCGACAGCGATGCCACACCGGAGATGAAGTCGCTGGAAGTGGACGTCGCGTTCCTGCCTGTTTCAGGGACCTACGTCATGACTGCCGAGGAGGCGTCTGAAGCCGCGAAAGCGATGAAGGTAGACGTGGTCGTCCCGATGCATATCGGGGCCATCATCGGAAGCAAGGCCGACGCTGAGACATTCAAGAGACTTGTCGGAAACAAGCCCGCTGTTCAGATACTCGAGAAAGAGTGAATTCTACTCAGGCACACTGTCTGTCTTCAGCTTTCCGTTCTCCATTTAGCGCGCGCGCTGAGTGTGTAACTTAGCTCTGTGGCGGAGTCTTATACATACCTCCTCGCATAGGGGTGAAGTGAGCCGGTCTGCCAGCAAAGACACAAGCTAGCAGTGGTAACCTACAGACTGAAAGGGTGAACTTCAATTCCCTCGCGAAGGCGCTTCTCGAAATGGGGGCACTACGGTTAGGAGATTTCACATTGCCGAACGGCAGGCGGAGCTTCTACGACATCGACCTTAGGCTGATCCCTAGCTATCCGGACACCTACACTACCGTGCTGGCCGCCTTCGTAGAACTGGTCGAGGGCGTGGGGGCGAGCAAATTCGACACAATTGCTGGGGTCGCCACTGCAGGGGTGACCATATCTTCACCCTTAGCCATCATGCTGAAGAAACCGATGATGTACGTCAGAAAACAGGGAGAGGGTCGCGGGCAGGACGGGCTGTTGGAAGGCATCTCGGCGCCGGGCTCGAGAGTTCTTATAATCGACGACTTGGTTTCAACGGGCACGAGTATCGTGTCCGCAGCTGGCGCACTGCGCAAGAAGGGCTACAGGGTTACGGATGCCGCCGTGCTCGTCGACAGGCTCGAGGGTGGAAAGGAGAATCTGGCCACAATCGGCGTGAATCTGAGTTCCTATGCCAGCATAAAGAACCTGCTCCAGGCTTTACGTCAGATGAAACTTGCCAAGAGTAGCCAGGTCAAAGCGATCCTTGGACAGGCGGGAGCTCATAGAAGGGCTCAGAAAGCAATTGGGTCTCCATGAAACACGCTATCGTCTTTCTCGAAGCATGTCTGGCGGAATCGAAGCATGTCTAGTGGAGCCGGCGGCTCCTGGGGAAAGATGCTCACCGTGGGGGAGAGCTTCGAGAGTTCGTGAGAATCCTTTCACCGTCGTTGCCGGATAGCTTTGGAAGCGGAAGCTGCCGTATCCAGTCGAACTGAGTCGATTTGTCCCGCAACACTTAGATTAAATGGAGGAAATTGGGCGGAATCAGGGAGAGAATAAGTGGCTTGAACTACTCAAGGGGTCTGCGGAGGTTGGGTCTCGTGGAGATTAGTGCCGCCTCACTCTTCCTTCTCGGTTTGGGCGTCGTCTGCGTCGAATTCGGCGTCTACCTCTTCGCGGAATATTCCCCACTGTCTCATTCGGTCAGCGACCCCAACGTGATTCTGAAGTATCCAATAGGGCTGGCACTTATGTTAGGAGGAGTAGCATGCGTGGTCGCGGGGTTGTTAGAGATTGAAATGACGAACTTTCGACGGAAAGTGGGCGAACTCGATGGGAAGACAGGACAACTCAGAGGGGAGGTAGCCGAACTCAGAGGGGAGGTGGGCAAAATTACGGAGACGGTAGACCGACTTGGGAGGGAATCGGACAAACTCACGAAGAAGACAGACAAACTCACGACGAAAGCAGGCGAACTCACAACGACCACAAAGGCAAGGTTCGAGAGACTATCCGCGATCTTAAAGAAGAAGAAGAATGGCGCCTCTAAAAGCGGATGAAGTCAGCGCGCGCAACCAAGCCATCATATGGCGCGGGCTAGCTCTAATACGTCGCTGGATAATTGGGTCCTGGCCCTACCCCGTAACCGCAGTTCGTGCATTTCCAAGTGAGCACCGTTCTGCCATACGAGTCGGGGATATAGTCGGAGACGGGAATGATATTCCCTGCATTACACTTAGGACACTTCGAATAAGGGCCGGAAATTCCAGGGCCTGACATTCGTTAGACTCTGGCGCGCATCAGTTATAATCGATTATGGATTCCAAATCTACTGGTCGCGCGCGCCTACTCGGGAACGCTGTCAGACTTCAGCTTCCCGTTCTCAAGCGTCACGAAGAGATACCTATTGTCGGCAAAGATGAGCGTAAGCTCATTCTCCTTCTCGTTAACAGTCAGCAGTGCCTTTCCCACGATCCCGTCGAACTTGACCATGTATGGCTGCCATCAGACCGAAGTCCGTATTTCTGTGTTGCCGTGTCACTCTGAGATGTAAGAGGTCAGACGGGCCGTGGGAGACTCATAGGAAATCTTCTCCACAGGCAAACCCGTCGTTGTGCGGACCA
>Ga0208456_1000025_pt1 | contig 181377 bp, 158 predicted proteins | sample June2015DPH_4_10_2_FD_184691 | JGI IMG/M metagenome (GOLD analysis project Ga0208456, IMG submission 184691) | Peatland microbial communities from SPRUCE experiment site at the Marcell Experimental Forest, Minnesota, USA - June2015DPH_4_100... | ecosystem: Environmental > Terrestrial > Soil >... | reverse complement strand
CCGATGGCACTCCAGCTCCGCTACCTGCAGACGCTGATCGAGATATCGACGGAGAAGAATTCGACCATCGTATTCCCTCTGCCCATCGACCTCATAAAGTTCTTCATGGATAAAGTGAAGCAGTGAAGGCATGACCCTATGTGAATAGCAAGGAAGGCGCACCCCGCCCAATGACTGGAAGATAGAATTCTCAAGGAACAGGGGGGCCCTATGAAGTTGTTATTGATCTCACCTTCCAACAGACCTGGGAGGAAGGTACTGAAAGCCATCAGAATTCCTCAGTTGGGCCTTCACATCCTGGCTTCGTTAACACCCGACGATGTTGACATCACCGTGATGGACGAACAGATAAGAGAAATAGATTTTTCCCTCGATTTCGATCTGGTCGGGATTACCTGCATGACCGCGACAGCAAACCGGAGCTATGAATTGGCCGAGAGATACAGGCGGAAGGGCTCGAAAGTCGTTCTCGGCGGGGTCCACCCCACCATACTGCCGGAAGAAGCCATACGGCACGCCGATGCGGTCGTCTTCGGCGAGGCGGAAGGCTGTTGGGCGGATGTTGTCGATGATTTCAGAAAGGAGCAACTCCAGAAGTTTTACCGTGCGCCCGCCCCCGATCTTTCAAAGTACCCGGCCCCCCGGCGGGGTCTGGGCATCGATAAGACGCTCTTCAACTGTGTGGGCCTTGTGACGACCAGGGGTTGCCCGTACTCCTGTGAGTTCTGTTCGGTGACGGACCTATACGGGGGGAAGATCAGGCATAGACCCGTTTCCATGGTTGTCGAGGATATCAAACAATCAGGCTCGAAGACATTCCTGGTCCTGGACGATAATGTCGCTGGCCACCCCGAATACTCCAAACAGCTCTTTGAGGCGCTCATACCGCTGGGTATCAGGTGGGTAGGACAGAGCTCTATATCCCTCGCGAAAGACAGGGATATACTGAACCTGTGCCGCCAATCCGGCTGCGCGGCCTTATTCTTCGGTGTTGAGTCCGTATCTCCGGCAAGCCTTGCGGGAATGAAAAAATCTCTCAAATCCATAAAAGAAACAGAGGAAAGCGTTAAGATTATCCAGGACCACGGCATTGCCTTTCATCCCTCCATTATTCTGGGGTTCGATACGGATACGGATGCTGTTTTCGATGATACCCTCGCGTTTCTTGCGAGGACCAAGCTTCCTACCATGGCTCTCAACGTGCTGACTCCCTATCCCGGGACACGGATACACCGCCGGCTTAAGGAACAGGCACGGATCATATCCGATGATTGGAGCCATTACGATCATCATACAGTCGTATTCAAACCAAAAAACATGACGCCCCAGGAACTGGCCGAAGGGCACCGTTATGTGCAGAAGGAGTTCTATTCCTTCTCCTCAATCCTTCGGCACATCCCTTCTCTTCTGGCTGTGACGCCTGTGGACTTAAGGCGTGCCTTAGTTTTCCTGTTACTCAATTTTGCAGGCAAGAGCGTCGCGAAATACATTGACACATCGCTTGATTGGGCCGATAACAGGGAAAAATGGCGTGCTCCTGAGATACGGGAAAATGAAGCCGCCACAGGCGGCGCACCATCTGGGCTCACCGGCCGTTGACTATGTTATGCGCCACATAAAGTTGAGGACTTCCCATCAAGGTCCTATATTTAATGGGTATTCCTGGAGATGATACTGCTGAAAGAATGATGGCCTAAAGGCACGATGGCGAAGATGGATCACCGTATCCGTTCCTCTCTGGTCGAGAGATATGCGAAAGAGTTGGAGGAGGTAACCTGCTACACAAGAAATAGGGCCGGGCCGAACTCATAGACAGTATATTTTCGATGCCAGGTAGCCGGCGAAATCTGCGGGCCTGTATCGTAAAGATGATGGGGAGAGTATTATGCGCAAACGGATAATGAGTCGAAGCTCGAAGGAGTCCCTACCTACCGATCAGGGCTGGGTGGATTTGGAGCGTCTCGCGCAGGTCGAGATCACGTCGGAGGAGGCGGGACACCCCGTGGAGTCGGCGCTCACAGCGGGCGGCGGGCCGGGCTGGCTGGCTGGTGCTGCCGGGGAACAGACGATTCGACTGGTGTTCGACGAGCCGCTGCCAATCAGGAAAATTCAAATAGTATTCGAGGAAGAAACGAAGAAGCGGACCCAGGAGTTTGTGCTGCGATGGTCCGGGGATGCCGGTCGATCTTTTCGGGAGATTCTGCGCCAGCAGTACACTTTTAGCCCGGGCGGCACTACATGCGAGGTCGAAGAGTACGACGTCGCTCTGAATGGCGTGACGGTGCTCGAGCTGAGGGTTATACCGGACATAAGCGGGGGAGATGCCCGGGCGTCGTTGGCCCGGCTGCGGCTTGCGTGACTCCGGGCCATTTTCAACCCCATTTTAAGCCTCAAACGGCCGGCCGGCCTTTGATTTTGGCCTGCCCCTGTGGTACAATGTGGGCACTATGGTAGGGAATTTACTCAAAAAAATAATCGGCACTAAGAACGAGCGGGAGCTGAAAAGGATCGCGCCTCGCATCGAGGAGATCAATGGCTTCGAGGAAAGGATGCGCTCCTTCTCTGACGAGCAGCTTAAGGGGGTTACGCCCCTTCTAAGGGAGCGGCTCGGCAACGGGGAAGAGCTCGATTCGCTCCTGCCCGAGGCCTTTGCAGCCGTGAGAGAAGCCGCGAGAAGGACGATCAACATGCGCCACTTCGATGTCCAGCTCGTCGGGGGCATAGTGCTCCATGAGGGGAAGATCGCCGAGATGGCGACCGGCGAGGGCAAGACCCTTGTGGCAACCCTTTCCGTCTACCTCAATGCTCTTGGTGGAGAGGGCGTCCACGTGGTTACGGTGAACGACTATCTCGCAAAGCGGGATGCAGAATGGATGGGACCTATCTATTCCTTTCTCGGCATTTCGGTGGGCGTTGTAGTGCACGGTCTCGACGACCCGGAACGCAAGGAGGCCTACGCCTGTGATGTAACATACGGCACGAACAACGAGTTCGGCTTCGATTATCTCAGAGACAACATGAAATATTCCCTGGACGAATTCGTCCAGAGGCCGTTCAACTACGCGATTGTCGACGAGGTCGACAGCATCCTCATAGACGAGGCCAGGACGCCCCTCATCATATCGGGTCCAGCCGAGGAGTCCACCGACAAATACTACAAGATCAACAGGCTCATCTACCAGCTCAAGAAGGAGGCGGATTTCAAGGTGGATGAGAAGGCCAAGAGCGCCTATCTCACGGAAGAAGGCGTGGCGAAGATCGAAAGGATCCTGAAGGTCGACAACCTGTACGATCCGAAGTACGTCGAGTTCCTCCACCACATCAATCAGGCCCTGAAGGCGCATCACCTCTTCGCCAGGGACGTCGATTATATCGTGAAGGACGGCCAAGTCATTATCGTCGATGAATTTACGGGCAGGCTTATGCCTGGAAGACGGTTCAGCGACGGCCTCCACCAGGCCTTGGAGGCGAAGGAGAACGTCAAGATCGAGCGGGAGAACCAGACGCTCGCCACCGTGACCTTCCAGAACTACTTCCGCATGTACGCAAAGCTCGCGGGCATGACGGGCACGGCAGACACGGAGGCGATGGAGTTCAGGAAGATATACAACCTGGACGTCGTGGTAATCCCCACCAACCGGTCTCTTATAAGGACGAACTTTCCCGACGTAGTGTACAGGACCGAGCGGGAGAAGTTCAAGGCCGTCGTCGGCGAGATCGACGATCTTTACAAAAGGGGAAAGCCGGTTCTGGTGGGAACTCTCTCTATAGATAAATCGGAGCGGCTGTCCGAGATGCTCAAGAGAAAGGGCATACCTCATCATGTTCTTAATGCGAAGATCCACGAACGGGAGGCTGAGATCGTCGCACAGGCCGGAAGGTACAAGGCAATCACCATCTCGACGAACATGGCCGGAAGGGGGACGGACATACTCCTTGGCGGCAACCCCGCTTTCCTGGCCCGCATGCTGGCGAAGGGCAAGGAGGACAAGGAGACTTGCACAGCCGCCCTCGAAGAAGCCAGACAAATCTGCGAGAAGGAGAAGGCGCAGGTCATTGCGGAAGGAGGGCTCCACATCCTCGGGACGGAACGGCACGAATCGCGCAGGATCGACAACCAGCTGCGGGGCCGCTCCGGAAGGCAGGGCGACCCTGGCTCATCGCGGTTCTATGTCTCCCTCGAGGACGAGATCATGCGCATCTTCGGCTCCGACCGCATTTCGCCCCTCCTCGGCAAGCTGGGCATGGAAGAGGACATGCCTATAGAGCACCGCCTGATCACGAAGGCCATAGAGAACGCCCAGACCAGGGTGGAGGCGCACAACTTCGACATACGAAAGTACCTCCTCGAATACGACAACGTGATGAACAAGCAGCGCGAGACCGTCTACGGCATGCGCAAGGAGATTATCAACGACGGCGACATGAGGGAGCGCATAGTCGACCTCGTTGACGAGATAATAGAGGGCTTCGCGAACGAGTATGCGCCTGAGAAGGTCTACCCGGAGGAATGGGACATCGCCTCCCTCAAGAACCGGACCTACGAAACCTTTTTCTTCCACATCGACATCGGCGATCTTGACTTCAAGTCGATCACCCAGGCGGGTCTTGTCGAGAAGGTAAGGACGGCGGTGCTATCCGCGTACGAGGCAAAAGAGAAGGAATTCGGCGAGGTGCTCCGGAACATAGAGCAATACCTTGCCCTGAGCTCCCTGGACGGCCATTGGAAGGAGCACCTCCTTTCGCTCGACCACCTGAGGGAGGGCATCGGCCTTCGAGGCTACGGACAGAAGGACCCCTTAAGGGAATACCAGAGGGAGAGCTTCGACCTTTTCCTCGATATGCTGGACAGGGTCAATCAAGATACGGTGCAGAAGGTTTTTGCCATCCAGCCCGCCAGGCATGAAGATATGAAGCCGGAGGGACCGGTGATTTTCTTTAACAGGGGCGAAGAAGAAACACCCGCCCAGTCGGGGCGCAAGACAGGCAGAAACGACCCCTGTCCGTGCGGGAGCGGCAGGAAGTACAAGAAGTGCTGCGGCAGAGGTTGATCTATTGAAGGGCGTACGGTTCTCAGGCGTAGCGTCGGGGATTAAGGCCGAAGGGCTCGACCTCGGTCTCGTCTCTTTTCGGGAGGCCGTGCCCGTCGCCGTCCTCTATACGCGCAACAAGGTCAAGGCGGCCCACATCCTTTACAATAAGAGCAAAGCCGCCGCCCGGGTGCGCGCCCTCCTGGTGAACAGCGGATGCGCCAACGCCTGCACGGGTCGCGAGGGGGTGGAAGACCTCTCGGTCATAGCGGGGCGGCTCGCAGGCCATCTCGGCATAGCAAAGAAAGAGGTCCTCTTTGCCTCGACAGGGGTAATCGGCAGGCGTCTTCCGGTGGAAAAGGTCGTTGCCGCTCTGCCGGGGCTCTTAGCCGGGCTTCACGAGGAAAACCTCGGTATCTTCGCCCGTTCCATAATGACGACCGATACGTACCCGAAAATCGTAGAGGAGACCTTGCCGGGCGGGGCGCATCGCCTTGCGGGCGTCGCGAAGGGCGCCGGCATGATGAACCCGCTTTTTGCAACGATGCTCGCCTTTGTCTTTACCGACTACCCCATCGATGGCGGCAGGCTCCGCCGGCTTTTGCCGGCCCTCGGCAGGCAGAGCTTCGAGCGCATCAGCGTTGACGGAGATACAAGCACTAACGACACGGTCATGGTCTTTTCCGGCGGCGAGGACCGAGACGCCGACGTCGGTCCTTTCAGGCGTGTCCTCTCGAGCGTTATGAAGGCCCTCTCGCTCCTCATCGTCAGGGACGGGGAGGGGGCCACTAAAGTCGTCCATATCACCGTGAAAGGGGCGAGGCAAAAGGCGCAGGCCGAGAGCATAGCCCGCAGAATTGCCGTTTCCCCCCTTGTCAAAACTGCTTTCTTCGGGTGCGATCCCAACTGGGGCCGGATCATCGCTGCAGCCGGAGACGCTGGCGTGCCTCTCGATCCGGCCAAGGTCGAGATCGCTATTCAGGGGCAGGTGCTTGCGCGGGGAGGGGTCGAGATGCCCTTTTCCGAGGACCGGCTAAAACAGCTGATGGATAAACGCGAGATCGAGCTTGTAGTCGACCTCCACGTAGGCAGGGCCGGCTACGACATTTACACGTGCGACCTAACGTATGACTACGTCAAGATAAACGCCTCCTACCGCACCTGAAGGTTTGCGCTCAAATCCGTCTCCTTTGCCTCGCAGCCTCGTAGGCCGATGCGGCAAAGGCGGATGCCACGTTTAAAGATGAAAAAGCAGCGGTCGTCGGTATCTTAAGGAGGAGGTCGCACCTCTCCCTGGTGAGCCTTTTGAGCCCTTCCTCGCCGCCGAAGACCAGGCACAGGGGGACCGTAAGGTCTGCCTTGTAAAGGTCCATGTCCGCCCTCTCGTCGAGGCCGAAGCAAAAAACGTTCCTTTTCTTGAGTTCTTCTATGTGCCGGGCCAGGTTCGCCACGCGGCTTATCCTGATGTGCTCGATCCCCCCCCTTGCGACGTTGATGACCGTACCGGTCACGCTGCACGCCTTATCGCGAGGGATGAAAAGGGCGTCGAGGCCGAAACATGCTGCAGTCCTGATCACATTGCCCAGGTTCTGCGGGTCGTACACGCCGTCAAAAGCCGCAAAGAACGGTTTCCCGAGGGAATGCACCTCTCCGAGGAGCGCGTCCGGGTCGGCATAGGTGAATTCCTCGGTCTCAAGGCAGATGTGTGATCTTACTTCCCTGAACCGCCTCCGGAACTGCTCCCCAGAGACAACCCGCACCGACACCCCGGCCTTTCTTGCCTCCTCTATGGCCCCCGCAGACGCCCCCTCGTGCCCCGCCTCGACCCAGAGCCTTGCGGCCCTCTCAGGATGGGCTCGCAGCTGCTCGATAATGCTATTCCTGTTGGCCAGATAGGGCATCGGCTATCTGTTCCTCCACAAAGGCGAGCGTTTCCACGGGGTCTTTCGCGGCAAGCACGGTCCGCCCAAGCACGATATAGGTCGCCCCTTTCCGGATCGCCTCGCCAGGCCCGGCGGTCCTTTTCTGGTCGTCCTTCGTATCCGAGATTCTCACGCCCGGCGTAACGATTACGAACTCCGTACCGCACGACTCCCTTATCAGGTCTATCTCCTGACCTGAAGCAACGACCCCGTCCAGACCAGCCTCTTTCGCTAGAAGAGCGAGGCGTCTTGTAAGCTCCCTCGGCGACATCCCGATGCCCATCCTCTTCAATTCCGCGTCATCGATACTCGTGAGCACGGTAACGGCAATAATGACGGGCCGTCTGACCGCTTGAGTTCCTGCTGCCTCTTCGACGGCCTCTCTCGCCTGGGCCATCATGGCAAAACCGCCTGAGGCATGGACGTTGAACATGTCGACGCCCAGCTTTGCAGCCTCGACGGCCGCCTTCGAGACCGTATTGGGGATATCGTGGTATTTCAGGTCAAGGAAAACCTTTGCTCCCCGGTCCTTCAGGAAATCTACGATCTTGGGGCCGCAATGCGTGAAGAGCTGCTTGCCCACTTTGAACATGCCCACGTGCCCTCCAAATCGGGAGACCAGTTCCTGTGCCTCGCGGAAGTTCTCGACGTCAAGGGCCAGGATCATCCTTTCCTTCGCGTTCATATCTTCCACCTCAAGCTCGATTGGGACTCTTTCCGCTCACCATCTGTTTTACTTCTTTTTTCAGGTCATGTAAAGGAAGGACGACTGGCCCGGGAGCACCCGGAAGGGAGGCGAAAGATTCCTTCCGGCTCACTTTTGCGGGGCCTTCCCATATACGTCCGGCGCGTCTTTCGAGCTTGATTTGTTTAAGGAAATCTTTTATTGTTTAATGACGCCGAAGTGGTGGAATAGGCAGACGCGCCGGACTCAAAATCCGGTGGGGCTCACACCCCGTGCGGGTTCGATTCCCGCCTTCGGCACCACTTAACTATCTGATAATAAAGCGGTTTTATCACTCCTCAGACCCTTCTGGGGCGACGCTCTAGTTTACGGATGTTATTTTTGTGCTTGATTTTGGTGGTTTTCATGGACGCCAAGATCGTCCTTTTTCTGCTTACATCATGATGTGCATAGTGCTTTTTCAGCATCTCAGGGGAAACGCAAAGCAGTTCACCTATCTCTTCAAAGCCGAGACCCATATTAAGGAGGATGGAGGCGACGCTGTGTCTCGTGACGTGATACAACTTGACCGAATCCTTAATGTTGAGCCTCTTTCTGATGGACCTCCACAATCTTCCCGCCGCATCCTGGCTGTATGCCCCGCCGGTTCTAGGATTAGGGAACAGCCATGCATCGGGATGTGAGTTCCTGACCCTTTCCAAAATATAAGCCGCCAGTCGGGGGCAGTCGTCAGGCATGATCGGCAGGTCGCCGACTTTCCCTTTCTTGGCGGGACCATCGACCAAGACGTTTTTCGAAAAGTGTCTACGGTTCACGGTAATGGACATATCATTTAAATTAACATCCTTGCATAATAGAGCGCGAGCCATACATGGCCTGTGGCATAGTATAAGAGGTATTCGTACATTGGTTCTCTGCTCTCGCCTGCCAGCACTTCCTGCTCATCACGATCCACCCATTCAGGCATGTCAGGTGGCTGTACTTCTATTCTCGGAAACTCAGGTGGTACGAACTTGAGTTTTTTGCCTGCCCATATCATGAATGTGTTGAAGTCATCTACGTAATTCCGGAGGGTTTTCGCCTTCCAATCAGGATGACACTTCTTGAGGTGCTTTACGTACCTGTCGATATCGATGTCGTCAAGGGTATGCACTTCCTGATCCGGGAAGAAGTCTGCAGCCGCTTTTATATGTCTTTTATAGTCGGCTATAAAGCTAGGGGCAATGGTCCTTTCGTCAAAGAAGTCTTCGCTCAGGCCAGAAACGGTTCTTGACATGTACCCCTTCTGCTTGTAACGGTCGGGTCTGAATTTATTCGCACTGATGAGGGCGTCAATTTCCTTTTGCACGTCATAAGCCTGCTGGAACGAGGTCAACGGCTTCCCGTGCGACTCGCAGTACACCTTATCCCACCTTCTGCCGAGGTCCAGGTAGTACTTCCCCGGCCTTACGTTGAGGTGGTCCGGGCATACCTGTGCGCTAATGCGGGTAGATATTGACACCCCCACCAAGAAAAGGTTTGAAAAGCTGGGCTAACTAAAATTGCCGCAAATGTTGCGTGCAAAGTATCTGGTTGTCTTTAGAGAAAACGTACGAAGCAGAGATGGGAAGACTTTTCGGACTTAGACCGGTTTACCGGGTTCCGGAATAAATCTTTCCAGCTCCTCTCGCCAGGTTCAAAAACCACTATTTCAATCTATTCCATATTCCTTCCACCGTTTCTCGGTTAACTCATCATTTTCTTTAGAGATTGTCACCGAAGATGGTGGATAAATGTCATTTCCCCATTCAGGAACCTTTTCGTAATCCCAATTCCGCGTGGCGTCAATGAGGACTCTGGCCCATTTTCCCGTTCCAAATCTAACTTCGTTTCTGTCTCTCACCTTCGTACTTGGGTCTAACACTGCACCAAAACTACCAGGAAAGATAACGATATCGTTTTCTTCAGCATTTACCCGATATGAAATTGCCTCCTCAACAGACCTTTTGTTCCAGATATCGGTATCATCCTCAACGACAATAACGAATTTAAACAGATATTGGGCTGCAGAAGATCCCCACAGGGCGGCAGCTACCTGTTTTGCATGCCCCCTGAAATGCTTCTTAATTTTTACTAAAGTGATCGGAACGGCACTAACTTCAATAACCCCCGGCACACCTTGAGATTCTAATATATTCTTTGCGACTGCAGATAGGCTCACCACCAGAACCGAACTGTCTTCGTTAGGATTCTGATAATTCATGCCTTCCAGTGTTCCCCGAAAGATAGGGTTATCCCTGTATGTTAGACAAGAAACTTTAATAATTGGCCTTTTGGCCGACTCTCCATAATAGCCGGTATATTCGCCAAATGGACCTTCCATCTTATAGTCCCCTGGATTCGGTGAGATATGCCCTTCTATCACCATTTCGGCATCGGCAGGTACTTCCAAATCCACAGTTTCACATTTGACGAGTTTCAGTGGTTCCTGCAGCAGACCTCCGGCTATTTTATATTCCTCCAGATCTCTGGGTAATGGGGTGGCGGCAGAGAAAACTATTGATTCATCGCACCCATATACGACCGCTACAGGCATCGGTTTGTTTAACGCCTGATATTTTCTATAGTGAATACCCCATCCTTGAGCAGGCACCAATAATACTCCGATTTCGTCTTTATCGACTATCATACCCCTGTAAAGCCCGACATTTGTTATGCCGGTATCCGGGTCTTTTGTTACAACAGCGCAGAATGTATTTATATACCTTCCTCCGTCGCGATCGTGCCATTTGGGGACAGGAAATTTATAGAGATCTATCTCCGACTTCAAGATGTTTTGTTTAACCGGTCCATCCTTGACCATTATTGGCTCTATCGGATTTTTGAAACGACTCCTTGCTACCTCCACCAGATCTCTCATTCGGATATCTTTTGGTAGGTCTAACATCAAGGCAATTCTGCTTTTTGTTGCAAGCCCGCCGGTAAATAGTTGAGTACAGGGACCATCTTTATAACCTTTTATATTTTCAAAAAATAGGGCCGGCCCTCGTTTTGTAAACACCTTTCTCGTTATGGCGCCAATTTCGCCCTGCCAGTCAACTTCCGCCTGCACATGTTTGAGTTCTCCTTCGGATTCAAGTAATTTCACCCATTCTCTTAAATTTTTGTAGCCCATATTCCCCTCCTCATTAATTTTTGATTAGTCTTCCACATTTCATTGAGAATCAAATTCTATACTTAATGTCGATGCACCTTCGTCCATATCTGATATTTCAACGTTGTTATGCAATTGTCATTCCTAAACTATCTCCCTTTTCGCACTTTTGCGTATCTCTTTGCCCCCATTTATAACTTCTGTTCAAATGACCAACAGTGGCACACTAATTGCATGTATCCAAGAACAATTTGGTTGAGGCAAATAATTTCCAACGAGTACTGATGACGGAAATAGATCGACGATGCAGAGCGGAAAGTGTGTCGGAGAGCTTTCTTTGCATTCTATAGGCAAAAATGACGCATACAAAAACAAGGAAGGTTCACGAGGGAATTGAACAGTTGAATTGGCAGCCCGCTTGCCCTCTGCAGTCGCCGGAGGGAACCAAATGAAAGGGAGGGGGGATGAGGGAATTTAAGAACATTTGCAAAGATGAATGGATTCCCACTGTCTGCGGTCGCTGTTACGCTAACTGTGCGATACGCGTTCACCGCGTGAATGGCGTCGCGGTAAAAATTGAGGGAAATCCGGAAAGCCCTATGGGTTCTCGGGGTGGAGTTTGTGCGAAAGGCCTGTCCGGGCTTCAGGTGCTCTACGATCCTAACCGCCTCAACGTACCCTTAAGGAGGACAAACCCGGGAAAGGGCTTATTTGTTGATCCTAAATGGAAAGAAATCACCTGGGATGAGGCCCTGACGGAGGTTGCCGCCCGCCTGGAAAACGTGATCAGCGATGATCCGAAGAAGCTTCTCATTCAGGCGACAACCGTGCGACCAAGCTTCATGATAGCCAATATTTTTCCACTCAAAATTCTGCTTGGCCAACCCAATTATTATCTGGGCGGAGGGGGCCTACATTGTGGTCAAGGTGCGCATGGAATTGCGGGGCTACAACATGGTTCATGGTCAGTAGTTCCCGATTTCAAGTACTGTAACTACGTGATATATTTTGGAGCGAATAAGGGTAGCGGTTCCGGCCATTCCGCAATGATAACTACCCGGCTCGCGGCCGAGGCCAGAGCCCGAGGCGTGAAGTTTGTGGTTTTTGATCCGATGTGCAACGAGGCAGGCGGCAAGGCCACAGAATGGGTCCCGATACTTCCCGGTACCGATGGCGCCGTCGCACTCGCCATGTGTAACGTTATAGCCAACGAATCGAGGCTATTCGATGACGTATTTCTGAAAACTAAGACGAATGCCCCTTATCTTGTGGCATCTGACGGCAAGTACGTGAGGGATAAAGATTCGGGAAAATGTATAGTGTGGGATGCCAAAGAAAAGGCCGTCATGCCTTACGATCATAAAGTGATTCCCACTTATGAAGCAGCATGTGAAATCGATTTTGCCTTGGACGGAGAGTACGAGGTCGAGGGAATAGCGTGTGTTCCGTGTTTTCAGTTGGTCAGAAAACACTTGGAACAATACACTCCTGAAATGGCATCGCAGATAAGCGGTGTGCCTGCAGATACGATTCGTCGTATAGCCACCGAATTTGCGGAAGCTGCAATGGTCGGAAGCACCATTAGCATCGATGGCAATAGGCTCCCATTCAGGCCAGCCTCCGCGGTCCTCTTTCGCGGCGGTGAGGGCCATGAGAATTCCTACCACACCTGTTTTGCCGTGTCGCTGCTCGATATGATCGTGGGCTCCGCCGATGTTCCTGGCGGCACTCTCGGATGGCCAGCCAGATGTCTCGGTTTTCCAACGACCGGCAAGCTTGCCACCTCTCCTTTTATGGGTAAGGATGGTTTCCTGGCGGTTGAACGTTTTGGTTCCTCCAGCGGGTCGATCAAGAGAAAAGGCCCGTGGCCCGAAAAGCCTCCGGAGCTTCGGGGTGATCCATCGATATTAGATATTTTTCCCGCAGCCCACTTCTCCTTCGTTTTCGCATCAAGCGACCAGGAGGAAATATGGCAGAAGATCGGGTGGCAAAACCGTATCGAGATGATGATTTCGTGGGGTTGTAATACGGTATTAAGCGTTGGAAATAATGATATAGTGGCGGAGACACTTAAGAAAATACCTTTTATCGTTGTGTCGGAATTGTTTTCCACCGAACTGGCCGAAGGCTTTGCCGACATTCTTCTACCCGATACCTGTTATCTGGAAATGGCAACGTGGGCTGAGGGCGCGGGCATGAACTTTAACTACCCGTTTGGCTCCGAGGACTGGACGTTTCAGATAACACAGCCAGTGGTTATGCCGGCGCATGGGAGAAGAGATTTTTTTAGCGAGGTTGTGCCGGAACTGATCGACAGGATGGGGAAGAGACAGGAGTACAACGCGCTGCTTAACGAACTGTATGAGCTTGATGAGCAGTACAAGTTGGCCTCAGACGAAAGGTTTCCCGCTCAAGAATTAGCCGACCGGGTACTAAAAAACTTTTTCGGTGAGGATCGGGGCTGGGAATGGTTTAGCCCGCGCGGCTTTTTCTCCTGGCCGAAGAGGGTGGAGGAAGCGTATTGGAGGTACTTTGTCGATTGCAGGGTCCATGTCTATCTGGAGTTTTTGATGGAAGCGGGAGACAGGGTAAAAGAGATCGCTCAAAAGACTGGCCTGGAGATCGACCTTAACCAGTACGTCCCATTGATCTCGTGGTTTCCATGTTCAATTCATCAGGACAGTAGTCCCGAGTACGACCTTCTCTGCTTTTCTTACAGGGATGTCCTTCACACCGGTTCTCATACGATGGAACAGCCCTGGTTGGATGAAATGAGCCAGTTAAATCCTTATACATACAATATTGCCGTTAATGCAAACTACGCCGAGGAAAGAGGATTAGAAGACGGCGATGTAGTGGAACTGGAGTCTATGAGCGGACGTAAGGTTAGAGGAAGTATTAAGGTGATGGAAGGAATACAGAAGCAGACTGTGAGCATAGCGGCATGCTCCGGCCACTGGGCCAAAGGTATGCCCATTGCGCAGGGTAAGGGGGTTAACTTTGATACCTTGCTTGAAATAGATTTAAAGCACGTTGATCCTATTTCGCTAAATCTCGAGACAGCCGCAAGGGTCAAGCTCAAAAAGGTAGAGTAGCACCCATATATTGATGCAACAAGTCGCCTGGTAACAAAAAGGGGCCCTTGTCTTGGCGCCCGAAGGATGCCTTAAGTGTCTATCTTCAAAACTTTCCGCACGTTTTCTTCAAAGATCTTATTCTTGTCCACCTCTGGGATGGTCATAGCCTCTATGGCTTCTATCGTTTTTCTCGTGTAGGTGTCTCCACACTCGGCATCATAGGGAAAATCGGTTCCAAAGAGGAGCCGATCCGCGCCAAAAAAACTATAGGCACACATAAGCCCGGGCGTATTACCGTAAATTGCAGTGTCGTTGTAAAAGAGCCTGAAATATTCCAGCGGACGTTGCGGGAGCTGTTTCGTGAACTTGACATTAAGACTCATCTCATACCACTCACAAGAGCCTTCAATCCGACCAGCCATAAAGGGTACCATGGCGCCCGCGTGGTGAGTGATCAATTTAAGGTTTGGCAGCCGAGCCAGTATCCCGCTGAAGACCAGCCGGGCCATGCAGAGTGTAGTTTCATAAGGCCATCCGAAACACTGATTGAGGCAATATTTTGAGCTCTTTTCGACCGTGTAATCTGGCATCAAATATTCCCGCCTCGGATGGATCCAGATAGGTAAATCGAACCGGGCCATCATTTCGTAAAGAGGTATAATATCGGGTGTATCCAAGGGCTTCGTTACGGATATGCTCCCGCCGAATCTTGGTGTTACCAGCAATATCCCTCGAAGATGGAGGTCCCTTATTGCCCTTTCCGCCTCCTTCAGTGCGGCGTCCATATCCTGAAGGGATAATATGGCGACTGCACCTAGAAACCTATCGGGATATTTTGCGACTAGCTCGGCCATTCCGTCATTGTATATCCTTTCAAGGTCAATAGCCGTCTGTCCGGATGCCACGAGATCCAGCGGAGGCCCAGTGGGGGTCAATATTTGACATAATCCTTCATACTTGTCCATTATGCGAAAGCGCTCATCGAGGTCCAAGAGCGTTCTTGTTGCCTCGGTGCCATTTATTTCTCCATCAAGCAAATCAATTAATCTCTTGATACCAACACGTTCTTTCAGGGCCGACCAATACTTTTTGGGTAAGATATGAGTGTAGCAATCAATCTTTCTGCTGGACATATTGCTTTACCTCCTCCTCAGATAAGGTTAGAAAGAGCCACCATATCGTAACTCGTCAGCAATCATAGACACCGGAGAGGCAAGAATGCATTCTCTGAGGACCGAATTGTATGCAACTTTTGTGCCGATCAAAAAACACAAGTTAAAATCTATCGCTATATTATATTTTTCTTGCTACAATAGGAACGTGTCTATTTTTTGGACACAATAAGCAGAAAGGAGAAACTATTTGATGAGCCGAATCAACATTATTCTGGAGGTGTTGGATGAGGCCGGGCTAACTCCCCTCATTGCCCGAGCGTTAAGATTTGTTTTAAGAAACCCCTATGATAGCCTCATTGTGGTGGACAAAGATGGAAGGGTAGAATTCATGGACAGAGGCTCAGCAAAACTTTTCGGATTGGACTCCGGCGGCATAAGAGGCGCTCGCTTCCAAGATTTATTCCCGGACTCAAGTCTACCCAGGGTCTTAGAAACGGGTATCCCTATTGTGGGAAGAGTTTTCGAAATAATGGGGCGCAGCGGGATCGGCTCCGCTTATCCGATTATTGCGGACGGCAAAATAATTGGTGGCCTCTCGCGGCTTACACGCTATTCCCTGGAAGAAGTACAGAATCTAAACAGGGAGATAAGTAGGTTAAAGAAACAGGTTCTGTATTTTAAGGAAAAGGTCCAGAACGAATATGATGCCATACATGTCTTCGACGATATCCTTGGCACAAGTTTTTTAATCAGGGATTCCGTAGAGACAGCAAAAAAAATATCTTTAATAAACAGCGACGCACTGATAACTGGAGAGAGTGGGACAGGTAAAGAATTGTTCGCGCAGGGCATCCACAATTTCAATAGCAGTGATAAACCGTTCGTGAAGGTCAATTGTCCCGCCATTCCTTTTGACTTGGCAGAATCGGAATTATTTGGTTACGAAAAAGGGACGTTTTCTGGTGCCCTGACATCCGGGAAGATAGGAAAATTTGAAGCCGCGAACAAGGGCACGATATTCCTGGACGAGATATCGTCCCTACCGCTTTCGATTCAAGCAAAGCTGCTAAGGGTTGTGCAAGAACGAGAACTGGAAAAACTGGGCAGTACTAAAGCAAAGAAGATAACCTTTAGGCTTATCGCTGCGACAAATAAAGATCTAAGAATCCTGGTAGAACAGGGAAAATTTCGGGATGATCTGTATTACAGAATAGCGAAAGCGATCATCCGTGTCCCTTCCCTCAGAGAGCGAAGAGAAGATATCCCTATATACCTGAATCATTATTTGAAAAAGCTGAACTTGGCATTTCAGAGGGAAATCGAAGGGGTAACGGACAAGGCAATGCTCGCCTTCATGGACTATGACTGGCCCGGAAACGTGAGGGAATTAATCAATATATTGGAACAAACCATACTTAAAGCCTGGAATAATAAGAAAATTGACGGAGAATGCTTACCGAACGAGCTTCTTTCAGTTGTCTCCCAATCAAAAAAAACGAAACCGGCACCTTATAACAGCGTCAGAGAAAAAATAGTAGATCAAGAAAGACGACTCATCATGGCCGGATTAAAAAGTATGCATGGTAATAAAAAGGAAACAGCACGATTCCTGGGTATGCCAAGGTCCTCTCTCTACAAGAAGATGAAAAAATATAACATTAAGATCTAAAGTGAAGGAAAATTTTCTCCGAAGCGGTTCAATAGTGGACACAATCCTTTGCGGTGAATCGTATCTTTTCTTAGTGATACCAGGATCTTGTACATTCTCATGTCACATGAGAATGTACACATCGTGGACACGCAGGGTCATGGAAATCGGTGTCTCTCTCCCACGCGGTCGATAGTGGTCACAAGCTTAATTTACGGCTAATCGTAACTTTCCTTCATTATAACGAGTGGTCCATTTATCCGGGGACATGTCCATTTTGTAGACACGCACGTCTATGGCGCGAATGAGACAGTCCCTTTATTCGCATGATCAGAAGTCTCCGAAGAATCACTACGTGTCGGAAATACAGGGACAAAAGAACCTGCGAGGGTCACCCGTTTCAGGGAACAGGGACCCTTCGGGACTGTCGGAGGACGCGCCTCATGGCCCGAGCTCCAGACGGCTCGATCCCGAGAAGGTTCGTGCCGTCGTGGAAGCCACCCTGCATACCATCCCCAAAGATGCGACCCGGTGGTCGACACGAACCATGGCGAAAGTGCAGGGCATCAGCCATGCAACTATACAGCGTATCTGGGATACTCACGGATTGCAGCCCCATCGCGTGGAAACCTTCAAATTATCCAAAGACAAGCGGTTCGTAGAAAAACTCACCGATGTGGTCGGCGTCTATTTAAACCTGCCGGACAAAGCGGTGATACTCTGCGTGGATGAAAAATCCCAGGTGCAGGCATTGGACAGAACGCAGCCGGGGTTGCCGATGAAAAAGGGACGCTGCGGGACAATGACCCACGACTCCAAAAGAAACGGCACTACTTGTCTTTTTGCCGCCCTCAATGTTCCTTTTCAAGTATCTGCTCTACCTTCTTAGTCCAGACAAAGGGTTTAGAGTCCTCGTTCTTATAACGAATATATTCCTCTATGGCAGCCACAAGCTCCTGTACGCTTTTGAAGATTCCCCTGCGAATACGTTTGCGTGTGATCTCCCCGAACCAGCGTTCCACTAAATTAAGCCGGGAAGAACTCGTGGGTGTAAAGTGAAGGTTGAAGCGGGGATGTTTTTCAAGCCATGCCTTTACACTGGGGTGATTGTGAGTCCCGTCGTTGTCGAGGATCATATGGATATCGAGACCCTTGGGTATTTCCCGGTCTACGGTGCGCAGGAACTTAAGGAACTCCGTATTCCTGCGGCGGGGGGTAGCAGGACCCGATGACTTTCCCTTTCAGGAATTGTTGTGTTATTGAAACACCGCACGAGGAACGGCGTAGGGTCTTTCCGTCAATGGCGATAATTCCTTTCGTGACCGCCTGTATGGCCGCCTCCACCCAGCCGAGAAAGGTCTGCTGGAATTCTTTGGGATTCGTGCTCGCAAAGATCCGGGCAAAGGTGTCGTGAGCGGGAATGCCGTGGGGGAGCTCCAGAAACTGCCGGAACCACTTCCTCTTGGTATGACCGAACTCCTCAATCTCCTCCCATGTATCGGCGCAGCAGATCACCGCGGCCAGTGCTATGGTGACAATATCAATGAGTTTGTGTCGTTTATTCGACTTCCGAGGTTCAGTAAGGTCCGAAAGGAAGTCCCCGATTGAGTTCCTGGTGTCCATGTATACCTCCATCTGAGAACGTTAATAATTTCAGGTTGTGAGCGACGAGGTTTTTACCCCCATAACCGTCGGCAGTAGACCCTCCCGTTGGTCGCCGGCTTTGAGCCTGGTGATGGCTCCGGCCGGCCGCACACCTGTGAGATGAAAACCCTCTCTATAGGCCCGGCGTCAAAGACTCTCAAAAGCCGCTATCATAGCAGGAGCCGTATGAAAGTGCGGGGCAACGGGTGAGAGCGCACCCGGATCTTGCACTTTTCTCTTGCAAGAACTCGCCTATTGGGGGAAGATGAAGCATATCATCACGAGTCTCGATTCACCCCACATGGAGTACCCGATGGAGGAAACCCTATAGGGGACGCAAAAAGCCACAGAAGTCCGGAAATGTTGAACACTGCTTGTCGGGTGAGACAGGCTCTTCCCGAATCTCAAATCGATGTCTGAAAGGGGTAAGGCTCATTCTTTCGTCGGTTTTGGGGGTGTGCAGGCCGTCAGAAATGAGGGCGAATTGAGCGTCGCCTATACAGGTAGAGAGTACATGTACCATCAAATGTCTAGATATTTATGCTAGTTAGGTGATTTCCAAATGCTACTTGCCCTGGGTCAAACCGTCATTCTCTCCTGAATGTCATCCATGGCACATTCATTGCATCAATTGTAGACAATATTATCGGGGGGAAAGCGATTATGACCGTAGCTGGTGGCATACTTCTCCTGGCGCCATTACAAACTGCGTCAGCGAAATGGTTGCTGCAAGGGGACGGTTGTTCTCCCTTTTTCTATCGCGACCAATGGCGAAAACGACGAGATTAACCCCGAAAAGCCGCTGGGAATACGGAATGGTGCAAAATCTTATCTTTAGCGAGGGACCACATGATAAGGGGAAATAAGTCGTCTGTCTTAACAAATGTTCGAGTCTTGGATTTGTCTCGGTTTTTAGCCGGACCGCTATGTGGAATGCTGTTGGCTGACATGGGTGCAGAGGTTATAAGGGTGGAGCCAATAGGGGGTGGGGTGGATAGAACGTGGGCCATATTAGGTCCAGACGGTGAGACCCTCACGTTTAAGATTCTGGGGCGGAATAAGAAATGTATTACGTTAAACCTATCCACCGAGAGGGGAAAGGCAATTTTCCATGATCTTGTTAAGAATTCGGATGTGGTCCTCCATAATTTTCCGCCTGGAACGACCTTAGCCAGTGAACTCAGCTATGAAAAATTAAGGAAGGTAAAGCCTTCAATTATTGTGTCTGCTCTTTCGGGTTACGGTTTAGATGGACCAGATGCTGAAGAGATTTGTTTTGATTTTGTGACTCAGGCCAGAGCAGGAGCGATGGTACTGAATGGGTTTCCTGGTTCCCCTCCGTTAAAAACGACCGTTCCTTATGTCGATTGCAGCTCGGGGATAGCAAATGCATTAGGTATTATGTTGGCGCTTTATCACAGGGAAAAGACAGGCGAAGGCCAGTTTGTCGGGACCGCCCTGTTTGATATGGCTTCTTACATCACTCAGCACGCAGGTGCGCTCATATACTTCACGGTATATGGTGAAACACGAACGCAAGTTGGTAATTGTGGTTTTGGGAGCTACATGAACTGCCTTAAGGCTAAGGATGGCTGGGTAATGTTTGTTACAGCTAGCAACGATATTTGGAAAAGATTTACAAAGGCTATCGGTAAAGAAGAACTAAATGACGATCCCAGATTCAAAAATGACATGGTTCGCGCCCTGAACGCACCGCTTATTGACCCGATAGTTCAGGAATGGGCTGACGAGAAAACAAGTGACGAGATAATGAAAACGCTCCAGGCTGCCCGTGTGGCCTGTGCCAGAGTAAATACCGCAGACCGTTTGTTGAATGACCCTCAATCAGTGGCAAGCGGGATGGTAGTTCATGTTAACTATCCGGACATCGGTGAAGTCCCCATACCCGGAGTTCCTGTGAAGCTCTCCCGGACTCCAGGGTCCATCAGGAGCCTGGCCCCTAAACTGGGTGAGCACAATGAAGAAATCTATTCCGGTCTTCTGGGGCTCAATGGAACAGAACTTTCTCAGTTACGCAAAGAAAAAATCATTTAAGGTGCCGACGATGAAGAGTGGGCTCACAGAGATTAAGCTGCGGGGATTTGGCGGCCAGGGTGTTGTCATGGCGGTAGAAATCCTCGCAGCCATCATGTCTAAGGCAGGTTACGAGATCCAGTCGTTCTCTCAGTATGGGGCTGAAAGACGGGGTGGTCAGGTGGAGAGTTATCTCCGGATATCAAAGGGGCCGATTGTCAACCATTCCAGGATCTATGAGGCCGATTATCTTGTCCTTACAAGCAAAGCACTCTTCAAAGAGGCTCAGATCATCCCGAACATAAAAGAGGGGGGCACTCTCTTCGTGAACGCCCGACGGGCCGATACATTTTCTTTGTCCGGCAGACACGTGGAAGTCGTTACACTGGATGCTGACAGCATTGCCGCACACCATGGGGTGATCCTTCCAAGCGGTATGCCCGTGATTAATACCACAATCGTCGGAGGTCTGATAGCACTATTCCCCGATGTCCCTTTTGACCTCGTCAAAGAGGTGCTGAAAGAGAAGGAGATTCCGGCGGTGGAAAAGAATATTGCGGCCGCCGAGGAAGCGTACCGGTATGTGAAAAAGCCCACGAAAGGTTTCCCCATAGTGCAGCAAGAAGGCGGAAGAGAGGCTCTACAACAAAAAGAGAACCCGGTGTTTCGACCCGGGGCATCGCCCTGTGAGGTCGAGTGTCCCGCGGGTGTGCCGGTGAGGGAGATTGTTACCTGGGTACGGCAGGGAAAAATTCACAAGGCATTAGTGGCACTTAAGGCTGAAAACCCTCTCCCGGGCATTTCCGGCCGGGCCTGTTTCCATCCCTGCGAAACTGCATGCAACAGAAATGAATTTGACGAAGCAGTCGCCATCAATGCACTCGAACGGACCGTCGCTGATCGGGCCCGAAATGTCGTTCAAGTGAAGAAACCGAGGAGGACGTACGGAAACCACAAGAAGGTGGCGGTAATCGGGTCCGGGCCTGCGGGACTGAGTTGCGCATACTTCTTACAGATGATGGGTCATCGTGTGACGGTCTTTGAGGCACTACCTGTTGCAGGAGGCATACCCCGGGTTGGTATACCGTGCTATCGTCTCCCCCGCGATGTGGTTAATCAGCAGATCAAGAACGTGATCGACACTGGGATTGAGTTGAGAACGGGCATGGAGGTGGAGAGAACACTTTTTGAAAAGATTATGGCTACCTACGATGCGTGCTTCGTGGCAACCGGCGCTCATCAATCTACGAGACTGAAAATCCCGGGGGAAGAGAGCCCCGGCGTGATGTCGGGGCTCGAATTCCTGAAGCGAGTGGCTCTCGGAGAACAGGCGACGGTGAGGGAAAGGGTAGGGGTGATCGGTGGCGGCAATACCGCAGTCGATGCCGCGCGGACAGCAAAAAGACTTGGTGCCAAAGAAGTCTCCATCATCTATCGGCGCTCCCAGGAAGAAATGCCTGCCCATAAAGAAGAAGTGGCTCAGGCAAAAGAGGAGGGCGTCTCGATAGAGTACCTGGCTGCCCCGGTTCGAATTCATGGGAGCGGCAGGCGTATCAACCATCTGGAGTGTGTACAGATGGCCTTGCTTGATACGCACGAAAGGGAGGATGGCCGCAGAGAAGTGCGGCCGATCGAAGGAAGCACGTTTACGATGAATGTAGAGGGTGTTATCACCGCAGTTGGCGAGGGCATCCATGTCCCCTTTTTGCCCGATACAATTCGTAAAAATGGTTCGCTCGTTAAGGTCGACATTTTCGGAAGGACATCGCTCAGAGGTCTCTATGCGGGGGGCGACGTGGCCACTGTATCCCGCTCGATTGCCCACGCTATCGGGTCGGGCAAGAGAGCAGCGATAGGGATAGACCTGTTCTTCAAAGGGAAAGATGGAGCAGAGAAAGAGTACCGTTCCATAGCCGCCTATCTCTCACGCAACGATACCAAGGACGTTCCAAAAATAGTCTCTGTCTCGGATTTGAATCTGCACTACTTCAGGAAGGCGTCCAAAACGAGCTCAAAGATGTTGTCCCCGGAGACACGGGCCGCCCACTTTAATGAGGTGAATGGAGGCCTTTCTAAAAATGAGGCCATAAAAGAGGCAGAACGGTGTTTCCGCTGCGGTACCTGCGTCTCATGCGGGAACTGCTATATCTTTTGTCCCGATATCGCGGTTCATTTTGACGAATCGATGGCGTTGCCAACAATGAGTCAGGACGTTTGTAAGGCATGCGGGATCTGCATCAATGAATGTCCTCACGGGGTGATAGAATGGGGAAAAGGCTGATCCTTAAGGGGAATGAAGCAGCTGCATATGGTGCACTCCTCTGCCGTGTCGAGGTTGCCGCCGCATATCCCATTACCCCTCAGTCGGAGATACCTGAGACATTAGCGCGTTTCTCCGCTCAGGGACTGTTCAAGGGGAAGTTTGTCAACCCCGAGTCAGAGATGGGGGCCATCGGGTATGTGGCGGGAGCGGCCGCAGCAGGAGCGCGTGTGTTTAGTGCTACCTCTTCGCAAGGACTTGCCTGGATGCACGAAATGCTCCATTACGCCGCAGGGGCTCGCCTGCCCATTGTACTTGTGGATGTGAATAGGCCCCTGGGTGCCCCGTGGAATCTAAAATGCGGTCAGATCGACAGCTTATCCCAGCGGGACACAGGCTGGATACAACTCTACTGCGAATCGAATCAGGAGGTTCTTGACACCATCATTCAGGCATATAGGATAGCCGAATCGGTGAGTCTGCCCTGCATGGTCTGCATGGATGGCGTCTTCCTCTCATTCACTGCGGAAAGCGTCGATGTTCCGGAACAGGCGGAGGTGGATGCATATCTGCCGCCTCATAAGACAGTGGTCAGACCGCACGCAAATAGATATAAGTTGTACGAGCGTGAGGGCGAGGTGCCCGAGCCCTACACCGAAGCAATGACCATAGAGTTCGGTTTCATGCTGGATCGCTATAAACTGCACCATCTGGAAAGTCAATGTTTGGAGACTGTCCTCCGCGCGGATAGAGAGTTCCGGGAGGTATTTGGCCGTGGATACGCTCCGGTGGAAGAATACCGGTGTGAGGATGCGGAGGTCATCGCGGTCCTGTCGGGAAGTGCTGTGGGGACAGCCCGTCAAGTCGTTGATACGCTGAGGGAGAGGGGATATCGGGTGGGATTGGTCAAGCAAAAGATGTTTCGCCCTTTCCCGGTCGGTCTGGTCAGGGATGCCTTAAGAGGAAAAAAAAAGGTTGCCGTTATTGAGAGAGATTTATCCCCCGGGCAGTGCGGGATCTTCTATCAGGAGATTAAGTGGGCCCTCAATACGGCGTGGAAGAACGAGTTTGGGGTTATATACGGATTTGTCGCAGGATTAGGTGGAGCCGATATCACCCCGCAGTTGATCGAGAAGGCAATACTTTTCACATTCGAGAAAGAAGAGCCCGCAGAGGAGGTAATCTGGCTGGGTCTGCCAGTAAATGAAGGTGAACGCTATGGAACTATCATATCCTAAGGAAGAATACTTTCACTCTCCCCATATGGCATGCCCTGGATGCTCCATACCCCTTGCCTGGAGGTATTTTCTGAAAGCCATGGGAGATGAGATAGTCCTTGTCACACCGGTCGGATGTTCAAGCGTGATCGCCAGTCTTCCAGACCGGAGACTTCACCGCCAGGGTAAGCCTATAAAATTACTGAGCATTCCCCTTGGCTCCACGGCAACCTTCGCAGGGGGTGTAAAAGCCGCCTTTACCGTGAGGGGTGACACGTTAACGCAGGTAGTGGCGTTTGCCGGAGATGGAGCAACCTTTGATATCGGTTTCCAGGGGCTGTCTGCATCTGCAGAAAGAAACGAAGATATCATTTACGTCTGCATAGATAACGAGGCGTACATGAATACGGGAAACCAAAGAAGTTCAGCCACACCAGGGTATGTCGTAACTGCAACCAGTCCCCACCAGGCTCCAAAAACCGAAAATAAAAAGGACATCGCGCTGATTCTGGCGGCACACAATATACCGTACCTGTGCACTGCCACTATTGCCTATCCGGACGATTTCATGAGAAAGGTAAAAAAGGCAAAAGATATCAAAGGGTTCCGGTTTATCCACGTGCTCTGCCCCTGTACTACTGGTTGGAGGTTCGCTACTGCCTTGACTGTCGAGATATCCCGGCTGGCTGTGGAAACCGGGGTCTTTCCTCTTTTTGAGGTCGAGAATGGTGTGAATTTCACTATCAATGAAGGGCCGAAAGGTGTGCCTTTGGGAGAGTACTTGGGGATACAGGGACGTTACAGGGCGCTCACGCCCGAACAGATAGAGCAGTACCAGAAGGAAGTAGAGGGCAGATGCAACAGATTACAATGGATGGCCGGTTACCGCAGTACGCAACGAAGTAAACGTGGAGGGGCGAAGGGGAGATGAAGGACCAGCTTAAAGTCTCCGATGATGTCTGGATACCTACCGTATGTGGCCGCTGTTATGGCAATTGTAATATTCGGGTCCGTGTGGTCGACGGCGTGGCAGTGAAGATCGAAGGGAATCCCCACACACCTATGGGTTCTCGGGGTGGAGTTTGTGCGAAAGGCTTGTCCGGGCTTCAGGTGCTCTACGATCCTAACCGCCTCAACGTACCCTTAAGAAGAACAAACCCTGGAAAGGGCTTATTTGTTGATCCTAAATGGAAAGAAATCACCTGGGATGAGGCCCTCGACGAGATTGCTCCCCGACTGAAAAAGATCATAAGTGAAGACCCTAAGAAACTTATGATTCAGGCGACGACCGTGCGACCCAGCCACATGACGACGAACATGTTTCCCTTGAGAAAAGTTCTTGGGCAGCCAAGCTATTACCTTGGCGGAGGGGGGCTCCATTGTGGAAACGGCGCTCATCCTGTAGCTGGCATAGTATATGGTGCGTGGTCCATAGTACCTGATTTCAGATACTGCAATTACGCAATCTACTTCGGAGCTAACAAAGGCAGCGGTTCCGGCCACTCTGCCATGATGACGACAAGACTCGCTGCAGAGGCTCGGTCTCGGGGCATGAAATTTGTGGTCTTTGATCCCATGTGTCATCAGGCTGGGGGAAAAGCGACGGAATGGGTTCCCGTCATCCCGGGCACGGACGGGGCGGTAGCTCTTGCCATGTGCAATATTATAGTCAACGAACTGGGAACACTGGATACTGTGTGCCTGAAAACCAAGACCAATGCTCCCTACCTAGCCGGGCCCGACATGAGGTATGTGCGGGACAAGGAAACAGGTAAGCCCTTGGTCTGGGACGTAAAGGAAGGGAAGGCCGTACCCTATGATTACAGAAGTATTTCTTCTTACGAGGAGGCATGTAACATTGACTATGCACTGGAGGGAGAGTATGACGTAGAGGGGGTTAAGTCGGTACCTACCTTTGTACGCGTAAGGGAACATTTGAAGACGTATACACCTGAGATGGCATCTGCGATAAGTAATGTCCCGGCACAAACTATTAGCCGCATTGCCACAGAATTTGCGGAGGCTGCTAGGGTTGGGAGCACCATCACGATCGATGGTGAGGAGCTCCCGTTCAGGCCCGCATCAGCGGTCCTGTTTCGGGGCGGGCAAGGCCATACGAACTCTTATCATACGTGCTATGCGGTGGCGCTACTTGATCTCATCGTAGGGGCCGTGGACGTGCCGGGTGGCACCTTGGGCTGGCCGGCGAGATGCCTTGGTTTTCCTGATACGGGTAAGGTGTGTACATCCCCTTCAATGGGTAAAGATGGTTTTCTGACAGTCGAGCGATTTGGGTCCTCCAGTGCGGGAATGAAAAGAAAAGGGCCGTGGCCCCCGAAAATGCCGGAGCATAGGGGTGATCCGTCCCTGACTGATATTTTTTCGCTGACACACATGAGCTTTGTGTACGCAGCGAGTGATCAGGACGAATTGTGGCAGAAGACCGGATGGCCCAACCGGATCGAGATGCTCATTTCATGGGGATGCAATACGATAATGAGCGTTGCAAACAGGGATATCCTGGCTGAAACACTAAAGAAAATTCCTTTTGTCGTTGTGTCGGAATTGTATTCAACGGAGCTGGCAGAGGGCTTTGCAGATATATTGCTGCCGGACACCTGTTACCTGGAGATGGCGACGTGGGCCGAGGGGTCGGGCATGAATTTCAATTATCCCTTCGGCCTTGAAGATTGGCATTTTCAGGTAACGCAACCCGTAGTAGCTCCCAAATATGAGCGGAGAGAGTTTTTTGGAGTAGTTATACCGGAATTGATGGATAGGATCGGCAAGAGAGCGGAGTTCAATAGCGTTCTTAACGAAGCGTACGAGATAGACAATAACTTAAAGATCAAACCGGACGAAAGACTGGCTCCCCACGAGGTGGCCGACCGAGTAGCGAAAACGCTTTTCGGGCGGGACAGGGGCTGGGAATGGTTTAAGGAGCACGGTTATATAGACTGGCCCAAGAAAGTCCAGGAGGCATACTGGAGGTACTTCGTCGATTGCAGGGTGCCGGTCTATTTAGAGTACTTGATCGACATGGAGGAAGCGGTAAAGGGCATAGTCGAAAAGACCAAGATCGACATTCATTTGGATCAGTATACGCCTTTGATTTCGTGGTTCCCCTGCCCAATTCACCAGGATAACGATTCTGCCTACGATCTCTACTGTTTTTCCTATCGGGATGTCGTTCATACTGGTTCCCATACCGTTGAGCAGCCATGGCTGGATGAAGTGAGCCAGATGAACCCGTATACGTACAATATCGCCATGCATGCAAGGACTGCTCAAAGAAAAGGACTGAAGGACGGTGATCTTGTAGAGTTGGAATCTTCTGCAGGGCGCAAGGTTCTGGGGAGGCTCAAGTTGATGGAAGGGATACAGGAGCAAACAGTGAGCATAGCGGCCTGCTCTGGGCATTGGGCAAAGGGTATGCCCATTGCCAGAGGCAAAGGAACCAACTTCGATATTTTGCTGGAGTTAGATTTACAGCACGTTGACCATCTTTGCCTGAATATGGAAACGGCCGTAAGAGTCAAGATCAGCAAACAGAGTTAGAAGGGGTGTGCTCATGGCCCAGTGGGGAATGGTGATAGACCTACAAAAGTGCATCGGTTGTTACGCCTGCGTTGTGGCATGTAAACAGGAACATTTCTTGCCGCCCGGCGTATTCTGGAGCCGATTAGTGATCAGCGAGACAGGGAAATACCCCACGGTTACAAAGATCATGTATCCAGTGCTCTGCAACCACTGTGAAGACGCAATTTGTGTGAAGGTCTGTCCAACCGGTGCCACTGTAAAAAGGGAAGACGGGATAGTCTCGATAGATTACAACAAATGCGTTGGCTGCAGATATTGTGTTGTTGCTTGTCCGTACCAACAAAGAACTTACAACGCCAACAGCAATAGGGAGTACTTTCCCGGCCAAGGACTCACTGAATTCGAGCTTATTGGCCAACGGCTCTACCCGCTTCAAAAAGGAACTGTGGTCAAGTGCACTTTTTGCCTCGAGCGAGTGGACGAAGGTCTCGAGAAAGGGCTACGACCAGGCGTTGATCGGGAGGCGAGTCCAGCATGCGTCATTACATGCCCGGCTAAAGCAAGATATTTTGGCGACTTGGACGACCCACAGAGCGAGGTGTCGTGTTTGATAAAGGAGAAAAAGGCAGCTCAATTTCACCCTGAATATGGCACTAATCCATCTGTTTACTATATTTCGCGATAAGGAGGCGCCCATGAGGCCCTACGAATGGATGGTGAAGTATACGTCTCAGACTGAATGGATAAAGGGGCGGGGCATGCTCTTTTGGATCGCCTTCTTTTTTGTCGAATTGGGGGCTGGGATGTTTCTCATCTCATCCCTGTTCGGAAATGTGATAGGAGAGGTTATCGGCTGGCTCATTTGTGCCCTGTTAGGCGGCGGCTTTCATCTCCTCTATCTGGGACGCCCCTTCAGGTTTTACCGCATGCTTTTGAAGCCCCAGACTTCTTGGATTTCCCGAGGTTTTCTCTTCGTATCCGGTTTCTTGGCGCTGGGAGCAATCCACCTCGCTCTGTCTTTCTGGGCGAGTTCTAATCTCGGTCTTCTGGTTGTGGTCGCCGTCTTATCTTTCCTGGCCATTATATACGGTGGTTTTGCCATGAATTATGTTAACGGTATTCCGCTCTGGAACTCCGCACTCCTCCCGGTATTGTTTGCTGTGGCAGGGCTTTGGGGAGGTGCAGAGCTTAGTGTCGCCGTGCTGTTGTTAGGGGGCGGCATGAATGAGGGGCTGGAAAGGCTTATCCAGATTTTGCTGGTGGGCTTTGCCCTCATTTTACCCATGTATCTCATAAGTGCACGTTATGGTTTGCCGGCGGGGAAGATATCGGTGGGGGAAATCGTCCGAGGAAAATGGTGGCCCGTCTTCTGGGGAGGCGTTGTAGTGTTGGGGATAGCACTTCCGCTGATTATTACTCTGGGCAGCCTACTGGCTGGCCTACTGGTAATTCCTGTTGAACTCCTCTATATCTCGATTCTCTTTGGCCTTCTCGGTGACCTCGTCCTTAGGTACCTCATTCTGAAGAATGGCTTCTATAATCCGCTGGTGCAAGCGAGCCTCAGCAGACATGGCAAGCATGGGTAGATTCCGCAGAAGAACAACGGGTGGCGAAAGTTTCAGAGAAGGGTGGTTCGGGAGAGAATATTTGGACGTAGGATGGGGAGAACCCAAATAAATAATCTCCACGAGCAATTACTGAGAAAAAAGGGGAGAGCAGCATGAAAAGAAAAAGTCTCACGTGTGTGGCCATAATTGTAGGACTACTTATTCTTATTCCGAGTTACTCGAATGGCGCGCCAAAACAAGACCAGAAGCCCGTGGCCCGGGAGATAAAGTTTTTCTCGGGCAGTCCGGCAGGGGGAGGGGTCTGGTATATGATATCTGTCGGTATTACGCAAATTTTTCAGAAATCGATCCCGGGTCTATCCACGTCTTTAGTCCCCGGAGGCGCCGGTGGTGGGCCTATGGTCGTTGGGGGCGGCAAAGCCGACGCGGGTTTGGTCAACCTTGGCCCCCTCCTTGATGCTCAGGAAGGCCTCCCCCCGTTTCCAAAAGCGTACGGTAATCTCAGACTCATAGGCAGCCTCTATGATCATGTCTTTCAGATCATCGTCCTGAAGGACTCAGGCATCAACAAGATTCGAGATTTAAAGGGGAAGGTAATCTCGCCCGGGGTCAAAGGCCAGTGGACCGAATTTTGGTTCAAGAAGTTGGTGAAGATATACGGTCTGAACCCGGATAAGGATGTCAAGATCGTCTCTCTCGGTTTCGGCGATACGGTCTCGTCGATGAAGGACAACCGCGTAGATTGTCTGGCGACGGCAGGTCCCCTCATGATGGCGGCTATGGAGGACTTGGCGTCATCCAGAGAGATTAAATATTTGCCCATAGACGGGCCGGAACTTAAGCGATTATGTGAAACGGTGAATGGGTTTCGACCAGGAGTAGTCCCGGGCAATACGCTTGTCCAATCGAAGGTGTTCCCCGACCTGGTAACGGCCCTTATGCCGTTGTCTGTAATGGTCAGAGCCGATCTGCCGGATGATCTCGTATATAAAATGACCAAGGCATTAGCTGAACATATAAAAGATTTACAGCAGCTTACTCCCCCGATGCGCGGGTTTGACCCTAAAAATCTTGCTCGCAGCATAAGCCCCAAGGTCATATTCCACCCAGGTGCCGAGCGATATTATAAGGAAAGAGGATGGCGATAACAACGGAAAGGCTGCGCCGTACCCTATTTGCAGGTGTAGCAATTGCATTTTCGGTATTTCAATTGTATATGGCCACGGCCGGCCAGTTGGACCCTTATCTGTTCCGCATCATTCATCTCTATTTTGCTCTGGTCTTAACATTCCTCGTTTTCCCCAAGAAGGGGACCGAGTCCCGTAAAATAAGGATTGCAAACTATATCTTCTTAGCCTTCACAGTATCCACCGGTATATATCTGGTCCTGATGTGGAGCCGTCTTGTTGAAAGGTTCCCTCTTATCCAACCTCTTCCAGAGGGTGGGATGATCTGCGGGCTGCTCTTTCTTCTGGTCCTCTTAGTGGCTCTCCACAGACACGCCGGAATGGAGTTGGTCTATGTGGTGGCCGTTATCCTATTGTACGTACTGTTTGGCAACTGGATGCCTGGAATTTTCTATCACTCGGGTTATAGCCTGTCTGATATTGTGGACGTTAGTTACCTCAGCACTGAAGGTACCTTCGGTGAAACTCTGGGTTTATCAGCAAACTACTTGTTCCTATTCATTTTGTTTGGCGCTTTTCTCCTCAGGACTGGTGCAGGTGACCTGATCCTTGCATGTGGCAGAGCGGTGGCAGGCCACTTGACGGGAGGGGCGGCGAAGATAGCTACCATAGCCTGTGCAGGTATCGGGAGTATCTCAGGCTCAGCAGTCGTCGGGGTGGCGACCGTAGGGAGTATTACAATACCGCTTATGATAAGTAACGGGTACCCTGCCTATCTGGCCGGAGCAGTGGTAGCAGCCGCTGCCTCCGGGGACATCATTATACCCCCGGTGATGGGCGCCATTGCCTTTCTTATGGCGCAGTATCTTGGAATGCCTTATGGTAAGATCATCGGTTATGCGCTTCTCCCGGCACTGATGTATTTTTTTTCAATTTTTTGTGCGGTTCATTTTGATGCGAAAAAAAGGCGGTTTCCCGTCATTCCGAGAAAGGAGCTGCCTCCGGCGCTCCCCATTATCAAGCAAAAATGGCACCTATCGATACCGGTAGGGGTATTGATATACTTTCTCATAAAGCAGTATTCGTTAAGTTTCTCCGTTTTGACCCCCATCTACATACTCATGGCGATGCTGCTGATAGTTTCCAGAAAAAGTCTGAAATCAAGGTGTCTCGATGTTATAGAAACGCTGAGAGACGGGGCGAGGAACGCGCTGTTGGTCGTCGTATCGTTGGCGGTTGCCAGCGAGATTGAAGGTCTGCTTAGTATAACCGGTCTTTCGTTAAAGATAAGCGCAGTATTGGTCCAAATATCGCCAAACGTTTATGTTCTTTTGGGTCTGTCAGCCGCGACGCTGTTTGTTCTTGGATTGGCCTTGCCGTCTTTTGTCATATACATTACGTCGGTGCCCATTTTAGCGCCCCCGATGATACAATTTGGTTTAGATCCCGTTGCGGTCCACTTTTTCCTGGTCTATTGGGCGCTACTCTCCATGGTCACCCCCCCGACCGGTATCTCCTTTTACGCGGCTGCCGGGGTAGCGGGGGCACCAGTCATGAAAGTAGGATGGGCCGCCACGCGTATTTGTGCCCCGGTTTACCTGTTAACCTTTTTCTTGGCTCTCCACCCGGCAGTTGTGCTTCGAGGCTCCAGCCTGTGGGAAACCCTTTACTACCTTACGGCTGCAGTTTTTGGGATAGTGTGCATATCTTCGGCAAACTCTGGTTATCTGTTGCGTGATCTGAATTTAGTTGAAAGGATTTTACTTATCATTGCGGGAGTTCTCCTCATATATAGTCAACCTCTTTCATTTGCCCTGGGCGCCTTTATTCTTGTAGCTGTCGCGGGTCATCAGGCTTGGATGAAAAAAAGGGGTCAGATTATCGTGGACAAGGAAGTCGGAAATGAAGTTGGCTGAAGGTGTACAAGACGTTTTCGGCCGCGATCCCGACCTATATGATGGGATCCGACATTCGTTCTGCACGCAGATAGTGCAAAATCGAGAAATCTTTCCATCGGGCAGGCGGCCCTGAGACGGCCGTCACATCCCCTCTTGCACCCAGACGGAGCCTCTAAAGGCGACCGAGCCTCCCGCCGAGGAATTGACCCACGAGAAAGGACCCGGCAAACAACGGAAATGTGACGCTCTGCCAGCCCACACCGGACAATAAGCGCAGGGCGATGACGAGAGGTACTGGCAGATGAACGGCAAGAAACCACTGCACCGACAGTTTCCGCGCGTGCGACCGCCAGTAACTAATGAGGAGATTAAGCAGGATAGCGACGCCTGAGAGGAACGCGAGATTCATAAGCTATACACAAGCATATTACTCCGGCGTGCAAAAATCCGAGGTAACCCCGTAAATTTGAAGCGTCCAGGGACGCGAGCCCTGCCATCGTGTCAACACAAGTCACACAAGCGATCCGGTCACGACGACCGGCAGGGAGCCTTGACGATTGTACATCGAGGTAGCTGAGTTAATTCCGATCTGAGATTATTTACGGTTTCCAAAGTAGACCTTACGATGGGCATCCGACCCCCTTTGCCCCGGCCGGATACAAAAAGGGGCTCGCCATTCGCGGCCCCTTCTTCTTTGCATCCCTCCGGATACCGTTCAATACCGAGCGGCCTCATAGCGGACTCAACAGCATGACTCCTTATGAATTTGCTGAAAGAACGGCACTGACAGGATGAATATGCAACCTCTATTCTCGGCCTGTACTAAAAAGGGGGTACGGTCACCAGGAGTCTGATAATCCTTGATGTGCCGGTTGACGCCAGGAGAAGCGGGCAATAATTTCAAGGAAAGCCTTCTCCCATCGCACTGGAGAGGAGACGTTCGAATCCCTCTCGTCATACGTGCAATTAACTCCTGTATCGAGTCAATGACCCTTATGGCTGGAGTGAAAATTTTAGGATCGCCCCAGTTTTGAGGGGTCTGAGAGTGGCTTCAAACAAATACACTTACTTTTCTCAATCGGCGTGCCTCTGGGGCGACATTGGGGCGACGTTTTTCGGGGTCATTGAGCCAGAAAAGCCTTGCAAATACACAACTTTTGCTTAAAATATTGCGGGTTAGATTCCCGCCTTCGGCACCATAAACTCTTGCAAACCTTACCTTTTTCCATCCCCTTTTTTCTCCGGTGACAGTCTGGCGACAGTTCCCTTCCTTTTCAACGACAGCCCGCATAAATCTGTTCTTAAAACCTCTAAATTCCCATGCACATACCTATCCGTGGATCTGGACGCCTTGCTATGCCCCAAAGCTTTTTTCGAGCGGATGCTATCACTCATTGAGTACCAGCCGGGACAGACTTTCTTCCTGAAAGGGTGCGTCTCTCTCTTTTTTTCTCTCTATACTCCATTACATGCCGTAATCATACCGCCCTGATTCCGCAAGAATTCGCTTGCGCCCCGTAAGACGATTGTGATAGAAGAAACCGACAGCCTGCTGAGAAGGTCTTCAGCTTTCACAGAGCCGGACAGCCTGCCAGCCTGTTTCTTATCGAGAGGTTCTATGCGTGTCCGCCTTTTTAGCCTGCTCCCGGCTCTCATGTTTATTGTCCTTCTCGCCGGCTGGTCGGGCAGCTCATCAGTAGGAGGCGACCCAACCCTTGTCGCCCAATTTGAAGGAGGCAGCCTCTACAAGGCCGGTCCTGTCTCTGTTTTGCAACTGCACGGGACACATTACGAGATGGGCAGGCAATACGGGATGCTGCTCAAAGACGATCTTAATGCCGCTTACAACCTCCTGATTGCCACGTGCAGCCCGTCCTTCCCCTATGATCGCATGAAGCAAATTGCGGATAATGTTTATGGTCGTTATCCGCAGCAATATCAAGACGTCATTATCGGCATGGCGGAGACTTCCGGGCTGGGGCTCGAAAAGCAGACTATTCTGAACGCGCTGGAATGGATCCCGAAAATCGATCACTTCGTCCCTCATTGCTCCGGAATTGGAGTATGGGGCGATTATACCACCGATGGCAGCCTGATATTCGGCCGGAATAACGACGATGATCTTGATACCTACGGTAATTTCGGCGCGTATGTCGTCGTAGCGGTATTCAACCCGACCGACTCGGGCATGCCTGTTGCAATTATAAGCTATGCCGGGGTCGTTTACGCCGCGACCGCTATCAACCGTGCCGGCATCTTTATGGAGCTGAACAGCGGAAACTGGCAAGGTTACGACGTAAATCGGCCACTTTTGGTTTCGACGATGTTTTCTTTTCTTGAAGCTTATTCTACCCAGGACGAGATGAACACCGCGCTCCAGACAGTCACGGCCGACATTTCCTCCATTGTAAACGTGGCAGATCCGGCCATTGCATACAGCTTTGAAAATTCCCTTGAACGGCGTCAAGCGCAGACCGCCGGACGCAAGCGGATTGCTCGCCGCTACCAACCATTTTGTAGACCCCTCGTGGCGAATACCGCCTCCTCAGCCGGATAGCGCGAACGGCTGGACGGTATTGAGGCGTAATAATCTTTTGGCATTTGCCCAAGCCAATAAGGGCAGTCTGAATGTCGATATGATAAAGCAGGTCATAGCGACCCCGATAATGGACGGAGGAGTTCTTGACGTGGGAACCATATACCAGGTTGTTGCGGTCCCGAAAGATTTGACGATATGGCTCAGAACGCCCAATCACTTTGACTGGCAAAAAATCGACCTGAACAGTGTCTTTTATTAGGATCCGGCTTTAGAGCTTCCATTACGAGGCCACCCGCCCACCAAAAAACCCTTTCAACTTTTCCCCATCCGGGCTACAATCGAAAAGACGGCCCTTTCGGGCCCGACGCATCAAGGTCGACGCGAAGCCGGTCTCGTTGCGGTAGGGCGGACGAGAGCCGCGGGCAAGACCCTGAGCACGTAATACGGAATCGGTTTTGAGGCGATGGAAGTAGCCGTCAAACTCTTTGGAAACCTCGGACATTACTTGCCGAAAGGGGGCAACAGGTTCTCCCTCTCGAAGGCGCTCGACGACGGGGCAACGGTCGAAGATTTGCTGAGGAGCCTTGACATCCCCGGGGAAGTGCCCGTGATCGTGATCGTCAACGGCAGGCGCGTCGAGGGTTTTCACGTCCTGAGCGATGGAGATGAGGTGAACCTGTTCCGGCCGATAGGCGGCGGATGAGGATTGTTATGAAACGAATCGAGGCCATACGAGCCGAGCTTGAGAGGAGAAGAGCAAAGGCATTGCTCGCAGGCGGGCAGGAAAAGATAGATAAGCAGCGTGAGGAAGGCAAGCTCACTGCCCGCGAAAGGGCGCATCTCCTTCTTGATAAGGGGACCTTTGTGGAACTGGACCGGTTCGTGACCCATGCCTGCAATGATTTTGGAATGGCGGAGAAAAAGATTTACGGTGACGGGGTCGTCACCGGCTATGGGAAGATCGAAGGTCGACAGGTCTTCGTGTTTTCACAGGATTTCACGGTCTTCGGCGGCACCCTGGGGATGGCCTTTGCGGAAAAAATATGCAAGATCATGGACCTTGCGATGAAAACCGGCGCCCCGATCATAGGACTGAACGATTCGGGAGGCGCAAGGATCCAGGAAGGCGTGGAGAGCCTCGCCGGCTACGCCCACATCTTCTTGCGTAATGTCCTGGCCTCCGGTGTAATCCCCCAGATTTCCGCGATCATGGGACCCTGCGCGGGCGGCGCAGTCTACTCTCCGGCGATGACCGATTTCGTCTTCATGACCAAACATAAGAGCTACATGCACATCACGGGTCCCGACGTCATCAAGGCCGCCCTGAGGAAAACCGTGACGAAGGAAGGGAAGCCGATTACCTCGGAGCTCCTGGGCGGTCCCGGCGTGCACATGACAAAAAGCGGAGTGGCCCATTTTGCGGGTGAGGATGACGAAGACACGATCAGGCTTGTCAGGGAGTTGATGCTGTTTCTCCCGCAGAACAACAAGGAGAAACCGCCCGTCATGACATGCAAGGACGACCCTGACCGCATGGAAGAGTCCCTGAAGACCATTATTCCGGAAGATTCGAGGAAAGCCTACGACATGAAGAAGCTGATCTTGCAGATCGTGGATGAGGGCTATTTCCTAGAGGTGCAAAAAGATTATGCAAAGAACATAGTCGTCGGGTTCGGCCGGTTCGGCGGAATGCCGGCGGGTATCGTCGCCAACCAGCCGAACTTCATGGCCGGCGCCCTGGACCCGGACTCGTCGGTGAAGGCAGCGCGCTTTGTCCGGTTCTGCGATTGCTTTAGCTTTCCTATCGTCACGTTTGTCGATGTCCCGGGTTTTATGCCGGGGGTCGATATGGAGGAAAGGGGCATTATCCGCCATGGAGCAAAACTCCTCTATGCCTTCTGCGAGGCCACTGTCCCAAAGATCACGATCATCGCGAGGAAGGGTTACGGCGGGGCCTATGATGTGATGTCAAGCAAGCATATCAGGGGAGATGTGAATTATTGCTACCCCACGGCCGAGATTGCAGTCATGGGGGCGGATGGTGCAGTCAACATCATTTTCCGGAACGAGATCAGGAATTCCTCCAACCCTGAAGAGACCAGGAGGCAGTTGGTGGACGAGTATCAGGAGAAATTCGCGAGCCCTTACAAGGCAGCCGAGCTTGGGTACGTTGATGAGATTATCGAGCCTGAGGAGACCCGGCCCAGAATCATTCAGGCCCTGAGGATGCTCAGGACGAAGGTCGATGCCAACCCCTGGCGGAAACACGGAAACATACCGCTTTAGAGAGACGGCGGGGAAGGCGGGCGTGGGCGATGGACTGGGACGGTCGGGCCGAATTTGAGCGTTGGAAGAAGACGACGCTGGAGAAAGCCTTGTTAAAGGCTAAAGAACGGGCGCCGAGGTTCGAGACGACCTCGGGTATTGAGATCAAGCGGCTTTACACGCCGGAAGACGTGGCTGAAGTCGATTATCCGAGAGACCTCGGTTTTCCCGGTGAGTACCCCTTTACAAGGGGGGTCCAGCCGACCATGTATCGCGGGCGCTTCTGGACGATGCGGCAGTATGCGGGGTTCGCCACTGCCGAGGAGACGAACAAACGCTACAGGTATCTGCTGGACCAGGGACAAACAGGGTTGAGCGTTGCATTCGACCTTCCGACCCAGATCGGTTATGACTCCGAAAACCCCATTGCCGAGGGCGAGGTGGGAAAGGTGGGTGTGGCCATCGATACGCTTAAAGATATGGAGGTTCTTTTCGATCACATCCCCCTCGACAAGGTCTCCACATCGATGACGATTAACTCCACTGCGGTTATCCTCCTGGCCATGTATCTGGCGGTGGCGGAAAAACAGGGGATAAGGGCGGGCGACCTTCAGGGTACGATCCAGAACGATATTCTGAAGGAATACGCGGCCAGGGGCACCTATATCTTCCCGCCTCGTGAATCGATGCGCATCGTTACCGATATCTTTTCCTTCTGCAAGGATCACGTGCCGCGCTGGAATACGATCAGCATAAGCGGCTATCACATCCGGGAAGCGGGTTCCTCGGCCGTGCAGGAGGTGGCCTTTACGCTGGCGGACGGCATTGCTTACGTAAAGGCGGCGATCGAAGCGGGGCTCGATGTCGATGCTTTTGCATCCAGGCTCTCTTTCTTCTTCAGCTCCCACAATAATTTTCTTGAGGAGGTCGCAAAGTTCAGGGCCGCCCGAAGGCTCTGGGCAAGAATCATGAGGGAACGTTTCAAGGCCGAAAGCGACGATTCCTGCACGCTGCGGTTCCACACCCAGACAGCCGGCTGCACCTTGACTGCCCAGCAGCCGGAGAACAATGTGGTGCGTGTTGCCCTGCAGGCCGTCGCCGCGGTACTGGGAGGGACCCAATCCCTCCACACAAACTCGAGAGACGAGGCGTACGGCCTGCCTACCGAGGAATCAGTGATGATCGCCTTGAGAACCCAGCAGCTCCTCGCCTTTGAGAGCGGTGTTGCCGATATGATCGATCCTCTCGGGGGGTCCTATGCCATCGAATCGCTCACCAATGAGATCGAGAAGAAGGCAATCGATTATATTGAAAAAATAGACGCCATGGGAGGGGCAGTCGCGGCTATAGAATCGGGCTACGTCCAGCGGGAGATAGGTGAAAGCGCTTATCGATATCAACAGGAAATCGAATCTAACAGTCGAACCATAGTAGGAGTCAACGCGTTCCGGATTGCGGAAGGGCCGTTCACCCGTTTTCTCCGCGTCAGCCCGGAAATCGAACGGCACCAGAAGGAGAAGCTCGCAGCGGTAAAGAAGGAGCGGGATGACGGAAAGGTCATGGAAAGTCTATCGGCTGTGAAAGCGGCAGCTCAGGGGAAAGATAACATTGTCCGGCCGATTCTCGAAGCGGTCCGCCTATACGCAACGGTCGGCGAAATCTCGGACACCCTCAGGGGCGTTTTTGGGGAATACAAAGAAGCGTAAGGGAAATGGGGGGATGATGGAGCGTAGGATCCGAGTGCTTATCGCCAAGCCGGGCCTCGACGGCCACGACCGCGGCGCAAAGGTGATAGCCCGGTCTCTTGCCGATGCCGGGATGGAGGTGATTTACACAGGGATAAGGAATACTCCTGAACAAATCGCAAATGCGGCCATCCAGGAAGGGGTGGACGTGGTGGGCCTCTCCTGCCTCTCCGGGGCGCATAACCACCTCTTCCCAAGGGTCGTTGAGATATTGAGAGAGAAAGGCGGGGGCAATATCTTTGTGGTCGGGGGAGGGATCATCCCTGCAGAGGATATACCGGAATTGAAAAAAAAGGGGATCCGGGAAATCTTCTCACCCGGTGCGCCGCTGAAAGAGATCGCGGCCTTCATCGAGAAGCTCATGGAATCGAAATGAACGGCCCGGCCTACCGGACGGAGCGGAAATGCCCTGACATGGGGAAAGGAGCACGGACTTGATAAGAAAGCTGCACCACATAGGCGTGGCGGTCGACAACATCGAGGCGGCCGCCAAATTCTACGAAGAGGTGCTGGGCCTCACGCTCGCCCATGTTGAAGTAGTGGCGGCCCAGAAGACAAGGGTCGGCTTCCTAAGATTAGGAGAGACGGCCATCGAGTTGATACAACCTTCCGGGCCCGATTCCCCCCTCGCCAGGTTCCTCGAGACGAGGGGCCCGGGCGTTCACCACATATGTCTGGAAGTCGATGACATCGAGAGAGAAATCGAGACCCTCGAAAAAAAAGGCGCAACAATGATTGACCGGGCAGCCAGGGCCGGCTCGCACGACGCTAAGGTTGCCTTTATCCATCCCAGGTCCTCAGGGGGCGTGCTCATAGAGCTTTTCGAGCCTCCGCCAGCGTGAACCCAAATCCCCCGGGGCTGTCCTCATGACCGGCCCTACGACGTTTAACCATTTCGATGGAGGTGGCCCATGAGGGTCCTGGCATTCAACGGAAGTCCGAGAAAGAAGTGGAACACCGCCACGTTGCTCGAAAAAGCCCTGGAGGGCGCCGCTTCACAGGGGGCGGAAACCGGGCTTTTCCATCTATACGATCTAGCGTTCAAGGGGTGCGGGAGCTGTTTTGCCTGCAAGATGAAAGGCGGCATGAGCTACGGGAAATGCGCCGTTGTGGACGATCTCTCTCCCCTTTTGCAAGCGGTCGAGAGAGCGGACGCCCTTGTTCTCGGCTCTCCGATCTATTTCGGGACGGCTTCCGGAGCGATGCGCTCCTTCATGGAACGCCTGTTGTTCCCCTATCTGGCGTATACCGATCCTTACCGATCTCTTTTTCCCCGAAAGATACCCACCGCCTTTATCTATACCATGAACGCGGGCCCGGACCGATTTGAAAAACTCGCGAGCCAGCACGTCGCGGTAAATGCGATGTTCATGCAGATGACATTCGGGTCCTCGGAGTCGCTCCTTTGCTTTGACACGTGCCAGTTCGAGGACTATTCCAAGGTGATGGCGGACCGTTTCGATCCGGTAAAAAAGGCGGAGAGGCGGCGCGACGTGTTCCCGGAGGATTGCCGGAAGGCTTTCGAAATGGGCGCAAGGCTGGTGCATCCCTGAGCCGGCCGCCTTTCCCTGAAAGTCAGCGCCCCCGTCCAAAGACGCGGCCGTATGCGTCTGCCGCCTTCAAGGCGTTCAGTATGTCTCCGTGATCGTAGAACCTGCCCTGCTCGTCGCGCTCCTGCCGCGCGCCGGTCATGGACTGCATCAGGATGTCCCTGGAAGCGACCAGAGCCACCTTCTCAAGGGCTTCGTCCGTGACCTCCTTCAGGGTGAGCTCCGCAAAGGTGGTAGGCAGACCCACCGCCCTGCAGAAGCCGAACACCTTGTCGAGAAACTCGGGTTTTCTCTGCTCCATGATCAGTTGGGTAAGGGTCCCGAAGGCCACAAGCTCCCCGTGAAACGGCGGCGCTGCCTCGAAGTATTCCGGGATGTGAAGGAAGGCGTGTCCGACGGCATGGGACGCGCAGAGACCGCCGCTCTCGAAACCGAGCCCGCTTAGAAGCACGTTTGCCTCAGCAATTGCTTCGATTCCTGGACCCGGGACCTTAGCTTCCGCTTCTGCCTTGGCCTGTACCCCGTACTCCATGAGGAGATCGAAGCAGAGCCTCGCCAGCGCCTGGGCGGTACGCGTGCTCTGTGCGCGCGTCTGAACCGATATGCTCGAAGTCCGGTAGGTCATATCCGCCTCAAAATACGTTGCCAGCGCGTCTCCCATACCCGACACGAGAAGACGCACGGGCGACCTGGCGATAATGGTGGTATCCACGAAGACCATGGTCGGGTTTGTGGGGAAAACCATGGTTGCCTCGAGTGTCCCCTTTTCCGTGTACACGAGGGAGACCGCCGATGTCGAGGCGTCGGTTGCGGCCACAGTCGGGACGTTGATGCACGGCACGCCGGCGCCGAACTTGGGGAAAAACTCGGGCGGCTGCTTCTCCACGTTCATGGCAGGTCCTGTAGCGGCACAGCGGCCCGTATCCAGGGTCTTGCCGCCTCCGCAGCTGATGATCGCGTCGTGGCCTCCCTGGATGCAGGCGTTCTTGGTCCGCTCGATCTCCTTCCACGTGCAGTGCCCACCGAAATCGACGAAGGCGTAGCCGATGCCTTTCGACTCGAGTCCTTCTATTATGGTGGGGCCGACCGCTTTTTTCGCGCTGGGTGAGGCCAGGACCAAGGGGTTCTTGATACCGAACACCTGTAGCTGCTCTCCCATCTGCAACAGGGCGTTAGGACCCTGGACATACCTGAGAGGGGCCATTAATACTTTGAGTGCCATATCACTCCTCCTTTTGTTTGGACACTACATGCAGCCCAGAACGGCGCGCTTGATCATGGCCTTTGCCAGGGGCACCATATAGGCGTTGTGGGACATGGGCCTCGCATCGGCAGCAGCAGCGGCCGCAGCCGCTTCCGCGTTTGCCTCGCTGATCGTCCTGCCCAGGAGAGCAGCTTCCGCCTTCGCAGCCCTGTAAGGTCGCACGTACACCGCGTTGAGACAAATCCTGGCAGAGCTCACCTTTTTGCCCGACAGGGCTATCATGCTTGCGCAGTTGACGATAGGGAAGTCGATCGTCTTTCTGAGGGCGAACTTGACAAAAGCGCTCCTGCCGGCAGGCTTGGGCACCTGCACCTCGGTCACTATCTCGTCGTGATCGAGGATTGTGGTCCCGGCGACGGAGACCTGAAAAAAGTCCTCCGCCTTGACGGTCCTTCTCGTCGTCTTTATCGTTGCGTCGAGGGCGATGAGGGCGGGCGCAACATCGCTCGGATGAACGGCACAGCAGCCTTCCTCGACGCTCCCCCCGAAGATGGAATGGTACCTGTTGTCCCCGTCCAGGGCATAGCACCTTCCTCCGCCCTTGCGCAAGCAGGGGAAGCGGTTGTTCGGATTACGATAGTACCAGCACCTGATGTCCTGACAGATATTGCCGCCGATTGTCCCCATCTCTCTAAGGTGGGCCGATGCAGTCCTGGCCGTCGCCTCTGCCAGCCCGGGATAGCCTGCCTTTACGGCCTCGTCGCTCGCGATGTCTTCAAGTCTCGTGAGAGCGCCGATCTTGAGGGCCCCGTCCTCGACCGTAATGAAGTCGAGGCCGGGGATCGTCTTTATGTTCACCAGGGCCTCGGGGTAATCGGGCAATATCTCGTCTTTCATCTTCCCCAACAGGTCGGTCCCGCCGGCAATCAACACCGCCCTCTTCCCGTAGCGTCTCAAGGCGGCGACGGCCTCGTCGAGCGTCCGTGCACTCACATGGGCAAAGTTCCTCATCTCGACCCCCTATATTTTCCCCAGCGCCTTCAACACCTTGTCAGGCGTCGCCGGCAGGTCCACCCATTTTCCGACGGCGTTGTGAACAGCCGCGTAGAAGGCGAAAGGGACCACGCTCGCTACGTCCTCGCCCACGCCTACCGAGCCATAAGGCCCGTAGCCCATGCCGGTTTCGATGATGCGCGTGCCGATAGGACCACAGTCGAGCATCGTGTTGATCCTGTAATCGATGAGGTTGCCGTTCAGGACCACGCCCGTCCTGGGGCAGTAAACTACCTCCTCCGTCCTCGCGCGGCTCACCCCCATCACGGAACCGCCGTACTGCTGCCCTTCCACCGCGTCCGGATTGACTGCCTTACCCACGTCATTGGCGTTCACGACCCTGGTGACCTCGATCCCGCCCGTCTCGGGGTCTACTTCCACCTCCACAAAGTGGGCTTGCCTGACGAATATTGGTCTCGGCCCCGGAGGTCCTTTGATGTCGTAAGCCCCCTGCTGGTTCTGCCATCCATACGCAAAAAGCGGCTCGGTGGAACCCACATCCATTTTGCCCATGAAGAAGGCCGGTCGGACCAACCCGGCCATTGTAAGTCGTTTCGAAGGGTCCTTTTTCACGTAGACCACGCTCTCCTTGATGTCCAGATCCTCTGGTTTGTAGCCCTCGAAGGGAGGAATGTAGCCCATTTCGGGCCGTTCAGTGATCCTCGGCATCGTGGCCACCTCGAGAATCTTCTTTTTCAGCTGGCGGGCGGCGTTTCTGACTGCCCACCCGTTAACGGCGAGGTTCGTCGAGGAGTCGGGCGTCATGGGCGTAAAGCCGGCTTCTTCGAAAGGCCGGTACTGCACGTCTTCGTACCGGAAGCCGAGCTCGTCGGCAGCGATCTGGCAGTAGGCGGTCTCTGCGCAGACGCCGTTGTCGCAGCGCATCCCGAGGACTCGCGCAGTTCCATCGTCGCGCTCGATCCTGATGGCTATTGCAGCGGAGCCGCCTGAGTCACCCCACTCGTGGGCCCAGCTCATGCCGAGCCCGTGCATCCTGCCGTTCGCCAGCTTTCCGGCGCCCGGCAAATGCCACTTCTTATCCCAGTCCATGGCCTTCTTCCCCGCCTCAAGGCATTCCCTGAGGCTGTCCCTGTCCTTGAACCCCCGCTCGGTCTTCCACCCGGTAATATCCGCCATGGCGTGACCCTCGCAGCCGTCGTTAATGAGGGCGAGCTCGACAGGGTCCATTTTCAGCGCTTCGGCTACATGGTTCATCACTGCTGAAAAACAGTAGCAGTTCATGTTCTGCTCGCACCTGATTGCCCAGCCGGTGAAAATGTTGCAGATCGCTCCGTTCGACTCCTGGACGATATTGATGATCTTGCTGTTCTCCACGAAGTGGTCTGTGTGGGAGAGGCCTTCCCTGGAGAACCATGACGTGGCGTGGATGGCGGTGATCTCCCCGTTGTTCTTGAAGCCGACCCGCACGTGGTATCGGGCGTTGTCCATGCCTGCCCCGCAGAAGTCCTCCCTCCTGGTGAACTGCCACCTGACCGGCCTGCCCGTCCTCTTCGCCAGGATGCCGGCTATGATGTTCGGCTGCATGTTGAGCCCCATCTGGCTCCATCCGCCGAAGCTCGCGCCCTGGTAGAGGCAGTGTACGGTCACCTGGCTCACGCCTACCTTGAAGTAATCGGCGATCTGGCGCTTCGCGAGGTGGGGCCGCTGATGCTTGAGCCACGCCTCCGGGTAGTCGCCGTTCCACCTGAAGACGCCGCATGGCCGCTCCGGTCCCACCCACGTGTCCTGGTCCCGCCTCATGGTGAACTCGATCGTCCGGTCGGCCTCCTTGAAACCTTTCTCGATGTCGCCGTGGGTGACCTTTTTTTCGTGCATGAAGGGCAGGATAAAATTGCCCGACGGCTGCGACTCGGGGTTGGTGAGGGGCGCGCCGGCTTTCAGCGCCTCCACCGGGTCCAGGTTGAAGGGCCTCTGCTCCCAGACGATCTCTACGAGCTTCAGCGCCTCCCTGGCGACCTCTTCGGTGTCGGCCGCGATAGCAATGCCCATGGGCATGCCCTGCCAGTAGCCGCACCTGTCCAGGACCGGCTCGTGCGGCTGTCCTGCCTGGCCGAAGTGGCCGCTCAGGTCCGCCTTCTCGGGCAGCTCGGGGTCATCGTACCTGAGGATCGCCCTCACCCCGGGCAGCGCCTGGGCCCTCGCGGTATCCATGGTCTCGATGCGGGCGTGGGGATAGGGACAGGTGAGGACCCGCATGTGGAGCATGCCCGGCAACTGCACGTCCGAAGTATAGACGGCATATCCGCTCGCCTTCTCAAGACCGTCCTTGCGGCGCACGCGCCTGCCTATGGCGCGGTATTCCGGGAGGGGATGCCTGTCCGCCCTGACCCTGTGTTCCTGGCCGACCTGCCGCTCCATATCGCCCTTTGTCATTTTGACCCTCCCTGCAGGCGCCTTGCCGCCTCGGTCACTGCCAACGGGTGCTGCGGATAGGTCCCGCACCGGCACAGGTTGCCTGAAAGGGCTTCCCGTATTTCTTCTTCCGTCGGATCGGGATTCCTGTCGAGGAGCGCCTTCGCGGTGACCACAAAACCGGGCGTGCAGTAGCCGCACTGCATTGCGTGATGGGTGACGTAGGCCTCAATCAGAGGGTGACCCTTCGCTGCGATGCCCTCCGCCGTCTCTATGCTCGTGCCGTCGCATTCTATGGCGAGGGTCATGCAAGAGAGGACCGGTCTTCCATCCAGTATGACCGTACAGGACCCGCATGCGCCGCGGTCGCAGAACATTTTCACTCCCGTCAGCCCCATCCTGTCGTGGATCAACGTGTAGAGCGTCACGTTCGGCTCCACCTCGAACTCGTACTTCCCGCCATTGACCGTCAAGTTGATCAGCCCTTGGGGCCTTGGCAGCGGCTCCGTCCCGTGCCGGGCGACGACATGGGCCTTGAGCGTCTCGTGGGCCTCGAAGCTCGCCTCGCAGTAAGGACACAGGTATCCCGGTTTCATATGATTCCCCCTTATCGCAAGCTCCTCAAAAAAACCGATTGCTTGACGCGGTTCTCATAGTCATTTCTAAAATACCTGAGGGTGTCTAGGACCGGAACCGCCGCGGTTTGCCCGAGACCGCAGAGCGATGAGTCCGCCATCACCCGGGAAAGGCGCTCAAGCCTGCCGATATCCTCTTCTTCCCCGTCGCCCCTCGCGAGCCTTCCGAGGATCTCCATCATCACTTCGGTGCCCTCACGACAGGGCGCGCACAGGCCGCACGATTCCTCGCTGAGGAACTCCATGCCCCGGTAAACGAAGTCGATCACGTCCCGAGACATGTCAAGGACAGTGATCGCCCCGGAGCCTAAGACGGTTTCGTAGGAAAGGGGCGTATCGATCATGGAGACCGGAACGACCGCCCCGGACGCCCCGCCTACCTGCACCATTTTTGCCTTCCGCGCCCCGGCAGGGACGAGCAGGTCGTAGAGGGTTGTTCCCATGGCTACCTCGTAAACGCCAGGCCTTTCCACGTCGCCGCTCACGCTGAAGACCTTGGTGCCCGTGCTTTTCCCCGTGCCGATTGAGGCGAACCAGGACGCGCCCCGGGAGATTATGGGCGGGATGTTCATGAGGGTCTCCACGTTGTTGATTATCGTGGGCTTTCCAAACAGGCCTTTCGCAGGAGGAAAAGGTGGACGGAACCTGGCCTCCCCGCGCCTTCCCTCCAGGGAGTTCATAAGGGCCGTTTCCTCTCCGCACACGTACGACCCCGCCCCTTCCCGCACCTCGACGGCCACGCTTAAGAACCCTTTTCGGAGGGCCTGCTCGATGGCCCTGCCCAGGCCCTCCAGCAGATAGCGATACTCGGCCCGCAGGTAGATGTAGGCCTTCCCCGCCCCTATCGCGTGGGCGGCAATGCCGATCCCCTCGAGAAGGGAGAACGGGTCGTGCTCCATGATGTAGCGGTCTTTGAAAGCGCCTACCTCGCCCTCGTCGGCGTTGCAGATGACGTATTTCTCGTTGCCGGGTGCATCTCTCGCAAGCTCCCACTTGGACCCGCAGGGAAAGCCCGCACCTCCGCGGCCTCTCAGTCGGGAGGCCTTGATCTCGGCGATGACCGCCTCGGGACGCATTTTACGGGCCTTCCGCAAAGCTTCAAACCCGCCCCTTTTTACGTACGCGGCGATGTCACCAGGTTCGATGGCCTCGCAGTTTCTCAGGACGATTCGCTCTGCCATGGCTCACCTCCCTCCGTAAGACTTGAGGATTTCGGATATCCGCCCGGCGGTGAGATTGCCATAGACCGTATCGTTAATGAGCATGGCAGGCGCCGCGTCGCAGGCCCCTATACAGTTCGTCAGCTCGAGGAAGAACCCTCCGTCCGGGGTGGTCTGGCCCGGCTTGATCCCGATACCCTTCTCCACCGCATCCACGATCATGGGCGCATCCTTGAGATAGCATGGAAGGCTCTTGCAGACCCGGATCACGTTCCGGCCTCGCGGCTTCGTCGAAAGAAAGGAGTAGAAGCTTGCCACGCCGTAGACGTCGCTCACGGAAAGGCCGGTCTCGACAGCGATAGCGGACAGGTTGCGCTCGCTGATGCTCCCTTCGGATCGCTGCGCGGCTGCGAGGAGTCCAGGGAGTCCCTTCCTAACGCCGTTCTCCGGCAAGGGCCGCAAGCGTTTGGGCTTTGTCTTTTCCCTCAGGTTTGCTTTTTTCCTTGCCCTTTCCGGCCCCATAAGCGCACTGGTGGGGCAGTATTCGATACAGATGCCGCAGTCCTTGCACACCTCTCTGGTCAGGGGGACGTCCGTGTCCACCACCACTTTCGAGGCGAAGCCGCGGTGGGCAACGGCGTAAATGTCCTGCCCCGCAATCTCGCTGCACGCGCGGATGCATTTTCGGCAGAGTATGCACCGGGACATATCCCGCAGCACATAAGGGCCGGCGTCGGGAGCATAAAGCCGGGGCGTCTTAACGTGAAACCGCGGAGGGCCTGCCTCCAGCTCGGAGGCAAGCCGATGAAGCCCGCATTCCCGCGCCTGGATGTCGGTCACGCAGGCGCCCGTATGGCCGACGAGAAGGAGCTCCACGGCAGTCCGCCGGGCCTCGAGTACGCGGGCAGAGCGGGTATAAACTACCATACCGTCGGCTATGGGCGTATGGCAAGACCCCACAAGGACGCGCGACCCCTCTACCTGAACGACGCATACCCTGCAATTGCCTGACGGCTTGAGCGTCTCATCGTGGCAGAGCGTCGGGATCTCGATGCCCGCCTTCCGGGCTGCCTCGAGTATGGTCATCCCCGATCGCCCCCTAATCTTTTTCCCGTCAATGGTAACACCCACGCTTCGCTTCATGGCTACCTCACCGCGTTAAGTTCCAGCATTGCAGCAAGCTTGCCGAATCAACCACCTGTCCAAAGAACGTATCGATGTTTGCGAGGGTCCACTTCTTGGCTTCCGCGCTCGTCCCCTCGGTCAGGTCGGAGGGTACGATGATGTAGTAATCCCGCATGAAGCCGTCCCTGGCGGTTGATTCTACGCAGACGTTTGTGGCAATCCCCGTGATCACCAGCGTCTTTATGCCATTGCAGCGGAGAAACTGATCCAGGTAAGTTGAAAAAAAACCGGAATACCTGTATTTCCCTATTACCGTGTCCCCCTCCCGGGGGACCACCCCGTAGAATTCCGCAAAGGCAGGGTCGTAATTCCTCTCGATGCCGAGGCGCTCGTAAAGCTCGGCCGATGCCTCGGAGGAAAGGCCCGGAACCTTAACCATTTTCAAATGGATAATGTGTCTTATTGCCTCCCGGGCCTGATCGAGAAAGACCTTCAGCCTTGCCGCAAGCCCTTGGGCGCAAGCGACGTCGTAGCCCCTTTTGTGAAAGGTACCCCCTTCACAGCAATAATCTCTCTGCATATCGACGGTGATGACGGCTGTCGTCAGGGGGTCGGCCTTGGCCCGCAACCTCTGAAGGTCCATGACTGCACCTCCGGTGTCTGCTCACGCCCGTCGGCGGCGCTCGTTTGCTTCGTCGCCCTACTTATTGTCAATGAAGACTACGCCCCGGTCCCCGTCGACCCTTATCTTCTGGCCCGTCTTGATCTTCTGGGTGCCCTCGACGCAGCCGGAGACACAGGGGATGCCGAACTCCCTCGCCATGATCACGGGGTGCGAGAGGGCACCGCCGCCGTCGGTGACAAGCGCCTTGATCACGCTGAATACAACGGTCCAGGATGCGGAAGTGCCGGGTGCTACCAGGATGTCGCCGGGCTGCACCTGGGCAAGGTAATCGGAGCTCATGATGACCCTGGCAGTGCCTTCCGCGTAGCCGGGCGCGGCCGCTGCGCCGTAGAGGTCCGCCTTGAGTTCTTCCCGGACGATGGGAAGCTGGGTCGAGACGGAAAGGGTCGGGTCGCTCCGGAGCACGAGCTGGGCCTGGCTGATGTCGCCGAAGAAGGGAACGGGCTCCATCTCGAGATACTGCCCGTGCAGTTTTTTCCTACGCTCGACATAGGGTCTGAGGTTGATCCTCCCCAGGGGCACGGCTGCCTTCCGTATCTCGTTCGGGTGCAGATAGTGGATGTCCTCCACGTCGTCGATGCACCCCGCCTTTGCGAAGCGCCTCCCGAACTCCGTGAGTATCCACCGGCCCATGGCGCCGATATAGAGGTCGCAGTAATAGCCGTGGTCTTCGCTCCAGTACCCCGATTTCTGGGCCGCCTTCATCAGTAAGCCGAAGGCCTCTCTCTGAGGTGCGGGCACCTTGACCATAATCTCCTTCTCGCCCTCCTGCCTCTCTCTGTTCACACGCTCCCGGTTCGCGTCGAAGGGGAAGACGGATTCCGACATCATGAACTTTATGCGGGCTATCCCGATACTCGGCTTCTCGAGCCACGTGGGGTAATCGTAGGCGTGCATGCGGTCCGCCCTCCACCCGTGCTCGAGGAGAAACTCATGATACGCCTCAGACCACTTCCTGCCCGCCTCGCTGCCTTTGAGCGCCTCAAGCACGCCGGAATCGTCGGTCTTCTTGAACACGTCTTCCATCCCGAGACCGACCGCTTTTCTGCCCAGCTGCCATAGACCGCGGGTGAATGCCACGTCGGAGGCCTCGAAGCCTGACATCAACCTGTGGTAATTGGGGTCGATTCCGGCCTCCTGGCCGAACATGTTCCGCCACATTTCCTGAAAGAGGCCGCTGATATAATAGGCGGCCATGAGCATGTAGAAGTGCGTCTCCCCTTCCTTCCGGTTGATGACAAAGGCAAAATCGAGGAAGAAGGACAGGAGCTCGTGGTTGCTCAGCTTCTTTATGTCGTCCCATTCCTTGAGGCCCCGCGTCTCTTTAGCCTCTTTGTACGTCTTCAGGAGGTCTGCCTTGAGAGGGTCCCAGACGCCGTCGAAGTCTTCGAGGAAGGGTTTTATCTTCTCCCGGAAGACGGGCTCCCTCTCCCTGGCCTCTTCGGGCGTGGTGCGTATGGCGGTGATGTACGGGTAGCCGTTGACAAACCGGGAATCCCACCCGTGGGTCGTGGGAAGGCTGAGGTTCCCCGCGGCGTAGCGGATACCGTGGTAATACCAGTACCAGCCTATGCCGATGTAGGCCGGCTTCATGGGCGGTCTTCCGTGGACAACGTCGCACAGGAGAACACCGTACTCCTTCGCGTCCCTCTCGTCGTCGAATTCGTAAAAACTCAGATCATAGGCATCTCTCAACATAATTCCCCCCTTTTTTTCTTTTAAGGCAGTCCTGACCGGCCGCTCGCCGATCCCAATCTCCGCACCCAGCCATTCTTCTAGCTCCTGAACATGCCAAGCATCATATCGACGACCGCGTCCGCTGCGCTTTTCTTTATCACCACCGCAGGCCGGGCCTGGAGCAGCACGATATTCGGGAACGGCCTGTCTTCCGCGACCGCCCACTCTATGTCCTGGGGCACGCCGAAATGCCTCTCCAGGTGCATGGCGAGCCTTCCTATCTCGGCCAACTCGGAATCGGTGCAGCAAAAGGCACAGGCTTTCTCGGGCGGCGTCTCCCTTTCAACCGTTCCCGCGCTTATGAAGCAGGTCATTTTCTCCTTTTTTCCCAGAAAGCTCTCCCGCACTGCCAGCGTCTCCCTGTCGAGCACCCACCTGTCAGGCGTCAGCTCTCCACTGACGACGCTCTCACCCAGCCCCCAGTTGGCCTCCACGATCATGCTCGTGGTGTCGCCCGTATTCGGGTCGACACTGAAGGCGATGCCGGCCGAGCGGGCCTTTACCATCTCGAGGACGGCCACGCCTATGGGCCCGCTCGCTACCGGAAGACCTTTCCGAAGCCGGTAAGCGAGAGAGCGCGCGTTGAAGGTACTGGCCCATACCTTCCTCACCTTTTCCAGCACCTCGGCCCCTCCTTTGACGTTCAGATAGGTCTCGTACTGGCCCGGATGACTCACCGCCCCTGCCGACCTGGTAGAGACGGCCGCATCGGCGCACCCGCACCTCTCACAAAGCCCGTTATAGTGGGAAAGGATGGATGACTCCATCGCGGCCGGGATCTTTTTCGATTCCACGAGGGCCCGGATGGCGAGACTCAGCCTGTTGACGCCTGCCACATCCTCGGGCGTCACGCTTGAGGCTTCTATGAGCGCCGCGATCTCCTGCGTCGCCCCTGTCTCGTCCATGAAATGGGTGTAGGCGTGAACCGAAAGGGCAAAACCCCGGGGGACCGGTAAGCCGATCCTTGCCATCTCGCCCAGGTTGGCGCATTTCTTTCCTACCAGTTCGTTCTGTTCCTTACCCAGGTCCTCCAGCCAGTAAAGCCACTTCTCCGCCATACGATCCCCCCTTATTAACATTGTGGCGGCTTGAGATCGAACCGGGGGTTTCCCCCCGGCCCGGCCTATCGTTGAGACATTATTTCTCCTCATAGAGCTTCCTTATGAGCTTTGCCTTCATCTCGTACCGGGGCAGAGTCCCTTCCGGCACGAGCTCGACGTACGGACCGAAAAGGAGCCTGTCGTGCAGGGCGCCCTCGATTTCTTTCTTCAACCCCCCGAGGTCGGTGTCGCCGGGCGTGTATTCCACCTGGATGTGAAGGGGCGGCTGCACGTTCGGTCCGGTCTTCGAAAGGAGCACAAGTATCTCCCCGGTCGTTCGCGGACGGAATGAGGTGACCACATCCTTTATGGCGGATGGAAAAACGTTCACCCCCAGCACGATGAGCATATCGTCCGTGCGGCCAACGCACCGCACGCGAAAGCTCGTCCTCCCGCATCCGCATTCCGAAGTCCAGACATTGACCCGGTCGCGGGTCCTGAACCTTACTACGGGGGAGCACTCGCGGTCGATCAGCGTATACACGAGCTCCCCCTGGGCGCCGTCCTTCATTTCGCGGACCGCCCCTGTGTCCGGGTCGATCAGCTCGCAGACGATGAACTCCTGCGCGTTGAAATGCATGCCTTGCTGCTCGGGGCACTCGCCGAAGATGACGGGCGCGGCATCGGAGTTCCCGAGGCCCTCGGTCACCCGGGCGCCGTATTCCTCTTCCAGCTTCCTTCTGATCTCCGGCACGCCGCCGCCCGGCTCGGCCCCCACGGTGAGCTTTTGGTATCCCAGGTCGCGAGGCTCCATCCCGTACTTCTTCCTCACCCATTCGGCGAGGTAGAGGGCATACGAGGGCGTCGCGTGAATCACGTTGGCCTTGAGCATCCTCGTAGTCATCACGACCCTCTCCGAGGCCCCTGTGCCGATGGGGACGAAGGTCGTGCCGATATACTCGAAGGCGTCCTTGCAGGGGAGGCCCCCGACGAAGAACGTGAGCCCCACGGCATGGATCAGGATATCGCTCTTCCTGATGCCCTGGGTGAAGAAAGAGCGCGCGGTGATCTGTGTCCAGACCTGGTGGTCGTGGGCGGTTATGCCGACGAAGGTGGGGACGCCGGTGGTGCCGGACGACGAGTGGAGCCGGATGATGCGCTCTATGGGCACTACGACGTGGTTGCCCAGCGGCGGGTGCTCCTCCTGACTTTTGCGCAGCTCGTCCTTTTCCGTAAAGGGCAGCTTCGCAAGATCGTCCAGGGTCCTGATGTCCCCCCTTTCGACGCCGTGGGCCCTGAACTTCTCCTGATAGAAGACGGACCCCTGCCACACGTAGTCCAGCTCTTTAAGGAACTTCTTTTCCTGGAGCGCCCGGAGCTCGGCCGGCGCCATGGTCTCCACGCGCTGGTTGAGGTATTCCTGTCTCATCCTCTCGCCTCCTTGAATATCCTGTCGAAACTATCCACCAGGGCACGGGCAAACTCGGGGTCCTCCAGGTTGCAGTCGACCTCCTCTATGGGGATCGCCGTTGTCAGAAGGGCCTTCAGCTCATCGAAAAATGCCCTATCCTCCCCGGGATTGTGCAGGATGCTGCCGGGTTTGTCAATGGAAGACCAGCCCCTGAGCGGCACGAGGAACTTCACCGGGCCTTTGGCGCGGTTCAGCTTATCGGCGTACAACCGGGCGCCCTGCCTCATTTCGTCGGATGTGTAGCGGGTCATGAACCGTATCTCGTCGATCTGCAAGCGGGGCCGGTTGATGAAGCGCTCCCGGTTCCTCCGGGTGGGGCCGGCGCCCGTCGTATTCAAGGTGCAGGGGGCGAGGACGAGGGGCATGCCCCTTCCGATCGGCGCGTCCAGCCTATCCATGCCTGCCGCCCTGTTTCCCTGGAAAAGCTCTTCGATAAGGCCTGCGGGCACGATGTCGATGAGGCCGTCCAGCAGGCCCTGGGCTATGAGCCGCTCCATGCTCCTGTCGCTGATGCCGTTCGCGTGGAAGGGATAGACATGGTAACCCCGCCCTTCGAGCAGCCTCTTGACCTCGGCGGCGCACTCTTCGTTGAACCCGATCTGTGTTATCGCCACAGACGGGTAGGGGAGCCTGAAGGCGCTATAGTCAACGGACTCCTCGACCATACCCGCTATAGCCCCGGCTACCTGGACGATCACGGCGGAGAGCAAGTCGTACATGCCGGCGAACTCCATGATCACCTGCATGACCACCACGTCAAGGGAGCCGAACCACTCGGAGATGTAGGTGGGCATGGCCGCCGGGGTGGCGATCACCTTCGGGACGCCGAAGGGCAGCTTCGACATGATGCGGCTGCCCATGAGGGCCATGGAGGCGCCGCCCATGGCCACGATGCCGTCTATCCTCCGCCCCGACAGGAGGTCCAGCACCTTCTGTTGCGCGCCGGCGATCATCACGTCGGTAGAAGCCGACCTGTCGCGGGTCGCCATCAGCTCTTCGACGGTGCGGCCGCCGAGCCGGGCGATCTCGGAGGCAGGGATGTCCGCGGGCAGGGTAGGTATAGCGCCCATGCTCAGATCGATTATCAGGGCCTCGTGCCCTCTCGCCTCTATGGTCTTCTTCAGGAGGTGGAGGTGCTCCCCTTTCGTATCGAGCGTGCCTAGGATGACGATGCTCTTTTTCATGTCGCGCCCCGACCGTACATCTCCATGGCGAACGCGGCGGCGGCGATGGCCGCTATCCGCTTCCTGTCATCCACAGGATGGGGCATCCGTTCCTCCAGCGCCTTCTCTCGCTCCGTGACGACCTTCATATCTTCCAGCAGCGAGGTTTCCCGGTCGATGAAATGGGTCCCCAGCTCTCCCCTCACAAACCTCGGGTTCTCCATGACCGCCTTATGGAAGGGTATGTTGTGCTTCGTCCCAAGGATGACGTATTCGTAAAGGGCCCGCCGCATGCGGTCGATCGCCTCGCCGCGGTCACGACCCCAGACGATGAGCTTCGATATCATGGGGTCGTAGAAAGGCGGTATCGTATAAGAGGCATAGACGCCCGAGTCCACGCGGACCCCGGCTCCCCCTGGCGCATGGTAGCCCTTGATCCTTCCGGGGGTGGGCACGAAATCGTTCAGGGGGTCCTCCGCGTTGATGCGGCACTCGATGGCGTTTCCCCGCATCTTGACGTCCCTTTGGCGCATGGCGAGCGGGAGGCCCGCGGCGATCCTTATCTGTTCTTTTACGATGTCGACGCCGGTCACCATCTCGGTCACGGGGTGCTCCACCTGCACACGGGCGTTAACTTCAAGGAAGTAGAAGCGACCATCGGCAAAAAGGAACTCCACCGTGCCCGCCCCTTCATATCCCACAAACTGCGCGGCCGCCGCCGCGATCTTTCCCATTCTCGATCGCAGCCTCGGCGAGACCGCCGTGGACGGGGCCTCCTCGATCAGCTTCTGGTGTCTCCGCTGGATGGAGCACTCCCTCTCCCCGAGATGGATCACGTTCCCGTGGGCATCTCCCAGTATCTGGAACTCGATGTGCCGGGGGTTGTCCAGGTATTTTTCGATGTACACGTCGCAGAGGCCGAAGGTGGTCGCGGCGATCGCCCGGGAGGACTCGAGGGCCTCCCGAAGAGCCCCCTCGTCCGCCACAATGGTCATGCCGATCCCCCCTCCTCCGCCGGAGGGCTTGACGATCACGGGATAGCCGACGCGGCGCGCCATATGTCGCGTCTCCTCTTCCCCGGCCACGCACTCCTCCGTGCCCGGCACCACGGGCACGCCGGCCTTTATCATCTCCCGGCGGGAAGCCACCTTGTCGCCCACGAGCTCGAGAACCCTGCTCGACGGTCCGATGAATTTTATCCCCTCCTGCTCGCACGCCCGGGCGAAGGCGGGGTTCTCCGCCAGAAAGCCGTATCCCGGATGGATCGCCTCCGCGCCGCTTCTTTTAGCCGCCTCGATCACCTTTCCTATGTCGAGATAGCTCTGGCTCGCGGGCGCAGGTCCGATAGGACAGGCCTCGTCGGCATACCGGGCGAAGAGCGCCTCTTTGTCCGCCTCGGAGTAGACGGCAACGGAGGCGATGCCCATCTCGCGGCACGCCCGCATGACCCGGATCGCTATCTCGCCCCGGTTGGCCACAAGGAGCTTTTTGAACATCTCAGGCCACCACCATCAGTACATCCTCTGCATCGACCATATCGCCTTCCCGGACCCGGATCTCCTTCACCACCCCGCCGTGGGGCGCGTTGATGCGTCTTCGCATTTTCATTGCCTCGATCATGGCCACTATCTCGCCCGGGTTGACGCTGTCCCCTACCTTTGCCTCGATGGAGAGCACGAGCCCCGCCATACCGCATACGACCGAGCCGGGAGGCGCCTCCTTCGGCCGCCTCGGCTTGCCGGGCGCCCCCCCGGTCTCAACAGGCCCGGTGGCCTCGGCTTGCCCGCCCCCTTGTGGAGCCGGGGAGATGCGCACGCTGAATGTTTCCCCGTCCACCTCCACGTTGAACGCCATGGGGAGTCCAACGGGCGCGCCGGTTTGGGGCCCCGGTCTCGCGGTCCCCGGCCCGGCCCCCTTTTTCACTTCGGCCGGGCGGCCCGGCTGTCCGGGAATCAGTATCTTGAGCAGGAGGTCGTCGTCCGAGAGATCCGCGCCCATCTCCTTCCGGAACTCTTCAACGGACTTGAGGTACCCTTCAGGGCGCCAGTCGGCGAATTCCTTTGTCCTCGGCAGGCCCATTATACGGTCCATGACGTTCGGGTCTACAGGCACTACCGGCTCCCCGTAGTAGCCGAGGACGTACTTGATCGCCTCATCGGTTACCTGTCCGTACCGCTCGCCGGAGACGATGTTCTCCACTGCCTGGGCGCCCACGATCTGTGAGTAGGGCGTTGCCATGACCGGATATCCGAATTCCCTGCGCACCACCGTCACTTCTTCCAGGATCTCGGACAGGCGGTGCTCCATGCCCACCTCCCGAAGCTGCCGCGTCAGGTTAGTCATCATGCCGCCCGGCACCTGGTGCTCGTAATGGAAGAGGTCGTATTCCACAGGCGCGCCCACGGGAAGACCTTCTTTCTCGGCGATGGCCCTGAAATGGGAGGAGACATCGGCGAGGGCGTCCTCGTCGATATCGGAGGTAAAGCCGAGGCGGCGGGCATTCCTCAAGAACGTCTCTGCAGCGGGCAGGGAGGTGCCGTTGGCGAGAGGGGCAACCGCAGTGTGCACGCAGGAGACTCCTTCCTTGACCGCCTCCAGGTAGCACAGGGGGGCAAGGCCCGAATTGCAGTGGGAATGGAATTCGAGGGGTATGCCGTCGCTGTTCCGCTGGACGACAGCTACCAGCTCCCGGGTGGCCTCGGGCGTGATTACGCCGGAGGCGTCCTCGATCATAATCCGGTCGATGCAGTCCCTGGCTGCTGCAAGGAGCCGGGTCTTTCGCGCCCAGTGGTCGCTCGTGTGGACGGGGCTCGACGTGTACATGAGCGCCGGCACGACCTCCGCGCCTTCGGCCTTTGCGATGCGCGCGAAGTAGACGAACTTTTCCATGTCCGTCTGGTAATCGCAGATCCAGAAGCTCTTAATGCCGTTGGCCACCGAGCGTTTTATCCAGAGGGTGATGATGTCCCGGGGCGTGCCCAGGTCGAAGGAGGAAAGACTCCCGATCTGGTACGAGCCCCGAATGGGCGTTTTCGTTATGAGCCCGGACAGGACCCGGATCCTCTCCCACGGGTCCTCCCTGAGGGTGCGCACCTGCACGGTAAACGCCTGAGAGCCTACGGTGGCAATGGCACGGTACCCGACGTCGTCCATCCTTTTTGCGATGGCCCTCATATGGTCCGTCCTCATGGTAAAGCCCCACAGGCTCTGCTGCGCATCCCGCAGGGTCTGATCGACAAGCTGGATCTTATTCATGTTTCAGGCGACCCTCCCTATTGCAGATAAAGTCTTTCCGGAAATATCATACACGAAGATGTGTCTCTTCTCCCGTGGGTTAAATCTCCCGCTCCCCTACCGACATTCTCCGAGAGTTGAGATAGAACTATCAACATAAATTTTCTAATAAATTCATAAGGCGCGAGCACTTCCTAACAGACGAGCAGCAGGCCCACCGAGAGGGCGCGCCGGACCGCGCCGGGGTCGACGCTCCGGTAGATCGGATATATGTCCCATCCCACCCTCGCGACCAGACGAAAGACGTCCACCCCCATCGATTCGAGCGACGGCCTCGACCGGAGCGCATGGGCGCATCTTCTCCCCTGAAGCACCTGGCATCTGGTATCTGGGTCGCAGAGCGACGCGAGGCAGCTGAGCTGGGAAAAGGCTGCTGCGAGATAATAGCCGTTTCCGAGGGCCATCGTCTCGAGCCTGCCCACTATTTCCATATTTCTCCGGGCCCACGAGTGGGCCGCCTTTTGCCCGGGGCTCCGGACCGAGAAGGCCGTCGGCGGGACAACCTCCAGGGCGAGAAGGATCGCCCGGCGATAACGGCTGAAAGCGCTGCGGATGAATGACAGCTCCGGCGCGCGGGGTGGACAATAAGGGTTCCTGCCGTAGTACCCGCACATGGGCACAAAGCACTTGAGCCTGACCCTCTCGTCAACCTCAACCCAGGAGGCGGGTACGATCTCCGCCATCCCCGCGCCCATCTCGATCGCCTTCTTTCTGAGGGCCTCGAGGTCTTCCTGAAGCACATCGTCCGATACCGCGAGGGAGATCCGCCGCGCGGGTCCTCCTACCCTGTCGTCGGTCCCCGGAAGCCGTGACCCATCGTGCTCTTCCACAGTCCCTCCCCGGCCTTCTCCGTAAAGCCCGCGTTCCGGGTCTCTTCGAAGCCTTGCGGCGCGGAATAAAAGCCGATGCTCCAATGCTACTACTATGCTGCCACAATGACAAATCAAAAAAGTCGGTATGGGAAAGCGAACATTTTTGCTTGACACGGCTGTTAACTTCCGGTTAACTTGGTTAACCCCCGATGGACGAGCTCAAGATCGTAAAGAACATCCGCGCCATTCGTCTTCAAAAGAAGCTCACCCTTCAGCAGGTGGCCGAACGGACAGGGTTTACGAAGAGCTATCTTTCCATGGTGGAATCGGCTAAGAAATCTCCGCCCATTGCGACGCTCATCAAGATCGCCCGGGCCCTCGAGGTGGATATTACGGCTTTCTTCCACGGGAATAATCCGGAGGACCGCATCACGGTCGTGCGAAGAGAAGAAAGGGAAGTCGTGGTGCGGGACGGAACCTCGTGCGGGTACGTTTACGAGTCCGTGGCCCCGGCAAAAAGCCAAAAAAAGATGGAGCCCTTCGTGATCACCCATCCCCCACACATCGAGGGGGGGCTGTTCGATCACGAAGGGGAGGAGTTTCTCTACGTGCTGGAGGGAAAGATCCGCTTCTTTTACGGCGACAAGGAATATTTGCTGAAGGAGGGCGACTGCGTCTATTTCGACGGCAGTATCCCCCATCGAGGTGATGGGGTCGGTAGGAGACCGGCAAAGACGCTGGTGATAATATCGCAGTCCTTGTACTCTTCTTAGATTTTTCCCGCGAAAGGGGGTGAGCGGAAAGTGAAGGGGAAGTCTCGAGCGGCAAACAGGGACCAAAACGATCCAAAAGGAGGTGCCCAATGGGAAATACATCCGAATCTCAACGCGTGAGGGCAAAAGGAATCGACGATTTTCTCAGACCCGATCATCTCGTATCGGAAGAAACGAAGATGTTCAGTAAGACCTTGAGGAGGTTCGTAGACACCGAGATATTGCCGCACGAGGGTGAGATCGATGACTACTGGGACTGGTCGGAGCGGAAAGAGCACACCTTCGTCCATGATATCTGGAGGAAACTGTTCATCGATTTGGGGCTGCAAAAATCTTTTGTGCCGCCTGAATTCGGAGGGTCGGGCGGGGCCTCGACCGTGGACATGCTGGTCCTCGTGGAAGAGCTTTCCAGGGGCGACTATGGAACGGCCACCACTGGCTTCATCACGCCCTGGTCCATTGCGGCCCTCACGCTCCCCACGCCGAACGAGACCCTCCTGAAGAAAGTCGCTCCGTTACTGACGGGCGACAAGGAATACGTGATCTGCAGCGCCATTACCGAGCCCCATGCGGGCGGGTCGGTGGAGGACGTGAGGTTGAAAGGGTCCCAGGTGAGGACGCGGGCCCGCCTTGAAGGGAACGAATGGGTGATCAACGGGCACAAGCTGTGGCCTTCCGCTTACAGGGAGGCGCACATGTACCGGGTCCTCTGCACGGTAGAGGGGAAGGAGTTCCCCAATATTGCACAAATATTCGTGCCGGCCGATGCACTCGGCGTGGCAACCGGCAAGCCCTACCGCAAGATGGGGACCAGTATCGATACCAACGGGGATATATGGTTCGATAACGTGAGGGTCCCAAGGGAGAACTGCGCCCACGAGGACCCCGAAGAGGAGCTGAAATCGGTCATCGCGAACATAACCATAGGCCGGCTCATCTCGGCCGCCTTTCCCATGGGCATCATGAAGAGGGCCTACGAGGTGATAAGGGATTACGTGGACAACAGGGAGATAGCCGGAAAGCCCATGAAGGAGCATGGCGCCATAGTGCACGAGCTGGGACAGATAGCCAGGGAGATCATGGCCGCCGAGGCCTTCCTTTACTATGTGGGCGACAGGATGGACCATCCCGACATGTACGGCTTCCCATGGGAGCACAAGGCGCTTGCTTCGGCCAGCGCCGTCCAGAACACGGTGAGCGACCTCGGATGGAGCATGGTCAACCGCTGCCTCGATCTTATGGGCTCCTACGGCTATTCAAGGGAGGGAAGGATCGAGAAGCTTGTCAGGGACCTGAAGATCACGCAGATCGTGGTGGGCGGACCGATCCTCAGGCTCACCGAGCTCGCACGGTACTATTTCGGGACGGAGACGATATAAGGGGGAGAACATGATACTACAGGGAAAGGTAGCACTCATCACCGGGGGAGGCACCGGCATAGGCGCTGCGGTAGCAGAACGGTTCGTCAACGAGGGGGCAAAGGTCTGCATCACCGGCCGCCGCCAGGACGTGCTCGATAAGGTCATCGCGTCGCTGCCTGCAGGCGCCGCCGCCTCATGTGCGGGTGACGTGTCGAAGGACGAAGACGTTTCGCGCATGGTCAGCGCCGCGGTCGCCTTCGGAGGGAAGCTCGATGTGCTCGTGAACAATGCCGCCATAAGCGCCCAGGGGCCCGTGGGTGAGGCGGACCGCGCCGTCTGGCGGAAGGTGATCGACGTGAACCTCAACGGTCCCTTCCTGCTCATGAACGAGACCATACCGCACATGATCAAGGCCGGGGGCGGCTCCATCATAAACATCGCGTCCGTCGGGGGGCTCCGTTGCCTGCCCGGCATGTCCGCCTACTGCAGCTCGAAGGCGGGCCTCATCATGCTGACGCAGCAGGCCGCGCTTGATTACGGCCCGCAGCATATCCGCTGCAACGCGGTCTGCCCGGGCGGCATCAAAACGGATATGACGGAGAGGGAATTCGGCCAGTTTGGAAAGATGCTCGGCATGGACCCCGATCACTTCTTTGCCATGATATCGTCGGAGCTGCCCCTTCACCGGTTCGGGGCGCCGAAGGAGATCGGGGGGGTCTGCACGTTCCTGGCGAGCGACGATTCATCGTTCATGACCGGCTCTGTCCTCGTGATCGACGCGGGGACCTCCATCGTTGACGTGGTGGGCGCGTCGATCATGGGTGCCCTCAGAAGAGGGGGGATCATCCCCGGCGGATAAGTAAGGATGGAAAGGACTGCTCGCCCCGCGGGAGAAGCAGTCCTTCTTTTTAATCGCAGAAAAGCTGACCGGCTGCGGCTAGCCCTCGGGCGCTACCGCAGGCTCCTTACCTCTGAAAGGCCGCAGCAGATGGTCGTCGTGCGTCGGTTTTTTCGCCATTTTCGCAAGCTTCCCGGGCGCCGTTTCCACGTACCCAAGGGAGACCAGCATGATGACGAGTCCCGCAATCGCTGCCATCCACATGGGCGCGTAGAGGCTGAAGGCATCGGCAAGGGCGCCGGCGATGGTCGGCATCACGGCCGCGCCGATGATCTCGCCCACTGCCGTGGGAACACCTACCGCGGTGCCGGCAAACTCCGGTGGTACGGCTTCGGTAGGCAGCGTGCCCAGGTAAAGGGGAAAGGAAGCGCCACCGAACATACCCCAGAAGAAGAAAAGCACACAGAAAAGCACCAGGGGGGAGCCGACGGGCAGGGCAATGATCGAAAGACCGGAAAGACAGCAGAGCAGCCCCGAGAGGATGATGGCCGTCTTACGCCCTATACCGTCCGACAGCCGGCCCATTACCACCATCCCGACAAAACCCCCCAGACCGGAGGCGGCCATGGCAAGACCGATCGCTTCCATGGGCAGGTGGTGGACCTTGGCGAGAAAGAGCGCGGAAAAGCCGCTGTAGATCCAGAGCCATGCCATGACCGGCACGCTGTTGACCGTAGAGACGATCACGTTCTTGTACTTGAGGACGTCGCTCAGCTTCACCTTGTGGCCCTGCTGCATCACGACCCTCTTCTGGCCTGACTTCCGCGCCTTGATGCCCGCTGCGACGGAGGCGGGCTCGTGCATGAAGAGCGCGGCGATAATGGCGAGGATAATGCCGGGTATGGAGATGATGTAGAAGACCGACCGCCACCCCATTTTCTGAAGGATCTGCACGGCGATTATCGGTCCCAGGCATACACCGATAAGCATGAAGGCCCCGGGTATGAGACCAACCAACCCCCCTCTCTTCTCGGGTGGGGCCTCTTCCGCCACAGTCGCCACTGCCGGGCCCCAGGGCCCGCCCTCGAAAAATCCGAGGACGCCCCTGACCGCCAGCATCTGGCCTAGGGAGCCCACCATGCCGGTCATCCAGGAGAAAATGGAAGCGAGGATTCCGCAGAACACAATGACGGGGCGGCGACCGTACGTGTCGCCGATGCTCGCCCATATGATCGTGCCGAAGGCCCAGATAAGGCCTGTGATGGATATGATCATGCCCACGTCGGTGTACGTGAACTTCATATCGGCCTGGATCGCCGGCATGATAATGGCGATGACGATCCGCTGAATGGCGATGAAGCCCCAAATCAAGCCCAAAAGTATCGTTAGCTTCTGATAATACTTCATAAGCCCCCCTTTTTTCTTTTAGCCCCACATCAAGATCCACTCGTCACACACCCTTCGTCCGGGCGGTCCGTCTTTCGAAGGCGCCGCAAGTCCATGCAGGGTCCGCATGACCGGCCAAAGCAGTCCCCGGTCAGGTTTATCCGGGTCGGAACAGCACCGTCTTCTCTTCGGTTGCTGCGATCACCTCCTTTTGGACGCGACTTCGGTCATGACTCAGAACCGTCCTGTTCGGAAGCGGGCTCAGGTTGGCCGCTCAATCACTTTTTAGCTGAGGGAAAAACAAAATGCAACATATTTTTTCTACCATCCTGCCCCAGCACCCCGGTAAGCCGGTATGTACCGTCACGCAACCCCCTTTCGTCAAAAAAGCCAAAGACAGGTCCCGGAAGGCCGGGACCTGTAAAAAAACAGCTATTCGTTCCCCAGGATGACGCAGCTCGCGATCCCCATTCCCGGGTTTCCACCGAGGTTGTGGACGAGCCCCAACCTCGGGTCTTTCACCTGCCTGGGACCTGCCTTGCCCTGCAGCTGCTTATAGACCTCGTACATCATCCGGAGCCCGGTCGCCCCTAGGGGGTGGCCGAAGCACTTTAGACCCCCGTCCGTATTGACCGGCAGCTCTCCCGTGAGGCTGAAGGCGCCCGCTTCTATATCCTCTCCCGCCTTTCCTCTCGGACTGAAGCCAAGGTCCTCGTAAAGGACGAGCTCGTGACAGGTAAAACAATCGTGCACCTCGGCAAGGCTCAGCTCCTTGCGCGGGTCCCTTATGCCCGCCTGCTCGTAGGCGGCCCTGGAGGCGCGCACGTTCTCTTCGATGTGGACGTAATCGTAGTCCTGCCGCATGCATCCCTGGCGGGCGCCTGCCGTGACTGCCAGGGCCTTGACGTAGACGGGATCGCTCCTGAAGTCCTTCGCCATACCGGCGCGGACAACGATAGCGGCTGCGGCCCCGTCGCTCACCCCGCAGCAGTCATAGAGACCGAGGGGCCAGGCAATTATAGGCGCCCCCACCGCCTGCTCGACCGTCAGCCTGTTCCGGAAATGGGCCCTCGGGTTCAAGCTCCCGTTATAGTGGTTCTTCACCGCGATCTCGGCGAGCAGGCGCTTGCCGTAATCGGGCGCTAGCCCGTATCGATGGAAGTAGCGGGTGCCGAGGTAGGCAAAAGAGGCAGGGGCGCTGAAGCCGGAAGCGACGCCCGAGGTCCCGTCCGGGTTGTCCCCCACGATGGCCGGTCCCTTTACGCCTGTCAGGCCTGAGTCCTTAAGCTTCTCTACGCCGATGGCGAGGGCGATGTCACAGGCGCCGGCGGCTACTGCATAGCTCGCGGCGCGCAAGGCCTCGGAGCCGGTGGCGCACATGTTCTCCACCCTCGTCATGGGGATATACTGCAAGCCCAGAGGGGACAGGGTAATGGCCGTAATGCCCGAAAAGACCGTACCTAGCCATGCAGCCTGCACGTCCTTCGGCCCTATGCCCGCGTCTTCGAATGCCTCGTAGGCTGCCTCGACGAGAAGGTCTTCCACCCCTGCGTCCCAGCGCTCTCCGAACCTGGTGCAGCCCATTCCGACAATCGCCACCTTGTCTTTCATGCTTTCCACTGTAAGCGCCCTTCCCTCGATAAGGTCGATTCCCCTTTCACTCCACGATCGGCCTGGCTTTCCAGAAGTAGTTGACGGGGCCTTTCCCGTCGGAGAACCTTCGAAACGTCATTTCGACCGGCATCCCTATCCGCACCCTCGAAAGGTCGTAGTCGGTAAGCTCGCAGAGCATCCTGCCCCCGTCCTCGAAATCTACGACGCCGTTCAGTCCCGGCGGGTTCCGCGTCGGCTGGAGGTGATCGACCGCGTAGGTAAAAAGGGTCCCCCTCTTGTCGGCAAAGCTGTATGGCTCGAAGGCGTCTTTGGCCTGGCAGGCGATGCAGACGCGTATGTTCTGCCCGATGGCGTGCATCTGCGGCGTCCCGCAAGCGGTGCACCTGACCCCGTAAAGGGCGGAAATGAACTTGCGCTCTCTCCAGCGGCTCGCCAGCGACGGCTGCGGCCTTTCGGGGAGGCCCGAGGCCTCGAAGGGGACAAGACCACGCCAGCTCAAGTAGGTGCCGTAGTCGATGTTGCTCTTGCGGCCGAGCCTCTCTTTGAGCAGGGGGTGCCGCCGCGTCTTTTCTATCCGGTCGGTTGCCCGCAGCGTAAAGACGTCGGCCCCGTCGCCGTAGCCCGCAAGGAGGATCCTCTCGCCCGGCCGTGCCTCCTCAAGGGCGGCCGCGAGCATGATGAGGACTGCCGGGGCGCCAGTATTGCCGATGGCGCTGAAAAGCGGGTCCTGCACCTGCCCTGGTGCGAAGCCCAGCTTTTCTGCCAGGGCCGCATGCTGCCTTTGATCGGGCGCGTAAAAGACGACCCGGGCGAAATCCGAGGCAGCGGCCCCGCTCCTCTTCATCATGGAGGAAACAGCGTCAACCATCGTAGGCATATAGCCCGCCTCTTCTATGAACCGGCCTTCGCCGGAGCGAAGGAAGGGATCGGCGTCGGTCCTCCAGACATCGGTGAACTCGCTGTATGTGGAGCAGCTCTCCTCGATGTCCGCCACACACTCACGGGAGCCGACGACGAGCGCCCCAGCGCCGTCGCCTAGAAGCTGCTCAAGCCTGCCCCTCGGAGCGCCCATCCTGCAATCGGCCGCAACGACGATGCACTCACGCGCCGAGCCCGCCTTGACCGCGTCGAGCGCGGCCCTAAGGGCAGTCGTCCCGCCTCTTAAGGAACAGGTTATGTCCGCTGTATAGGCCCCCCGGTCAAGATCGAGCACGCTGGCCGCCAATGCCGCGTGCTGCTTCTCCCTGTATGGCGCCGTCGTGGTAGCGAAGTACAGGGCATCAATCTGCCCCGGCAAGCCGGCCTTACATTCCCGGGCCGCTGCGACGGCCATTGTAACGGTATCTTCGTCGTAACCGGCAACCGCCTTCTCTCCTACGGGTCCCCGGACACGCCACATCCTGCCTATCTCTTCCAGGGCAAGCCGGTAGACGGGGATATAAACGCCTATCGACTTAATGCCGGCCATACCCTCTTTCCTTCCCCCCTGGATCGACCCCCCGGCCCCTGGTTTCGCCAGTGCGTAAGCCCCTTCCGTTCATGCAGGCCGGTCTTTCCGCTTTTTCAGACTGCACCTCGGTCAATTATTGTTTTAAACGGGAACCTTTGCAACATAATATTTTTTATGAATTCATAAATATTTTCCGTAACTTTGTCTGGACGAAGAAAATGAAAAATTGTAGTATAGTAAGGAACGTGAGACTTCCCCAGATCAATGTGCAGCAATTGATCTCCTTCTATTTCGTGGCCAAGGAAAGGAGCTTCAGTGCCGCCTCGGAAAAGCTCTTCATCACCCAGCCCGCGGTAACCCAGCAAATAAAAGCCCTGGAAGGACAATTCGGCGTCAAGCTCATCAATGTCAAGAGGAAGCGGGTCCATCTCACAAAAGCGGGCGAGCGACTGGTCAACTATGCCGAGGAGGCTATCAACCATGTGATGATGGCGGAGAATTTCTTAAGGAGCTATCACCTCGGAAACCTGCACATCGGAGTAGCCACCACCCTCACCCTTTACCTGACGCCCCTTATAGACAAGTTCAAAGAGCTCTATCCATCGGTGAGGGTGTCGGTCAGGGAAGGCCCTTCCCTTACGCTCGTCGACGACCTGCTCGATTTCAAACATGATGTCTGCATAGTCGGCACCCTTCGAAAGATCGACAAGAAATTGCAGATCATCCGTATCCCTGAAGTGGAAAGGATGGTGCTCGTTGCAAACCCTGATTACCCTCTCGTGCAAAAAGCGGAGGTGAAATGGGAAGACCTGGTCGATTATCCCCTTATCATTCAATCGGAAGGGTCTACTGCGAGGGAGGCCATCCTCGAGCATTTTGCCAGCAGAAACCTCACGCCACTGGTGGGCGCCGAGGTAGACAATGTGGAATGCGCCAAAGAGCTGGCCAGGCAGAAAAAGGGAGTGGCCCTGGTGTTCCTCCCCTATGTCAGGGAGGAAGTGGCGCAGCACCGTTTGACTATTATCCCGGTGATCGATGGCGCAATACGGCTTGGCATCGACATAGCGACCAATCGGGAGGTGGAGATCTCACCCGTCCTGAATGACTTTCTGGGGGTCATCGAGAAGCACTTCGAGCCTGCCGGCCGGCTCAGGGTCGTCTAGCCCGACTTCGCGCGTTCGGGGTCTTAAGGCTGTAAGTAGTTGATATTGTCCGGGATAGACTTGCTCCGCAAGAGGGCTTACGCTTCGGGCCCTATCATGTGTCGCGGCCGAAGCGCCGGTGCACCAGGAACCACTCATCGGGCCGCTGCCTTACTATCTCTTCCAGGAATGCATTGACTTTCCTCGCATTTCTAATCATAAGCTCATCGAGAGGTGCTCCCTTACGTTCTATCGGAAGGGGTTCGTTATAGACTATCGTGTAACGCAAGAAACCGTCCCTCCTGGCATAGACTGGGACAATGGGCGCCCCCGTCTTCATCGCTATGGCGACTACGCCTTTGGATGTCGGCACCTTTTGCCCGAAGAGATCCACCCAGACGGCCCTTGATCGCTTCTCCCTTTGATCGCCCAGGAATGCAACGATACGATTTTCATTCAGAAGCCTTACTACGTCGCGGGCAGTTTCCCTGTTCGGTATGATCGTCAGGCCGGCCCGCCCGCGGAGGTCGTTAAGAAAACCGTTCAACGCGGGATACCCCTTGAGCGGGCGCGCGAGGGCAATGATCTCCCTGCCCAGAAGGAAAGAGCTTACGCCCGTCAGTTCCCAATTGGAATAATGGAAGCCGAGGGCGATAACGCCCTGGCGGCCCTTCAATGCCTCATCTACGTTTCCCCTCTTCTCGAGCCTGAACCGTATGTCATATTCACCTTTCGGAACATAAGGGAAGAGCAGCGTCTCGAGGAGGTTGACTCCCAGCTTCTCAAAACAACTCCGCGCCAACGCGCGAGCCTGAGACCGGGAAAGGGCCGGGGAGATCCTCTTTAGGTTGGCAACCGCCACGCGCCGCCTTCCTTTGAGAAGGAGAAAACCGAGCCTGCCCAGGACCATACCTGCTCTCCTGCATGCCCTTTCCGGAAGGGCGCGGAGAAACTGCTGAAAACCCTTTATGAGGAAGATGAGAAGGAAGTCGATCATATTATGCAAAAACAGGTGGCCGAGACGGCTGCTCCGAGCGCCGCCGCCTGGCCGCTTTTCCGGAGGGCAGCGAAAGAATGCCTGTCCGTCCTACTCCTTGACCTGTAAGGCCTCGTCAATAAGCATTATAGGTATGTCGTCTTTTATCGGATAAAGCAGATTACAATGGCGGCATATGAGACCGTCCCCGGAGGTCGTCACTTCGATATCCCCCTTGCATTTGGGGCAGCAGAGAATCTCAAGCAGCTCCTTCTTTATCGGCATCGAAACCTCCCGTAATCAGTTTAGCTTCTAGATTTCGTTGTCTCTGTTGTTTTTTTTCATGGCAGGTTCAAGGAGGTCTCCAAGAGTCGAGAAGGCGCGCGCCTCTTCCTTGGAGAAGCTGCTGACCTCCTTTTTCTCTTCAGCTTTCTTGAGCGCCTTCGTAGAAAGTCCTATCCTCTTGTCCCTCTCGTCCACGTTTATAACCATGGCCTTCACTACGTCATCGATAGCGAAAAGCTCCGAGGGGTGCTTCCCTTTGCCGCTCTCTATCTCGGATAGATGGATCAGCCCTTCGATGCCCTCTTCGATCTCGACGAAAACACCGAAATCGGTAATGCTGGTCACGTAGCCTTCGACGGTATCGCCCACACGGTAGCGCTCCAGAAGCCCCTTCCATGGGTCTTCCTTAAGCCTCTTGATGGACAGAGAGAACTTCTTTTGCTCCCCGTCTATATTGAGGACCAGGGCATCCACCGCGGCCCCTTTCTTGTAACTCTCGGCAATGACGTTCTTCCTGCGGGACCAGGATATCTCCGATATATGGACAAGTCCGTCTATGCCGTCGTCCATACCGACAAAAAGGCCGAAATCGGTGAAATTCTTTATCCTGCCTTTCACTACGGAACCGGGGGGGTATTTCTGGGCAAGCTCTTTCCACGGGTCGGGCCGGAGCTGCTTCAGGCCGAGGGATATTCTCTTCTTCTCCCTGTCGATGTCCAGGATCTGGAGATCGAGCATATCGCCCTTCGACACGAGTTTGGAGGGGTTTCTCATTTTCTTGTCCCAACTCATCTCGCTCACATGGAGAAGCCCTTCGAGACCGGGCTCGAGCTCTACGAAGACCCCGTACTCCACGACGCCGACCGCCTTGCCCCTGACGCGCGAACCTATCGGAAATTTCTCGTCTATGTGCAGCCAGGGATCTCCCTTCAGGTCTTTGATGCTGACGGACACTTTGTGCTTCTCGTAGTCGACGGTCATGACCTTGACCTTGACCTCGTCGCCCAGCTTCAGATACTCCTTGGGATGGGTAATCCTGCCCCAGGTAATGTCGTTGACATAGAGAAAACCGTCAACGCCCCCCAGATCGATGAACGCCCCGTAATCCGTAATGCTCTTGACGAAGCCGTAGATGATCTGCCCTTCCTTTACATTCTTCCAGAACTCTTTTCTTTTTCGCTCCTTTTCCTCTTCTATGAGCATGCGCCTGGATACGATCACGTTTGCTTTTTTCTGGTTGACCTTGATCACTTTATATTTCAGATGGCGTCCTATGAAAGAGGCGGGGTTTTTTACCGGTTTTATATCGACCTGGGATATGGGGAGAAAGGCATTCACGCCTATGTCGACTATGAAGCCGCCCTTAACTTCGGAAACAATCGTGCCTTCAACGGGGGTGCCTTCTTCGAGGGACCTGTCTATGGCCTGCCATAGTTTGATGCCGTCTACCCGCTGTTTTGAGAGCGTGAGAAGTCCGTCCTTAACTTCCCTGCCCATTATCATCACTTCCACTTCGTCGCCTATGCCGACAGTGGACGCACCCGATTTGTCAAGAAATTCACTCAGGGAAACCCTGCCTTCCGACTTCAGCCCCACGTCGACGATAACGGAATCGCCATTTATATCGAGCACTCTGCCCTTTATGATATTCCCTTCCTGAAGGTTTTTCAGAGAGGTTTCATAGAGTTCCTCCATCTCCTGCTCGGTTCCTTCTTTCTGTGCGCTGGTATCGACTGTCTCTACCATGCCAGTCCCCCTAAAGATTTTTTACGCGCCTCTCCACTTTGTCTATTATTACACCGGGGGTCGACGCTCCCCCGGCTATTCCTACGCTTTTCACGCCCGTGAACCATTCCGGCCGGACTTCCTCCTCCGTCTCGATATGGTATGACCGGGGCTGTATACTCTTGACCGCAGTGAAAAGCTTCGTGGTATTCGAGCTGTTCCTGCCCCCCACGACCAGCATTGCCTCCACCCGACCCGCCAGGGCCATCGCCTCATTCCTTCTTACACTGGTGCTCTCGCAGATGGTGTTATAGACCCTCAATTCCTTGGCGCAGCTCGCCAGCGAACTTACCACCTTCGAAAACGTCTCCTCATCTAAAGTAGTCTGGCTCACTATACCTATCTTTTTGGCTTTAATCGAGTACGAATTAAGCAATACAATACCATCGTTCCCCAAATAACTCAACACACTTTTTACTTCCGGGTGCCGCTCGTCGCCCGCAATAACGACCTTGTATCCGTTTTTCAGGAGGTAAAGGGCGCAGTTCCTGACCCTCTTGACAAAAGGGCAGGTCGTGTCGATCGCCAGAAGGCCCTTGGCACGTATGTACTCCTCTTCTTCCTTCATGATGCCGTGGGATCTGAATGCAACGATTCCCTTTTCCAAGCCGAATGCGTCGTCGATCGGGACTACTCCCTTTTCCTTTAATGTCTCCACAACCTGTGGGTTGTGGAGCAGGGGCCCCAGGGTGTAGATCGTTTCTTTCCTGGCCTCGGCCTCCTTGAGCACCCTCGATACCGCACGGTTGACACCGAAACAGAAACCGACATGGCCGGTTTTGACCACCTCTATCATTTGCTCGCCCGCCTCACGTGGTTTTCAAGGACCTCCACAACCTCTTCAATGGTTTTTCCCGTAGTATCAACGTAAAGCGCCCCTTCAGGGCAGACGAGCGGGGCTATATCCCGTTCCGAGTCGGCCCTGTCCCTCCGCTCCATCTCCTCCCTCACCCTCTCCAGGTCCCCGCCGCGACCTCCGGCGGCAAGCTCCCGGTGTCTCCTTCTCGCCCGCTCGGCGATATCGGCATCGAGGTAGAATTTTACTTCCGCACCGGGGAAGACGGCCGAGCCCGTATCCCTTCCTTCAACCACTATCCCCCCGGACTCACCTATCTCCCTCTGCATCCGCGTCAGGTAGGTTCTGACCCGCCTGTCCTGTGAAAGGGAAGACGCGAGAAGGGAAACCTCCGGCGTTCTTATTCGCTCCGTAATATCCTGTCCGTCGAGGGAGACCGCTACTTTCCCGTCAAAGCGGAATTCGAGCGAAAGTCCCGCGAGAAAGGCATCGAGGTCCACGGGCCTCTGCCTTGAATAGGCATAGGCCACGGCGCGATACATAGCGCCGGAATCGAGATACCTGTAACCTATCGATTGGGCGAGCCTCTTTGCCACGGTGCTCTTACCCGCCCCTCCGGGCCCGTCTATCGTGATGATCGGGTCCCTTCTCTTCAGGCGACCAACCTCGCGAGCGCCTCGGCAAATACCCTGTTCTCGTCCATAGTCCCCACCGTAACCCGTATGTACTCCGGAAGCCCGTACCCGCCGAGCCACCGCACAAGGATTTTCTTCTCGAAGAGCTTTTTCACGAGGCTTTCGGCCTCAGCCCCGATCCTGACGGTAACGAAATTTGCCTCGGAGGGTATAACGTCCAGGCCCAGTGCCTTCAGAGTATCGTACAGGTATTTCTTTCCTTTACGGGTATTCTCCAGAACGGAGGCAAGGTGGCGTTCGTCGCCGAGAGACGCCCTGGCCGCTATAAGGGCCATCATGTTGACGCTGAAAGGTTGTTTCGTGCGTTCGAGGAAGGAGACGAGCGATTCTTCGGCCATCCCATAGCCGACGCGCAGACCGGCCAGCCCATAAGCCTTCGAAAAGGTACGCATGACCAGGACGGGATGCCGGCCGATATAGCTCATCGACCGGGGGAATTGCCTGCTGTCCGAGAATTCGGCGTAAGCTTCGTCAACGACTACGAGTACCTCGGGCGGCAGTGATTCGAGAAAGGCTTCGAAGGCCCGGTCGTCGAAGATCGTTCCAGTGGGGTTGTTGGGGTTGCACAGAAAGATCACCCTCGTCCTTTCGTTAACCATGGACGCGGTGCGGACGAGGTCGATCCGGAGGGAGTCGAGTGGTACGCGTACGGGGTTATAGCCGTAAATACAGGCGGCGATACGGTAAAAGGCGAAGCTGGGGTCGGCAACCAGCACTTCAGTCCGGTCCTTTATCTTCAGGGCCTTCAAGGCCGTCTCGATCAGCTCATTGGAGCCGTTACCTATCAGGACATTCTGGGGCTTCAACCCATATCTATTGGCCAGGAGGCCTTTCAGCTCCGACTCGCTCTCCGGGTACCTGTTCACGTCGAGAAGTCCCGATGCCATGGCCTCGATGACCACAGGTGAAGGCGGGTAAGGGTTCTCGTTAGACGAAAGACGGACCCATCCCCCGTCCGCTCCGTACAGAGCCGCCTTCGGATAAAAGGGCACCCTTTGAATCGATGGGTCTATGGAAAGCTTCATCCCCTCCCCTGGACGGCCCTGTTGACCAGATCGACCGCTTGCTGCTGCATGAGGGAAAAATCTTCCGCGGAAAGGCCCGCTCCTTTCACGATCTTCCGAGCTTCCTCTTCGGGTGTAAGATCGGAAGGGCTGTGAGAATCGCTGTTGTAAATGAGGGAAGCCCCCATCTTGAGGCCCACCCTTGCGACGTGGCCGTTCGCGAGGCAATGGCCCTTCCTGGCACTGATTTCTAAAAGGACCGATTTTTCGGCCGCCAGCCTCGCATCTTCCTCCGTAATGAGACCCGGATGGGCAAGTATGTCGGCCCCTGCGAGGATCGCCTCATGGTTCGTGCCCTCTTCCACGGGCTCGGCGAGTGTCTCTCCGTGCACCACGACGTACATTGCGCCCAGCTTCCGAGCCTCTGCGACCAGGTCAGCAATCAAGCCCTTCGGCGCATGGGTGATCTCGATGCCCGGCACTATCGTAATGTTCGGGTAATACTCCATCCTATCCCGGATCCTGAGGAGCGCCTTGATAATCTCCGGCAGGTTGGAGGAGTCGGCGTGGTCACAGATGCCGATTGTCCTGTAACCTTTCACCTGTGCCCTTCTTGCCAGCTCCGAGGGGAGCAGATCGCCATCGCTCAAAATCGAATGGGTATGGAGGTCTATCATCGCATCGCCCGTCACATCTTATACTTGCCGAAGTCGTCGGGAGATAGGTTCTCCAGAATCTCCTCCCATTCCGTAGTATCCACCACCACCTTGTCCTCCTTCTTAGAGAGCTCCACCTTGGCCGATTTCTTGATCACGTTCTCGTCGACGAATATAGACGCGCCGACCCTGAGGGCAAGCGCTATGGCGTCAGAAGGCCGCGCATCTATGACCAGCCTCTTCTTCTCTATCTCCAGATGTATCATAGCGAAATACGTATTGTCCTTCAAGTCGTTGACCTCGATCTTGACGACCTTAACGCCGAGGTTGTCGAGAACGTTCTTGAGCAGGTCATGGGTCATGGGCCTCGGCGTCTGCACGTTCTCCAGGGCGGTCGCAATGCTCGACGCCTCCAGCAGACCGATCCAGATCGGGAGAACTTCCTTCTCCTCAAGATCCTTCAGGATCACGATCGGCGTATTCGTGAACGGGTCGACGGTGATGCCTGCTACTTTCATTTCCTTTAACATGCTATGCCTCCTTGAGTCTGGGCCCTGCACCGCGAAGGGAGTTGGCGTACCCCTTCACGATTTCCAGATCGACCAGTTTTCCTACCATGTGTGCAGGACCCCCGAAGTTCACGATCCGGTTCGTCCTCGTCCTTCCCGCAAGCTCCTCCCGTGAGTTCTTGCTTGACCCCTCCACCAGCACCTCGACCGTCATGCCTTCCTGCCGTATGAGCTTCTCGCGGGTGATCCCCTTTTGCAGTGCCTGCAGACAGGCGAGCCTGTCCCGTGCGACGGTCTCAGGCACCGTGCCGGGCAGGTTTGATGCCGGCGTGTGCCTGCGGGGAGAGAAACAGAAGGAGAATATCCCATCGAAGCCAGTCCGCTCCACAAGTTCCACGGTAGACCTGAAATCCCCCTCGTCCTCTCCTGGGAAGCCTACTATGCAGTCGGCGGTGATTGCAATGTCCGCGCATCTGCCTTTCAGCTTTGCAATCTTCTCTTCATACTCTTCTCTCGTGTAGCCCCTGTTCATGAGGCGCAGTATCTTGTCTGAACCCGATTGAAAGGGAAGATGGATGTGCTCGCACAGCTTGTCGACCTGACCGAAGCAGTCGATCAGCTCACCCGAAAGGTCCCTTGGATGGGAGGTCACGAAACGTATCCTCTCTATGCCGGCGATCCGGTCTATGGCCTTCAGAAGGTCGGGAAAGGACAGGTCGTCCCTTTCTTTATTATACGAATTCACGTTCTGGCCGAGGAGCACTACCTCTCTCGCTCCCGTGGCGGCGAGCTCCTCTATCTCCTCGAGTATGTCGGCGCTTCTCCTGCTCACCTCGCGACCCCGAACATAGGGAACCACGCAGTAGCTGCAGAAATTATCGCACCCTTTCATGATCGTAACGTAGGCCTTTACCCTTCGGTCTCTATTCCCCGGCCTCAGGTAAAGGGTAGAGGCGCAGCCGTTGTCGGAGAAATCAAGAAACCGCGCACCCCTGAGGCTGGCCCTAACCGCCTCGTCAAGAAGGTGTACGCTCCCGGGACCGAGAGAGAAATCGACGAAAGGAAGGCGCTCCACGATCGCCTCCTTTTCGAGCTGGGCGATGCATCCCATGAGGCCGAGGACAAAGGGCCTTTTTCTCTTGAGGCTCCCGAGCCTACCCATGAGGCTGTAAAACTTCTGCTCGGCCTTCTCGCGCACACAACAGGTGTTGACTATCACCAAACCCGCCTGCTCCAGCTTGTCGGCGGCTTCAAAGCCGGACGACCGGAGAAGGTGGACCGCCTTCTCCATGTCGTGCTCGTTCATCTGGCATCCAAAGTTCGCTATGTAGTAATTCAGGCTAACCTCTGATGGCGAATTTCGGCGCCAGTTTGTTCATCTTCTTCACGATGCCGCCGTACTCGAGCTCGGAGTAAGGGAGCATGGCAGAACCCGAAAAGCCCTGGCGCCTGAGTTCCGTCGCTTTTCTCGACACTTGTAGTCTCACAAAATCCCAGTAGGGATGGGCGAAGGCGTCGGCCGGGTCGGTGAGCTTGCCATGGTGGACGCAGAAGGCGAGAGCGGAGACCACCGGAGGACCGTCGAAGAAGGAGGTACCCGTGTTCATAGGCACAGGCATCAAGGGTCCGGTATGGCTCCCCCTCATAAAACCCGCGACGTAGTGGCCCAAATTGTAGGGCGACAGTACCTCGCCCGTGGCCGGGAATGGACCCTGGCACCGGACGAGCATGACCGGGTCGTCCTTGCCTGTGTACTTGCCCGCAATGTTGTGAAGCCTCGTGGTGCTGACCGAGGCTGCGATTTCGCCTGTCTCCCTGGAATAGACAGATTCGATTACGAACCTCTCGTTGTCCCTCAGCAGGGCCGCGATATCGTAGAGATCCTCAGGCGCGTTCAACTCTATAATCTTGTCGCCCTCCGTATTGGCCACGTCCATGATTACGAACTTGAACCCCTTTGCCATGTTTGGGGAGAGGATCAGGCCCGAGTTATACATGGGGTCGGCGAAGGCCAGATAGAGGGGCAGATTATAGGCGCCGGGATCGGTCTTGTCCGCCGCAAAAAAGAGGAAAGGCTCATTCGGCCTCTCCTCGAACTCCATTTCGGCAACGGCAGGGCCCATCCCTTTCACATTACCCGAAAAGGAATCCTTGAGCAGATCCTGGCCCGCCCCATAGAGCCCCTGTTCCTTGGCGCACTCCGTGCCGTCCACGAAGGCATCCCACGCGAGTTTGTGTATCTCGCTGTTCTCTACACCCTTTTTATGGGCCGCGAGTATGGCCACATCGTCTCCCGTATGAGAAATGAAGAAATCCTGGATCAGGCCGGTCCGCTGCTTCTCGACAAACTCCTTCACCCTGTTGAGCACCTGCTGACTCGGGCAGAGATGCCCGCCTATGCTACCTATATCGGCCTTGAGGATCGATAATGTTGTTTTCACGGCGTCCTCCTATAGGAATATTTTTTTGTATTCACCCATACTCGTATAGGCTGTCAGGTCCCAGTGGAGGGGGGTAACAGAAAGATAGCCCTGATCGACTGCCTGGAGATCGGTCCCTTCGATGGACTCGAAACTTTCGCCATCCCCGGCGATCCAGTAGTAAGTGCCGCCTCTGGGGTCCGTTCTAGCGATTATATTACCATTATATATCCTTTTCCCGAGGCCTGTCACCATAAGGCCCTTTATCGCCTCGTAGGGGATATTGGGGATATTCACGTTCAGGAGCGTGTGCGTGGGAAGGCCGGCCGCGCCAATCTTGCTCACGATATCGAGGACCGAGCGACAGGCGTCGCGAAAAAGAAAGTCGGTCCTTCCGTTAAGGGAGACCGCTAAAGATGCAATCCCCACAAAGGCGCCCTCCTTTGCCGCAGCCACGGTCCCCGAGTAGCTGACATCCTGCCCCATGTTCGGACCCTTGTTTATGCCCGAGATGACGAGGTCCGGTTTCCTGCGAAGGACGACCCTCAACGCTAGGAGCACCGAGTCGGCAGGCGTCCCGTTCGTGGAGAAGATGCGGTTACCGAGGTCCTTGATGCGGAGCGGCTTGTGAAGAGTGATAGCATGACCTATACAGGTCCGCTCCGCCTCCGGCGCAACAACCCACACCTCGTTGCCGGGCGCAATTGCTTCCCTGAGCGCAAGCAGTCCTTCAGAATCTATGCCGTCGTCGTTCGATAGGAGGATGAGCAAGAGGAACCACCAATTCCAAAAAGCAATCGGGGCGACTGGATTCGAACCAGCGGCCACCAGCACCCCATACTGGTGCGCTAACCAAGCTGCGCTACGCCCCGACTGTCAGTTTTTTATTATAAGACTTTTTTCGGAAATCCACAAGCCGGGGACTGGGGAAATCCAAGGATATGCGGGGATCTCGCGGCCCCCCCCGAGTCGCCCGGAAGGGGCTTGCGGCCCGAACCATCAGGGACTTATGTTTTTTATAGAAAAAGAGGCGGGTTTCTGCTATTATCATTGATTCAGGTCCCATCGTCTAGGGGTTTAGGACGCCGGCCTCTCACGCCGGTAACGCGAGTTCGAATCTCGCTGGGACCATTTCATATACGTGCGGCCGAGCACCGCCCTTCTACCACCTTTCGCGCATTCCTTCAGGAGGTCCCCATGATGCCCATTGCCCCTTTGATGATAGAGCACAGGCTGATCGAACGCATGATCAAAGTGATGAAGGCCGAGGTTGAAGCCATGAGCAAGACGGCCAGGGTAAGGCCCGAGTTCATCGACCAGGCGGTAGACTTCATCAGGATCTATGCCGATCGCTGCCATCACGGAAAGGAAGAGGACATCCTGTTCAAGGAGTTATCGGCAAAGACCTTGTCCGATCAGTACAGGGAGACGATGGAAGAGCTCATACAGGAGCACGTTCGGGCAAGGGAGATGACGGCCCGGCTCCTTGCCGCAAAGGACCGTTACCTCCTGAACGACAAGACCGCTTTGGACGACGTCGTGGCCGTGATGCGGGGGCTCGTCGAATTCTACCCAGTCCACATCGAGAAGGAGGACAGACATTTCTTTATCCCCTGTATGGCCTATTTCAGCAGGCACGAGCAGGACGACATGCTCGATGCGTTCTGGGACTTCGACAGGAGGCTAATCCACGAGAAGTACAGGTGGGTGATAGAGAAATTCGAGGGTAGAGGATAAGGCGGGAAGGGTCACTTCATAGAATCGAGCAACCGCGCCAACAATTGGGGCCCACCGCAGCTCCCGGCGGGCTCGTCGGCCGCCTCGCCTGCGGCGGAAGGAGGGGCCGCGAGATCGGTCCGGTCAAGGCAGGCCATGACATTGGCCGCATCGACGAACCGGGACAGCCGGTTGAAGGTATGTATCCCGTTGTCGCGCCCTTCATGATGGACAAGTATGCAGAGGGACTCCCTGGCCCTTGTTATTGCTACATAGAGCAGGCGCTGCTCCTCTTCAAGCTCTTCCGTGTCGCGGGTAGTATAGCTTGAAGGCAAGACGCCGTCGACTGCCCCTATGAGGAAGACATTCCGCCACTCCAGACCTTTAGCCGAATGAATCGTCGATAGTATGAGAGGCCGCTCCCAGACCGTGTCGTGAAAATCGGAAACGCCTCTTTGGGGAGGCTCGATCGCGAGATCGACCAGGATGTCCCGAAGCGATTCGTACCTTTCCGCTATTTGGGCCAGCGCTTCAAGGTCGTTCTTTCGCAGTTGCCAGTCGAGGTCGAATCTCTCCCTCAGCAGGGGCGTATAGTATTCGATGATTGCCCCGCATTGCTCGCCCGGCCCCGCCTGTCGGGCGCCGGCCATAAGCGACGCGAGCCGGCTGAGACCTTGTGAATAGGCCCTCCCTTGACCGTGCTTTTCGTTGATATGGCGGACGATCGATTCAAGGTCCTCTAAGACGGAGAACTCTTCGAGAAGCTTTTCCGCCGTCCTCGGCCCTATGCCGTCCACGAGAAGGAGCACGCGGCTCCAGGACAGGAGGTCCTTCGGGTTCGCCAGAATCTTCATGTGGGCCAAAACGTCCTTCACATGGGCGGTCTCATAGAACTTCAGCCCCCCGTAAACGGCGAAAGGGATATTCCTCCTGCTCAATTCGGCCTGGAGGGGGATGGTTATATAGGCCGACCGGAAAAGGATGCACTGGTGCGAAAGCTCCATTCCCTCGTCGCAGAGCTCCTTGACGCGCCCCGCTACCCAGGCCGCCTCGTCGTAAGCATCCTTGAAATAAATGAGACAGGGCTTGCTCCCGTATTCTTTCTTTACCGCCCTCAGGCACTTTTCGTACTTTCTGGCCATGTTGTCGAGGACGGCGTTGCCCAGGTCCAGGATCGCCTGGGTGCTCCTGTAATTCTCTTCCAGCTTGATGATCCTGCAGCCCGGAAAGAGCTCCGGGAAGCGCATGATGTTCTCGTGCGCGGCGCCCCGGAAAGAGTAAATCGACTGCGCGTCGTCCCCCACTACCAGAATGTTCCTGTGCCGGCGCGCCAGTTGGTGAGCGATCTGTCCCTGCACTGCATTGGTGTCCTGGTACTCGTCCACCATGACATAACGGTACCTTCTCGACAGTCGGTCCCGTATTCGCTCGTTCTCAAGGAGGATTCTCAGATAGAGGAGCAGGTCGTCATAGTCGAGGCACCGGGAGCGGACCTTGTACTCCGTATAAAGCTCCCTGAGAGCTTTGATCTCTTCGAGGTACTGCATGAATGGGGGATAATGCTTCTCCAGTACGGATGCGATGGCCATTTCCTTGTTTACTGACATGCTCAGGATCTTCCTGAGCATGTCCTTCCTCGGCCGCCTGCCTTCCTTGCTGTAGAAGCCGAGCCTCGCCGCGCACCGCTGTATGGCCTCCTCGGCATCCGCCTCGTCGTAGATAGTGAAGCTGTCGGGGAGGCCGAAGAATGTGCCGTATCTTCGCAGCATCCTATTCGCAAAGGAATGGAAAGTGCCTCCCTCAACACCCCGGCACCTCGGGTCGAGCGCCGACGCCCTCGATATCATCTCCTTCGCGCTTCGTCTCGTGAAAGTAAGAAGGAGGATCGAAGCGGAGTCGACGCCTGCCTCCACAAGGTGGAGCGCGCGGAACTCGATCACCCTCGTTTTCCCGCTTCCCGCGCCGGCTATAACAAGCACCGGCCCTTCCGTGGCCGTAACCGCCTCGTACTGGCGGTCGTTTAGCAGCTCTCTGATGCGCTCATTCATGGTTCGGCTTGGCATAACAGGCCGTTGAAAGTCCGGCGAGGCTTGCGCCCACGATCAGCATGCTCTTACGCTTCAGAGTCGCCACATCTTCACCTCGATCGCGCTGCTCCGTTCAGTTCATCGGCGCCTTTTGATGCTTGAGCAGTGCGGCTATCACTTGCAGGCTCATTATACCACGGAAAATCGAGAGCCTTTCATGGAAGAATGGACCCGAAGCCGATACCGGATTTCGAGGCATCGTGCCGGCGGCCTTCTTTAGGCTGCTGACTGCGGCGCGGAAAAAGTGCGACAGGGGCTAAGCGCCTATATGTTTGCGGTCACACCCCAGTCCTCGTTTTACGCGGGAAAAATGGCGGAGGGAGAGGGATTCGAACCCTACTCCCTCTTTCTCTTTCCTCGGTTTCCGGACACTTCAGAAGTGAATAAGAAGTAACAGGCTCCCCCTGCCCATGGGCGGACACGCGAGACACGTTAGCTCTCGCGGTCCGTTCAAAGGGCATGGGGGTAGGTGCAGCGAGCTCTTTACCACAAAAGACACATCCGCTCCGGTGCTCCACTATTGCCTTCATAGCTTTTAATCCTCGTCCTTCAGGGAGCCGGGTAGTGTTTGAATGTATGCTTTAATCTCGTCACGAACACGCCGGTAATGGCGCATAGCCTCCTCCTCGTCTCTCGCACTCGCAGCTAGCCGTGGCGGATCGTCAAAACCATGATGAACAACGGCCGTCTTCGCGGGGAAGAAGGGACATGTCCGCTGTGCGTCATCACAAAGGGTGACAACATAATCGAACTCCATATCCCCCAGCTGCCCGACGGATTTCGAGTGCTGTTGAGAGATATCGATGCCTACTTCCGCCATGACCCTCACGGCGCGAGGATCAACGTCCTTCGGTTCCGTTCCCGCTGAATAGGCTTCAATGGCCTCCCCTTTTAGGTGTTTCGCCCACGCCTCAGCCATCTGACTCCGGCAGGAGTTACCCGTGCATAGGAACAGCACTTTCAGCTTGGTACGAGGGTTCATAAAGCTCTTCCGGCTGCCCGTGGACCTTCATCCGGTAACAACCGCGACCGCTCTTGACATCTTTCCACTTCCGCGATATTCATATATATGTGCATAAACGATTATACACATGAAAGGGGGGCTTTTGCAATGGAGCAGTTAGCCCAACTGTACAAGGCGCTCTCGGAAGAGACGCGCATCCGTATAATGATGCTGCTCACGCAGGGCGAACTCTGCGTGTGCGATATCCAGGCGGTGCTCGACGAACCGCAGTCGAAAGTGTCCCGACACCTTGCTTACCTGAAGCATTCGGGGCTGGTCAACAGTAGGCGCGTCGGCATCTGGATGCACTATCTCATAAAAGACACCGCAGACAAGACGTGTAAGGCTCAGCTGACCTTTATGGAAGAACATCTGTCGAAGCTCCCGCAATTCGGCGCTGATAGGAAGAAGCTCCAGGAGTTTCAAAAACAGAAGGGCTGCGACACGCTCCCTCCGCCCGAAAAAAAAGACAAGAATGCTGCGTTAAAAACGGGTGAGATGCGTGCCGCAGCCGCAACGAATGTGAACACCGAGAAGGCAAGGAGGAGGTAACAAATGGCCGACGAACGGCTTGGCAAAAAGCTCTCTTTCCTGGACAGGTTCCTCACTGTGTGGATTTTTCTTGCCATGTTCGTCGGTGTCGGCTGGGGATACGTTTTCCCCGGCGTCGTCGATTTCTGGAATCAGTTCCAGAGCGGAACTACCAACGTGCCGATTGCAATAGGGCTGATTCTCATGATGTATCCGCCTCTCGCAAAGGTGAGGTACGAGGAGCTTGGCGAGGTATTCAAGAATGTGAAAGTCCTCGGTCTGTCTCTTGTACAGAACTGGGTGGTCGGCCCTATCCTCATGTTCGTCCTCGCCATCGTGTTCCTGAGAGGTTACCCGGAATATATGGTGGGTCTCATCATGATAGGGCTGGCCCGCTGCATCGCCATGGTCATCGTATGGAATGATCTTGCGAAAGGCGACACGGAGTACTGTGCGGGCTTGGTTGCCTTCAACTCGATCTTCCAGGTACTCTTCTTCTCCATCTATGCCTACATCTTCATCACGGTGCTCCCTCCGATGCTCGGCTTGAAGGGAGTGGTCGTAGACATCACCATCGGCCAGATCGCAAAGAGCGTCTTCATCTACCTCGGCATACCTTTTATTGCTGGTGTGGTCACTCGGTTCATTCTCATAAACGTGAAGGACAAGAAGTGGTATCACGAGAGGTTCATTCCGAAAATTAACCCTATCACCCTGATCGCCCTGCTCTTTACTATTCTCGTCATGTTTTCCCTCAAAGGCGAATATATCGTAAAGATTCCCCTAGATGTCGTCCGTATAGCGATCCCGCTTCTCATCTACTTCGTCGTCATGTTCCTCGTTTCTTTCTACATGAGCGGCAGAGTGGGCGCACACTACGGTCAGGCGGCGACCCTCTCTTTCACCGCCGCCTCCAACAACTTCGAGCTTGCCATTGCGGTTGCCGTCGCCGTCTTCGGCATCAACTCCGGTCAGGCGTTCGCAGCCGTCATCGGGCCTCTCGTCGAGGTGCCGGTGCTCATCAATCTGGTTCATCTGTCGCTCTGGTTCAAACGGAAGCATTTTCCTTACGCTAAAGAAACGCCAATCGGGGTGTGCTACTACACTTGCAAACAGTAACGGCTGGACCGCTGGTCGAGAAGAAGGTCGTGTACCGTTGCAATGGGAGCAGGGTTTTTCAAAGAATTGGTCCACTAGAGCAATTTGCAAAATTAAGTATCGATTCGAGAGGCGCAACCATGTCCTGAGCGCAGCATCGCGGAAGTCTCTCGGTTGCGGCCCGCCTGTGGACGGCGGGCACCCCGCATTGTTGCCTCGCGCCGGAAGAAGCGGTGCGCGGGTCGCGCAGGCCGAGGCTGTCTGAGGGCCAGGCCGCCGGCAGCGCCGGGTGCCCGGCCGTAAGGCTGGGTGGCCGAGTTCCGAGGCCAGCGCAAGGGAGGCGCTAGGGCGGGTGAGAGACGAGAGCCGGGGCACCCACCCGAAGGGTGGGTCGCAGGGAAGGACATGGTGAAGCCTCGAAGCAAACAGGAATTATTTCTGCAAAAGTCTCTAATGCAAGGCCATCCGGAATTTGCTTGCCTGTCGATGTCCCAGATAAAGAAGCAGCAACGGGGATGGTCGCATCGAATGAGCCTCCCCCTGGTACTGCTCGCTGCCTTAAAGACCTTCTTTCGTGCGGTAATGTTGTATTGGAATCGGTCTACTTCCTCGATGTAAGGAAATTTGCCTGAGTAAGAGCAATACAGCCAATCTTACCTTCGTTCTTCCCGAGCGATCATAAGCCATGAGCTTACGGCACTCAAGACCGACAAAAGAGCCGCGGTGGCCATTACCCACCTGAACCCGGCCACATAGGATTCGAAGATATCATGCTTGATGCCGGCGGCGAGCCGGGCAGGTGTGTCTAGAGGAACGGTTATCGCGGCCAGTCTCATTTTTTGCTCGCTGATCGACTGGCGCAAGCCCGGGTCTACGTCGAGCTTCGACAGGTTCTCGTCCAGGTGCGAGCTGAAGATATGCGCGAGGATGATCCCGAAGAGGGCAACAGCGAGGAGTGCGCCCACCCGTGATATGGCGTTATTGATGCCGGATGCCACACCGGCCTTGTCGGGACCGGCCGCACCCATGACCGTAGTGGTCACGGGAGCGACGCTCACGGCCATTCCGAGTCCCAGAATACAAACGGGCGGAAAGAAGGTGCGCCAGTAGTTTCCGCCCAGCTCCGGCAAAGCAAAGAGAGCGAAGCCGAACGCAGCGATCAGGGGACCCACCACGAGGGGGAGTCTCGATCCGTACCGGTAGACAAGTCCTCCCGTCCATCGCGAAAGGAGGAACATGAGCAGGATGAACGGCAGGAGGGCTGCCCCGGCCGCAGTCGGCGAGTACCCCTGCACCTGAATGAGGTTGAAGGGCAGAAAGAAAAGCGCTCCACCCAACGCAGTATAGAGAAAGAGGGTCACAAGGTTTGCGCCGCTGAAGTCCCTCGATAGGAAGAGCCCAAGGGGCATCATCGGTGAGCGCGAGCGGTCTTCCCGTATAACGAATGCGGCGAGAAGGGCGAGGCCGGCGAGGCCCGCGCCGAATATCATGGGACGGCCCCACCCTCTGCCGGATGACTCGATCAGACTGAAGACGAGTAGTCCCAGGGCGAGTGTCGCCAATAGGGCGCCCGGCCAGTCGAGGTTTTTGCCCATCTCTTCACTGCGGCTCTCAGGGACGTGAAAGTTCGCAAGTACAATCACCACGGTAGCTATGGGAAGGTTGATGAAGAAGGCCCATCGCCAGGACAAATGCTCGACCAGCCAGCCGCCCAGCACAGGCCCGACGCCTGCAGTTATGGCGGTGAACCCCGACCACGTGCCGATGGCCCGTCCGCGGTCTTCTTCGTTGAAGGACGCGCTGATAATGGCGAGGCCCCCAGGCACGAGAAGGGCAGCGCCTATCCCCTGGATTGTTCTTGCCAGGATAAGCTGATGCACGCTCGTTGAAAGACCGCACCAGGCAGATGAGGCGGCGAAGATCAAGATGCCGGTCACGTAAACACGGCGCCGGCCGAAACGGTCACCCAATGAGCCGCCGAGCAGAAGGAGCGCCGCCAGGAGGAGCGCATAAGATTCGATGACCCAGTGGATCTCTGCCATGGTGGCCCGGAACGCATTTTGAAGCACAGGCAGGACAACGGTGACGACGGTACCGTCGATAAAGGCCATACTCGATCCGAGGATGGTGGTGGCGAGTATCCAGGAACCATGGACGCTTCCCTTCGGGGCTGCCCCGGCCCTGAGTGCCATACCCTCTTCGCACGGGTTCTTCATCATTCTGCGTGCCCGAGCTTATCCGAAGCCGGCTCTATCTCTCCTGTGCCTTGCCGTGGTACTTGATGAACGTGCCATTGCGATACTCGTCGAAGGCGAGTTGTAATTCCTCCCTGGTGTTCATCACGATCGGTCCGTACCACGCTACCGGCTCGCCTATCGGTTTTCCCGAGATGAGCAAGAAACGGACGCCTTCCTTCTCGGTAGAGACGACCACCTGCTCGCCGTCTTCGAAGACCACCAGACTGTTGTTGCCAATCGCCGGCTTCCGTTCCATGTCGAAATAGTTTGCGCCCTCCATTTCATAGCTAAAAGCGTCCTTCTCATGGCAGAAGTAGCCTTCTCCTCCGATAACGTAGGCGAAGACCGTATAGCCGGGTTTGGTGGGATGAGTGAATTCCGAATGGCCGGGGACGGTGACGTCGAGGTATTCAGGCTCGGTGACGATATCAGTGACAGGCCCTTTCGTGCCCTCGATCTCGCCGCACATGATCCTGACCTTTACGCCGTTCCCAACCGGGACTTCCGGTATCTGATCTTCCGTCAGCCCGCGGTAGCGGGGGTCCATCATCTTGTGGGACGCAGGGAGGTTGGCCCAGAGCTGGAAGCCGCCCATGTAGCCGGACTCATCACCTTCGGCATCTCCTGGTGAATGATGCCGCTCCCTGCTGTCATCCACTGGACGTCGCATGCGGCGATGACACCTTTGTTGCCCATGCTGTCCCCATGCTCCACCTTGCCCTGAAGCACGTAGGTGATGGTCTCGATGCCGCGATGGGGGTGCCAGGGAAAGCCTTTCAGATAATGTCGCGGATCGTCCGAGCGAAAGTCGTCGAGAAGCAGGAACGGATCGAACTCGGGGGCGTCTCCGCCACCGAAGGCCCGTCTCAGGTGGACCCCCGCTCCCTCGATAGTCGGCCTGCTCCTCATCACCTTCCGTATCTTTCTATTGGTCGCCATTAGCGTCCTCCTTGTAGCTGATCGACGGTATCTGTATAAGCCTTGGTCAGAACTCCCCCGATGCTCCCTGACTATCTCGTCATTCTGTAAATCCCATCGCTGGTCTTCGGTAGAGTCTCCAATCCGCAATATAAGACTCATACTGATGAAGGGGTACTGGTCCTCGGGGTCGGTTAGCAACATCCTTTATCTGGGTCGGTTGACAAGGCATCGATACGTGGTCTTATTGTACCTATAAGGAAAATAGCAAATCTCGCACCGGGGACAATGATTGACATGGCCACGTAAACAGAGGCTCTAAGTCTTCTCCCAAAAAGAAAGGAGTGCATCACATGCCCACGATCACGACGAAAGACGGCACCGAGATTTACTACAAGGACTGGGGCAACGGGCAGCCCGTCGTCTTCAGCCACGGTTGGCCGCTCTGTGCCGACGCCTTCGAGGACCAGATGTTCTTTCTGGCCTCCAGGGGCTACCGCTGCATCGCTCACGACCGCCGGGGTCATGGCCGGTCGAGCCAGCCCTGGAGCGGCAACGATATGGACACCTATGCCGACGACCTTGCCGCCCTCGCCGAAGCGCTCGACCTGAAGGATGCGATCCACGTGGGCCATTCTACCGGGGGCGGTGAAGTAACCCGCTACATTGGCCGCCACGGCACGAAACGTGTGACCAAGGCCGTTCTGATCAGCGCGGTCCCACCGCTGATGCTGAAGACGCCGTCCAATCCGGGAGGGACACCGATTGAGGCGTTCGATAAGCTCCGCGCAGCAGTTCTTGCCGACCGTTCACAGTTCTGGAAGGATCTCAGCATACCGTTCTACGGATATAACCGGCAGGGAGCAAAGGTCTCGGAAGGCGTGCGCGAGTCTTTCTGGCTCCAGGGGATGATGGCAGGCATACCTGCGTCCTACTTTTGCATTAAGGCGTTTTCCGAGACGGACCTTACGGAGGACCTCAAGAAGATCGACGTGCCGACGCTCATCCTCCACGGCGATGACGACCAGATCGTGCCGATCGGCGCCTCGGCAATGCTATCGGCAAAGATCATCAAGAACGCGACGCTGAAGGTGTATCCAGGGGCGCCGCACGGCATGTGCACGACCCTCAAGGATCAGGTCAACGCCGACTTGCTCGCGTTTTTTAAGACGTAAACGATCAAAGTCGGAGCAACGGAGAATCGAACACTCAAAGGTCGATCGCGAGAATGCGGAACCGCCGCAGGATCGTGTCGTCCCCGGCCCGTTTGCCCGGGCACCTGTTTGGATCGGGGAACGCTTTATGGATACCACGACCTCCCCACTGCGGCAAGCAAATGCGCCGAGATGCTCCTCTCTCATGCGGGACCGAAAGCGATAACTCGACCGGAAATGGAGGGCCGCCATGTTATAATGGTATACGAGAGAACGGCTGAAGGAATTGAAGAGAACGGGAAGCGTCGTTCAGCAGAATAGGCGCTTCGTCGTCAAAAGTGACTGAAGGGAGGGTCTATGGGAGACGTGGTTCACACATCGCGTATCAGGATCGTCAGGGAGAAGGGCCCCACGAGAAAAGCCGTCATCGAGGGGTTCAGCGAGCCGGTCTACTACGGCGTTCATAGCGGCATCAAGCGGTTCTATGGTGTTGAGCCGGAAAAGGAGTATCCAGCCACCCTGGACCACATGATCGCCGCGACAGCAGGCTGAATGATGGGAACACTGGCCGCGGCGCTGGCCAGAAAAGAGATCAAGACGTTCGAGGACCTTTACCGGGCGGAAGTAGAGGGCGATATCGAGAACGTGAACGGCGTGCTCAAGATCACCAGCATCCGCGTCGACTATCACTTGACCTTGGAGGAGGAGAAGGCAGATGCAGCCCGCGAGGCCTTCGCATCTTACCTTGCCTCCTGCCCTGCCGCCCAGAGCGTGATCGGCTGCATCGGCATCAAGGACAATCTCCTCCTTCACTGGAGGTAGCGTTTCCGCCGGCTAACGCTGCGAAGTGATCAGCCGGCCTATGTCATCCGTCTTCATCCAGGAGCCTTGAAAGGAGGTCACGAAAGATGGAGAGATCTATCTTTGTGATCTCCACGGGCACCTGGACCAGGTCGAAAAACGATAGCGTCTCCTCGTCGGAGAGCGGCTCGATCCCGGCGTCGACGATGAGTATGCGTTCGTACCTTCCCAGATTGATGCGCACGTCAACTTCATTCCATCCCAGGGCTTCCATGATGGCCGGCCACGCTCGCACCCATCCTGGGGTCATGATCATCGTTTTCGTATCCCTGATCTCCGGCGCGCCCTTGCCGAGAAGGGCCTCGATGCAGTTCTTCACGGGAAAGGCCTCCACTCCCTGCTTCTCAAAGAAGGATTTCATCTCCGGATTACAACCTTGCCCGTAGAGAAGATACACCTTTCGCTCCGAAGGCTTCGCCCTTTCTATAGCTGCACCGAGTGCCTCTTCCAAACGAGGCAGATTCGCGTGTAGTCCGGCTTCGACCCAGACAACCTCCACGTCCGCATCATCGGGGAGTGAATGGCGGAGCTCCTTTTCCAGCACCTTGCAGGCTATCAAGACAGTCGGCACGTTTGCCCTCTTACAGCCAGGCCTATATGGACTTCTCCCAGGCCTGCCCAAAGTCCGCAAAGGGCCTGACCTCCTGAACTTCGAAGGTTATTGCCGCATGCATCATGTTCGCGGCTGCCTCTCCGGCCTTTGCCCTGAGCTGGGCCTTGAGGGAGTCAAGCTTCTCACCCGACGTTTGACACTCCGTCATCTTGAGATAGACCCTCACCCCCTTCCATTCGGGAGGAGTCGGCCCCGGCTCCATTATCATGAAGACTGCGTTGGGGTTTTCCTGGAGATAGGTAAGGGTCCTGTTCTTGCCGCATCCCATGAAGACCGTCTTTTCGTCGACCATCCGGGCCGAGCCGAAGTAGGCGACGTCGACCTTCCCGTCCCTGCCCGCTGTGGCAAGGGCCCCCAAACGGGGCATCTTGTTGAAATACTCTTTCAGGTCCTTTGACATGGATTCCTCCTTGAAGCTAATGGACTTCCGGTCTTTTCCAGACCTCTTACCGATATTATAATCCCGGAAAAGCCGGCCGTGTCTGTAGCGATTGTTACATCGATGATTTTCGAAAGCCTATTTCATAATATTTTAGGTATCAGGTCCCCGCCCTGAAGGCGCGGACCGCGGACACGAGCGCTCCCCGTCGCTTGTCAGGACCTCTCAGATGCCGGCATACCACTCGTATCCCCGGTCCTCCCAATAGCCGCCTTTACCTCCGGCTATCCCGGAGAAATCTTCGACTATCTCAAGGCGCATGACATACTTCGCCATCTTGTAGCCTAGCTGCCGCTCCAGCCGCAAGCGAAGCGGCGCGCCGTTCTTGATTGGCAATGGTTCGCCGTTCAGCTCATACGCGAGTATAGTCTGCGGGTGAAAAGCGTCTTCCAGGTCGATGCTCTCGTAATAGAGGGAGCCCCCGTCTTCCATCGGGTCTGCGCAGTAGACAACCACATAACGGGCATTGGGCTTAAGACGCACTGCTTCGAGCAGCGCGCTGAGGCGTGCCCCCTTCCACTTGCCTATTGCGCTCCACCCCTCGACGCAATCATGCCGCGTTATCTGGGTCCGGCTGGGAAGCTTTCGAATTTCGGGAAGCGTTAGGGTCACGGGCCTTTCCACCAGACCGCCTACCTCGAGGCGATAGTCCGTAAACCCTCTGGCTGCCAATGCCCTGTATGTTGGACTACTCGGCATAAACGTCCCGTTGCTGCGAAATTGCGGCGACAGCTCGGTTGCCGGGAATTCCTGCGCCATCGCTTTGCGCGGAACGACCAGTCTTTGAGTCTTATACGTAGCCTTTTCCCCCAGGCCCAATATCTTGGGGAACCAGGTGGTCTCCGAAAGCCTTTCGCAGCCGCCAAGCACCAATACGCTTGCGCTCGCAAGAAGGCGCGTTATGAGACCGCGCCGGGTCAGCTTGTCGTCATTACTCATGATCCGCCTCCGATTCGACCCTGTAGCATCCCGTAATCATCGAGCGAAGGTTGTTCCAGAAGCCGCTGACGATTACCTCAAACACATGAACGATCACGAACAGCACCAGCGCGAGAGCGACAACGAAATGGATTGTTCTTATGGATTGCCGGCCGAAAAAGATATCTACCCAGCCGGGGTGGAATGCGTCCAGCGCCGGCGACATACCCAGTCCCATGAGGATCATAAGTGGGAGAAGGAAGAAGATCACCCCCAGATAGGCGAGCTTCTGCAGCACGTTGTAGCGCTTGGCCGCCTCGCCTTTGTGAAATCGAAAGCGCAGATGATCGATGATCGATCTGCCTATCGAACGCCAATCCTGCCTCGTGGGAAGAAGATCATGATGCAAATGCCTGCTCACAATGGAGTAGGTCACGAAGGCGATGCCGTTTGCGACCAGCAGCCAGGCAAAGAAAAAGTGCCATCGCCGCGCCATGGCAAGCCATTGCAAGCTGGGTATGGTAAGCCAGGACGGGAAGCCGCGTTCCGTTAGTTCTCCCTCCGGGTCTCTGGAGGTTCCCAGGAACCCGGTTGTATCGAAGTCGTGGCCTAAGATGCGTGTGACGCCGGAGATTTTTCCTTTATCGTTTTCCTGGTCCCTTATCTCCAATATAGGGGGAACGCCGCTGTAAGACGACTTGCTCCAGTAGAGCGCCGGATGGGCGTTGAAAATATTGAGACCGCTCATCAGGAGTATGGAAAGAAAAACGACATTGCTCCAGTGCATGATGCGCACCGGCAGCGAATGCCTGTAATACGGATATCCACTTGAAAGGGCGCGGCTAAAGTCTTTCGCAATTTTTCTCAGCCTGCCGTTTATTGTCTTGTCTATTCGTCTCGCCATTATTTATCGCTTTTAAGACCCCGCAGGAGATTCTGACGCGATATTGTTTCTTGACGATTTGAATTTAAGACAAGCGAATCCACTTTTCCAGGGTCAAGTCCTCTTTTTCGGCGCCACCACGTTACCCCTTGTCCATCCGGCAAGCAACCGTCTCGTCGTCGTGACCTTGCCGCAAACGTTGTGTTAAACCGAGAGGTCTTTCTTTCCCCTGGCTATCCTCAGAAATTGTGGAACGTGGAAAACCACCAGTTGGCGGGTGCTGTCGTCACCCCGTTCTTCCTAAAGTGGTGGTATTGGTAATTTCCCGAGAGATGCCCGACTTCAAGTGTTAAGGTGCGACTTTCTTGTCGTTATGGGCATTATCATTCTGTCGCTCGACGTTTGGTCTCGCCCGTAACGGGCGGAGATCATTTGCAGGTTGTCCGGACTATGGGCATAATAAAGATATCCATGGAGCCACCCGTAATAGACGTGAAGAATCTCGTAAAAAGGTACGGGGACAAGACCGTCGTCGCCGGCATCACGTTCTCCGTGGCGGAGGGCGAGATATTCGGCCTCCTCGGTCCCAACGGAGCGGGAAAATCGACGACGATCTCGATCCTTTCCACACTCCTCGGCTTCGATGAAGGTGAGGCGAAGGTTGGAGGACTCAACCTCAAACGCGAGAAGACCGGAATTAAGAAGATCATCGGTTTTGTGCCCCAGGACCTCGCTATCTACCCGGCCTTGAGCGCCAGGGACAACCTTTCGTTTATCGGCAGAATCTACGGCCTCTCGGGTGCTGTTCTTGCGGGTCGGGTCAACGAGGTCCTGGAATTGACGGAGCTTACCGACCGGGCCGACGAGCCTGCCGGGAACTTCTCAGGCGGCATGAAGCGTCGGCTCAATATAGGGGCCGGGCTCATCCACAAGCCCCGTATCCTTTTCCTCGACGAGCCCACGGTCGGCGTAGACCCCCAGTCCCGCAACTTCATCTTCGAGCACATAGAAAGACTCAATGAAGAAGGCATGGCCATCGTCTATACGACGCACTATATGGAAGAGGCGGAGCGTCTCTGCGGCAGGGTAGCCATCATGGACGGCGGCAGGATCCTCGCCATCGACACGGTGCAGGGGTTGATCGGCCTCGCGAAAGACGGCATTATCTTTCTCGGGATCCCCTCCGAGTCAACGGAAACAGCAGTGAAGCCCTTTCAGCCTATGGACGTACGGTCCACTATGGCACCCGACGGGCGGCTGAAGTTAGAGACGCACCGCGTCGATGAGAGCCTCCTTAAGGTGATCGCTGTCTGCAAGGAGCAGAACATCGCTATCCTTTCCCTGGAGTTGCTCAAGCCGAACCTGGAGACGGTTTTCCTCCACCTGACGGGAAGGAGGCTACGCGATTGAAAAAGATGGTGGTAAACCAGATATTTGCCCTTACATGGAAAGACCTGAAGCTCTTTTTCAAGGACCCGAAGGCTATGGCCCTCATCTTCCTTCAACCCTTCCTCTTTATCGTCATCATGAGCTATGCCCTCGCCGGTGTCTTCGGGTCCGGAAAGCCCATCAGAATACTTGCGGTCAACGAAGATACGGGGAAAGAGGCCGGGAGGGTTATCGAGGACCTGTCCCGGCTTTCAGGGATAGCCGTGGAGACCGCCTGGGAGGGCAGCCCCATTACGAGAAAAAAGGCAGAGGAGCTGATCACGAAGGGGAGAAGGACCCTTGCCGTCATCTTTCCTCCTGATTTTTCTTCCGTCCTGGAGCAGAGTCCGGCGCAAAAGGACCGGCCGTCCACAAAGGTGCTCCTCATGGTAGACCCCGCCACGCCCGCCTCTGTGACGGGACCTGTGCTCGGTGCCATTCAGGGGATGACCGAGCGGACGGCCTTTACCGCGCAGATGCCGAGGGGCATAGACTACCTTTTCGACCAGTACGATATGACCCAAGTGGGCATCAGCCGGGACGCGTTCAAGAGGAAGGCCCAGGATTCCATCTCCCGCAGCTCTTCGAGTGGCGAGGACAAAGCCGTCACCGTGGAGAAGACGACCCCGAAAGCCATGAAAATGGAGCGGTTCCCCGACTCCTTTCAGCAGAACGTGCCGGGGTACACGATCTACGGCGTCTTCTGGATCGCGAGTCTGCTTGCCACTTCGGTGCTCAGGGAAAAGCGGGAGGGCACCTTCACGAGGCTCGTGGCGGCGCCGATAGGCAGGTCCGTCGTGCTCGCAGGCAAGCTCATCCCCTATTATCTGATAAACGTCCTTCAGATTGCCATCATGATGGCTGCTTCGGCGCTGCTCTTCAAGATGGTGTTCGGCCGCTCGGCTTCCGGCCTTGTGGTAACAAGCCTCGCCCTGGCGGCCTGTGCCACCTCGCTCGGCATTCTGATATCCGCCCTTGCCAGCACGGAGGCGCAGGCAAGCAGCCTAACGGTCCTGCTCCTCCTTATGCTTTCCGCCCTCGGCGGCTGCTTCGTCCCGCGCTTCCTCATGCCCCCGGCGCTGAAGACCATAGGCCTGATCACGCCCCATGCATGGGCCCTCGACGCGTACCAGGACCTCATCGTCAGGGGCTACGGCTTGACCGACGTAATGCCCAAGGTAGGCGTGCTGGCCGGGTTCGCGCTCATCTTCTTTGTCGTCGGCGTCCGGCGCTTCCGCTTCGAATAGGACCGCCTTTTTTAATGCTTGCGAGGTTCGTTCCGGCATATGCGAATGAGGGCCGGAGCGAGCTGCACATGCTGATCTTTTCAAAGGGGGCGCGCGAGACTGATAGGTTTCGGATGCCTTGACTTCTCAAAGCCGAAGCGCAAGATTAAGAATAACGGGGGCGCGTGTCCGCCCGAGCATACGCGATGCAACCAGAGCAGAACGACCTGACGGTCTGTAACGTCACACGCGGCCGCTTGCGGCTCAAGGTAAGATCGCCGAGGTCCATCGCAAGCCGCTTCCAGGCCCTTGAGGAATGGCTCTCCGGCCAGGCAGGTGTTGTGAGGGCTGACATCCGGCCCTTAACGGGGAGCATTATCCTCTTCTACGACCCAGAGAAAACCGGTACGGGCGCGCTCGTCGCCCTTGTGACGCACGGGCTCGACGCCGTTTCTGCAACGGAGCCCCGCCCGGCCATACCGGCGAAGCCCCGGGCAGGACGGGTTGGACTTGAACGCTCGCTCCTCGGCCGCCTGTTGTGGTTTATCGCCCTCACCGGCGTATTCGCCTTTAGCCTGGCGCAGAGACTCTTCTTCAAGTCTTTGCCCTTCCAGGGCCCCTTGAGCCTTATCGGCGCAGCCGCCCTGGTGGGCGCCGCTCCCCTCGTTCGCCGCGCCCTCCACGACATCAGGGAGCGCCGGGGCCTGACGCTCTTCCCATTCCTTGCCGGCACCTGCATTCTGGGCGTCTTCATGGGGAAGGCCCTCACGGCGCTCGAGGTCATCTGGGTCACGGAGCTGAGCATGCTCCTCGAGGACTACGTGACCGACCGTTCGCGCAGGGCCATCCGGCAGACGGTTCAGGTGGCGGCGAAGAAGACCTGCGTCCTGGAGAACGGCGCGGAGGTCGAGGTCCCGGTCGAAAAGGTCAGGCAGGGGAACATGGTCATGGTCCACACGGGAGAGAGGATCTCCGTTGACGGCACGGTGGCCGAAGGGGAGGCCATTGTGGACGAGGCCCAGATCACCGGGCGCGCGGAAGCGGAGCTCCGTAAAGCGGGTGACACGGTCTACGCGGGCACAATCGTCCGGCAGGGCCTGCTTTTAATCCGGGCAGAGCGGGTAGGCGAGGAGACGTATCTCGGGCGCGTGCTCCGCCTCGTCGAGGAATCTCTGGCAAACCGCGCCCCCGCGGAGCGGAGGGCCGACGTGCTTGCCAGAAGGCTAACCGGCCTCGGTGCACTCGCAGTCGCAGGCACGTTCCTTTTCACGCGGCAGTTCGTCCGGGCCTTCACGGTGCTCCTTGTCGTTGCCTGCCCCTGTGCGACGGTCCTTGCTGCAGAAACCGCCGTTACAGCAGCGCTTGCAACGGCCGCCCGGAAGAGAAGCCTCGTCAAGGGCGGCCTCTACCTCGAGAAGATAGGTAAAGCGGATACGTTCTGCTTTGACAAGACCGGGACGTTGACGGTAGAAGCGCCGCGCGTGGCCAAGGTCCTCGACCGCGCGCCCGGCCGGGACACCGGGCGGGTCCTGGCGCTCGCCGCTTCCGCCGAGCTGCACAACCCGCACCCTGTGGCCAGGGCCATCGTGGAAGAGGCGGGTCGGCACGGCATCGCCCCTGCCTCTCACGGGGTGAGCGAGTTTGCGCTCGGCAGGGGGGTGCGCACCCGGATAGGCCCAGATTCGTTCCTCGTCGGGAACGCGGAGTTCATGAGGGAGGCGGGGATAGACGTCGGCTACTTCCGGGCAAGGGCCGGGAAGCTCGCCGACACCGGCCACACGGTTGTCTTCGTGGCGAAGAACAACACGGTCCAGGGCATAATCGCCGTCACGAACCCGGTCCGTCCCGACGCGGAGGGCCTCGTTTCATGGCTCAGGACGGACCGGGTTTCGTCGCTGCACCTCGTAACCGGAGACACAGAGCCGGTCGCCCGCGCCGTTTCCGAGACGCTTGGCCTTGACGACTACGCGGCGCAGTTGCTGCCGGAAGAGAAGGCCCGCTACGTCGAGAGACTGCGCGCAGAGGGTCGAAGCGTCGTCATGGTGGGGGACGGCGTGAATGACGCCCTGGCCCTGTCGAGGGCCGATGTCTCGGTAGCCATGGGCGCGGGCAGCGCCGAGGCGGCGATAGAAGCCTCCGATATCGCGCTCGTCGCGAGCGACCTCGGAGGGATAGCTACCTTAAGGCAGTTGAGCCATCAGACCCTGCGGGTCATCGAGCAGAATTTCTGGCTGGCCGTTTCCACGAACGCGGTCGGCATTGTCCTCGGGGCCGCCGGCCGTATAAGCCCCATCACGGCCGGTCTCATCCATGTCCTCCATACCCTCGGCATCATGCTGAATTCCAGCCGTTTGCTCAAGTGGGAGCCCGGCGTTACCCCGCCTTCTTCCGATGCCCGACCGACCGGGCCGGTTTGATAGTCTGCCCGGGACGCAGCTTCATCGGCTTAGCCGGGGCTGGTCTATCTATCAGACGCCGTAGGGACGGTGGACAAAGACAACCGCCATCCGACGTCCTCAATCAATTGAGACCAAAGGCTCAAGGATCGGTTCAGCGTGATGAGATCCGGCCCCGCTTCCTGGCACCTGGCATTGGTCGTCTCTCATCATGAACAACAAAGACTGTGCGAGGCCCGAGGATGGTACTCGTAAAGTTACGGAGCAGTGCCGGGTTGAGTACACTATGGCGCAGGATAGACCGTAGGAACGGACGCAACCGTCAACCTGAGAAATGTGTGAAGCAACCCACGGCGCTTAAGGCTCTTTCGATCCTGTCCGAGGTGTTTACGCTACCTCATGAGGAGTCCCAGCCGGGTGCCCGGGCGTCTTTTCCTCGATGGGCCTTCCCTGGCTCTCGATTTCGCTCCGGGCCTCGGCGACGAGGTCAGAAAGAGACTCTCCCGCTTCGGATACTCCCTTTCTTCCTGCTTCGTAAAGGAGGATCCCGCCCTTGATTGCAGCCTTGGCCACCGGCTTCACAATGCCCCCGATAACAGGGATGATCACGGGACCGAGAATGAGGGTACCGAGCCCGATAGCTAGGCCGGTTCCCAGATTGCCCTTGAACATATCTTCGACAAAGCTCATATATACCTCCTAAATGATAATTGGTACGATACAGTATCGTGTCAATAGCCGGGAAGTGGGAATGGAATTGGCGCGGAATTAACCATAGAGGGCACAGGTCGCGCCAGGACAATTTACCGGCCAACAGAGACCGGTAGGCACCTTGCCTTTCGATATGACCTCACGTGCCGCCGAGCATCGGCTCGGCTATAAAGCGTCACTGCGCTCCAGATAACCGAATTTTCTGAATGCTAACCGGCACTTCATGCGCGCTTAACATTCAGGGACCATAATTCTACTAAGAAAGACTGACAGAACAGATGAGAATAACCCTCGTACGTCTCTTTACCGAGACTGCCCTATTGACCTGGTACAGAACAAGACTAATATTGGAGGATAAGCGCAAGCCTGCCCGATTTTTCAGTGGGGGCTCGCCTTCGACGATGACGGCAATGAACCGGTACTCGACATTTTTGTCCGCGCACGATGTTGGTCCTCGACATTTCCGTGTCCGGTCGGAGAGGGCACTGTCCGGATATGGGGAGTCTTTTCGTGTGGTTGCATTACAGACTCCCCCGGCACGCAGTTTGCTCTCTCACAATGGAGCCCCCGAGGGCTGATTTAAAGGATTATAATCATGTCTGCCACGATACCGAGCAGTAATCAAACCCGGATTGTCGCCCTCCTTCTCACATTGCTGGTCCTTTTTGCGGCGGCCAAGGTCAGAGCGGCCGAGACGCCCCGATCTGACGAAGAGTTGCGGACGTGCCAGTGCGATACTGACCCTGTTGCCGCAATCCCACACCAGTTTGCCCTCCAGGGCTGTGGGACGGCAGTCTACCTCTTATGTCCGGGCAGAGTGGTCTGCAGGGAATCACCGACTCTTTTCAGCCACGCATATCGGGGACCTCCCGCACTGTTCTAGTTCTTCGGCCCGGGCCTTGGCAAGAGCTTTTCGCCAACGCAGCTCACCGGGACGTCAGTCCGTAAACAGGTCAATAGGGACAAAATTGCACACCGCAGAGCCTTTCCGGGGGTGCGAGAAACGAAGTAAGACCAGGAGAAGGTTATGAATGAACATACTAAGATTACAAAGCCTGAAACCGCCAAAAACTCAACGGAGCACTTCGAGATGCTTCGTCATCGCGACGAGGAGCCGCAGTTTTCGGGGGGGATGGAAATGCCTACAAGAATCGCTGCAGATTTACGCCGTCACCTTGAAAGGGTGTCGAGAGCGGCGACAGGATATCAAAAAACGGTTCGCACGGAGACGAAAACAGATGACCCGATTACATGAATGTAGTATGCTCTCACACGCGGAGAAAAGGCCGGGAAAGGACCTCCTTGGCGGAAGACGAGCCGGCGGTCTGAACGTCAACGACCTCATCCGGGACGTGATGCAGGCCATGCAGGGAACCGTTGAGAAAAAGGTGAAGCTTCAAGCAATACCGGCGGACCGGGACGTACGAGTCATGGCGGACCGGGAAGATATGGGCCGGGCTCTTGAAACTCTTGTCGCGTACGGGAGTGAGATTATCCGAAAGGGAGGCACCGTGACGATGCTGGTTAAAATGCTGCCGATAGAGAACGCCCTTCTGAAAAGTAGCGGAGGTGGATGTGCTCTCCTTTCGGTCAGTTCTAAGGATGTCGATCGATCCTGCTCGGGCGCTAACCATATGGCGAGAAAGAGCCTGCGACGGGCGTTCCGCGTTATCCGCTCGGTTATCCTCGGATACAACGGCTCAGTCCGGGTCTTGAGGCAACAGGGTAGCGCGGCGTTCAATATCTATCTTCCCGTCCTGCGCGAGACGTGAGATCCGTACCTTTGAACGCCCGGATCTTCCGACCGGGCAGCTGCGCGCGAAGAATACGGAAGAGAGGAGACAACATGGAGTCAATAAAGACGATTGCTCTTGTGGCACACGATAACCGCAAGAGGGATTTAATCGAATGGTTCGAATATAATTACAGGTCGTTGGTGAGGCACAAACTCGTATGCACCGGCACAACGGGGAGACTGATTGAGGAAGTGATCCAAAAAAGGCTTGCAGAAGAGCAATTCGAATATCAAGTAGAGCGATTGAAGTCAGGGCCGCTGGGCGGAGACCAGCAACTGGGCGCCATGATCACTGATGGCAAGATCGACGCGGTCATATTTCTATGGGATCCGATGCAGCCCCATCCTCACGACGTAGATGTGAAGGCGTTGTTGCGGATCGCAGTTCTATACAACGTGCCCATAGCCTGCAACCGGGCAACGGCCGATTTTATCATGTCCTCTCCCTTGATGAATGAGACGTACGTGCCCGTGCAGCCGGATTATGGCTCCTACACCGAGAGACCCGTTGACATGTGAAATAGCCTGGTTCTTGAGAGGACATATAAGAAGGACAAATCAGGGAGATATGGAGGGGGGGACCCGGCCGGAGCATTCACATTGTGACGTGTCCCGCGCAGAAAGCTCATCGCTTATCTACACGACAATCAAGGCTTCGGAGGAAGGGCTGGCCTCCCCCCGGTCCGCCGATTGTAATCCCTCTACTTCATCATCCTGCCGCCGCCGTACGTGATCGACCTTATCAGTTTCTCCGTCTTGTCCTGGGCGGCCTTCGAGAGGGGGGCGTACTGCATGGGCTCCGCGTACTGTTGCCCCTCGTGGGTCATCCACCATAGAAGATCGACTACCCCTTTTGCTTGCTCCTCGGTCCGTTGTCCGTACTTCTGGTCTCTGTAGACGAGAATGAAGGTAAAACCGCCGATGGGATAGCCATCCCGGGAGGCCGTATCGGTGAGATCCGCCTTCATGTCGTCGGGCAGGCTGATCTGTGCGGCAGTGCTCGTGCTTGCCAGCGTCGGTCTTATAAACCTTCCGCTCCTGTTCCTGACCGTTCCGTAAGGCATCTTGTTCTCCAGGGCGTAGATCAGCTCGACATAACCTACACTTCCCGGCGTCTGCTTTACGAGCCCCGCCACGCCGGGGTTTCCCTTTGCCCCTAGACCGACCGGCCAGTTCAAGGCCGTCCCCGCCCCTACTTTTTCCTTCCAGTCCTTGCTCACCTTGCCGAGATAACTGCTGAAGATGTTCGTCGTGCCGCTGCCGTCAGACCGGTGCACGACGGTCATCTCCAGTGCCGGCAGGCCCATGCCTGGGTTCTGGGCGGCGATCCGCTTGTCGTCCCATTTCTTTATCCGCCCGAGGAAGATGTCTGCAATCACATCGGGGGTGAGCTTTATCTCTGGGTTTCCCGGCAGGTTGTACGTGATGACGACGGCGCCGGCACAGGTTGGGATATGAAGGACCGGCGCGCCGGCCGCCTTCGTCTCCTCGTCGGTCATTATCGCGTCTGAGCCGCCGAAGTCAACCGTCCTGTTTATGAGCTGGCGTATGCCTCCCCCGGACCCTATGGCCTGGTAATTGACCTTAACGCCGTGCTCCTTGCTGTAGACGTCGAACATCTTGGAATAGAGCGGGTAGGGGAACGTCGCGCCGGCGCCCGTCAGCTCCTTCGCTGCGCCGAAGGCCGTGCCTGCCACGCCTAAGAGAACGGCCAGAGCGAAAGCAACTCTCATACTACACTTCATGTGGTACCTCCTTTTATTTTCCTGTCAAGATCCGGTGTCTTGCGAATCTTCAGACTCGCTCGTTACGTAGAACCTGCACGGGCTTCCACGTCCGCTCACGCCTCCAGTTTGTATCCTATGCCGCGCATGTTCTTTATCAGCGCCGCCGCCTTCCCCATCTTTTCTCTCAGGTTCTTGATGTGGACGTCGATCGTCCTGTCGAGGACCATCTTATCGTTTCCCCAGAGGTGCGTCAGTATCCTCTCGCGGGAGAAGACCCAGCCCCGTTTCGATGCGAGGAGCTGGAGGATGCGGAACTCCGTCGCCGTAAGGTCTATCCGCGTATTCTCCACCATGACCTCGTACTTCTGGGGATCGATCCTCACGAGACCGTCGATGTCGATCATCTCCGTCACTGCTTCCTGTTTGGATGTCCGTCTAAGCACCGCCTTCACCCGGGCTGTCAGCTCTCTGGGCGAGAAGGGCTTTATCACATAGTCATCTGCCCCGAGCTCGAGACCCAGCACCCTGTCGGTCTCCCCTGTACGGGCGGTCAGTATTATGATGGGGATCGCGGAATAGGAGGGCCTGGTCCTGAGGAGCCTGCAGATCTCGAAACCGTCCACGTCGGGCAGCATAAGGTCGAGAACGACCAGCATGGGAGGCTCGCCGTCAAGGGACCGGAGGAAGCCCGTTCCGTTCAGGAAACCCGTCACACCGAACCGCTCTTTCCGGAGGTGAAGGGAGACAAGCTCCATGATATCGACATCATCCTCAACCACCGCAATGTGCCTTCCGGTCTGCAAAGGGCCTCCTTCAGACGTGGCAACGTATCTGTCAATTCTAAGGGACGCCGGTTAAGGCCTTATGAACGGACGGTGAAAATTGTGTTAATTTTTCCTTCTACCGCACAAAAGCCGCCGGGCAAAGACGGCATAGGGCCCCGGTGAAGATGTAGAACAGGAGGTGGATCGACCACGTATAGACAAGGCCCTTATGGCAGCGGATCGATTCGCCGTACCTCGATGCCGGGTCAAACGGTCTGAGTTACGTGGTGGCGAGACTGAAAGGTCAGGCCCTTTACGGGCATATAATACTTGCAAAAACGATCAGGAGCGCCCTGGCCTCACTCGCCGCAGAGCTCCTTTAATGCCTCTTACGAGGCCAGGTCCCTCTGTGTCCCCTCGTGGTACCCGAAGAAGTCGGCGGCACCCTCCTTGCCCATGTACCGGTCGAGAAGCCTCCGGTCGCACTTGAGGAGGTCGACGAGAATAAGGCCGTCCAGCCCGTTTCCGAAGGAATGGTCTATGTTGAAACCCATGAGCCTGCCCCCCAGCTTCACGTACTGCCTGAGCAGTACGGGTACCCCCTTCCTGTCGGCCTCTATGTCGGCCACCAGCGAAGAGAGGTCATCGATATCGGCGGGCAGGCGGGCGCAGTCCTCAAGACCCAATCGCCTCAAGGATCGACCTTTCGGGGGCGTCTTTGGCTTGATGAACCGGGCGAGGTCGGGCGCATAGTGATTGAGGGTCATGTAAGAGACCATTAGTTGCCTGGATAGGGCCGAATAGGCGCCACTGATGGTGACGGGACCGAATAGTAGTGTATACCGGGGATTGAGGGCGATGAAACGGGCGATGCCCTTCCAGAGGAGGAGCAGTGGTGAGTAGAGTTTCTGGTACTCGTCACGAACGAACGACCTGCCCAGCTCGATGCCGTGATCGACGCGGCGCAGAAAACCATCCTTGAGGTCGAAGAGTGCGTTCGTGTAGAGGCCGCTCTTGCCGAACCGCTCAAGGATCAGGTCGACCTGCCCCAGACGGTAGGCCCCGACGAGCTCTTTTCTTCTCGTGTTCCAAAGAAAAAGGTGCGTGTAATAGAAGTCGAAATGGCTGAGATCGACCTCTCTGCCCGTACCCTCGCCGGCCTGCCGGAATGTGATTTCCCGGAGGCGTCCGATCTCGAAAAGGAGGTTCGGTATCTGGTGCGCCTTCGCGTGGAAAACGGCAAACCCATCCGACTCCAGGAGGAGCTGCCGGGAAGGTTGTCTATCTCACGGACAATAGCGTAAGGTTCAGCGGTTTTCGAGACGACTTCTAATGTCGCAGAATTTGCCGTTGCCATGGTTCTCCCCCTTGCTGCTGCCCCCTGGCAGCGGTGCTTGAGCGCATATGTTCTCATGCGCAGGTACCCGATCAACTTTTCATCGCCGCCGAACGCCTCGAGTCTCCTGAAGGGAATAACGTTGCCTACCCTGACTTTTATTATCTTCTTGCCCTTGTTGAGCAGCTCGCGGGGAAGGAGGACCGTCCTGACGTTGGGGTGAACCATCCCGGCTATCTGAAAGAAAAGGCTGTTTGCGCCGCCGAAGAAGACAGGGAGGACATGGGCCTGCGATTTCTGCACTATCTTCGCGATGCCGGCATGCCACTCAGGATCGATAACCCTGCGCTCCCGCAGGTTGAGATAGGATACCGAGCCTGCGGGAAAGACGGCCAGCACGTGCCCTTCCTTGAGCCATTTCAAGGCCTCCCTCAAGGGCCTCGCGTTCTTCATTACCGCCGCCTTCGTTCCGAAGGGATCGACGCAAATCAGGATGTCTACCAGCTCCGGTATCCTGCCGAGCAGATAGTTTGCCATGATCTTCACCTCGGGTCGGACACGGAGCAGAAGGGAAGCGAGTATGAGGCCCTCTATTCCTCCGAAAGGGTGGTTTGCAACGACGAGCAGGGGGCCGGTTCCGGGAACGAGGGAGAGATCGGCCTCGCTCACGTCGTAATTTATCTTCAATTTTTCGAGGGTTTCATCGATAAAGCTCTTCGCCTTGCTCTTCTCGGCGATCTGACGATAGACCGTGTCGAGCCGCCTGAGCAACAGCAGGTTCTCGATGGCGCCGGACGCAGCCGCCGATAGCCTTCTGGGCAGGTAATCACTGGAAGGCAATGGAAACCCAAAGATCTTGCTGGATTCAGAATCACATTCGTTCAAGTATGCCTCCTCGCTGCAGTTTTCTCGTCTGCTCTTTTCTGCACATAGACTACGTCCGGTTGGTTAACAGAAAATGAGACTGCGGTGAAAAATGCGTTAAGGTTCTGACGATTGCTCCGGCTAAGGAAGGCCGGCAGCGGGAAAGACCGGGGCCGGGCAGAAAAAAGGAAGAAAACACGGACTGGAATGGGCCCGGATCCGGCCGCGACCATCGACGACGGCGCGGCTTTAGCGCGAATTAACACAAATCTTATCTGGAATTCACTACGACTGATTAGACTTCCTGTCGGGTATGCTCCATCGAGGGGCGGGTGAACCTTATACAAGATACAACGGGGAGGTGTGTAATGGATTTGCAGAGCGAGATATCGACGGTGGCTTACGAGATCTATGAGAGAGGGCCGGCTCGACGGCCGCGATCTCGACCATTGGCTCAAGGCGGAGCAGGTGGTCAAATCGCGATTGATCCGCGAAGAGGGCCGGGGTGGGCCGGAAGGCAAGAAAGAGGTTGGAAGAAAACAGAACAGCAGAAGAGATAACCGGCCGGGCAAGGAAAAGCAGACTTTACGAAAAATTAACAAGCGGCAAATACGGGGTTAACAAACAGCCGATAGACTGATTGATAACAGTGTAAAAGGAGTATATGATAATCGGCGACTGTTCCGAAGGACAAGATGGAGAGACGCGAGCTCGAAGAAGCCGTCAAGGTCGAAGAAGACGACGCTGCGTGAATGGAGGAGGGCTATGGGCTATTACATGCACGATTTCCCGGGAAGGTTGAGGATCAAGACACCCGTCATGAAGAACGATAAGGAGGCTGCGTGCGCCGTCGAGGCGCTGCTACTGGCCGTTGCAGGTGTCGGGAGCGTCGCCGTCAATACGACGACGGGCAGTTGCCTCGTCAACTATGACCCCAAGGAGGCAAAGTGCGACGACATTATTTCCGTCCTGATCCGCACGGGCTACTTCGACCCCTCAAAGGCGATCACGAACGATCAGTACATTCAGGAGATGTCTGCGAAATTCCTGTCGCTCGTAGCCGCCTTCATCTAAGCCGTCCCCCCATATCACTACACCCCGCCCGACCCGATAAGAAAGGCCCCCCTTTTCTCAGTGCAGCCCCCGCAAGATGAGAGAGGGAATAGATAAGCAGACCGGCAAATCCGCCCGTTAACAAAGGCGAGGCGGGGGCCCTTTTTCTTTCAGCCGGACCTCCGTTGACATGCGGGTGTACGGCCTCTTGAAGGTCAATACCCACAGATAGTTGACCGCATAGCGCAGGGCGGTGGCCAGGACCCCCTCCTCGGCGAGCCGGCGGCCCGAACTGTACATGGGGAGGCCGAAGGTGAACTTGATGCGGCCAGCCGCCTGCATGCGCCTGGCTATGTCCGTATCCTCGCCATAGAACTCGATGTCCGTGTTGTAGCCGCCTATTGTTTCGAGGGCTGATTTTCTCAGGACGAAGTTGCCTCCCTGGAGCATGCCGCCCGTTTTCAGGACATAGTGGGTCAATAGGTAGGAGACATAGGCGATGTAATAGAAGAACCTGGTGCAGAGCCTGCCGAGTCGGGAAAGATCATGGTAGACGAGCGGTCCAGACAGGGCAACAAGGCTGTCGTCCTTCGAGAACTCGTCGAAGACCCTTTCAAGCCAGCCTTCCGGCAGTAGGTTGTCGGCGTCGACGTTCGCGATCAGGTCGCCCGCGGCGGCCCTGTAGCCTGCCTGCCTCGCCCTCGGCAATCCCTTGGCAGGCTCATCCACGACCGTGACATCCGGGAAGGAGAGGCCTCTCTCCCTGGTTTTGTCCATGCTCCCGTTGTTGACGACTATGATCTCGGCATGGACGGCGCTCTTTTTGATCCGGCCGATTATGGACTCCAGACATCCACGCAGATACGCCTCCTCGTTGTATGCGGGGATAACGAAGCTGAGCTTCAATAGAGGAACTGCGCCGTCATCCTGCGGGGAGCGTCCTGTTCTATTGGGCATCGCTTCCACCGCTGCCATCAGGCGATCTTCTTGTCAACGTCGGGCCGAACGGGAAGGGCGTCTTCGAGCATCGATCCCATTGCCTCTTCCCAGTCGTAGTTGTCCACGACGTGTGCCCTCGCGTCCCCCCTCATCTTCTGATAGACGCCAGGAGATGTCTCCATGAGGCGAAGGACGAGCTCGATCTTCTCCACCCAGTCGGAAGGGTCGCCGGCCCTCGCCACGAGGCCCGTCTTGCCGTTCAGGATGATCTCCTGCGGGCCTCCCTCGTCCGATACGACGGCCGGCAGGCCGCACGCCTGGGCCTCGAGGACCGCCCTACCGAAGGTGTCCGTCGCGCTGGGGAAGACAAAGAGGTCCGAGGCAGCGTAGATGGCTGGCATCTCCCCGTGATCGATCTTTCCCGCAAAAACCACCCGGCCGGAAGACGTCTTCTTCTTGAGGTCGGCAAGATAGGGGCCGTCCCCGACGACAAGGAGGCTGAGGTCGGACCGCTCTTCGGCCAGGCGCCGGAAGACCTCGATCAGCAGGTCCAGACCCTTGTCGCTCGACACCCGCCCCGCGTAAAGGAGCGTCGTGCCGCCGGCGACACGGAACCTGTCCCGAAGGAGGGTGCTACCGGGGTCTATCCGGGGCCTGAAGACGTCCAGCTCTACGCCCCTCCTGAAGTGTCTAATTTTCTGCGGATCGAACCCCCTCGCCTTCAGCATGTCAACGTAGCGTGCGCTGGGCACCCTTATTTCGTCCACGGCACAATAGAACCATCGCGTAAAGGATTCGAGCATAGGCGGCACGGATGCATCTTCGACTATCTGCCGGGCCTGCAATGCAAAGTCCGTGTGGTAGAAGCCCACGCACTTCACGTTCATGAGCTTCGCCGCCAGCAGCCCGAGCATTCCGATCGGACCCGGCGTCGATATGTAGATCATGTCGGGATCGAAGAGATATATCTCCCTGAGCGACTTCAGCACCGACGGTACCTGAAGGCGATATGTCTCATAGTAGGGCAGTCTGAACTGACCGATGGACGGGATATTGACGACATTGGGGGGCACGTCGTGCCGGCCGGGATCGACCGAGGCGGCGATTTTGATGTCGAGACCGCGCTCGCAGGCGGTGCGGCAAACCTCCCGGAGCGTCAAAGAGACCCCGTTCAGGTCGTTTAACGTGTCGGTGAACCATAACACCCTCTGACCCTCACGGGTCGGATCGATACCGAGCGAAAAGCCGAGGTCGTTCACGACCTGCCTGTTCCTGTTGAGATGATACAGGGACAGGAAAAAGGGCAGGGACAGGAGGATTCCGGGCATGGACGCCTGGATGTTCTTCATGAAGGTGAAAAGATCGAGGGCTGACGTATCCTTTCTCACTCCGCCGAAGAGGATCTTGACGAAACCGTCAGAAACATCGGCCGTCCGCGAATAGACGAAACGTATCGCTTCTTCGAGGGTCGCAAATTTCTTGCGGCTGAGACCCTCGGCCAGCTCGTAAAGGGAGGCGTACACGCCGTGTTCACCCTTCTTTGCGAGGGATTTCAGCTTCTTGAGGCGCAACCGGTTCACGATGCCTACCGGCCGCCCTTCGAAGAGCATCTCCGCCATCTGGCCGGCGAGAGATGCCTTGTCGCTCCCCTGACGGGAAAAATCGTGCACCACCTTGTAGACGGAAAAGACGAGCGTCTCGTAGTCGCTGTACCTTCCCCTCGCAAAGGTCGCCTTGTTTTTCAGGGCTTCGAGAAGATCTTCCATGCGCCTCCCCGAGGCCTCCGTAAAGGTCCGTCCTATGAAGATTCCCCCGTGGTCGTCGGAGCCGCCCGTAAATCCCTTTATCCACGGCTCAGTATCAAAGGGCTCGAGAGAGTGCTTCCTGCAGAGGGAATGGAGGCGATCAGGCGTAAGGTTCCGGAGGATGTGGTGCCACATCGTGTTGTCCGTCCTGTTCCTTCCGCCGTTGATTACCTCGAAGGTGTTGAAGAGGCAGATGAGCTTCTCGAGATGGCCCATTGTGAGCCGGCCTGCCTCGACCGCATGGGTGGCGTGGGCGACGGAATGAGCCAGATTCTTCTCCCTGATATAGGCCCTCAGTTCGTAGATGTCCCTTCGCAGCGCCTGGATCTCGACAAACTCCCTCTCGCCTATGCCGTAGATCAAAATGTGCACCTTGCACCCGTCTTCGGGGAAGCTCGCCGTCGATTCCAGGCCTGTGAGCACGCTGTCCCCGTACCGATCCCTGAGCAGGAGGCAGCCGTCGATGCTGTTGTGGTCCGTGAGAGTGACCAAGGACATGCCGGCTTTAATGGCCTTCTCATAAATAGAGAAGGGGTCGGAATAGGACTCGGAAATGTTCCACCTCTCCATGAACCAGTCTGTGGAGGGCTCGGAATGATGGGAGTGGACGTGCAGATCGATGCGCATCGTTTCCTGGGGACTCTTACACGCGTTCAGGGTGGGCCTCCTTGGTTGGGAATTGTTAATATTCATCTATTTTGACTCTACCACCCCTGTTTTAACAGGTGATAAAAACGGCATGAATTTTCCGTTAACATCAGGAATCATGCAACAGCGCATCCTTTAACCTTCTTTTCATGTCTTCTTCATATCTCCTTAACCAAAGGACCGTATGCTGACTGACATGAACTGAAGAGGAGGTTCTTATGAAAAATGGTAATCTGGCAGAGGAGCTTATCACCGGTACAGGAGAAGATGCTTCGCGCTGTCTTTGCATCCCCTGTGCCGTATCTGAAAAGGACTTCAAGGAGCGCGTCGCCGAGAGCGGAGGCCTGTGGGACGGATCCAGCTCACCCAGGGCATGGATCAACGGACGGGCGTATAACCTTCTCTACTCCCCGGCGTCGTGCAAGGCGTACTGCGAAAAGTGCGGGCAAGAAATTTATTGGGCGTACCACCCGGAGACGGCAGAGCTACCCGATAGAGTGCCTGCGTATATGACGCGGCGGAATATACCGGCAAAACCGGATCCGACTTGCTCGACCGGACGGGGGATGCGGGATGCCGTCGACCTTCATAGAAGCGCTACCCGCCTGGCTCTGCTCCTTCGCGAGACCACTCTCGATGCGGTCCTGATACAGTCCTGGCACACGGATATATCCGGCCGGATCATCAAGGCAGGGGTACAGTCCTCTCCTTTTTCACCTCATCTTTCGTTCGAGACCGTCGAGAAGACCATAGCGGATGTCCTGCGAGGAGTCGAAACGCTCAGACAATGTATTCGGCAAATGGAAGAACAGACACGAGACCTGGAGGATCTGGCCCGGAACCCGGAAAACAGCACTAACGAGAACGGGCATCACGAGTGAAGAGAGACGACTAGTTGCGAATATACTGTTATTACAGAAGGCCGACTTCGAACAGCCAGAAAGGATGGCCGGGGCCGAGGAGCAACACCGGTGGAATCGCAACGGGAGTGGAATTGACCGTCCAGGTACCTTCTATGGGACTCATCGACGCCCATTACCCTGCATTGTTAAGATATCTTGGTATCTCCCGGTTACCCATCCATTTTATGGATCCCCCCTTGCCACGACCATGATCTGAGTATTTATGCGGGAAAAATGGCGGAGGGAGAGGGATTCGAACCCCCGGTCCGCTTATCAGGCGAACAACCGATTTCGAGTCGGCCCCGTTATGACCGCTTCGGTATCCCTCCGCAGCTGAAAGAACCGTTTGAGCAAGGCTTCACTCTTCTGACCCAGAACACCGCCCCGGATTTCGACCTTGTGGTTCGACGGGAAGGCGTTTGCGTCCATACTTCCGCCGAAGGCGCCCCTTTTAGCGTCGAAGCAGCCGAAGACTACCCTTTTTATCCGTGCCTCCTGGACGGCGCCGGCGCACATGAGGCAGGGCTCTTTAGACACGAAAAGCGTGCAGCCGACGAGACGATGGTTGCTCAGCGCCTCGGCTGCCTTCCCTATGGCGAGAAGCTCCGCATGGGCAAGCGGCGAGTTGAGGCTTATCGTGAGGTTGTGGGCTGATGCCAGGACCCTCCCGTCGCCCGCGACGATAACCGCCCCGACCGGAACTTCCCCCTCCTCAAAAGCGCGCATGGCCTCGTCCAGGCACATCTCCATAATGGGCTCGTCCATAACTTCTTAATATACCCGCGGCGGGAGTGAAAATCAAATGGACGACCAAAATCCGTCAAAGAGGGGGTGGCCGGAGGCGCCGACCTTTTCCTTCATTCCGACCAGGTAGTCGGGCCTGATGCCGGCCTTCCAGTTCGGATAGCCTCCTCCCCATACGTAGCGGAGGAGGTCGTGGAACTCCTCCCTGCTGAAAAGGTAGTCCCCGATCTCAACCGTAGAGCCGGTGGCATCGGCAACGACCGGCACAAGGCTGGCTTTTTCGTAGCGCTCGATCAGCTTTCTGACTATGCTTTGCGTGCCTGCGCCTTCGGGGTTTTGCGCGAACGCCTCCATGTCCCTGGGGAAGGGGAATAGGCGGTATACATCGCCGATGAAACCCCTCAGGTCCACGCCGTGGATGGCCCCCGCCAGGCTCCCTATCTGCTCTTCCTTGAGTCTGTACACCTCCCATTCCATCCTGAGGTCGCTGCCGGGCCGGCCCTCCGCCATTGCCGCCACATGGTTGCAGAAGTCGGAGGCGAATATGAAATAGGTATCGAGCAGGAGAAGGTCCGTCTCTATGTTGAAGAAACCGAAGGCAAGCTCGCCGTGGCTTATGGAATTGAAGGCAAGGGGCATAAGCAATTATACCAGCGGGGTATGTCGAAAACAATCCGATATATGATATAGTCATTGCAATGACAGGGCAAAAAAAGTACCAGGACCTCAAGGCCGGCCTCAAGAGCCTCGGCAGGGTCGTTGTATGTTATTCCGGGGGTGTGGACAGCACACTCCTTCTCAAAACCGCTGCCGACGCCCTGGGGAAGGAGAATGTCCTGGCCCTTATCGCAAGGTCCGAGACCTATCCGGAGCGTGAGATCGAGGAGGCGGTCGCTTTCGCCCGGGCATCCGGCATAGGCTGGGAGATTATCGAAACCGATGAGATGGGCGACGATTGTTTCCTCAGCAACACGAGCGAGCGTTGCTATTACTGCAAGCTGCATCTTTTCGGCCGGGCCTGGGAAATCGCGAGAAAGAGGGGCTTCGATCAGGTGCTGGAAGGCTCCAACGTCGACGACCGGACGGACTACCGGCCCGGCCGCCGCGCGGGTAAGGAGCTTCTCGTTGCAAGCCCGCTCCTTGATGCAGGCCTGACGAAAAGCGAGATCAGGGAGGTCTCGGCCGCCCTGGGCCTTTCTACCCACGATAAGCCCTCATTGGCGTGCCTTGCCTCCAGGATACCTTACGGGACCAGGATAGAGGCGAATGTGCTCAAAAAGATAGAGCGCGCCGAGGAATTCTTGCGCTCCCTGGGGATAGGACAGGTAAGGGTCCGATATCACGGCCAGGTCGCCAGGATCGAGGTTCTGGATGAGGACTTCGAAAAGGTGATGGCGTTGAGGGACGAGATTGCCGACGCGCTGACTGAGGCCGGCTTTCTTTATGTGACGCTCGATCTTAAGGGGTACAGGACAGGCAGCATGAATGAGGGGCTGATAACCGGATAGGCCTGCCTTCCGCGGAAGGGAAGTGTCCCGCGATCTTCGCTCTTACCTGCCTGTGTCCCGGATCTCCAGGACCATCCTTCTTGTTCTGCCCTTCCTGAGCAGAGTCACCTCGAACCGACTGGCCGACCGGAGGGAGCCCTCGTTCGCCGCAAAGGCCCGGGCGGGTATGCCGTTGACTGCGATGATCCGGTCGCCCGGTCTGAAACCGACATTTTCCGGGATGCTCCCCTTGTCCACCTGGACAAGCTCGTAGCCGGCGAGGTCTCCGTTCTTGTCCAGGCGCGTCTTGATCGCAACGGTGGACAGGACTATCTGATTATCCTTTTTCACATCATCGGCAAGGGCTCTTGAGACGACGATCGTCTTTCCCCGTCTTGTTATCTGCCGGGCGTAGGAATCGGCCTTTTGCTTTGTCCCTCTAGACGTTGCGACCTGTTTTGCCGTATCTTTCAGCCCCGCAGCAGGAACGTCCGGCGAGGCGAGGCATGTTCCTTTCCCTATGAGGCTGCATAATACCAGGGCGCATGCCGCAGGCGCGAGGTATCGCACTCTTGTCCATCCGATCATCTCAAGACCCCCGTAATGGTCCGGGAAGGCCGCTGGCGGCCCGTTTTTTTTGCACCCCGGAAATGCTATACTTCATAATACTAGATTTTAGGAAGGTTAGGGGCAACCGACTTCTTTCTATTCTATGGTGCCGAAGAGGGGACTCGAACCCCTACAGGCGTTCGCCTACCAGACCCTGAACCTGGCGCGTCTGCCAATTCCGCCACTTCGGCGCTCTTTTAGATTATAGAGAAAAGCCGCCCGATGTCAAGAGGTCAAGATGCGCGTATTCGAGTCGCTCGATATTGAGGAGAAGTTCAAAAATCCCGTGCTGACCATCGGAAACTATGACGGGATCCACATAGGTCACAGGCGGATCATCGAGAGGGTAAAAGCGAATGCCAAAGCCCTTTCCGGCACTTCTATGCTTATGACTTTCAACCCCCACCCCCTGCATATTCTCAGACCCCACGGGGAATCGGCAGCAATCGTTCCTCTCGCCGAAAAAAAGCGCCTCATTGAGGAGGCTGGCATTGAAGTCCTCATCATTGTGCCTTTTACAGTCCGATTCGCCCATCTGTCCCCTGAGACGTTCATCACCTCTATCCTTGTGGAAAGGCTGGCCATAAGGGGGCTCGTAGTCGGCTACGACTTCAGGTTCGGGCGGCAGGGGCGGGGCGACATAGCTTTACTGGAGGAGGCCGGGCACAAAGCCGGTTTCTTCGTCGAGACGGTCGGTCCCATCACCCTGGAGGGAGAGAAGGTAGGGAGCAATCGCATCAGGAGGCTAGTGGCCGAAGGGGACGTGTCAACGGCCGCGCGCCTCTTGGGAAGGCCTTTTGCCATCGAAGGGACGGTAGTGAGGGCGCTGGGCAGGGGCAGGGATATAGGGTACCCGACGATCAACCTCGAAACCGACTACTCTCTCATCCCGAAAAACGGCGTCTATGTCACGGAAGTGGCCTTCGAGGGCTCAAGGCACGGCGGCCTCACCAACATAGGTCACAACCCCACTTTCGAGAAGGGGCAGAAACGGTCGATCGAGACGTTTATCCTCGATTTCGACGGCAATCTTTACGAAAGGAGGGTACGCCTCCATTTTCTCGCCAGGATCAGGGACGAGATGAAATTCGAGACCGCGGAGGAACTGAAAGCCAGGATAGGCGCCGACGTGGAGATCGGCAGGGCTCTTTTCAAAGAGCGCGCAATGTAAGCGAAGGACCGGCTGCGCCCTACGTGAAGTTTCAGGCACAGTTCCCACCCTGCCTACCTGAGCCTGCAGCCTCCGGTGCCAACATACCATCTCTTTCTCTGAAGGCGGGCCGGGGGACATCCTGGTAAAATGAACGGCCCGTTTTTCTTTTATAAGGCGGATCGCTTCAAGCGTATCCGGAATGCCCTTGGACCCTACCCTTATGCTCCCTGTTGAAAGGATTTTCACATGCAATCTTAATAGTCGGTAGGCGATACGTGGCTTCGTATTCTCTAATCCTCCTCTTGAAGTGGAGGTTGTTTCTGCATTTCTTGAGCCATCCGAGCATGTTTTCTTTTGTCTCGTACTTCTCCGGCACGGACTCGCCTTTTATCCTGGCCCAATATTCGTCCGGCTCGTAAGATTGGCAGAGGTGAGCCGTTCTTACTTTCCAATTCTTGAACAGGCGTCTGACATCGCTCGCTACAGTCGCAACGTAGAGATCGCATTCGGGCGCTTCGGCGGAATCGTTCTTATTCAATATTACGGTATCATCAGGTACACTAACCCAATCGTCTGCAATCCTCCGGGTGATAAGAACTACCTCGCACCCCAGTTCTTTCAGCATTCGCACGTGTTGGAGAAAGACTTTTACTCCTCCTGAAATGCCGATGTTTCTGATGAAATATCCGATTCGCATTACAGTCTTATACCCCATGTCAGCAAGCAAGATCAACGGTCTCAGATCAATGGACCCGCCGGCTGCCTGACGACTATATCGAGCGCAGCAAGGCCCGCCTCGCCTATTAAATTCTTGTTAATCAGGTATTCTTGCGACAAATGTCTTCCTCCCGAACTTCCCAGGTAGAGGACGTCGAAAAAGTGAAGAATACAAGCTGCATCCCTACGACTCAGGAGAGGACGAGTTTTGCTATTCCCTCAAGCTATATGGAGCGCGCGACCGGGGGTTGGTCCGCCGACAACGCCCCCATCCTTCGGGCTACGAGGACGATGGAATAAGCGTAATCGATGGAGAGCAGACGGAACAGGAAATGTAACATATAGACCTTGAGGACGTACAAAGCTATCATTGAAGACCCTGAAGGTACCGTTCAACTCGAACCCGGTTTTGCCGAGTCAATATATCTAATGGCGGTCTTCAGCCCTTACAATCCATCTAAATTATTATGCCTGGGATCGGGATCGAACCGACATGGTGCTTTCGCACCGAGGGATTTTAAGTCCCTTGCGTCTACCTGTTCCGCCACCCAGGCCGCATCCCTAGCTTATAATAGGAACGGCCTGCATTGTCAATATAAACTAGCCGGCTTTTTTGGCCGCCTCCGCGATCTCGGTCTCGACGGCATCGAGCAGCAGCTTGGAGGAAAGGGGCTTGCTCAGGACCCTTTTGATGTTGGGCGTTCCCTGTACTGCGGCCAAGGAGGGGAAATAGGCGCTGATGAGGATCACCGGAATGCCGGCGTTGATTTTGAGCATCTCTCCGGCCAAATCATATCCGGACATTTCGGGCATTTTTATGTCCGCCACTACAACGTCTATCTTGGTCGTATTCATTTCGAAAAAGACGAGGGCCTCCCTGGGGTCGGTGAAGGCGGCGTATCGATAACCGTGCCTTCCCATGAGCGCCTCCAGGTACTCTTTGACAAGTCCTTCATCGTCAACGACCAGCACCAGTTTTTCTCTCATCCCGCCCCCTTTCAGGCCTTTTCGCAGTCGTCCGCTTCATGCCCTGTCCGTTTCAAAGAAAATATAAGACCTGCCCTGAGAAACGTAAATGCGAGACGGAGCGAGAAAAGAACTTCCGTTAGGGCGCCGACCGTCAGCGGATAGACGAGGGGACGGCTAGGAATGCGAACGGCGAGGAGTAGGCCGCGTTCATAAGCTCTCTCGAAAGGGAGCCGAAGATCCATTTCGAGAACGAGAAGGGCTTCTCCGTGTAGACAAGGTTCGGCTTTCCTTTGATCTTGAGTACAGCCTTGAGCGCATCAACCGTGTCGTAGAAATTCCCCAGGGCGTCCACCAAACCCGCGTTCTTTGCCTGGCTTCCCGTATAGATCCTGCCCTCGGCGAGCTTCTTCACTTTCTCGAGTTCCATCTTCCTTCCGGTTGATATATCTTTCATGAACTGCTCGTAAATATTCATGACTATGCCGTCCATGTACTCCCTTTCAGCAGGCGTCATATCCCGGAACGGCGAACCGACGTCCTTGAACTCGCCCGCCTTGATGGTGTTGCTTTTGAGCCCTATCTTCTTAAGCACCTCCTGGGCTATCATGAGATGCATGATCACGCCGATGCTGCCCGTGATGGTCGACGGGTTCGCATAGAGCTTCTCAGCGGCCGAAGCTATGTAGTAGCCGCCGGACGCGCACGTGGTGCCCATCGAGACGTAGACTTTCTTCTTCTCCCTGAGCTTTTCAACTTCCCTGTAAATTTCCTGCGTCGGGCCCACCGCCCCTCCGGGCGAGTTTATTCTCAGGATCACCCCCTTGATCGAGGCGTCTTCCTTGAAGCGCTCGATGTCGTCCATCACTTCCTTGGAGCCGGTTATGACCCCTTCTATCTCTACCACGCCTATCCGGTCGCCGGAAGGTCTGCCGGCGAGACCGGCAACCAGGGACACAACGAAAATCAGGACGATCAGCGAAAGGATGATAAGGAGTGCTTTTTTCTTTCGACTCCAGGGCATGGCTTCACCTCTTTTTTAGTATTATAGTCCCGAAGGCTCTCTTTTGCGAGAGAGCGGCCAGCTTCAGCTTGGCAATCTCCAGTATTGCGAGGACCGCCGCCACTCTCTCGCGCAGCTCCTGCTCGAGCCCCACCTTGAAGACGTATCTGCCGACGCGCTCCAGCTCTCCCTTGATCTCCTCAAGCTTCTCCTCGAGGGTAGGCCGGATTTCACCTATGGTAAGGAAACGCTCCTGCCTGCCCTTTATCAACTGGAGAAAGAGCGTGCACAGGGACAGCACGTCTTCCTCTTCCCCGACGTCCACCGCGGGCAGACGGGCGAAGGTGTCCCTGCCGAGCAGGGAGAGGTTGTCGAGGCTCTTCGCCATAGCCCTGATCTTCTCGTATTCTATGATCTTCTCGACAAGTTCCTCCCTCGGGTCCTCGCCTTCCAACGGAAGGAGCATCCTTGACTTGATGAAGATCAGGAGGGACGCCATTTCGATGAAGTCCTCCGCGGTGCGCATGTTCATCTCCCTGGCCAGATCGACATACTCCAGGAACTGCTCTGTTATCCAGCCGATGGGGATATCGAAGATGTCGATCTTGTTCCGCTTGATAAGCGTGATCAGGACGGGAAGCGGCCCTTCGAAGCATTCCATCTGCAGCTCGAGGGTCGGCGCTCGGAAAAGCATCATTGCACCTCCCCTGCAGGGATACTACGCTCCTCTGCATAGCTTCTTACGAAGGCCAGTTCCTCCTCCCTGGTTGCTAGGTTCCGATCGATCTTGGCCTCTTTGAGCGCGTCGAGAATCTCCCTGAACACCGGGCCTTCCTTGATGCCCATCTTTTTAAGGTCCTCTCCGGTCGCAATAGGCCGGAGGCTTTCGGCATAGGTTATGTAGCCCGAGACCGCCTTCTTTACGTCGTCGGAATGGGTCCTGGCCATGACGAAGAGGCGCCCTTCCTGGGTCAGGAGCTCAAGCTGCCTGAAGGCCTCGCTCTTCCTCATGAAGCGGATGCCTATAGAAAGCCTTCCCATGACCTCCCGCACCCTGGCCGCCTCCTGAGGAAGTTTTCTCCTGACCGATTCCGGAGTCCCTAGCCTTTTCGCGAAGTCACCCACTTCCGAAAGGGTCATGCGGTCGGAAAGACCGAGGAGGTAGTAAAAAACGCGGTTATACCTACCTTTGAACGAGAGATTGTACCATTTGAGGACCGTGTCCATCTCCTTGAAGAGCCTCTCTTTCTCCACGTCGAACACGAGGGTCGGGAAGATGAAGCGGAGGAGGTCAAGCTCCTGCAGTCTCTTCATGATCGCCCCAGGGTCCGCCTCAAGGAGGGAGAGCGAGAGCTCCCTCCATATCCTGACGCCTTTTATCTTCGAGAGAAAATCCATCTTTACCGCGTTCTTTATGAGATTGACGGTGAACTTCCCGATCTGGAAACCGAAGCGCTGCTCGAACCTGACAGCCCGGAAGACCCTTGTAGGGTCCTCCACGAAGCTCAGACTGTGGAGCACCCTGATGCTTTTTTCCTTTATGTCCCGCTGGGCACCGAAGAAGTCGATTAGCTCACCGAAGGTGTTCCTGTTCAGGGAGATGGCGAGCGTGTTGATGGTGAAATCCCTCCGATAGAGGTCAAGCTTCAAAGAGCTGTGCTCGACAATGGGCAGTGCGGCAGGGGCCTTGTAGTACTCGAGCCTGGCGGTTGCCACGTCAACCTTGAACCCGTCGGGGAAGAGTACCTTCGCCGTGCCGAACTCCTTATGTACCCGTACCCTGGCGCCGAAGCGCTTTGCCAGCTCTTCGGCAAAAGGGATGCCATCGCCCTCTATGACGATATCTATATCGAAGTTGTCGTTCCTGAGCAGCAGGTCCCGGACAAAACCGCCCACGAGATGGGCATGATAGGCCATTTCGTCCGCCAGGCGGCCCATGGCGATCAAGTGGTCAAGCATCGGCCCGCTCACGCGCTCCGCCATGAGCCTTTTCACATTCTTCCTCTTTTCGTAGACGTCGTGATAGTCAAGTTTGCCGAGCACGCTTTTCCTGATCTCGTCTTCCAGGACACGGAGCAGGTCCGTCCTCGTTATGGCGCCCACAAGGGCCCCGTCCTCCGTCACGGGGAGAAAGCGCTGATTGCCGCCGACTATGATTTCCTTCACCCGTTCTATAGAATCGGCGGGCCGGACAACGGAGAAATCGGTTACCATATACTCCCGCAGCGGGATTTCTTCCAGCCGGTGAAAGGCCGCCTTCTCGACAATCTGCCTGGTCATGATGCCGACCACCCGGTTTGCCGACGTGACAGGCAGGGAATTGATATTGTATTTCGTAAGGATATCGCGGGCCTGGCGTATGGTCGCATCCTGGTCGACCGACACTACGGGAAAGAACATGATGTCCCTCGCGGCCCACAGGGGTTTGACCATACTGCGGAGATGTTCGATAAGCCTGGATTTCGCCTCGACGATAGTGCCCTTTCTCAGGGTGGCCGACGCCGCCTCCTTGTGGCCGCCCCCTCCCATGGGCGCGAGTATCCGGCCCACGTCGACCTCCGGGATGCGGCTCCTGCCTATTATGTAGACCCTATCGTCCATGCGGAAAAGGGCAAAGACTGCGTTGAGGTTCTCCATATCGCGGAATTTCTGCACGAGGACGGCCAGGTCGCCCACGTAACTCTCCGTGCTGCCTTCGGTGATCACCACGTCCAGGCCGTTGACGTTGTGCACCACCGCTGCTTCTATGAGGTCGTTGAGCACGTGCACCTGCTCGGGCGACATCTCTTTTACAACGATATCCGCGACAAGGTCTACGCGGCCACCTTTCGAAAGGAGGAACGAGGCGGCCTCGAAGTCGCTCCGCGTCGTGGAGGGGTAGTGGAAGCTGCCCGTCTCCTCGTAGATGCCCAGCATCATGATAGTTGCCTCTTCGGGCGAGATGTCGCAGCCCTTTTTGCGCAGCAGGTCCACGAGGAGGCTCACGCACGCGCCCGACGAGCCGGTCACCCTAATCTCCCCCTCGATGTCGTCTTTTGAGGGCGGATGGTGATCATACACGTGGACCTTCACCCGCCCCTCCTCGACGAGCTTCGCAAACTCGCCGATCCTTCCCTTTTGCTTGGTGTCGACGACGATGAGCGTATCCACTTTGCGGGAATCGATATCCTTGATCTTTGCGATGTTCATAAAATAGAGGGTCGAGCGGATGAGGAAATCGCGGACCGTCTTTTCCTGGGAGCCCGGAAAGACCAGGATCGCGTCGGGATAGAGCTTCTTGGCCGCGACCATCGAGGAAAGGGCGTCGAAGTCCGCGTTGAAATGAGTGGTAATGACCTTCATTTGCAAAGATTAAAACAAGCCGATTTGCATGTCAATGCATAGGGCGCTCAGCCCTTGCAAATAGGGCACCGGTTGCATATCATATAGCATGAACGACCTTCTCGAATTTGCCGTAGACCTTGCTTTTGAAGCCGGCAGGATCCAGAAGAGGCGCTACAGGGAACGCCACTCGATCTTCCACAAGGGGGAGATCAATATCGTCACGGATGTCGACCTGGCGTGCCAGGAAAGGATGATGAGCCTCATCGCCAGGCGTTTTCCCAACGACCGCATCATAAGCGAAGAGAAAGACAATATATTCGACGGCGGCGGCAACAGGTGGATCATCGACCCCATCGACGGGACGACGAACTACGCCCACGGTTATCCTTTCTTCTGCAGCTCCGTGGCATATGAGGCGGGTGGAAAGGTGGTCTGCGGGGCAGTATACAACCCTATATTCGACGAGCTTTTCTTCGCTGAGGCAGGAAAAGGATCCTATCTCAACGGCCGGAGGCTCACGGTTTCGCGGACCGGTGAGCTAAAGCAATCCCTGCTCGTCACCGGCTTTCCCTATGACATTAACACGAGCAACGTGAACAACATCGACCATTTCGTCTCTTTCCTATACCGGGCGCAGGCCGTGAGACGCGACGGCTCCGCTGCGCTCAACCTCTCCTATGTCGCAGCCGGCAGGTTCGAAGGTTTCTGGGAGCTGAAGCTCAACTCGTGGGATATGGCGGCAGGAATGCTCATACTGACCGAGGCCGGGGGTGTAGTGACCGATCTGGCCGGGGGGCCCTTCAGCATATACGGCGGACAGATAGTGGCCTCGAACGGTCTCGTTCACCAAGAGATGCTGCAAGTCCTCAACGGAGGCATGCCTGCAGGTCTCGAAACGGAATGAAGGAAGGCGTCAGGCCTTCCATCCAGGCTCTGTTTATGGTATCCTACACCCTGTGATTTCCAGCCGGTCCAAGCATAAGAAGGTATAGTGCAATGAAATTCAGCGTCCTCCAATCCCGTCTCGGAAGTATCGCGCTATTCGCCCGCAATGACCATCTTGCCCAGCTTGATCTCTTTCCCTCGGGCGGTCCGGCGGACGCTAGAGCGTGGGCTGGCAAGGCGTTTCCCGGAGCTGAAGAGGACCCACGCCACTTCGAGCCGGTTGCCCGCCTTCTGGACAATTATCTTAAGGGTCAGGAGGTTGAATTTACCTTCCCCGTCGACCTTTCCGGGCTGAAGCCGTTCACCATGCGGGTTCTCGAGGAAACCAGGAGAATCCCGTACGGCAGGGTCGCATCGTACCGCTCTATCGCCCTGCGTCTCGGCCGACCGGAGGCGGCGAGGGCAGTAGGGCAGGCGCTGAAAAGAAACCCTATCCCCCTTGTCATACCATGCCATCGCGTAATCAGGAATGACGGATTACTCGGCGGCTTCACGATTGGACTCGATATAAAAAAACGACTCCTGTCGATGGAGGGCATAGAGGCCCACGAGCTACGGAGATCCGCGAGTTTCTTCTGATCGGCACGTCATAAGAAGGCTGGCTTATGAGACAGTGGTTTGTGGTGAACACGAAGCCGAAGAACGAGAATCGCGCATCCCATAACCTCTCAAGCGCCGGATACGACGTACTCCACCCAAGGCTAAGGGTAAGAAAATACCGGGACGGTCGGTTCCTCGATATCGTCGAGCCGATGTTTCCCAACTATATATTCGCGAAATTCCACGCCATAGAGGACTATCACATGGTCAAGTACGCCAGGGGCGTCAATAAGATCGTCACCTTCGGAGGCAAGATGGTCCCCCTCCAGGAGGAATTCATCGACTTCATCAGAGGCAGGCTCGTGGACGGCGTGGCGCGGGTCGAGAAAAGGCGGTTCAAGAAAGGAGAGAAGGTCTTTATCAAGGACGGCCCCTTCAAGGGACTGGGCGGTATCTTCGAAAGGGAGCTCGAAGGGGAAGAAAGGGCGATGATCCTCCTCGAAGGCATCAACTTCTACGCTAAGATGGTCATCGACAGCGACCTGATCGCGGCCCCGTAAGAACAAGGGCAGTCCATTCCGGAGGGATAGAGCTTACCGCCCGTATTTCCCGGTGATCGTCGCCGACCCCAGGACCTTCCCCTCCAGGGCCTTCTTGAAGGCAGGGAGCGTTGCGGCGGACGGCAGATCAAGTTTCCCGACGCTCAAGGCGTAGAGCGTAAACACATAGGGATGTTCCCCGGTACCCTTCGGGGGCTGGGGTCCTCCGTAGCCGACGTCACCGAAAGAGTTCTTCAGCTCCACGGACCCCCTTGGCATCTTTTTTTTGGATGCCCCCTCCTCCAGGGAGACGGTGTCCGCCGGGATATCGATCACGAGCCAATGGACCCAGTTTTGCGCCACAGGGTGCGGATCGACCATGGAAAGGGCGAAGGATTTCGTACCGGCCGGAACGTTCCTCCACGAAAGGGGAACTGAGACATTCTTCCCGCCCGCTCCAGGCATAACGTATTGGACAGGTATCTTCCCTCCGTCCTTGAACGCGCTCGACGAGATCTCCATGTCATTTCCTCCCGCTGCATTTGCCTCCTGAAAAACTAAGAATATCAGCCACAGGAACAGCCATGCCGCTCTTGAAACCTTCATGCGAACCCTGGAAGACCTTTCAACATTCATGATGAAGTAATTGTAAGCCATCCGTCCAACTGCCGTCAACCCGCGTCATCCTGTCTCACCTCCTTTTTCGCTAAAACTCCTGCCCTGCCGATCCTGTTTCCCTTCCCTTTTTCCTTGACACCCCGCACAGCATTTGTATATCCTGCATTTGGTTGCAGCGCAGCAAAACCGGTCGGGTCCTTTCCGATAAAGCACGGGGGGCAATGAACCTTATAGAGGTCAAAGGGGTCACGAAATATTTCGGGGGCCTGCGGGCCCTTCACGATATTTCTTTCTCCGTCAAGGCAGGTGAGATTTTAGGCCTGATCGGGCCCAACGGGGCGGGGAAGACGACCCTCTTCAACATCATCGCAGGCGCTTTTCCACCTTCCTCAGGTTCCATCAAATTCGAAAACATCGAGATTGCAAACAAGGGGGCCCGCCAGATATGCCGCGCGGGGATATCGAGAACCTATCAGCTTGTCAGACCTTTTTCAAGTCTCACCGTCTATGAGAACGTCCTGGTGGGACTCTACTTCGGCAAGGCGCGAAAGGGGGGAAGCGGTGCCGCTATCGAAGACCAAGGCGCTGAACTGCTGCGGTTAACCGGCCTTCTCCAGAAGGCAAACGTTCCCGCGAAACACCTCACCCTCGTAGGAAGGAAACAATTGGAGATCGCCCGCGGCCTGGCGACGCATCCCAAGGTTCTCCTTCTGGACGAAGCGATCTCGGGCCTCAACCCTGCAGAAACGGAAGCCGTCATGGGGCTGATACGGGATATCCGCAGCCGGGGAGTCACTATATTCATGATAGAGCATATCATGAAGGCGGTCATGGGGCTTTCCGATCGGATCCTGGTCCTGAGTTTCGGAGAACTGATCGCCGAGGGGAAGCCTGACGAGATTTCGATGAACAAGGACGTGATAGAGGCATATCTCGGGACCGAGGGAGTCGACGCACAGGTCAGGTGATGCTGAAAGTGGAGAAGGTTTCAGCCCAGTACGGCGACATCAAGGTGCTCTGGGACGCGACGCTCACGATCTCCCAGGGGGAGATGGTAAGCATGGTGGGGTCGAACGGATCGGGCAAGACGACCCTGATCAATACAATCATAGGCATGATCCACCCTACTTCAGGCAGCATCGAGTTTCTGGGCCGGCCCATCCATAATATGCCGCCCCACAAGACCGTCGAGATGGGAATCAGCGTCATCCCGGAGGGAAGGAAACTTTTTCCGGAAATGACGGTTCTGGAGAACCTCGAGCTCGGGGCATACCTTCCAAAGGCGAGGAAGAGGATCCCCGAAACGCTCCGCTGGGTTTTTTCGCTTTTTCCGAGGCTCGCGGACCGGAAAACCCAGCTCGCAGAAACTTTGAGCGGCGGTGAGCAACAAATGGTCACGGTGGGCAGGGGGTTGATGTCTCTGCCGCAGCTCCTTCTCATTGACGAGCCATCGATGGGGCTCGCGCCTATGGTGGTGGCCGAGCTTTTCCGCACGATCCGAAAAATCAACCGGGAGGGGGTGACCGTTTTTCTCGTGGAGCAGAACGCCAGGCAGGCTATGGAGATATCGGACCGGACGTATGTTCTGGAAAACGGTCGGGTCGTGCGGGAAGGGTCAAGCAAGGATCTTTTGCGGGACGATGAGATTCGCAAGGCATATTTAGGCCTTTAAAGGGGGGCCTGATTAAAACGACTCCGTCATAGGAGGATTTGGGGGATAGCAATGAAAAAGGCGTGCGTGATTTCCATTCTGGCAGCGGCGATATTTTTGTCGGCCATCCTTCCGACTAATGCCCAGGAGAAGAAGGACATCGTGATAGGCATGACCCTTTGCCTCACCGGAAAATACGCGGTCGATGTGGGGACCTTCGACAGGATGGTAAAAGCTTGGGAGAACTACGTAAATACGAAAGAGGGCGGGCTCTTCGTGAAGAGCTACAACAAAAAGCTCCCCGTCAGGACGATAGTCTATGACGACAAAAGCGACCAGGCCACAGCCGTCAAGTTCTACGAGCGCTTGGTGACGATCGACAAGTGCGACATCCTGATCGGCCCCAAGTCAAGTCCTATCACCTTCCCCGTGACTGCCGTATCCGAAAAGTACCACGTTCCCATGATCCTCGCGACCGCCAACACGCCGCAGATCTTCGAGCGCGGGTTCAAGTGGATGGTCGGCGTCAACAACCTGTCTACCGCATGGTCCGACTCCTACTTCGAGATGCTGAAGGACGAAAAACGGGTCAAGACCATCGGTTACGTTGCCGAGGACACGCCCCACACGCGCGAGGTTTATGAGGGGGCCGTCCCGATCAATGAGAAACGGGGCTTCAAGACCGTGTTCAAAGAGATCGCTCCTGCAGGAACAACCGATTTCACGTCCATCCTTGTCAAGCTGAAAAGCGCGGACCCGGACGTCATCTACGTGTCGGCTTTTACCCCCTTTGCGGTGACTTTCAAGAAACAGGCGAAAGAATTCGGATTGAAGCCGAGGGAGTGGCACTTCACCCATGCCGATAAGTCTTTTTCAGACGCCCTGGGAAAGGACGCCAACTACATCACCACGGAGTACAACTGGCTGACCGGTATGCCTTACGGCAACCTGAAAAAATTCCATGAGATCCTGAAAGAAGCCAAAATCGACCCGGACGAATATATGGACGTTTCCCTTCACTACGTTCCGCTGGAGGTGGTGGAGGTGGCGGTCCCCAAGTCAGATTCTCTGAAACCGGAAGATCTCATGAAAGCGATCAAGGCCGTTAACTTCGAATCCGTCATCGGGCCGATGTATTTCGACCCGAAGAAAGGCCACTCCGTTGCCTTCAAGCAGTTGGCCGTCCAGTATATCGACGGGAAGTACTACATAGTCGGTCCGAAAAAGATCGCGACCCACAAGCACATCTACCCTACGCCTTAAAGGCCGGACCTAAGGGGCAGGGGCAGCGTAATGGCCGAGCTGCAGATCTTCATCCAGCTTGTCCTCGCGGGGGTGCTCCAAGGCGGCACTTATGCCCTTGCCGCCTTCGGGCTCTCCCTCATCTTCTGCATTGCGGACGTGCTCAACATAACCCACGGCGAATTCCTCATGCTGGGCGGCCTGGTCACCTACATCGTCTATGCTGCGACAGGCTGGAACCCTTTTCTCATCCTTCTCATGGTGATCCCCCTTTTCGTGCTCGTGGGGTTCGCCTATGAGAGGGCATTTATCAAGCCCATCCTGAACAGACCGCCAAGGCAGCTCCTTTTCTCGTCGATCGTCGTCACAGTCGGCATTGCAACGGCCATCGAGGATACGACCTCCTTCATCTGGGGACCAACTGTCAAGGGCGTTTCCTTCGCCATGCCCGCCTTTATCGTGGGGGGCGTCGTCGTCTCGTCCCTCCGCCTGATGATCCTGCTGTCGATAATCGCTCTCACGGTCTTTCTCCATTACTATTTAAGGAAGTCATTCATGGGTAAGGCCATCCGGGCAATACTCCAGAACCGGGAGGGGGCGATGGTCATCGGTATCAACGTCCCCAGGGTAGTCACCTTCGTTTTCGGGATTGCCATCTCCCTTGCAGCCGTCGCAGGTGTTTTCTACGTTCTGCAGTTTACGATCGGTCCTTTTATCGGTCTCCCTCTGACCATCCGCTATATCGCCATAGTAATGCTGGGGGGGTCGGGAAGCCTCGTTGGCTCCCTTGTGGGCGGCCTCATTCTTGGGGTAGCCGAGACCTTTGCGGGTTTCTTCCTGGGCTCCCACTGGTCCCTTGCCGTAGCCTTCTTTACCCTAGTCCTCGTGCTCCTCCTGAAGCCCGAAGGGTTATTCCGCCATGTTTAATAAGGCTGCAACAGCCTCCAATGGATTCTGGGTCCTCGTGCTCGCGGCCCTTTTGTTGGCGCCAAGGTTTATCGACCCCTACTGGGTCGTTTTCCTGCTCCTCCTTTTCATGTACGTAGGCATCGGATCGAGCTTCAACATCACGGCGGGGTATCTCGGATACGTCAACCTGGGACACTACGCTTTCTTTGGCATCAGCGCGTACGGCTTTGCCATCCTTTACGCGAAAGGCGCTCCCTTTGCGCTCTGCATGGCAACGGGCGTCATTTCGACCGTTATTTTTGCTGCCCTTATCAGCTACCCCTTCCTCCGGTTGAAGGGCGGGTACTTCGCCCTGGCCAATTTCGGTCTTATCAAGCTGTTCGAGCTGGTTGCAGGCAGCCTCCGGGAGTTTACGGGGGGGACCCAGGGCATCTCGCTCACGCCGGGATACAGGCCACTCCAGACCTATTACATGTTCCTCGCGGTGGCCCTGTTCACCATTGTCGTCTGCTACATGATCCCCAAGTCGAGATTCGGCCTCGCCCTCTTCAGCATCCGGGAAGACGAGGAGGTGGCCGAGGCCTTCGGGATCAATGTCAACAGGTACAAGATGGGCGCCTACATCCTGAGCTCTATATTCCCCGCGCTGCTGGGGGCCGGTTACGCTTGGTACGCCGCGTACATCGACCCTGAGATCGTATTCGGAACCGACAAGGCCCTCCTCCCGGTAACCATGGCCATGCTGGGCGGGACGGGGACATTCCTCGGGCCCATCTTCGGCGCGGTTTTTATGCTGATCATCGAGGAGTTCCTCTGGACGTCGACTTGGCTTCCCCTCTGGATAAAATCTCTCCACCTAACGATGCTCGGCCTTATCCTGGCAGCCGTGGGGATCTTCTCCCCGGGTGGCCTGGTAACGCTGACTCCTATTGCGGCCGTGTTCAGAAAAGCGGGGATGGGCCGCTTCCTGGGAGCAGCTCATAAAACCTTGAAGGCCGACTGAGCTAACGCTTTCAATTTTTTTGGATGGACGTCTCATTTTCTGATATCCTGTAAGAAGAATCAAAGGCCGACCAGCGGCGGTTCGACATGTCGAAAGAGATAAAACTTCCGAAGGCAAACCGAAAAGGGACGACCTCGATAGAAGAAGCCCTCAACGAGCGAAGGTCGGTTAGAAGTTATTCCGGAAAGCCCCTAGGGATGGAACAGGTTTCCCAGCTCCTCTGGGCAGCTTCAGGAACCAACCTCTATCGCAGAACGGCCCCTTCGGCCGGCGCCACTTACCCCCTTGAGATCTATCTCGCGGTGGGAGAGGTGGAAGGATTGGGACCGGGGGTCTACCATTATTCCTCTTCCGGGCACAGCCTGGAGATAATAGGGGGGCAGGACGTGCGAAATAGATTATCCCGGGCTGCCCTTGCCCAGGAAATGGTCGGACAGGCCCCGATCGATATCGTCATTGCCGCAGAATATGGCAGGACGGCCGGTCATTACGGCCAGCGGGGCATCCGATACGTCCATATGGAAGCGGGCCACGCGGGGCAGAACGTCTCTCTCCAGGCTGTCGCCTTGGGCCTTGGCACAGTGATGATCGGGGCTTTTGAAGACAGGGAAGTCAAAGAAATTCTGGGCATAAGGGAAGAGCCCCTTTATATCATCCCTGTCGGCAAGACATGAGGAAATGTTGCCTTCGGCGACATCGCAGGCCGACTAGGGTTTCACTGTCGAGAGGGCGCCCACGACTTCACCATCCGGAATTATTGTCGATATGGGCAACGATCGAATTGACCGGCCGGACCTTGACGAGAACCGTCCCGACGTGATAGATTAAGGCAGAACATAATAGGAGGACATGTTGAGGAAGAACAAATCCGCGATAAAGAGGGCGGCCCAGGCGGAAAAGAGACGTCTCAGGAACTCCCACGTGAAATCCACGATGAAGACCCATTTGAAGAAAGCGCTGGCCGCCTTGAACGAGAAAGGCAAGGCGAACGTCGAGGAGGCCACTAAGACCGCCATTGCTTATCTGGACAAGGCTTCTTCCAAAGGCGTGATCCACAAGAACCAGGCCGCCAGAAGGATATCGAGGCTCGCCAAAAAGACCAACAAGGTCCTGACCGGTTTATAGTCCGCTACGAAAGGCGGCCGTGGGGACGGCGCATCGCCGTCCTTTTCCGTTTTATCTATCTGACGCATTCCCCCGTAGAGTCAGGCTTGCACATTTTCCCATCCACCCAGAGCGCATCCGACAGGTCTGCTCCTGAAATGTCGGCTCCTGACAGGATTGCATTGTAAAAACGCGCCCCCGTCAGCTTAGCCCCCGAGAGGTTCGCCCCCGTGAGGTTCGCCATGTTGAGCTTTGCTCCGGTGAGATTCGCCCCCGAGAGATTCGCCCCCGAGAGATTCGCCTGGCCGAGCTGGACTCCGGCCAGATTTGATTGCGAAAGGTTCGCCTTCTGCAGGTTTGCATAAGCGAGGTTCGTGCCTGTCAGGTCAGCCCCGGAGAGGTCGCAGCCGGGACAGCGGTACACGGCCTTGACCCTTTCGAGATCGGCGGGCCGGAAGGCGAGACAGACGCCGGAGAGGGCCGCAGAAAATAAAAGGGCGCAGGAAAAGGCGGCCGTGACTCTCTTCTTCAAGGGTTCTCCCCCGTGATAGGCGACCCGGAATCCATATTGAGGAGGCAGAAGCGGCGGCGGAGGGTTTTCTTGTCAGTCCTGCCCGTTATGAAGTCCCATGGGAAAATCTCGTCGGCCCGCCTTTCCCTCGTTGCATAAAAATTGAGATTGACCGGGCTTTCCCTCATGATGCGGGACAAGGACTCGCCTCGTGCGAGGGCGGCGATCGTCTGATTGAGCCTCCTGTCCCCCCTGGCAAAGACGGCCTGAAGAAAGCTGTGCTTGACCGATTCGTGAGTGAAAGTCGTGTTCGGAACCTTCCCGAGCCCTCTTTTGAGGATTGACACCCTCTCCTTCAGCTCTTTGGTCTCCTCCATGGCGGCCCATTGAAAGGGTGTCGCCGCCTTGGGCACGAAGGGACTCCCGTGAACCGTCACCGCACCGATCCTTCCCTTCTTACTCGCTTTTTTTATGAGGATGTGGAGGATGTGCTTCACGAGATCGACGATGGCATCCACGTCCTCCCTGCGCTCGCCCGGTAGGCCGACCATAAAGTAGAACTTGAAGTGGAAGGATTTCATTTCGGCTATAGCTTCGATCCGCTCGGAGATGTCCCTGTCCGTCAAGGGCTTGCCGATCCGCCTCCGGAGGGCCTCGGTCCCAGCCTCTATGCCGAAGGTGAGCGTCTTGATCGTCCCGGCAATCATTTCTATAACCTCAAGGGGCACCTCGTCGAGCCGGAGCGAGGGGAGATGGACATTATAGCCCATCGAGCCCAACCTGCTTACGGTCTCGGCCAGTCTCGGGTGGAAGGAGACCCCCCCGCCGATGATGCCCACGTCCTTCACGCCGCCGCCTATGTGATCGAGCCTGTCCGCGATGAAGGGGTATATGTTGCCCGCTAGACAAAAGGCGCAAGCCGAGGGGCAGCCCCTGGCGCCCTCCACGAGGAGCATGTCGGCGAACTCCGTATCGCTGCTCGTGATGCTCGAGGCGGCAAGGCATTTTCCCCGGTGGCGCTCGACCTTGACGCGAAAACCGGGAGGCGTGAACCCGTCAACCGAGCCGTCTTCCCGGTAGGCGACAGCCAGACGGGTTGGTTCATAGACCCATTCGAAGGAGGCAAGCTCCTTTATCGCTTCGGTCCTTCTCTTACCTCTTATCCGGAGGTACCGCTCTATGAAAGGAGGCAGGCATGACTCTACATCACCCAAAATGAAAAGGTCGAAGAAGCTGGAGAGGGGTTCGGGGTTTGCCATGGCGCAGATGCCGCCCGCAACGACGATCGGCCCATCCTCGCCCCTGTCGGCTGCTGCAAGGGGTATGGAGCTACTTTCCAGCATGGCGACTACATTGGGATAGTCCATTTCAAAGGAGAGGGTGAAAAAGACGATCTCGAATGCGCCCAGGGGTCTTGCGCTCTCGACCGAAAGGGGCTTGCCGGGCCCGCCGAGAAAGGCCCTTTCGCAGACCATTTCGGGACGGCTGTTTATTGTCTGGTAGAGCAGATGGACGGCCAGGTTCGACATGCCGACATAGTAGGTGTTCGGATAGACAACGCAAACGGGCGCCCTGTTCGTCCACTTCTTGACTATGGTCCCCCGCTCGCGCGGCCTGGCGCACGTTTGAAGACGTGCGCTCGCCTGCCTGCGCACGGGATTTGACGTCAATCGGCTTGCTTCCTTAGGAAGGTCGGGATGTCATACCGGTCGTCGTCAAGATCGATGCTCGCCGGTTTCGGGCGCCCGTCCCTCGCCTCCGTTTTAGGGCCCCTTCTCAGCAGTGAGGGCACGGACCTTTCGTCGAAGAGCTTCTCTGTCCGCTTCTCGGGCTTCTCCTCCTGCACTGCCGCCCTCTCCTCGAAACCGGTCGCGATCACCGTGATCCTCACCGAGTCGTCCATGGACTCATCAAAGACAAGGCCCCAGATGACGTGTGCCTCTTCGTGCGCCTGCTCCTGGATGAGCGTCGACGCCTCGTTCACCTCGTGGAGGGTCATGCTCGAGCTGCCCGTCACGTTGATGAGCACGCCTCTGGCGCCGTGGATCGAGATGTCTTCGAGAAGGGGGCTCGATATTGCCTTCTGCGCGGCGTCTACGGCCCTCTTCTCACCGGACGCCATGCCGACCCCCATGATGGCCAGCCCCTTTTCTCGCATCACCGTCTGGACGTCCTTAAAATCGACGTTCACGTACCCGTCCGATATGATAAGGTCCGATATGCTCCTCACTGCGTGAAGGAGCACCTCGTCGGCCTTAAGAAAGGCGTCCTTGATCGTCAAATGTTTGCCCCCCACCGATAGGAGCCTCTGGTTCGGTATAGTGATCAACGTATCGACCTGGCTTTTCAGCCTCACAAGGCCGTCATCCGCCTGGAAGTTCCGCATCTTGCCTTCGAAGGCGAAGGGCTTCGTCACGACCGCGACGGTGAGGACGCCCAGTTCTTTCGATATCTCCGCAACGATAGGAGAGGCGCCCGTGCCGGTCCCGCCGCCGAGACCGCACGTGATGAAGACCATATCGGACCCCTTCAGGTGTTCTGATATCTGCTCCGCGTCTTCGAGGGCCGCCTGCCTCCCTACCTCCGGGTTGGCGCCGGCGCCGAGTCCTCGCGTCAGCTTCGTGCCTATCTGTAGCTTTACAGACGCTTTGTTCGCATTGAGGGATTGGACGTCGGTATTGACGGCCACGAACTCCACGCCTAAAAGACCCGCCTCGACCATGTTGTTTATGGCGTTGCAGCCGCCGCCTCCGATGCCCACGACTTTCAGCTTTGCTGAAAAACCATTGCTCTCGTCCATGTAGAACATGTCTTCCTCCCTCAAAAGATCTCGTCAAAGATCCGTTTTATCCTTCCCAGTCCTTTCTCCCTCAATTTCTTGAATATCTCCCGCCTTTCGTAGTTCTTGCCCTTCCCTCCGCCCAGGCCGTGGAGGACAAGGCCGACCCCGGTTGCGTATATGGGATTGTTAACCACGTCGACGAGACCGCCGACGCCTATTGGCACGCCCCTTCTCACGGGCAGGCTGAAAACACCCTCGGCCAGATCGACAATGCCCTCCAGGTTGGCGCACCCCCCCGTGAGCACGACGCCGGAGGCCAGGAGTTTTTCGTACCCCGATTTCTTGATCTCTTCATGGACAAGCGAGAGTATCTCCTCGACCCTCGGCTCTATGATGTCGGCCAGGGTCTTTCGCATGAGCGTCCTCGGTTTTCTCCCACCCACGCTCGGCACCTCGATCGTCTCATTGGCCCCTACCATTTTGGAAAGGGCGCACCCGTACCTCTTCTTTATCTTTTCCCCTTCTTCTATCGGCGTGCGCAGGCCTATGGCGATGTCGTTCGTGATGTGCGCCCCTCCGAAGGGGAGGATGGCCGTATGCCTGATGCTGCCGTTGGCATAGACTGCGATGTCGCTCGTCCCCCCTCCGATATCGACGAGAGCAACGCCTATCTCCGTTTCTTCCGGGGTCAGTGTCGCCTCCGCAGAGGCTAGCTGCGCCAGGATGAGGTCTTCCACCGTAAGACCGGCAAGGTAGCAGCACTTGACGATATTCTGGGTCGCGGTGACCGAGCCGGTCACTATATGCACCTTCACCTCCAGGCGCACGCCGCTCATGCCCAGCGGGTCCCTTATGCCGTCCTGGTCGTCCACGATGTACTCCTGCGGCACTACGTGGATGAGGTCCCTGTCCGCCGGTACGGGCACCGCCTTGGCTGCATCGATGGCCCGGGCGACATCGTCCTTGCGTACCTCTTTATCCTTGACGGCCACGACGCCGTTCGAATTGAAGCTCTTGATGTGGGCCCCGGCGACCCCGGCGAGACAGCCGGCGATCTTGATGCCGGCCATAAGCTCAGCTTCCTCGATGGCCTTCTTCATCGAGTTGACCGTGCTGTCGATATTAACGACTACCCCCTTGCGCAGGCCCGTCGAAGGGTGGGAGCCTATACCGGCGATGTTGACCTTATTGTCCACGATTCTGGCTACCACCACGCAGATCTTCGTGCTGCCGACGTCAAGGCTGACAAGAAAAGTTCCGTCATCTGTCATGTCATCCCTTCCTCTCCTTAACGATGGCGCCATTGTCAAAACGGGCGTCGATGCACTTGATGAGGAGCCCCCTCTTTTTCGCGTCCTGGAGCACAGCCATGGCCCGCTTCAGCCTGCCGGCCCGCTCCTCCTTCCCCAGTATGATCTCTACCCCGTCGCTTAGGCTGAAAAGGGTTACATCCCCATCATTGTAAACGACCTCCGAGAGATCGTCCTTTCTTACGATCCCCTGCCTGTCCCAATCTGCGACCTCCCTGAAGACGCTCTTCGCTCCGGCCTTATCCATTGCGCTGACCACGAAGAGATCGCGGGTTTTCCCCTTTCCGAGACCCCTGTACGGCGCCCCGTCCTCGTCCAGGATCTGTATGTCGCCCCCCGGTCCTACCCAGAGCGCCGAAGGCACCCGTTCCTTCACCTCGATCAGGATGGAGAAGGGAAAAACCCTCTTTACCCTGACATCCTTGACGAAAGGATGGGAGGTGATCGACTCCTTCACCTTCCCCATGTCGGTCCCGAAGATGCTGTCCTTGAGGAAGGGATATACCCTCGAGAGGATCTCCGATTCCGGCAGCTGATCGGCCCCGGTTATCCTGACGTTCTTCAGGAGAAAGACCGGCTCCGTCCGTGAGAAGAGATACATCGCGGTAAGCACGGAAAGAAGAGACATAGGAACCAGGAAGAGAATGTAGTACATGGCTCGTTTCATGCTTTCAAAGCCGCTCCCTGCAGAATTTCCTCCACCAGCCCGTCAAAGGTTTTTCCCAGGTGTCCCCACGCCTTCGGCACAAGCGACGTCTCCATCATGCCGGGGGAGGTATTGATATCGATAACCAGGGGGACATCCCTCTCCAGCATTATATCGACTCTCACGCAGCCCGAGAGCTCGAACTGCCGCCACACTGTCAGCGCCTCAAGGCGCGCCCTTTCTGCAATATCCGCACCGATCTCGGCCGGTACGAGGTACTCGGTCATGCCTTTGGTGTACTTCGAGGTATAGTCATAGAAGCCCGATTTCGGCCTGACCTCAACGATGGGCAGCGCAAGGCCGTTGACTATGCCGACCGTTATCTCCCTGCCACTGACGTAGCGCTCGATGAGCAGCTTGCTGTCGTACTCGAAGGCGGCCCTGATTGCCTCATCCCGCTCCTCGCTCTTTCTGACCACCGATATGCCGACGGTAGAGCCCTCTCTCGCCGGCTTCACTACGAAGGGCAGCCGGAAATCGGACTCTTTTTCCGACCGGCATATCCTGTAAGCCGGCGTCGGGATCTCGAGGCTCATAAGGAGGAGCTTCCCTAAACACTTGTCCATGGCAAGCGCCGAGCCGAGGACGCCTGAGCCCGTATACGGTATGGCCATCGTCTCAAGGAGACCCTGGACCGTGCCGTCTTCGCCCCACCTGCCGTGCAGGGCTATGAAGGCGACACCGACCCGTTCCTTCCTCAAAATCTCGGGCAAATCGGTTCCCGCATCGATCCCTACGGCCTCGTAGCCCGACCTGAGCAAGCTCGCGAGGACCGCCTGCCCGCTCTTAAGCGATATCTCGCGCTCCGAGGAGCGTCCGCCCATGAGGACGGCAACCCTCTTTTCCTTGAAGTCTTCACGCTCGGTCATCAAACCCCCAGAATTCCACCTCTTCCTCAAGGGTGACGCCCGTCGTCTCGCGCACTCTCGTTTTTACCGTATCTATGACGCGCTTCACCTCCGACGCCGAGGCGCCGCCCATATTCACTATAAAATTCGGATGCTTTTCTGAGATACAGGCCTTGCCGATCGAGAAGCCCCGGAGCCCCGCACGGTCGATATGCCTCCAGGCGGGCCCGTCATTGCCGTTCTTGAAGACGGAGCCGGCGGAGGGCATACCCATCGGATGCTTCTCCAGTCTCCGGCGCCATACGTACTCCATCTCCTCCTCTATCTGCGACCGGTCGCCCCTGGTGAGTTCGAAGGTCGCCTCGACGATGCACTCCCTATCACGGACCGACGAGCTCCTGTAGCCGAAGGTCATCTCTCTCGATCGCATGTTCCGCGCGGCACCCCTTTCATCGAGGCAGACGACTGACGCCAGGCAGTCCGAGACGGCGACGCCGAAGCTTCCCGCATTCATCTTGATCGCTCCGCCCACGGTACCCGGAATACCGTAGAGTCTCTCCAGACCCGAAAGCCCCCGCGCCGCGCAGGCCTTGATGAGGCCCATGAGGGGCAGGCCTGCGCCTGCCTCGACGGATGCGCCTTTTTCCGTCTTCTTGAAACGGAGGCGCTTCAGCCCGGTTGTCCGGATAACCCCAATGGGGGACCCCTGGTCTGACACGATCACGTTCGTCCCTTTGCCTAAAAACCTGAAAGGCAGGTTCCTTCCTGTGAGCCAGCCGATAGCTCCCGCCACAGCCGCCGCATCTTCGGGATAGAAGAGGTAAGGGACAGGGCCCCCCACCTTCATGGACGTGTACCTCTTCATCGGCGCATTTCTCACCAACCGGCCCCCTACTCCTTGCGGCTCCACAGGTCTGAAAGCTCCTCCGCAACTTTATATACGTCGCCTGCGCCGAGGGTAACCACCATATCGCCCGCGCATGCAACACCGAGTATACGACTGACTGCCTCCTCTTTCGTAGGAACAAAGATCACGTTTGGATGCCCCCCCGACCGTATGTGCCCGGCCAGATACTCCCCCGAGACGCCATCTATCCTGTCCTCGGAGGCGGCGTATATCTCGGTTACGAAGAGGACATCGGCGTCGGCAAAGGACGCGACGAATTCTCCGAGGAGAGCCTTTGTCCTCGAGTAGCGATGAGGTTGAAAAACAACCAGTATCCTCCCCTGCCAGAGCTCGCGCAGCGCCCTTAGCGTGGCCCTTATCTCCGTAGGGTGGTGGCCGTAGTCGTCAACCAGTTTGACCTCCCCGTCCCATTTCAACTCCAGCCTTCTGTGTATGCCGGAGAACTGGCCGAGGGCTTCCTTCATAACGTCGAAACCGATATCGAGCTCCATACCTACGGCTATCGCGGCAAGAGCGTTCACTACGTTGTGCACCCCCGGTATGGCGAGGTTCACATCTCCCAGGTTCCTGTCCCGGTGAAGCACCCGGAAGTGCGTGCTGAAGCCGTCGTGACGGAGGTCGACCGCCCTCAGATCGGCCTTTTGCGAAAGGCCGTACGTCATATACCTTCTCTTGAGCGAAGGGATGAGGCTTGCAAGGTTGCCGTTGTCGATGCAAAGAATGACCAGGCCGAAAAAGGGCACCTTGTTCATGTACGCAAGAAAGGCGCTCTTGATATCTTCCATGTCCTTGTAAAAGTCTAGATGTTCGCGGTCCACATTGGTCACTACCGCTATAGTCGGAAAAAGCATGAGAAAAGTGCCGTCGCTTTCGTCCGCCTCGGCAACGAGGTACTGGCTCGAGCCGAGCTTGGCGTTGGTGCCCAGGCTGTTGAGCCTTCCTCCTATAACGCAAGTCGGGTCCAGGCCGGCGCTTCTTATCACAGACGCGACCAGAGAGGTCGTGGTCGTCTTTCCATGGGCACCAGCCACCCCTACGCTGTACTTCATGCGCATCAGCTCGGCGAGCATCTCGGCCCTTTGGATTACGGGTATGGCGAGCGTTTTCGCCTCCCGAACCTCCGGGTTGTCCGCCCTCACCGCCGAAGACACGACCACGACATGGGCGTCCCTGACGTTCTCTGCCCTGTGGTCGTAAAAGATCCTTGCCCCGAGCTCCGCGAGTCTGCCAGTAATGTCCGTTTTTCTCAGGTCCGAGCCGGTCACCCGAAAACCCAGGTTAAGGAGCACTTCGGCTATGCCGCTCATCCCTACGCCGCCGATGCCGACAAAATGGATATTCTTGATCTTGTTAAACACTTTCCTGAATCCCCCGCATTACCCTTTTTTCCGCGTCTTCAACGTAGATGGACCCGATATTCTCTCCCATGCGGCGTAGTTCCTCCGGATGATCCCGCAGCTTTTCGAGGGCCGCAGATAAGCTTTTGCCGGAGACTTCGCCGTTCTCTATAGTGCAGCCGCCGCCTATGGCCGCGACGTAGGACGCGTTTTTCCCTTGATGCCCGCCTGCGGCATAGGGATAAGGCACGAAGACGGCCGGCTTCCTGAAATAGGACAGCTCGAAGATAGTCGAGGCCCCCGCTCTCGAGATGACGACGTCTGCCAGGTTGTAGTATTTCTCCATGCTGTCGGTAAAGGGAAATACCTCATGGATCGTGTTCGAGGCGGCGTAGCCCGCAAGGACGCGGCTGTAGTCCTCGGCCCCCGTCTGGTGGTAAAGCGCCGTGGATCTGCCGTTTTCGAGATAGGTCAGCAGATCCAGGACCGCATCGTTGATGCTCCTTGCCCCCCTGCTTCCGCCAAAAACGAATATCGCGAAAGGGGAAGCCTCCTTCGGCTGCCGCCTGCCCCGCACGGTCTTCCTGATTGGGTTGCCCGTGTGGACCACCTTTCTGGCGTTGACGTATCGGGAGGTCTCCGCAAAGCTTACGAAGGTAGCGTTTACTTTTCGTGCCAGCAGCCTGTTAGCCATACCGGGGAAGACATTCTGCTCGTGGATGAAGCAGGGAACCCGCAAGAACAGGCCCGCCAGCAAAACGGGGACGGAGGTAAACCCACCCATGCCAAGTACTGCATCGGGCTTCTCCAACCTTATCAATTGCAATGACTGGAGCGTGCCCCGAAGGACGGCAATCAGCGTAGCCGCTTTCGCGGTGGCGCTCCTGCCCGTGAAGGGTCTTGCTTCTATGTTGACAAGCCTGTAGCCTGCCGGTGGGATGAGTTTCCCTTCGAGCCCGTACGGAGTTCCGGCAAAAAGTATCTCCCCTGTCTTCTCGGCCGTGAATGCCTCAGCCACCGAAATGCCGGGGAAGATATGCCCCCCTGTTCCTCCTGCTGCGATTAGGAGCTTCATGGCCGCTCTTTTCCTCCTTTCATCACCATTCCCATGAGGGGGCCGACTACGAAGAGCCCGAGGACGGGCTGGTGGAGGAGTATACCGTTCAGCTTGAGGCCGACGGACATGAGGACATCGACCGAAACATACAGGAGGCTGAAAAAGGCGAGGAAAGAGACAAAATCCGTCCTCTTCAAAAAGGACACAAAGGTCATGAGAAGGAGGCAGAAGGCGCACGCGATAAGCGTATAGCGCGCGGCGTCGCTGAAAAGCAAATCGCCGCCGAAGACGAAGACGCCGGTGGCTGCGAGGAAGATTGTGCAAGCCGCTGCGTATGCAGCAACGACCGGCACGATCTTCATCCGATCGATGATAAAAAGAAAGAGGAGCATGGAGATGGAGAGGGGCAGCATCAGTTCGGCATGCCCGGTCAAGACGAGGTTGAGGGTGGATGCCCCGTACAGCAGGGACAGACCCACGACCTCCTTGTAGACCTTTCTGCCTTTCTCCTCCGTGGTCGCCACGAAAAGGGCGATGCTGTAAAAGGCAAGAAGCATGGCGACGGCCGCGGCCGCCTGCAAGGAGCGTAAGGCCGGATAGATAACAAGCACGGGCGAGAAGGCGAGGCAGAGCCCTATGACAGGGTATTTCGAGGCGAGCACGTACCGGGGCTTGACCTTTGACAGGGCGTAGGCCGATGCCATGACGAGACAGAGCATAAAGGTCTTGGTCACGGTTATCTCCCTGAACAGGCAGGAGAAGAAAAGAAAGGCGATGACCAGGACGGTTACTCTCCTCACAGCGCCTCCACGATCTTTCTGAAAGCATCTCCCCGGGCCTTATAGCTTTCAAACATGTCGAAGCTCGAGCACATGGGCGAGAAGAGGACCGTATCCCCCCTTCTTGCAAGGACGAGAGCCCGCTCAACGGCCTTCTCCAGACCTTCTTCTCCGTAAGTCGGAATGTGCTGGCCAAGCTCCGCCTCGATCCTCGGCCTTGCTTCCCCGATAAGCACCAGGGCCTTGACGGAGCGCGCGAGAGGCGCAATAAAGCCGTAGCTTCCCCCCTTGTCCTTCCCTCCTGCGACGAGGATGACCCCGTTGTTCAAGCTCTCCAGGGCCTTTCTCGTGGCATCCACATTCGTTGCCTTGGAGTCGTTGTAAAACCTGACGCCCCTTACCTCCCTCACGAACTCAATCCTGTGGGGCAGCCCTTTGAACTCCCGTAAGGTCTTTTCGGCGGCCTCGCCGCAGATACCCCAGATTTGTGCCGCCAGAAGAGCGCAGAGAATGTTCTCGGTGTTGTGGACGCCGACTAGGGGCGAAAGATCTCGCCTGTAAGAGAACGCGCTGCCTGCGACGCGCACGTGGAGCAAGTCCCCATCCACGAAAGCGCCCTCTTCCAGCTTGGAACGGGCCGAGAAGTAATACGGCCTTGCCGCTACCGGGCCCATCTCTTCAATCTCTTTCGAGACGAGGGCCTCGTCTGGGGCGCTCTGGTTCTCGAAGATCCTCATCTTTGCCGACCTGTAGGCGGAAAAGGAAGGATACCTGTCGAGATGGTCCTCGGTGATATTAAGGAGAATTGCAGTGCGGGGCCTGAAGGTCTCGATCGTCTCGAGTTGAAAGCTGCTTATCTCGGCAATGACCACGCGGGCCTTGCGGCCGGAGAGCACATAGTTGACGAGAGGGTCGCCTATGTTGCCTCCGACGAAGACATCGGGGAAGACGGCGCTGAAAAGGCGGCCCAGCAGCGTGGTGGTCGTCGTTTTGCCGTTCGTGCCGGTAATCCCTATGATCGGCTCTTCTATAAGGCGCGACGCCAACTCGATCTCTCCGATCACCCTTGACCCGTTCCGCCTCGCCGCCTCTAAGAGCTTATGGTTGCTCGCCATGCCGGGGCTCACGACGATAAGCTCGTGGTCGAAAAAGTCCTGCGCCGAGTGCCCGCCGAACCTGCCCTCGAAAGGGACCCCTTCCAGTTCCTTCAGCGGGCCGGACAATTCCTCCTCGCCCTTCACATCGGTGGCGGTTACCCTTTTGCCTAGACGGGCCAGGAGCTTTACAACGGAGACGCCGCTTGCCCCAAGACCTGCGACGAGGACTCGATCCGGGATGGGCGGGGCGTCTTTCATCTCTCCTTTACCTCAGCTTCAACGTGCTCATGGCCAGAAGGCCCAGTATTACCGAGATGATCCAGAAACGGACCACTATCTTCTCCTCGTTCCACCCCTTCAGCTCGAAATGATGGTGAATGGGCGCCATGCGGAAGACCCTCTTGCCTCTCCATTTGAAAGACAGCACCTGGATGATTACAGAAAAGGCCTCCATCACGAATATACCTCCCACTATCACCAGGAGGAACTCCTGCTTGATCATGACGGCGATCACCCCTAGTCCGGCGCCCAGGGAGAGGGAGCCCGTATCGCCCATGAATAGCTCCGCCGGGTACGCGTTGTACCAGAGGAAGCCTATACCCGCGCCGAGCATAGCCCCGCACAGTATAGTCAGCTCCCCGGCTCCCCTCACGTAGAAGATTTGGAGGTACTGGGCGAACTTTATGTTTCCCGCGAGGTAAGCGAAGAGCAAGAAGGTGGTGCAAACGGTCAGGACCGGCCCGATGGCCAGCCCGTCAAGCCCGTCCGTCAGGTTTACGCCGTTCGAAGTCGCCACTATGATGAGAACGCAGACGGCCAGGTAGAGAAGGCCGATGTCCGGGGTGACGTGTTTGAAGAAGGGTATGGACAGTTGCGTAAGAAAGGCCCCTTTGTTATAGATCAACAGGCTCACCGCAAGGGCGCTCGCGCACTGGAGGAGGAACTTCGTTCTGCCCGATACACCCTTCCCCTTCTGCCCCCTGAGCTTCCTGAAGTCGTCGATGAAGCCGATGGCGCCGAACATGAGGAGGGTCAATGTCGCGATCCAGATATATTCGTTCCTGAGATCGGCCCATAGTAGCGAAGGTATAATGGTGGCTATGAGGATGACGGAACCCCCCATCGTCGGCGTTCCCTTCTTGATCTCGTGCCGGTCCGGCACATCCTCCCGCTTGCCGTTGTTGATCTTCCATTTCTGGAACCTCTTTATCGCCCGAGGCGTTAAAAGGAAGCTTATGACCAGCGCCGAAAGGACGGAGAGCACGGTCCTGAACGTGATGTAGCGGAATACGTTGAAAACGGTGATCTTGTTGTGCAACAAAAAGAAAAGATAATAAAGCATTAAATCAACGCCTCCACTATCTCGTCCAGACCGAGGGCCCTCGAGCCCTTTACCAGCACGATATCGTCAGGGTCCAGTTCTCTCCTGATGAATTCAATGAGACTCTTCTTGTCCTCGAAAACGGATACGTTCCCGTTGCCTGCCTCGTGCGCCGCAGCCTTCATCGCGGCTCCGAAAAGCAGGATCAGCGAGAGGTTGCTCGCCCTCGCGAGACGGCTCAGTCCCCGGTGATATGCATCTGTCCCGTCACCCAGCTCCATCATGTCGCCAAGGATAGCGATCCTCCGGCCCCGGCACGGCAGCGAGGCGAGGGTCTTGATGGCCCATTCCATGGAGGCAGGGTTTGCGTTATAGGTGTCATCGACAACGAGGTACCCGGCAGCCGATCTCACAGGTCTGAACCGGCCCTTGTAGGGCTCGAACCCCTCGATCATGCCTGCCAGCGAGTCACCCGGAACGCCCATGAAAGAGGCAAGGGATGCAGCGGCCAGCACGTTGTACAGATTGTGGAGGCCGAGGAGGCGTGTGGCAGACTTAAACCGCTCGCCCCTGAGGTCGAGGACAATCTCCCATCCGTCGAGGCCCTTGTCTGCCGCGACGTGGAGCATGAAGTCCGCCGGTTCCCGCATAGCGAAGGTATAGAGGGTACAGTCCGCCCTCCTGTAAGGTGAAAGCGACGGATCGTCGCCATTGACAAAGATCGTCCCTCCGGCCATGGTAGCTCGGAAAAGGTCGAGCTTCTCCTCGGCCACCCCTTTCAAGTCCGAGAGGCCTTCGAGGTGCGACGGGGCGATGTTCGTAACCAGCGATATGTGGGGTTCAACCATACGGGTCAATGTCCTGATCTCCCCCCTGTGATTGGTGCCCATCTCGAAGATGCAGTAGTCCGGGCTCCCTTCGATGGCCAGCATCGTCTTTGCCACACCTATTTGATTGTTGTAGTTCTTTTCGTTGGCTACGATGGAGAAGAGGCCGCCCGCGAGGCGGACGAGAAGTTCCTTTGTCGTGGTCTTGCCGTTGCTGCCGGTGATGGCAATGAAAGTGGCGCTTGTCTCTTCCCTCTTCCACCGGGCCAGGTCAAGGAGCGCCTTGTTCGTGTCGTTGACGAGTATGACCGTCCCCTTAGCCCGCCCGTACACCTCCGGCCTCTTCCTGTCGCAGAGGCTTCCGGCGCCCCCCCGCTCGAAGGCCGCGTCGATGAAGAGGTGGCCGTCGAAGTTCGGCCCCTTCAAAGGTATGAAGAACTCCCCCGGCACTATCGTCCTCGAATCCGTCGATATCCCGGGGAACGACGCAACCTCTACCCTGTGGGCGCTTCCGTTTACGCCACGGATGATCGCTTCAACCGGCCACATGGAGGCACTCCTCAATCACAGCCCTGTCGCTGAAGGGGTAGGCGGCCTTCCCGACAATCTGATAATCCTCATGGCCCTTGCCGGCCACGAGCACCACGTCCTTCTCCTTCGCCATGGCTATCGCCTCGGCTATAGCTACTCTTCTATCCTCTATCGTCTTGAACGTGCTTCCGGTGACGCCCGACCTGATCTCCTCGATAATGGAGCGGGGCTCTTCGGTGCGGGGGTTGTCCGACGTGATGATCGCAAAATCCGAGAGCTTCGAAGCGATCCGGCCCATGATGGGCCTTTTGGTCCTGTCCCTGTCGCCTCCACACCCGAATACAACGATCAGCCTTCCCGGCCTGATCCGGTTGAGCGTTTCCATCGTTTTCTCGAGAGCGTCGGGTGTGTGGGCATAGTCGACAAAAACGTAAAAACCCCTGTCCGACGCTACCCTGTCGAGTCTTCCGGGCACACTCTGAACCGAGCAAATCCCCCTGGCGATGGCATCCGGCGCCTTCCCGCAGACCTCGCCGAAGAGCGCGGCGGCCAGGATATTGGAAACGTTGAAGAGGCCCACCAGAGGGGTCTTAACCTTCATTTGCTTGTCTCTTAGGGAAAAACCCAGGGTAATGCCGTCGATCGTCTCTTCGAAATAGGTCGGGTATGCATCGGCGCCGGTCTTCGCGCCGTAAGTCAGCGTCTCTATAGGCGGCGGGGGCACGCAGGACTGCGCGCTCGGATCATCGATATTGATGAGAGCCCATTTCCTCTCCTTGGCGCTCTCCCTGAGGTAGCGATGGAAGAGGAGGGATTTTGCCTGCCTGTAACGCTTTAGGTCGCCGTGGTAATCGAGGTGGTCATGGGTGAGGTTCGTAAATACGGCGCAGTCGAAATCGACCCCCTCCACCCTGCCCTGATCGAGGGCGTGAGAGGAGACCTCCATAATTGCGTATTCAACTCCCTTCCCGGTCATGTCAGCCAGGAGCGATTGGATCTCTACGGATTCGGGCGTTGTATTCGACCCTTTCAACTCATGATTGTCATAGCGGTAGGAGATGGTGCCGATAACACCCGCCTTTGCCCCCGATTCCCGTATGATCGACTCCATGAGGTAGGTGACGGTCGTTTTCCCGTTGGTGCCCGTGATCCCGGTGACGCTCATGCGCCGCGATGGAAAGCCGTAGAACCTGGCGGCCGCCCGCGCGAGGAGGAGCCGAGCATCGCCCGTTAGGACGAGACAGGGCACAGGTTCGGGCAGGGGTTCCTCGGAAACGATCACCGAAGCTTGTCTCGCCAGCGCCTCGGTCAAATAGGGCCTGCTCGATCCAGTGACGAAGAAGACGGACCCCGGCCGGACCTCCCTGGAGTCCTTGGTGATCCCGGTGATCTCCTGTCCGTCCGGTAAAACGCCCCTCATCGCGGTTACCGGAAGGCCGGCCAGGAGTTCGGTGAGCCTCATTCGTTTCCGGCCCTCCCCTGGATGACGCACTCCTGCTCCCCTTTCAGCCTTTCGAAGGCCTTCGGCGACTGGCCCGTTACATGCCCGTTGCCGTATACCTTTATTCTGGTCGTATGGACTGAGAGCCTGTCGATTGCAAGCCTCATCGGCAGGTTCGCGAGATTTGGCATCATCCACTCCGTCTCCGCCGTTTTCCCGCCGTTATTAATCTCGTCTTCGCCTTTCGTCATCTCGAAGCCGTATTTCCCCCTGGCAATGCCGGTCTGTCCTAGCGAGTAAGGGAAGAGCCCGTCGCACTGGGCACCGACGTACTTGTTATAAAGGGCCAACAGTCTTTTCGCATCGACCCGATACCCCTTCCCGAGAATTATCTCTCCGGGGTCGAGCCCCGGCGGGGGGCTGATGCCCTCTTTTTCCATAAACTCCAATACTCGTTTTTGCCCTATTGTACTAAGAATACTCCTTATGCCGTCCTCGTCGCGATCCTTAAGGATTTCGAGAGGTTTCTTCCACGTGACATTATTGTACGCATCCTTTTTCCCCAAAATCAAACCCTCTTTGTCCAACCATCCTTCCTTCAACGCGTAGCAGACCACCGGTATGCAAATTAGGAGGGAGGGCTCTATCCCTGACTGGCTGATATCTGCAGACAAACTTTCTCTTTCGGGGACGGACGTCTGCGTAACATCCGGTCCCATCGCTGCATCACTTGTCTCTGCGGATAGGGGAGTCACAGGGATGGGGGATAGAGCCCTTTGGGATGGAGGGGCGTTGCGGTCAATGTCAGCATCCGGAACGGGCAAGAGCGTACCCTTTGAGGGTGCTATCTCTTCCGCTGAAATCCTTCTCATACTCATTTTCTCTGGCAACCGAAAAGCAACAACAGCATAGAGGAGGCACAAGACCGTACAAACAAGGAAAGCCCTTTTTTTGGACTTCTTGTTCATCTCAAGACCACCACCTCTTTATCGTTCGGCCGCTTCAGGCCGAGTCTCTCACGGGCGGCAAACTCCACGTAGCCCTTCTGCGTGACGGCTGCAAGCTCCATCTTGAGGGCCTTGTTCACCTCGACAAGCTCTTTTTCCATCTTGAGCCTCTCCATGAAGCGGCCCCTCGTCTCTTCGTAGGCGCCGGTCAGGAAGAAGAAGGCAAGGACCAAAGCGGCACATGCGAGGACCGCCCCAACGACGCACAGGGGCGACAGCCGCGACTGCATGTAGCGTGTGTGCTCGACTCTGATATAGGCGTGTCTGCCGCTTACGGCCCTCGTGATCATAGCTTCTCTGCAATCCTCAGCTTGGCGCTCCTTGCGTTTCGGTTCATCCTGATCTCCTCCCTGCCGGGTTTGATCGGTTTTTTCGTCGTCGGTGAAAGAGCCGGGCTATCCTTGAAGAACCTTTTAACCATCCGGTCTTCGAGGGAATGAAAGGTAATAACGCCGATCCTCCCGGACCTTTTCACCACGTCGGCCGCGTCCTGAAGGCCCTTCCCGAGATTCGTAAGCTCCCCGTTCACTTCTATCCTTATGGCTTGAAAGGTTTTCGTAGCAGGATGTATTTTCCCCCGTCCTTTCTTAGCGCTCGCTACAATACCGGCCAAGGCCTTCGCTGACGTGACGGGTCCCTTCTTCCTCGCCTCGATGATGGCCCGCGCTATCTTCACGGCGTCCCTTTCCTCGCCATAATCTTTGATGATGCGCACAAGGGTGCGATAATCATACTCGTTCACCACCCGCCGGGCTGTGAGCGCTTCATCCCGGTCAATCCGCATGTCGAGCTCGGTCTCGTCGCTGAAGCTGAAGCCCCTGCGGCCCGACATCTGGTACATGGATATGCCGAGGTCGAAAAGGACCGCATCGACCTCTTTGATGCCCTCCGCACCCAGTATGCTTGCCAGGTCCCTGAAGTTGCCCTTTTTCAGAAGCACCCGGTCCTTAAAGGGCGCCAGATTTTCCGCGGCCAAGGCCAGCGCTTCTTCATCCGCATCTATGCCGACGAGCCTAAGGCCCCGGTATTTTCCCAACAGGTAGTATCCGTGTCCCCCACCCCCGATGGTCGCGTCCACCAGCAACCCATCGTCAGTGTAAATTAGATTGTCTGCTACCTCGCCCAGAAGAACGGGAATATGGCCACGCCCCGTCAAAGACCGAGTTCCGACGCTATATCGGTCAACTTTTCCATATCCGAAGTCGCCCGTTTCACCAGCTCGGTCCATGCCTCTTCCGCCCATATCTCTATCTTCCTGTTCATCCCGACAATAACCACGTTCTTCCTTATTGCCCCGTAGTTTCTAAGGGACTGGGGTATGAGCATTCTCCCGAGCCTGTCGATGGGGCACTCGGATACGCCGGAATAGAAAAACCTAAGGAAGTTTTTTGCCTCTTTTTTGGTAACACCCGACCGTTCTATCCGTCCCTGGACCTCTTCCCATTCATTCTCGGAATAGGCGACGATGCAACCGTCGAGATTGGTCAGTATCAGCTTCAGCTCGGGCGCGCCCGCAGCCGCCTTTTTGCGCCTGGCGGCCTTACCGCGGTGGGATGCCAGGGCCTCCCTGAATTTTGCGGGGATGCTGAGCCTTCCCTTGTCGTCTATCGCGTACTCATATCTGCCTGAGAACATTTATCCCACCTTATACCACACTTTCCCACTAAGACCCAATATACCGGCTGTCTTTTTGTTTGTCAAGGTTTTTTTGCCTCCGGCGCTCCTATATTTGACAAGCTTGCAGCGGATTGCCATATTCATTGTCCGTTCCGTAAAGTAAACTATAGGATTGACGCGGTTTTGCGAGGATTATTTCCCTTCGGGACCGTTTCGCGCTGCGATCGATACCACTTTTCCCTCTGCTTCCTTCAAAGTCTCCCGTGCCCACTCAATGCCCTGATCAGGATAAACCTCCGCAGTGCTTACCTTGAGTGACCCGCAGGATAACACGCCCGGTTCTGTCCGTCACCAAGTTCCCCGGTCAGACGCAACCATGCAAAGCAGAAACCCGCCCTTACCGGGGCAATGGCCTATTTGCCGTCTTTGACCCGCTTCGCTGTATGTAGTAGAATACAGGTAATCACGGAATAATCAGGTATTTATGGGAGACTCCCTTCCGGTAAGGAGGACAACGATAAAAAAGGGCCGCCCTCATTCCATTCCCTATCAGATGCTCTTCGATCTCGTTCGCGATGGCCTGGTCGTCCATCAACTGATTTCAGAAGGCTCTGACCCCCGCTTCATCCACGCCAATCCGGCTGCCTGCGAGATCTTAGGCTATACAGCCGAAGAGATGAAAACATTGACTCCCTTCGACATCCAGAACGAGAAGGATATACCCTTCGAGGCGGAAAAGATGCTCTCCGGAAGTAGCCTTCGCTTTGAAAAGATGTTGATACGGAAGGACGGCTCGAAGTTCCCGGCCGAGGTCAGCTCAAGGGTCTTCTATGATCGGGATCGGCCTATGGTTCTTTCCAGTATCAGGGACATCACCGAGCGCAAAGAAGCGGAAAGAAAGCTTAAGGAGAGTGAAGCCACGTCGGCCCACGTTCAGCAGATGGCGCATGTGGGCCACTGGGAGCGCGATTTCTCTACGGGAAAAGTGCGCTGGTCCGATGAAACCTACCGCATCTTCGGCCTCCGGCCTCAAGAGCGAAAAGTGGACGGGCCGTTCCTTTTCCAGCATATCCACCCCGACGACCGGGCCCGTGTCGAGAAGGCCATGCGTGATGCTGCCGAAGGCATACAGCCTTACGACGAGATATACCGGTTCGTCCGTCCCGACGGAAGTACCCGCTGGGTACACGCCCGGGCCGAAGTCACCCGGACCCCGGACGGGAAACCCATAAGCATATCCGGCACCATGCTCGATATCACCGAGCGCAAGCGGGCGGAGGAGACGCTGAAGCGGTACGAGCTTTTGGCCGGCGAAGCTCGTGACATCATACTGTTTGTGCGCCATCGGGATGGTCGCATCCTCGAAGCCAACGAAGCCGCCACGAAAGCCTACGGTTACAGCAAGGACGAACTCCTGTCCCTGACGGTCTACGATCTGCGCGGTCGGGAAGGCTATTCGCTCACAGACTCCCAGATGGATAAGGCCGACTTATCGGGCATCCTCTTCGAAACGGACCACCGTCGAAAGGACGGAACGACTTTCCCGGTGGAGGTCAGCTCAAGGGGAATCCGGATCGGCGACGAGCGGGTCCTGCTTAGTGTGATACGTGATATCACGAAGCGGAAGCTGGTGGAGGAGGAGCTTCGCAGGGCGCACGCCGAGCTTGAACAACGAGTACAGGAGAGGACCAACGAACTCTTGGCGGCCTATCGGTCGCTTCAACAATCCGAGGCGAGATACAAGAACCTTTACGACCAGGCCAATGACATAATCTTCACTATTGACTTGAAGGGCAACTTGACTGGGGTAAACGCGAAGGGCATAGACCTTTTCGTTCCTCCCGGCGTGCCTATTCAGGAAATATCGCTCGGGCACCTCCTTACGCCGGACAGTCTCGCCCGCGCGGTCGCCATCATAGGACGAGGCGTTGTTGAGGACTCGGACCTGACCGACGAGCAGCCTTGGGAGTTCGAGACACGAGCCAAGGACGGCGGTCTTATCTACCTTGAAGTCAAAGCCAGGCTCGCACGCGAACATGGAATTATTACCGGCATCAATGGTATCGCGAGGGATATCACGCGGCGCAAGAAGCTGGAGGAGGAACGGGCAAAACTCTGGTCCGCCGTGGAGCGGGCGGGTGAAGGCATCTTCATGTTGACGCTCGATAGGCGCTACAGTTATGTCAATGCCGCATTTTGCAAGACCTATGGCGTCACGCAGGAAGAGCTGGCAGGAAAAAGCACGGCAATGTTCCGCAGTGATCGCCACCCCCAACGGTTCCACGACACCCTATGGTCTGAGCTTGAGGCAGGGAACACGTGGTCGGGACGCCAGACGCGAAAGAGAAAAGACGGAGGGCTTGTAGAGGTGGAAGCAACTATCGCCCCGGTTCGTGACATGTCCGGGGCCATCATCCACTACGTCGGGGTTGAGAGGGACATCACCAAGCAGTTGCAGATTGAGCAACAGCTCCGTCAAACCCAGAAGATGGAAGCCCTCGGCACCCTCGCGGGAGGCGTCGCGCACGACTTCAATAACATGCTTGCAATAATTATAGGCAACTCAGAACTCGCCCTCGATGACGCTCAGAACGAAACGCTTCGGCAAAACCTCAACCAGATACTCAAGGCGTCAACGCGGTCGCGGGACTTGATAAAGCAGATTCTGACGTTCAGCAGAAGGGACAGAGGGCAAAAAAAAGAGATCAAGATGGCTCCGCTTTTGAAGGAGACCTGCGAGTTGCTCAGGGCATCGCTTCCGAGCACGATTCACATGAGCCTTAACGTAAGGACGAGGGCCGATACAATACTGGCAGACCCATCCTTGATCCAGCAGGTGGTTGTAAACCTTGCGAAGAATGCAGCAGATGCCATGAGGGAAGCCGGGGGAAGGCTCACCATCAGCCTTTCATCGGTCACCGTCGGTTCCGACTCTCTCGCGGATAAGAACGTGCAACCCGGTCATTATGCTAAGTTGACCGTAAAGGACAACGGCAGCGGCATCGCTCCCGATGTGAAGAAGAGAATTTTCGAGCCTTTCTTTACTACTAAGGAGCAAGGCCGGGGCACGGGTATGGGGCTTGCCGTGGTTTACGGTATCGTGGAAGGGCATAACGGCGTGATCGAAGTGGAAAGCGAGATAGGCAAGGGTTCGCAATTCACGGTCCTCCTTCCGCAAGTCGATGCTTGTCCGTCAATGGAAGAAGACGAAGAAGCGACTGTCTGTTTGGGAGATAAACGTACACTCCTTGTCGACGACGAACCTGAAGTTGTGGAGGTGGCAAAGACAGTGCTTGAGCGGATGGGCTGCCGGGTGACCGCCTTTACCGACAGCACCGAAGCCTTGAATCTGTTCTTGCAGAACCCTGAGGCCTTTGATCTCATCATGACCGATCAGACGATGCCCGATCTTACCGGTATCGACCTCGCCCGGAAGATCCTGAGAGTGAGAAAGGATATACCCATTGTTCTCATTACCGGCTACAGCGAGATGGTGTCACCGGAAAAGGCAAGAGAGGTCGGCATCCGGGAGTTCGTCATGAAACCCTTTACAAGAAAGGACATGGGCGAGGCCATTAGGAGGGTGCTGGACGAGAAAGAACCGGGTGCGACCCCCCGCCCTCCCCGCCAGATCAAAAGAAATAGAAAAGTATAAAAATTTATCTTGACAGTGGGAGTGTAGCAATGAGCAACAGCCACTTGAACAGAAAACGAGCGTCGGCACTACCCTCCCTAATCCGGTAGCGCGAAACGACATTTTCGCCCTATCCATGCGGACTTTATTTTTCACTCGGAAACCCCCCTCTGTAAACCCTTGACATTACTGCATTTCGAGACCATGTTTTTTCTATGTTCTGCAAAAGAAAATACCGAATGGATACGGGTAACAGGGAACACGTGAAGCGGATAAACTCGCTTCTCCTGCGGCGAAAATATCAATTCGTCGTGGGTGAAGGGGGTGATAAGCTGAAGGGGTGGTGTGAAGAGGTGCGGGTGGACGGGGAAGCCTTTCTTGTCCTGAAAGATGTGATACTCGACATGGGTAAGGACGGAAAACGGAAGGAGTACCGGGAACACTCGGAAATCCGATTCTTTAATACGCCCTTCGCGGCATTCATCAATGAAGGCCGGGCGGCCGGGGTGGAGGGGGAAAGGACCGAGGTGGAGGAAGAATAATCCCTCCTTTCGCACACTGTGCCTTTTCCGCACATATGGATCTTATTCCCGGCAGCCGCTCGTTCGTTGGCCCAAAATAGAGCTTTTTCAGCTCCTGGTCGTGTCCGCTCTCTCTGCTGGTGTGACAAAACAGCCCACTCGGGCCGTTTTCACCTTCCCCGCTCTTCCTGAGGCAAGTTATAGGCATTATTAGCTTTTTCGTTGGTGAGCGAAGTCAGGCACGACTTTTGCTTTTCCTACCCGTAATTTATGTCCGCAGGTCCGTAAGCCATTCTTCCCCGATTTAAGGCCCGCCATTCGCCGGCTCTCGACCCGGGTACCGGGTCGAGAGCCGGTCCTACACTGGCCGTCATCTCAGAAATGACCGCTTATCCACTCCCTGAGCTCGTCGCGGACGGCACGGAAGGCCTCTATCCCTTCTTGCGAGGGCAAGGCTGACAGGTCTCTGAGCCGGCCCTTTATCACGCGCCTCGCGGAGGGGAAAAAGGGGTGAAAAGCACAGCAATGAGAGCAGGCCCGGCATGTGAAGCCGCCGGCAGGCAAGAAAGGGCACGAGCCCTGCGGTTCGCCGCATACAATGGCGACACAGTCGAATCGCACGCCTACGAAGGCCTCGATCCCCTTCGGGGATTGGCCGGAGATGTCGATGCCGACCTCGGCCATCACGCGTACGGCTTCCGGACTCAGTTTACCGGGATTGAGACCTGCGCTGAACGACTCATAGGCGTCAGGCCGCATCGCCCTGAGGAGGCCCTCCGCCATCTGGGACCGGATGGAGTTGCAAAGGCAGAAGAAGAGGACCCTTTGTTTTCGCGGCAATTCGCCGCGCCGGCGGCGGACGCTCCCGGCGTCCGTTTCCTTTCGGGCCATACGATAGTATAGCACAAATTCTAACACCCCCTCGAAAGCCTTAGGGCGGCAGCACGGGTCAGATTACGCCCATCCGGCCCTGGGGGAAGAAGAAGCCTGTAAAGAGACTGGCAACTGCCGAAATCAGGAGTCTCACGGCAACGAGAGCGACAAAGTAGAGCGGTCTCCTCTCCGTAGGCGTGTTCATGAGTACGGGCAATCCCACGTAAAGGAGATAAAAACCGTAGAGGGAAAGAAGGAGAGCAATGGACGCAAGGGTAGGGATAATGAACAGAACACCGGCGACCCAGTAGGGCGTCGAAGAATAGACGCTCAGCTTCATCGCGTTCTCTAAGCTCCTCGCCGAATCGAACCTTGAGGCCAGCCCGTCGATGACAAGGGCAAAAAGATAAAGTCCCAGAAGGGAAAGGCAGTAAGAGACGATCGCGTACCCCAGGGCGCCCCTGAAAGGCGCGCGGTATCGGATGCCGATGAAAGAGATGCCGATCACAGTCATACCCACAAAATGGGCGGCGGCGGGGATAGCGGCGAGGATAGCTGCGTAAGACCTGTACAGGTCCCTGACTCCGGACCGCTCGCGCCCGATCACCGGCCAGGCTTCCCGTGGCCTGAGTATAATATCCAGGGCTCTCTCTACAAGATCCATGGCAGCTCCTTACGGACGATCCTCTCTCAGGACGGGTACCCGTGGGAAGCGGCGCAAACTGCCGACTAAGTCTGTTTCCCACCCTCGAGGACGCGTCTTATGCTTTCAGCCAATTCGCTCCGCGAGACCGGCTTTACAAGGAATTCCCTGATGCCCATATCTTTCGCCATTGTGCGGCTCGCTACATCGCTATAGCCGGTACAGAGGATGATAGGTATATCGGGCCTTAGAGCGGTAAGCTCGCGGGCCAGTTCCGTCCCCGTCATACGAGGCATGGTCTGGTCTGTAATCACGAGATCGAACTTGTCCGGGCTCCGGCGGAAGATCTCAAGGGCCTCAACGCTGTCCCAGGCAGCCTGGACTTCATAACCGAGGCGCGCAAGCATCGAAGAGCCCACCTCGACGATTAAGTCCTCATCGTCTACGAGGAGTATTCGCCCTGTCCCGGAACTGGAGACCGACGGCGTCTCCGCCTCTTCCGCATAGGTCACCTCGACGCTCGGAAAGTAGACATCGAAAACCGAGCCCCTGGCCGGCGCGCTCCTGACCGTTATCGCCCCCCCATGACTCTTCACGATCCCGTGCACGACGGCAAGCCCCATCCCCGTTCCCTCGCTGGGGCTTTTCGTGGTAAAGAAGGGATCGAACATGCGATCGAGGACTTCCGGGGTCATGCCTTCGCCCGTGTCGGACACCGACATCTTCAAGTACTGCCCGCATTCCATCCCGAGGCACGGCGCCTCGTTCGCCGAATCCAAGTCGAATCTGGACAGGCATACCTCCAGAACCCCTCCTTTTGTTCTCATCGCGTGTCCGGCATTCGTGCACAGGTTCATTAGCACCCGATGAATCTGGGTAGGCGATGCGAAGATGACGCCTGATTCCTCGTCCACGCGCTCCCTGATCTCGATCGTCGAAGGCAGAGACGCCCGGAGCAGCTTCAGGGCCTCCTTTATAATAAGACTCAACTTGAAGTGTTTCCGTTCCTCCTCGTTCCGATGGCTGAAGACCAGTATCTGGCGGACCAGATCCCTGCCCCTGGTAGCGGCCCTCAGTATCTGGGCGGCGTGATGCTTGGCCGGGTGGCCTTCGGGAATGTCCTCCAGGGACATCTCAGAAAAGCCTATGATCGCGGAAAGGATGTTGTTAAAGTCATGGGCTATGCCTCCGGCCAGCGTCCCGATGGCCTCGATCTTTTGCGTCTGTCTGAGCTGGCGTTCAAGTATCACCTCTTCGGTAACGTCTCGCTCGACGGCAACATAATTGACGACCTTGCCCGACTTGTCCCTCACGGGCGAGATGGTCGTTTCGGCCTCGTATATTGACCCGTCCTTTTTTCTGTTGGAGATGCGTCCGGTCCAGACGCTCTTCGTACTGACCGTGCTCAACATGCCCCTGTAAAAGGTCTCGTCATCTTTCTTGTTGCTTTTCAGAAAAGCCGTAGTCCTTCCCAGTACCTCCTCCCTGCTGTAGCCGCTGATGCGGAAGAAAGGCTTATTGGCATACTGTATCTTGCCGTTCTTGTCGAGGATGATCACGCTTTCGACAGTCTGCTCTATGGCCGCGGCGAGCCGGCTCAACTCCATCTCCACCAGCTTGCGCTCCGTAATGTTCCTGGCGATGCAGTGAATCCCGACAATGGTGTCTCCGTCTTGGATGAAGCGCGCCCGCGCTTCGAAATTCACGACCGACCCGTCTGCTGCGACTGCCTCGAGCTCCCATGGCCCCCCTTCAAGGACATGAGGCTCGTTCGCCAGCGCCTTTTCGATTGCCGACGATGCGGCGCGTGCGCCCTCCGACGAAAATATATCCAGAAAGCTCTTTCCGACAACGGTTTCCGGCTCGAGCCCCAGTTCCCGGTATGTAGTGCGATTTACCGACGTGAATTTGCCTCTAAGATCCAGGGTGAAGATAATGTCGTCCGCGTGTTCGTAAAGGTCCAGGTATCTAGTCTGAGATTCCTGGAGCGTCTCGACGGCCTGCTCGAGCCGGTCCTTCGTTTGCTTCAGCGCATCTTCAGCCTGCACACGGTTCGTGATATCGGTGACGACCATACATATCCGGGTGTCGCTCGCCACCGCATGGGCGCTGCACGACAGGTGCACCGCGCGCATGCCGGTCTTTCCATAGAGATGGACGACTTTCGACCGGGCCTGGCCGCTGCGGCTCTTTTTCAGCACCTCTTCGAAGAACGCCCGGTCTTCTTCCTTGACAAGCCTGGAAAAAGCGGTACCGATGAGCTTTTCGGATGGGATATCGAGCATCCGGGAGAATCCGGGGTTGCAGTAAAGGATTGCGCCGTCGGACGAGAGGATGAGGGCGCCCTCCGTCATCGTTTCGAGGATGACGCCGTAATGGATCTCGGGTTCTCCTCCCATGGCCTGCGGGCAGCGCCGATCCTCTACGGACGGGCATCCCTTTGTCTCGAAGTCGAGATTTCCCTGTACCCCTTTTCTTGAAAGGTAGGAGTTGTGAAGCCCTTGTTCGACCGGTCCCGCGCTGTAGCTGTGGCCGCACCGGTACGCCGCAGCAGCGGGCCTTGCAATGGCTCTAAACCCTCGCGTCCTTTCCAGTTTTCCTTCTGTCCGCATGGCAGCCATTTTCGCTCAGCCTCCTTTCAGATGTTAATCCTTCCGGAGTTACCGGAACTTACTGCCCCTGCTACCTTTCCGGCCCTTGCGAACAATCGCCTAGCATCAAGCAGAATCGAAGGCTATCTTTTCGTCTTCTTTTGTTTCAGAAAGCGCTTTGTGAGGAACTCAAGCAACCCGTAAAATCGAATATCATTATTGTGAAGAAATAATGCACAAATGTCAAGTTCATAGGCAAGATAGTGCTTTATCGTTGGAACCCTGTTTGGTATACTCACTTTGACTGCTTGTAGACCAGCTTCTTTGCCGTGAGCCCGCGGCAGTCAAAGGGCTATCTTTGGCTGGGAGGTTATATGACCGGACGCAACTCGGGGAAACCCTCTACCCCTTCGAACAAGGCGGACACGCAGTTAAGGAGAAAGAACGCAACCCTCGAAAAGAAGGTGACCGAACTTTTAAAGGCCAACGCGGAGCTTCAGAAGCAGCAATCGGAGGAAAAGTTCCGGAAGGTTTTCATGTCAAGCCCGGCCGCACTAAGTATCCATGATCACATGGAAAAGAATCGACTTGTAGATGTCAACAGGGCCTGGGAGAAGGCCACCGGCTATCAGCGCCATGAAGTGATCGGCTTCAATCCCCTCGAGTTCGGCATAGTTCCCGACAGCAGGGTTAGGGACGAGATCTTCAGGCTAATGAAGGAAGAGGGAAGTTTCCGGGACCTGGAGATCAACTATCGAAAGAAAAACGGGGATGCGCGGGTCTGTCTGATGTCCGGGGTAATCATTGAGCTCGACGCCAAACAGTACATGCTTGCCGCGTATACCGATATTACCGGGCGCAAAGAGGCAGAAAGAGAACTCGAGGAGAATGAACGTATGCTGGCTCGCGCCCAGCAAATGGCCCACGTGGGCCACTGGGACCGCTACCTCGCCACAGGAAAAGCGCGATGGTCGGACGAGACCTACCGTATCTTCGGCCTCGAACCTCAGGAGCGTGAGGTGAATGGGCGTTTCCTTTTTGACCGTATCCACCCGTCTGACCGGGCGTCCGTGAAAAAGGCCGTCAAAGATGCTGTCGAAAACGTCAGGCCCTATAACGAGACGTACAGGCTTGTCCGTCCCGACGGCAGTATCCGCTGGGTACACGCCCTAGGCGAAGTCACCCGTACTCAGGACGGCAAACCCGTGCGCATATTTGGGACCATCCTCGACATCACCGAGCGCAAATACGCCGAAGAGACCCTTCGCGAGAGCGAGGTACTGCAGCGTACCCTGCTGGCCAACCTGCCTGCGGGGGTGGTGATTATTGACCGGGCTACCAGAAAGATCGAGAACGTGAATAATGCCGGCGCGGCCATGTTCGGCGCCCGGGTAGAAGTGATTGTTGGAAACCGGTGTCACTCGTTTCTTTGCCCGGCAAGTGAAGGTGCCTGCCCTGTCTGCGACCTCGGGCAGCAAGTCGACAAGTCCGAACGGGAGATAATCTGTGCCGACGGCAGCAGGCGCCGGGTTCTTAAATCCGTTAACCTTGTGCGCATACAGGGACAGGAAAAACTGCTGGAGTGCTTTGCGGACATCACCGACCTCAAGCAGGCCGAGGAGGAGCTTCGGAAGCAGGAGGTCCGCTTTCGCAAAATCTTCGAGGAAAGCCCCATAGGCATGGTCATGGCAGGCGCCGACTATCATTTTATCAGGGCGAACCGGGCCTTCTGCAGGATGACTCAGTATACCGAGAAGGAGATGAATAGCCTCACGTTCAGTGATATCACGCATCCCGACCATGTGGAACAGGATATAGCCGGTGTCCGTGATCTCGTCAATGGAAAAATCCCCCTCTATCGTACCGAGAAGCGTTACATCCGTAAGGACGGGGAGACCGTCTGGGGTGCTTGCACGGTAGCGCTCGTCAACGATAAGGGCGGTGAGTTCCTTTACTTCTTAACCATGATCGAGGACATTACCGAGCGTAGGCGGGCGGAAGACGAGCAGGCGAAGCTCTGGTCAGCCGTGGAGCGGGCAGGTGAAGGCGTCTTCATGGTGACGCCCGATGATAATCGCTTCACCTATGTCAACTCAGCGTTCTGCAAGGCTTACGGGTTCACCCATGAGGAGCTGGTAGGGAAAAGCACGGCAATACTCCGCAGTGACCGGCACCCTCAATCGTTCCACGATGCAATATGGTCCGAGCTCAAAAAAGGGAAGACATGGTCGGGACGCCAGACACGAAAGAGAAAAGACGGGACACCGATAGAGGTCGAAACGACTATCGCTCCGGTTCGTGACGCTTCCGGAACCATCATCCACTACGTCGGCGTCGAGAGGGATATTACGGAGCAGCTGCGAACGGAGTCACAACTCCGACAGGCCCAGAAAATGGAGGCCATCGGAACGTTGGCAGGCGGGGTGGCGCACGATTTCAACAATATACTCGCCGTCATCATGGGTCTCGCCAATCTGATCCAAATGACTATCGGCCCCGATGACCGCAACAGGCCTTACATAGACCAGATCGTGCTCTCTTCTGAGAAAGCTGCCGACCTTACCCAGAGCCTGCTCGCCTTTAGCCGCAAACAGAGGATCACCCTCGAACCCCATAATCTGGGCGGTATAGTCGCGAGCACTTCAAAGCTCCTGAAAAGGCTCCTCCCCGAGGACATAGAGCTGAAACTTGACCTTGCCGATGACGCCGTCGCCCTTCTCGACGTCTCCCAGATCGATCAGGTGCTAATGAACCTCTCGACCAACGCAAGAGATGCCATGCCGTCCGGGGGATCCATAACCATCAGGACGGACAGGGCGAAGCTCGACAGGAAGTTCAGGAAGATCCACGGGTTCGGAAGACCGGGCGAGTACGTCCACCTCTCCGTTTCGGATACGGGCATAGGCATGGACGAGAAAACGATGGCCCGCATCTTCGACCCCTTCTTCACGACGAAGGAGGTCGGCAAGGGTACTGGCCTCGGCCTCGCGAGTGTCTACGGCATCGTCAAGCAGCACAACGGATACATCACCGTCACGAGTGGGCTTCTCAAGGGGACAACCTTCGATATATACCTCCCCTTGGTCGAGGCGACAGTCGAAACGGAACCTGCCGCCGGCGCCGGCGTTACAGGAGGCTCCGAGACGATCCTCGTCCTCGAAGACGACCGGGCCGTGAGGAATATGATCATCAATGTCCTTTCCGTCCAGGGATACACCACCCTGGAGGCGGCCAACGGGGAAGAAGCCATCAGGGTCTACAACGAGCACAAAGACAAGATAAGGCTCGTCATCCTGGACGTGGTAATGCCGGGCCGGAACGGCAAGGAAGTCCTGGACGAGATCGCCCGCATCAATCCTGCCGTCAAAGCCATCTTCATAAGCGGCTACGCCGGCGATATCGTCCTGGATAAAGGCGTCGGGAAAGACAACGCCGACTTCCTGCAGAAACCGCTCTCAATGCCGAAGCTGCTTGGAAAGGTAAGGGAGGTGCTGGACGGGTAGGTCGGCCGTGCATGGCATGGGCAGGCAGGAGAAAACAGGTCAGGAAGTCGCCAAAGACAGGCTTGGGGCTGGGAAAAGAGGTATAATAGCTAGCATGAAAGAACGAGAGGACCTGAATGAAGGGACGCGGCCCGATCCAGATGCCCTCCTCAGAGAGATCAGCCGCGAGGAGGCGAAGAGGGGGAGGCTCAAGATATTCCTGGGGTATGCTCCCGGCGTAGGAAAGACTTACACCATGCTCCAGGAGGCGCACGTCTTGCGAAACAGAGGAGAAGAAGTGGTGGTGGGCATTGTAGAGACCCACAAGAGATCGGAGACGGATGCGCTCCTCGGGGGCCTGGAGGTTATCCCCCGCCAGGAGGTTCTTTACCAGGGCATGATGCTCACCGAGTTCGACGTGGACAGTGTGCTCCGGAGGAGACCGGCGGTCGTCCTGGTGGACGAGCTGGCCCATACGAACGCCCCGGGGAGCAGGCACCCGAAAAGATACCAGGATGTGGAGGAGATCTTAGAGAACGGGATCGATGTCTATACGACGGTCAACATTCAGCATTTCGAGAGCCAGCTTGACGTGGTCTCCCAGATCACCGGCATCCGCGTTCAGGAAACCGTGCCCGACACGATCCTTGACCGGGCCGACGAGGTCCAGGTGATCGACATACCCCTTGAAGAGCTGAACGAGAGGTTGAAAGAAGGCAAGGTGTACGTCCCGGAGCGGGCGCGACGGGCAATGGAGAATTTTTTCCAACGGGGCAACCTCGTGGCTCTTCGCGAGCTTACGCTGACGCTCGTCGCGAGGAAGATGGGCACGGAGCTCCTCAATTACATGAGGGCAAAGGCCATCGCCGGCCCGTGGGCGGCCGGTGAGCGGGTGATGGTCTGCGTGGGCGCGAGCCCTTTCGCCGCCCAACTGCTAAGGAAGGCATATACGATTGCGAAGGACGCAAATGCCGAATGGTATGCCGTCTACGTCTCGCCCCCTTCTTTGAAGGAATTGTCGGACAAGGAGAAAATCTACCTGTCGGAGGCGCTTAACCTTGCAGAAGAGCTGGGGGCAAAAGTCACGACCCTTCTCGGAACCGATGTCTCCCGCGAAATCCTGAGATTCGCCAGGGAGAACAACATCACCAGGGTAGTCGTCGGCAAGCCTCTAAGATCGAGGCTGAGCGAGCTTTTCAGGCATTCGCCGGTGAACAAGCTGCTCTACGCGCCGGCGCAATTCGAGCTGCACCTCGTTGCGCCGGTGGAGGAGAAGGAACGGGCTACTACGATACTGCCGAAAAGGGCGGGCCTTGAGGTCACTGATTATCTAGCCACCCTCGGGATGGTCGCCCTCGTGACGCTAGTTAACCTTCTCCTCGAGAATTTCGTCGAGCCCGCCTCCCTGGTTTTTATCTATCTCATCGTCACCATTTTTGCCGCCCTTCGTTTCGGCACGGTCCCATCACTCTTCGCCTCCATCATGAGCATCGTCACCTGCGACTTCTTTTTCTTCGAGCCGCGGTACGGCTTCAGCATGTACCACGCCCGTGACGTCATCAACGCAGTGGTCTTCCTTCTCACCTCCCTGGTCGTGGGACAGTTGGTCAAGGTCACGAAGCGGCAGAATTTTGCCCTCAATCTCCGGCTGGAGCGGATCAAGCTCGTGGAGCTGATGAGCAAGGAGTTCCTCGCCCTTCCGCCTGTAGAGCAGCTGATAGGGGGCTTTACCCAGTTTACGGACGAATGGAAGAACGTCCTGTCTTTACTTAGGACTACGGTGCTCGATGACGTGAGTCACATTATAGTCAAGTACGTTGCCAAAGTGCTGGATGTCCCTGCCTTTGTGCTCTTTCCCGGCCAGGACGGAAAGCTCCGCGTGTGGGCGAGGAGCGCAACCGACGTGGATCTCGAACCCCATGAGATGACCGTGGCCCAGTGGAGCCTGATCAACGGGAAGATGGCCGGGGCCGGCACGGAGACGCTGGCCAATGCGAAAGTTTTTTTCCTCCCCATGAAATCGGAGGAAGACGTTGTCGGCCTCATCGGCCTGCAATATGAGTACAAAAACCTGCTCCTCGACCAGCGCCGTCTTCTGGGGGCCATCGCGAGCCTCGCCGCCCTCGGCGCGCTGCGGTGGGTCAAGACCTGACGGCGGGAGCGGCTTTCCTCTTGCCCGTCAGGGTTTTTTCCCCTCTTGCAGCCGATCGAGGGCCAGGTTCAGCCGGAGCACATTGATCCTCGGCTGTTCCCACGGGTAGCGCCCCTCGGCCGTAGATATGACAAGACCTTTGAGGGTCTCCGGCTCAAGGCCGCGGGCAGCGGCAACCCGAGGCGCCTGGACGAGGGCCGCCTCCGGGCTGATGTGGGGGTCCAGCCCGCTCGCCGAGGCGAGGACGAGGTCGGCCGGCACCGGGGCATCAGGACCGAGACCGTTCTCGCTGCGGGTCTTCTTGACCCTCCCTGCAACCTCCTCGAGGTACTTCCGATTGGCAGGCCCGAAATTGTCGCCTCCGGAGTTGGCTGCATCGTAGTCGTTCGCTGACGGCCGGCCGTGGAAGTACCGGGCGCCCGTGAATTTCTGCCCTATGAGGGCAGACCCGACTGCGCGCCCTTGATCGGTGACCAGACTTCCGGTAGCCTTCTCCTTGAAGAAGAGACGGGCAAGACCGGTGATGCCCAGCGGGTAGGCGATACCTGCCGCAACGGAGAAGACGAGAAAGATAAGCAGTGCCCGGACCGATTCCTTCATGGGACCTCCTCTTAAGCCAAGCGCAGGAGAACGACTGCAAGATCGATCAGCTTGATGCCGATAAAAGGTAAAACCACCCCCCCGAGGCCGTAGATGACGAGGTTGCGCCAGAGGAGCGCCTGGGCGGTGACGGGCCGGTATTTGATGCCTTTCAGGGCCAGCGGGATCAGCATGGGTATGATGATCGCGTTGAATATTACGGCCGAGAGGATCGCGCTTTCGGGTGTTGCCAGACGCATCACGTTCAATACGGCAAGGGCCGGGAATGCCTGGACGAATATGGCGGGGATGATCGCAAAATATTTTGCCACGTCGTTGGCCACGCTGAAGGTGGTCAAAGCCCCTCGGGTCATGAGGATCTGCTTGCCGATCTGCACTATATCGAGGAGCTTCGTGGGGTTCGAGTCGAGGTCCACCATGTTGGCCGCCTCCCTTGAAGCCTGGGTGCCGGCGTTCATGGCAACGGCAACGTCGGCCTGGGCGAGGGCCGGGGCATCGTTCGTGCCGTCGCCTATCATGGCTACGAGGTGGCCTTCGCCTTGGTACTTTCTGATCAGACGGAGCTTCTCCTCGGGTTTCGCCTGGGCGACGAAGTCGTCGATGCCCGCCTCCGCTGCGATGGCCGCCGCGGTAAGGGGGTTGTCGCCCGTTATCATGGTTGAACGGATGCCCATGAGGCGGAGCTGGTTCAGCCTTTCCTTTATGCCTTCCTTGAGCACGTCTTTAAGCCTGATGACGCCGAGGGCTCGACCGGAATCGGCCACGACGAGGGGCGTTCCTCCCTCTCGTCCTACGAGCTCGGCCGACTGCTCGACGCTCTCCGGAATAACGCCGCCTTTCGACTTGACGAAGGCGGCGACCGCGTCGGTTGCGCCCTTTCTTATCTCCCGCCCGTCGAGGGAGACGCCGCTCATCCGCAGCTGGGCCGTAAAGGGGATGAAGCACGAGGCGTCCGGTGTCTTGATGTCCCGTCCCCGCACGGACAGGAGGCGCTTTGCGAGGGCCACGATGCTCCTCCCTTCCGGCGTCTCGTCGGCCAGCGAAGAAAGCAGAGCAGCCTCCGCCATCTCCTCTCTGGTTACCCCGGCCGCCGGCATGAAATCCGTTGCCATGCGGTTGCCCAGCGTGATGGTGCCGGTCTTGTCGAGGAGGACCACGTCTACATCGCCCGAGGCTTCCACTGCGCGGCCGGAGAGGGCGATCACGTTCTGCTGGATTAGCCGGTCCATGCCGGCGATTCCTATAGCAGGAAGAAGGCCCCCGATGGTCGTGGGCATGAGACAGACGAGAAGGGCTACGAGCACGGGCACGGCGACTTCTATCCCGCCATAGGACGCAAAGGGACGAAGGGTGGCAACAACGACTATGAAGAGCACGGTCAGCCCCACGAGCAGGATCTCGAGAGCGACCTCGTTTGGCGTTTTCTGCCGTTTCGCACTCTCCACCATCGCGATCATGTGGTCAAGGAAAGTCTCCCCCGGGTTCGCTGTAATCGTCGCCTTTATCTTGCCCGAAAGGATGCGGGTCCCGCCGGTAACCGCGCTCCTGTCTCCTTTCGCCTCCCTTATGACCGGGGCGGATTCGCCGGTGACGGCCGATTCGTCGACCAGGGCTACGCCTTCTACGATCTCGCCGTCGCCGGGTACCGGGTCGCCGTCCTCCATCACCACGATATCGCCCTTCCTGAGGGAGAGGGCGGGAATCCTCTCGGTCCTGCCGTCGGGCCCCACCTTCCGCGCATATGCCTCTGTCTGCGCCCTCCTGAGCGTCTCAGCCTGGGCCTTGCCCCTGCCTTCGGCGAGCGCTTCCGCAAAGGTGGCAAAGAGCACGGTGAACCAGAGCCATATAGTTATCTGGACGTTGAACTTAAAGGGGCCGCCGTAGAAAAGGTCGCTTATGGAAATAAGAGTAGTCGCGACGGAGACGATCTCGACGACGAACATGACCGGGCTCCGCCACAGGAGGCGCGGGTCGAGCCGCCTGAAGGCGCCCGCGATGGCCGATCTGATCAGGCCCGTCTGCCAGATTGTAATCTTCTTCTCTTCCATGGCGCCCTCCTTAAAAGGTCCTGCCCGCGCCGAGCAGGAGGTGTTCGAGCACCGGCCCCAGGACAAGGGCGGGGAAGAAAGTGAGGGCGCCGACGATGAGCACGACCGCTGCGAGCATCCCTACGAAAAGGGGGCTTTCCGTAGGGAAAGTTGCCGAGCTGGCGGGTATTCGCTTTTTCAGGGCGAGCGAGCCGGCTATGGCCAGGGCTGGAAGAATGGTAAGGTACCGTCCAACCAGCATGCAAAAGCCGGTTGCCAGGTTATAGAAGACCGTGTTGGCGTTCAGGCCGGCAAAGGCGGACCCGTTGTTACCGGAGGCGGAGAAGAAAGCGTAGAGTATCTCCGAGAGACCGTGGGGACCCGCGTTGTTCAAGCTGGAGAGGCCGGCGGGCACGACAGCCGCTATGCCTGCGAATATGAGTGATGCGACAGCAGGGGCAACGACCACGATGACGGCCATGATCATCTCCCTCGATTCAAGCTTCTTTCCCAGAAATTCCGGCGTGCGGCCGATCATCAGACCGGCGAGGAAGAGGGCGAGGATCGCGTACATGAGCATGCCGATCAGGCCGACGCCCACGCCCCCGTAAATCACCTCGCCGACAGCCATGTTGAACATGTAGACGAGCCCCGTGAGAGGCATCATGCTGTCGTGCATGGAATTCACGCAGCCGTTCGACGTAACCGTAGTCGCCTGGCCCCAGAGCACCGACTGGCCTATGCCGAAGCGTACCTCCTTTCCTTCCATATTGCCTGCCACCCCCAGCCCGGCAAGGGAGGGGTTCGTCTGCCATTCGGCACAAAAGGCAAGGGCCAGCCCTATGAGGAAGAGGACAGCGAAGGAAGAGAAGATAGCCCAGCCCTGGCGGCGGTTTCCGATCATCCATCCCATGGTGAGGGGCAGCGCCGCCGGGATCAGGAGGATTGAAAAGAGCTCAAGGAAGTTGGTAACGCCGTTGGGGTTCTCGAAAGGGTGCGCCGAATTGGCGTTGAAAAAGCCGCCCCCGTTCGAGCCGAGCTGTTTGACGGCGATCTGCGATGCGGCCGGCCCCACGGCTATGACCTGTTCGGCCCCTTCGACAGTTCTTGCCTTCACGTAATCGTCCAGGGTCTGCACACTCCCCTGGGAGACGAGAACGATAGCCGATATGATGCTCAAGGGCAGCAGTATATAGAGCATCGAGCGGGTAATGTCTACCCAGAAATTCCCGACCGTCTCCTTGAGTTTCGAGGTGAAGGCCCTGATTAGGGGCAGAACAACCGCGATCCCGACTGCGGCTGATAGGAAGTTCTGGACGGTCATCCCGAGCATCTGGGTGAGGTAGCTCATGGTAGTCTCGCCGCCATATGCCTGCCAGTTCGTGTTGGTCAGGAAAGATATGGCCGTGTTGAGGGCCGTATCCCAGCGGACGGCCCCGAAGCCGCGCGGGTTGAGCGGCAGGTGTCCCTGCAGGAATTGCAAAAGGAGCAGGGCTATGAACCCGGCGCCGTTGAAGAGGAGAAAGGCCAGGGAATACCTTTTCCAGGACATTTCCTCGTTCTCGTTTATACGGCAGAGGCGGTAGACTGCGCGCTCAACCGGCCCTGCCAGGCAGGAAAGGACGTTTCTCCTCCCCTCGAAGACCGCAGCCATATAGCGGCCGAGGAGAGGGGCAAAAAGCAGCAGCATGACCAGGAATATGATGATGTAGTAAATGTCTTTGACCATTAAAAGACCTCCGCTTCGTTACGCGGTCGAATCGAGCCGCGGCCTGCCCGATCATTCTAACACATCGCGCCCTCCTTGTCGCAGGACGGATACCTGGACCGTTGCGCGCCACTTCTCAAGGGATGTTGTCGGTGCCCTTCATCCACTTGCTTTCGCGCGTGATTCCTCCCTTGCAAAGTCTTGTCGACGGGGTCGGGCACACAATTGGTTGCGTATTGTAATCTTTTTTAGTTGTCCGGGCACCGACCCGGAAGCCTTTTTTTCTTGACAGCCTGGGCAGGCTGGTGATATTAGTATAGAGAGAACCTCGTACCTACCAGGCGAACCTATGGCTGAGCAGGCGAAAGACGACCGTTACTTGGTGCCGGCGGTGGAGCAGGCAGTTGCCGTTCTCTTCTGTCTGGCCAGGGACGATTCGGCGCGCACGAGCCTCAACGATATCTGCGTCCGTGTCGGCATCCACAAGAGCAGGGCCTTTTCCATCCTCCATACCCTGGGCAAATTCGGCCTTACCCGGAGGAACAATGACGGCACGGGCTACTCGCTCGGCCCCGGCCTCGTTTCGCTGTCCCGCAGGTTCCTCGACAAGCTCTCGGCCCCGCGTCTTGCGGAGCCCATTCTGGCAGAACTGGCAAAAAAGACCGGGAACACGGCTGTTTTTGGATTGATAGCCGATAGGCACGTGTTTGTCGTGGCAAAGCATGAAGGCGAGCAGGCCGTTTCGATCACCATGCGCCTGGGGCAACGCTTCCCCCTCTCTTACGGCTCCCACGGCAAAGCCATCGCCGCACACCTCCCCGCCGCCGACCTCGATCTGCTCCTCCGGGAAAAGAAGCTCTATTTTCACGGCGACCCCTCCAAGCTCGACAGAGAAAGGCTCGCCGGGGAGATCGAAGCTTGTCGTCGGGAAGGTTTCGCCGTTGAAGTGGGCGAGATGGTCCAGGGCCTAACGACCGTGGCGGCGCCTGTCATGGGCGTGAGAGGCGCGCCGGTCGGCTATATCGTGCTGATCGGCTTCTTTTCGGCAAGAAAGGTCCATGAGCTGGGGGCCGGCGTTGCCGCGTCCGCGAGGGCCCTCTCACGGCAACTCGGCGCAAAAGAGCTGCAAGGAGATAAGGCGTGAAAGGAAAGAAGAAGATGGCAACGAACAGGGGGAGGCAGGGTCGCAGCAAGGGTCCGGCAATGGAATCCATCGGGCTTACCGTGAACGGGCGTACATACCGTCTGGAGGTCGGGAGCGCACCGGGCAAGGTCGATCCCGCCCACACGCTGGCGTACACGTTGAGAGAGAGCCTCGGGCTTACCGGCACGAAGGTCTCTTGCGACAACGGCGCCTGCGGCTGCTGCACTGTCCTTATGGACGGCAAGGCGGTTCTCTCCTGCATGACACTGACCGTCGAATGCGACGGTAGAGAGGTTACTACGATAGAGGGCCTGGCGGACAAGGAGACGGGCGCCCTCGATCCGCTCCAGAAGGCGTTCATCGACGCTTCCGCCTTCCAGTGCGGCTTCTGTACGCCCGGCATAATCATGAGCGCAAAGGGCCTCCTCAACGAGAACCCCCATCCCGACGAGGAAGATGTGAAAGAGGCCCTTTCGGGTAATTTCTGCCGGTGCATCAGCCACTACCAGGTCATAGAAGCGGTAATGGCTGCGGGCGCGCCCGAGGGGGTGACGAAATGACAGGCCCTTACCGTTTCATAGGCAAAGCCACGCCCCGGCAGGATGGGACCGATATAGTGAGGGGGGCTGCACGATACCTGAACGATATAAAAGTCCCCGACATGCTTTACGGCAAGGTCCTGCGAAGCCCGCACCCCCACGCCAGGATCGTCCGCATAGACAAAAGCAGGGCCGAGGCGCTTCCGGGGGTGGCCGCGGTGGTCACTTGGGAGGACGCCCCCGACTGGAAGGGAGGGACGCCGCGCTACACGAGGGTGCTCGACAAAAAGGTCCGGTTCGTGGGGGACGCAGTGGCGCTGGTCGCCGCGACGACCGAGCAGATCGCCGAGGAGGCCACCCACTTGATTGATGTCGAATACAAGATTCTTCCCGCCGTTTTCGACGCAGAAGAGGCGCTTATGCCGGGAGCGCCCCAGCTCTACGAGGAGTTTCCGGGAAACGTGGTGACACCTGGCGTTCCCTTTTTCGGTCCCAAGAGCCTGAAGGAAGTGGTGATGGGCGACGTTGAAAAGGGGTTCAGGGAGGCAGACGTGGTCACAGAGGGGACCTTCGGCTATGAGAACCTGCCCAACCCTCTGCCGCCGGAGCCGCCCGGCGCCATCGCCCTTTGGGAGGCGCCGAACAAGCTCACCCTCTGGGTGTCGAACCAGGCTTCTTACATGGACAGCGTCACCCTCTACCACGCAATGAACAGGAAGGTCGAGGTGAGGACGATCGGCGGCCCGTGCGGCGGAAGCTTCGGTTCGAAGTTCATGTCCTGGCAGGTCCAGTGCTACGCGGCGCTGCTCGCCAAGGCAACGGGCAGGCCGGTCAAGCTGGTCTTCACCAAGGAAGAGCATCTGGCCGCATTCGTGCTGCGCCCTTCGTCCCGGATGAAAGCCCGCGTCGGCATGAAAAAGGACGGGACGGTCACCGCCGTGGCAGGAAGCTGGCTCATCGACACCGGTTTCTACTCCCAAACCACCCAGTCCCAGGTGGCTGTCGGCTGCGGCGAGGTCCAGATAATGGTCAGGTGCCCCAACTGGGACCTTAGGCCCGTGATCGTATGCACCAACAGGAACGCATCAGGCATAGTCAGGGGCTTCGGGGGGCAGGAGCTGAAGTGCATACTCATACCCCTTTTGAGCCTTGCCATGGAAAAGCTCGACATCGACCCCTTTCAGTTCCTGAAGAAGAATTTCGTCAAGCCCGGCCAAGGGTACTTCTGGAGGGACGGCATCTGGTACGAGTACAGGGGCGTCGACTACGGTCCGGCCATGGATAGAGGCGCGGAAGCGTTCGGCTGGAAGGAGAAGTGGAAGGGGTGGCTCAAGCCAAGCTCGACAGCCGGCGCGAAAAGGAGGGGGGTCGGGGTCGGCGTCCACGGGAACGCCGACATCGGCGAGGACGCATCCGAGGCGTATGTGCGCCTCCACCCGGATGGAAAGGCGAGGCTCTTCTCCTGCGTAACCGAGCACGGGACCGGCCAGAGGAGCAATTTCGTGAAGATGGTCGCCGAAGTGCTCCAGATACCCCTTGAGAACGTATCCGTTGCGCCTTCCGATTCGCTCATAAACCCTTACGAGTTCGGGCCCGCAGGTTCCAGGGGGACCTACGCCATAGGGAGCGCGGTCATCAGGGCCGCGGACGACGCCAGAAAAAAACTTTTCGAGCTCCTTGCGCCCCGCTTTGACGCGGACGCCGGGGACCTGGAGACGGTTGACGGTTTCGTCTTCCACAAGAGGCGTCCCGACAAGAAAGTACCCTGGAAGGCCATGGGGGTCGACAGGACGGTGACGGGGTACGGGCGCTTCGAGCCGGACTACACCCTGACAAACTGCATGATGACCTTTGTAGAGGTCGAGGTCGACACGGAGAGCGGGCAGACGACCCTCGTACGCGTGGTGAACGCGACGGACGTGGGCTGCGTCATAGACCCAAAGGGACTCCAGGGACAGCTCAACGGATGCCTCGGCTCCGCGGGCATCGACTCCGCCCTCTTCGAAGAGACGATCCTCGACCGGCAGACGGGCCACATAGTCAACGCCAATATGATCGACTACAAGTGGCGCACCTTCCCTGAGCTGCCCGAAATAGAGAATGTCGTCCTGGAGACGCCCTTCCCCAGCCATCGCTTCGGCGCCGTCGGGGTAGGAGAGATCGCGACCTCGCCGGGACCTTCCGCGGTCCTCATGGCCGTATCGAATGCGGTCGGGACATGGCTTCACGAGTACCCGGTGACGCCGGAAAGGGTTCTGAAGGCCCTGGGCAAGGGGGGCGCTAGATGAAAACCTTCACTCACTACAACGCGCGGTCTATCAGGGAAGCCCTCGCCCTCCTCAAGAAACACGGCGGGAAGGCAAAGCTCAACGCAGGGGGCACGGACCTCCTTGGCATGCTCAAGGGGAGGGTGCTTTCCGACTATCCCGAGGCGATCATCAACCTGAAGAGCCTTCCCGGTCTTGACTATATCAGACAGGACGAAGAGGGCCTGCGGATAGGCGCCCTTACGAAGCTTGGTCGCATTGCCTCCTCTGCCGTCGTCAGGAAGGACTACGGGGCTCTTGCCCAGGCCGCCCTGTCGGTAGCAACACCCCAGATCAGAAACATGTGCACCATAGGGGGCAACATCGCCCAGGACGTGCGATGCTGGTATTACAGGTATCCCCACCACCTGGGCGGACCGATCACTTGCCTGCGAAAGGGGGGACCCATCTGCAATGCCCTCTCGGGCGATAACCGTTATCATTCCCTCTTCGGCGGCGCACCGCTGGCCTCTTACCCTTGCGCCTCCAACTGCCCCGCCTCAACGGCAATACCGGCGTACCTGGGTCTCGTTAGAAGGGGAAGCTTCGCGGAAGCAGCACGGATAGTGATCGATTTTAACCCCCTTCCCTCTATCACCGGCCGGGTTTGCCCCACCTTCTGCGAGCCGGAGTGCAAGCGCGGCAGCCTCGACGAGCCGGTGGCGATACGGTGCGTAGAGCGCGCCCTGGGCGACTACATGGTTGAGAAGATGGCAGACGTCTATACGCCTCCCGACACTGAGTCGGGCAAGGCCGTCGCCGTCGTCGGCTCCGGGCCTTCGGGACTTGCCGCCGCCTATTATCTGAGGAGGTCGGGCCACAGGGTCGCCGTATTCGAAAGACTGCCCCAAGCCGGCGGGATGCTTCTTTATACAATACCGCCCTTCCGGCTTCCCAAGGATGTTGTGAGAGGGCAGGTGCGGGCGCTCGAGGGCATGGGCATAACCTTCGAGTGCGGCGCAGCTGTTGACGAAAAGATGCTTGCCGGCTTGCAAGCCCGCTTCGACGCGGTCCTCCTTGCATGCGGCGCATGGAAAGAGAAGCGGCAGGGGATGGCCGGGGAGGCCCTTGTACTTTCCGGCCTCGACTTTCTGAAAAGGGTGAACGAAGGCGACAGGACGGTGCCCGGCAAAAAGGTGGCCGTTATCGGCGGCGGGAACGTGGCCGTCGATGTGGCAAGGACGCTCGTCCGCCTCGGCGCCAGACCGGTCGTGCTCTACCGCAGGAGCCGGAAGGAGATGCCGGCATTCAGAGACGACGTGGAGAAGGCACTCGAAGAAGGAGTCAGGTTCCGCTTCCTAGTCTCGCCGGTCAAGGCGTTCAAGACCGCATCGGGAATAGCCCTCGAGTGCGAAAGGATGGGCCTTGGCGCACCAGACGTCTCGGGACGCCGCCGGCCCGTCGCGAGGCCGGGCTCGGGCTTTACTCAAACCTTCGACGAAGTCATCAAAGCCATCGGCGAAGAGCCGGAAAAGGGACCTGTCGGCTCGCTCCTCAAGGAGATGGGAAAGACCGGTTCTAAGGGCCGAATGGCGGGCCCCCGCCTTTTCGCGGCTGGTGACTTCGTCACGGGACCTTCGACCGTAGTTGCGGCGGTGGCCTCCGGCCGCGAGGCGGCCCGCCGGATAGAGGCGTTCCTTAGTCCCGGCCGGCAGGATGCGGGCCGGGAAGAGCACAAGGTGCCGACCAGTCCCTTTTTTGAGAAGGCAGGCCGCATCCGGACGATGGAAGCTGCGCCCTCGCTGCGGGCGCGGAGCCTCGATAGGGAAGATCGGCCGTCGCTATCAAGAGAAGAGATCGAAACCGAGGCGGCCCGGTGCTTCAACTGCGGATGCGTTGCGGTCGGCCCTTCCGACGTGGGGACGGCATTGGTCGCCCTGGACGGGCAGATCGTCACTACGAAGAGGAGCATCGACGCGCTGGCCTTCTTTGCCCCGGACGCGACATCGTCCACGATCATCGGGCCGGATGAGGTGATTACCGAAATACGGATCCCGAGGCCCCCTGAAGGCGCCCGGCAGTCCTACCTGAAATTCACTTTAAGAAAACCTGTCGATTTTGCCGTCGTGAGCGTAGCTGCCGTCATTTGCGCTACTGACGGTAAGTGCGAAGACGCTCGTGTAGCTTTAGGCGCGGTAGCCCCCGCACCGGTGCGGGCCTTTGCCGCGGAAGAGGCCCTTCGCGGGCAAGAACTGACTGAAGCGCTCGCTACGGAGGCGGCCGAAGCAGCCTTCGCCGACGCGGCGCCTCTCAGCATGAACGCTTACAAGGCAGAGATCGGGAAAGTGCTCGTCAAGAGGGCAGTTCTGGGTCGTAAGTAGCCGCGGGCGGCGGTCCTGAAAGGAGGCATGGATGCCGATAGATGGGTTTGAGCCGTACAGGCGGGAGGACGCTGAAAAGTACGACAGGTACAGATGGTGGCCGGGACTGACGTGGGGGGACCTGTTCGATAAAGCCACGGACATCTATCCGGAGAAAGAGGGCCTCGTAGACGACACTGCCCGTTTCTCTTACAGCGATCTGCGCCGGAAGGTCGACCGCCTCGCCATGGCCTTCATCGAGCTTGGAATAGAGCAGCGGGACTTCGTTCTCCTCCAGATACCGAACTGGCACGAGTACGTGATAACCTTTTTTGCGCTCCAGAAGGTAGGCGCGATTGCGGTCCTCCTCATCGCCCGCCACGGCCCGGCCGAAATCGCCCACGTGTGCAGCCTTACCCATCCGGTCGCTTGGATCGGGCCGGACCGTTACCGGAATACGGACTATCTGGCCATGATCACGCGCATAATGGAGGAGGAGAAAAAGCTGCGCCGTATCGTGACGGTGAGGGCCAAGGACCACCCCGGCGCCGTCCGCCTCGAGAAGCTGATGGAAGCCGCCGGCCCGGCGGGACCGGACGAGGCCCTACCAGCCAGACGGCCGGACCCTCATGAGGTATCGATGATACTGCTCACCGGAGGGACCACCGGCCTGCCCAAGGCCGTCCCCCGGACCCACAACGACTATATAGCCAGCGTGGAGTATCACAACAGGGCGTGGGAGATAAAGTCGGACGACGTGATATTGACCGTCGCGCCCGTCAGCCACGCCCAGGGCATGCACACGGGCGTGGGAAGCGCCTTTTTCAATTACGCCAGGTACGTGCTTACCGACTCGACGGAGGCCGGGGACATCTGTAAAGTCATAGAACGGGAGAGGGTTACCGCCTTCCCGACGGTGCCCGCCCTCGTCCAGAGGATCGTCGACCTGCCGGGTCTCGGCTCCTATGACCTAAGCTCGCTCAAGAAGATCTACGCGGGAGGCGCACCCAGCACCCCGGAGCTTGTGAAGGCCGTGTACAGCCGGCTGGGGTGCAAGTTCGTGAACGCCTTCGGGTCGGCGGAAGGATTGGGCGCCATGACCCGCCTGGATACGGACCTTGAAACGATATGCACGACTGTGGGCTGGAAGGATTGCCCTTATTCGACATACAAGGTCCTGGACCAGTACGGCCGCGAGGCTCGCGGCCGTGAGGGAGAACTGGTGGCAAAGGGTCCGAACATCTTCACGGGCTACTTCAAGTCGGCGGAGGACAACAAGAAGACCTTCACGGAAGACGGCTTTTTCAAAACAGGCGACCTGGCGAGGATAGACGAATCGGGCATCATAACGATTACAGGCAGGACCAAGGAGACGATACTGCGCGGAGGGGAAACGATCAGCGCCGTGGGCATCGAGCGGCTGATCAGCTCCCACCCCTCCGTTGCCGACGTGGCCGTAATAGGGATGCCGGACAAATCCCTGGGCGAGCGCATCTGCGCCTATATTCGCCTGAAGGAGGGAGCCGAGCTCTCCTTTGAAGAGTTGATCGCCCATCTGAAGGGCCTTGGAGCGTCAGTCCTCCAGCTGCCGGAGCGCCTGGAGTTTATCGATGCCATACCGCTGACCAATGTAGGGAAGGCGGACAAGAAAGCACTTAAGGAGGACATAAAAAGAAAGCTGGGCGCATCTTAGGCCTTAACGGACGGCCTGTCGAGGCCGAAAAAAGGGGGTAACGGATGGGAAGAAAAGGATTGCCTTCAACGGTTGTTCTTGCGCTTATTCTTTGCGTCTCCTCGATTTCTTACGGGGCAGAGCCGATAAAGCTGAAGTTCGCCAATTATTTTCCGGTGATACACAAGAATACGGCTCTCGGACAGTCATTCTGCGACGAGATCAAGAAGCGCACCGGCGGCAGGGTGGAAATCTCCTATTATCCAGGCGGGACGCTGCTCACCGCCCCCAAGATGCCGGCAGGCGTCAGCACGGGGATCGCGGATATCGGCCTTTCGCACTGCGGCTATTCGAGGGGACGCTTCCCGGTCATGGAGCTCATGGAGCTGCCTATCGGCTCGCCCTCCGCCTATATAAGCACCCATGTGGCGGTCTTTCTTGTCTTGATCCCATTTGTGTGGAATATTATTGGAGGTGACCGAACGACGGCTTAGCCATAGAAGGAGCGGGCCGCACATGACAGGCGGCAGGACCACCGAAATCGCCGGTACTATAAGGAATGTAACGTACAGGAACAGCGAGACGGGTTATATGGTCCTCAAGCTGGACAAGGAGATTACGCTCTGCGGCGTCTACCCCGACCCCAATGCCTCCCTCGAAGGGGCGAGGATAAAGGCCGTCGGTGAATGGAAAAAGCACAAGTCCTATGGCCTCCAGTTCGTTTTCGAGGAGCTGACCGTCCTCGAAAACGAGATCCTCTATTTCCTGACGAGGATGGTTAAGGGCCTGGGGAAGAAGCTCGCCCTCTTTCTGATCGAATCGATGGGAGAGGAGGCCCTCGAGCAGGTGCTCGACAACGAGCCGGAAAAGCTGCTCGAGGTGAAGGGAATCAAAGAAAAAAAGCTGCAGAAGATCCAGTCGAACTGGCACAAGTTCAAAGAATTGAAGGCCCTTTCGAAGTTCCTCATGCCCCTCGGCGCGACGTCTGCCCTCGTCCAGCGCATTTACAGGGAACTTAAGGATGAAACTGACCTGATAGGCAGGATCGAAGAGAACCCCTTCGTACTGACCAAGGTGAAAGGTATAGGTTTCAAGACAGCCGACAGGATAGCGAGGGCAATGGGAATTGCCCCGGCGCATCCCTTCCGCGTGCAGGCCTGCATCGAATACGTATTGTTCGAGTACACTGACTCTATCGGCAATAGCTGCATTGCCCAGCCGCTCCTTCAGTCCCTCGTCGCGAGGGAGCTGGCAGCGGAAGGGGAAGGGGACGAGCTCGACGCCGGGCTGTTCGGCGGGGTCCTCAGATCGATGGCGGACCAGGAGAAGATCGCTTTCCTGGACGAGGACAAGGTCACCTCCTCCTTCCTCTACACGGCGGAAAAGCGCATTCACGACTTCGTATCATTGAAATCCTCGCAGCTCATGAGGCCCGTCACAGACGACATTGAGCGTTACATAGGCGAAAAGGAGGCGTCAATGGCGATCCTTTTCAGCGACGAGCAGAGGGAGGCCATAAAGGCGGTCAACAGAGGCATCACCCTTTTTGTCCTCTGCGGCTACGCGGGTACTGGAAAGAGCACCGTGGCAAAGGCGATGCTCGATCTTCTGTCGGTCCGCTGCGGACCGGAAAAGATCGCCTGCTGCGCCCTTTCCGGAATCGCCTCCGACAGGATCAGGAAGCTGACGGGTTATCGGTCGCAGACTATATACAGCCTTGTCCTTTCCCATGAGAAACTGCCATACGATGTTGTACTGGTCGATGAGTCCTCCATGGTCAACACGGAGCTCCTGTTCAAGCTGATAACGAAATTGAAGGAAAGCGCGGTATTCATCATGGTAGGCGACCCGGCCCAGCTTCCGCCGATCGGCGCCGGCAACCCCTTTTCGGACATTATCGATCTGGGGATAGCGCCGACGGTGAAGCTCAGCCGTATTTACAGACAGAGGGCGGACCAGGTGATAGCCCTTTTTGCCAACGAAATACGGCAGGCTCAGATACCGGAGGGGTATGGGGACAGGGGTTACGCAGATTTCCGGTTCGTCGACGTCTCCATACCGAACTATTTCGCCCTGAAGCAGAAGCTGAAGAGCAAAGAGCTGGGCGAGGCTGATCTGAGGAGGTTGAGGGAGGAGAACTCCGAAAGGATCTTCAGGTTGATCTGCGGAGCCGCCGGGACCTATAAGGCGCCCCTTGCCGAGGCCCTGCAAAAAAGGGACTACATCGGCTTCATCTACAATTTCCAGATAATCACACCCATGAAGAACGGGCTGCTCGGCACCGAGAATCTCAACGAGGCCCTGCAGAAGATACTGAACGACGCAGCAGCCGACCCCGAGACTTCCGTCAACCTCGGCAGGACCGTCCTCGCCCGGAGGGACAAAGTGGTCCACATCCAGAACGCGAACATCGACTGCCTGCGCCCCTCGGATTACGCGAGGCCTGACAGGGAGGACCATTATTACACGGACAGGATCTACAACGGGATGCTCGGATTCATTATCGCCCTTGACAGGCGGGATGAGGTTCTGCACGTCTATTATCCGGCAGACCGCACCATCGCTGTCTACAGCTTCGACGAGGCCCGGGAGCTGCTGCGGCTCGCCTATGCACTGACCATCCACAAAACACAGGGCAGCGAGTACAGGAACATTCTCATCCCCATGACGCTCAGTCACTTCATCATGCTCAACAACAAGCTCCTTTACACTGCCGTGACAAGGGCGAAAGAGAAGGTCACCATCGTAGGGGAGGACTACGCTTTCAAGACCGCATGCCGCAAGAAGGACGTAGCCATAAGGGACACGGTCCTAAAGATGTTCGGCAGGGGGCAGGGCGAAAGTCGGCCGACGTTGCTCTAGCGGCTCCAAAAGACCAAGCTATTGGTGTGGCGGGGAGGAGCATTTTGGCTTGACAGTTCTATCACGCTAAACTAGAATAGGTCAGGCCTTCCTGAGAGGTAACAATGAGTGGATATCACAAGCGGGATCTGGACACTTTCCCGATGCACAAGATAAGAAGGGTCGACTGCCCGACGACGGAAATACGGGACGGCGAGGTGAAAAGAGTCGACGAAAGGGACAGCGGCTTCAACAAGGCGGCCGCCGGCATCTACGGCCCCATCCTGGCGAGAGAGAGGCCGCGGTTCGTGATGAAGCACCCCCTGTCGGGGGCCCTCGGAAGCATGCAGTTGTTCCTCCGCGAAATCGTCGACGGCATGGCGGCGAAGCAAAAAGCGCCGCTCCCTGAAGACCCGGCAACCCTGGCCCGCCACATCAAGGAGACTGCCTACTTCCTCAGGGCAGACGCGGTCGGCATATGCAAGCTGCCTCCCTACGCGGTTTACTCCAACAGCTTCCCGAAAGGCGAGCCCGTCGAGTGCAGCCATCAATACGCCATAGCCGTCCTCATCGACCAGGACTATCGGACGTCCCGCGCTACGAACGGCCACAACTGGATCAGCAACTCAATGAGCTTCCTGGCCTATTCGGCATCCGGTTTCATCGCCTGTGTCCTCGCCGAGTATATCCGGAGGCTCGGCTACCCGGCCAGGGCACACCACGCCAGAAACTACCAGGTAGTCGTGCCGCCGATCCTTTTGTGGGCCGGCCTGGGGGAGATGTGCCGGATCGGGGATTGCGTCCTCCATCCCTTCATGGGGCCCCGGTTCAAGGCTGCAGTCGTCACGACCGATCTGCCAATGGCCGTGGATAGGCCTATAGATTTCGGGCTGCAGGATTTTTGCTCCAAATGCAAGAAGTGCGCGCGCGAATGCCGGTCCGGCGCTCTCAGCGACGGCGGCAAAGAGATGTACAACGGCTACGAGCGATGGCCGAGCGATACCCGCAAGTGCACTACCATGCGGGTCGGCAATCAACACGGTTCCGGCTGCGGCACCTGCATTAAGGTCTGCCCCTGGAACAAGCCCTACACGCCCTTCCACAGGGCGGTCGGCTGGGCCATGAGACATTCCGGGCTGGCAAGAAGCGTGGCCATATGGGGCGATGACCTTATGGGATACGGCAAGGCCCATGGTGAAGACCAGTGGTGGTTCGACCTCGAAGATGTGGACGGGGTAGTGCAGGTGCCGAGGAAGTATTCGGGTAAACACCTGTGGGCCGCCGACGAGTAGTAATCCGAAGGGCCGTGGAACCGCCGGGGAGGAAGGGCCCGAGGCTTGCCCCGTCGCCAAAACGTAGGCAAAAGAAAGGAGGATGCTCATGAAAGATCGCGTCTGCGGCCTGGTGGTTCTGGCCCTGATCGGTTCCTTTAGCCTGGCTGCCCTACCACTCTCTGCACAGGAGGTCATCACCCTCCGCTACGCCCACTTCATGCCGCCCACTACCGCCCAGGCCATGAATTCGGAACAGTGGTGCCGGGAAGTGGAGAAGAGGACCAACGGGAAGGTGAAGATAAACTTCTACCCCGGCTCGACCCTTATGCCTGCGCCCCAGACTTATGACTCGGTCGTGAAAGGCATCGCCGATATAGGCTGGTCCATTATGAGCTACACCCGCGGCAAGTTCCCTCTCACGGAGGTGATCGACCTTCCCCTAGGCTACAAGAGCGGCTACACAGCCACCAAGCTCATAAACGCCTACTACGAAAAGTTCAGACCGAGCGAGTTCGACGAGACGAAGGTGCTCTACCTTCACGCTCACGGTCCCGGCATCCTGACCACGAAGAGGCCTGTTTACAAGCTGCAGGACCTGAAAGGAATGAAGATAAGGTCCACAGGGCTGAGCGCAAAGATAGTGCAGGCGTTGGGAGCAGCACCCGTTGGAATGCCGATAACCGAGACTTACGATGCCCTTTCCAAGGGCGTGGCTGACGGCGTGCTTATACCGGTTGAGGGCCTGCGTCAGTGGAAGATTGCGGAGGTAACAAGGTGCACGACCGAAAACTATAGCTCCGCTTACTCGACCGGCTTTTTTTGCGTGATGAACAAGAGCAAATGGAACTCCCTGCCGCCGGACGTGCAGAAGACCATTGAGAAGATAGACGAAGAGTGGATCGATAAAACGGGCAGGCTCTGGGACACGATCGACAAAGACGGCCGGGACTGGGCCGCCAAGCAAGGCCACAAGTTTATCCCGCTTTCGAAAGAGGAAGACGGACGGTGGGCGTCCCTGATGACTCCCATACTGGACGATTACGTGAAAGCGATGAAAGCAAGGGGATTGCCCGGGGCCGAGGCGCTGAAGTTCTGCCAGGACTATCTGGGCAAGAGCCAGAAATAGGCATGCCGGCTGAGGAGAGGTCATGAGCGGTTATCATAAACGGGATTGGGAGCCGTTCCCGATGGACAAGCTTCAAAGGGTGGACCGGCCGACCACGATTATCGACGAAAACAAAATAGAGAGGGTACGGGAGCGGGAGAGCGGCTTTCACAAGGCGGCAGCCGGTGATTACGGCCCGGTGCTCAAACGGGAGTTCAGGCGCTTCGTGCCGAAACATCCCCTCTCGGGTGCTCTCTCATGGATGCGCAACGCCATGATGCCCCTCATTGACGGTATGGCAGCCGCCCATAAGGCGCCCATCCCTGACGATCCGGCGGTCTTGTCCCGCCATATAAAGGAGACGGCCTACTTCCTCAGGGCCGACGCGGTGGGCGTCTGCGAGCTGCCGCGCTATGCCGTCTACAGCCATAAGTTCGATTTCATGAAACCGGAAGCGGGAGAGGCCCAAATCGAGCTGGACCACAAGTACGCCGTAACCGTCCTGGTCGATCAGGACTACAAGGCTTCGCGCGCTTACAACGGAAGCGACTGGATCAGCAATGCCATGAGCATGATGTCTTATGCGACATCAGGCTTTATCGCGATCCTTCTCGCCGATTACATAAGGAGGCTTGGCTATCCCGCCAAGGCCCACTATGCGCCCTTTTACGATATCGTGCTCCCGCCCGTCATCCTCCTTTCAGGCCTGGGCGAGATGAGCAGGCTCGGCGACTCGGTGCTCCATCCGTTCCTCGGACCGCGCTTCAAGGGCGCTGTGGTGACTACCGATCTTCCCCTCCTGCCCGATAAGCCGATCGATTTCGGACTGCAGGATTTCTGCTCGAAGTGCAAAAAGTGCGCCCGGGAGTGCCCAAGCGGTGCAATAAGCGACGGCGGCAAGGAGATGCTCAACGGTTATGAGAAATGGCCCATGGACAAGAAGAGATGTACGGGCATGCGGGTGGGGAACCAGAGGGGCTCGGGCTGCGGCACCTGCATCAAGGTCTGTCCCTGGAGCAAACCCTATACGCCCTTCCACAGGGCGGTGGGATGGGCCATGAGACATTCGGGAATAGCGCGGAGTTTTGCCATTCGGGGAGACGACCTTCTCGGATACGGCAGGCCCGACTACAGCGAGAAGTGGTGGTTCGACCTTGAAGATGTGGCGGGCGACGGGATCCTGTCGGCTCCGGCCAACAGGAAGAGCGAGTACGAGCAGAAGGGGTAACGGGCAACGTGGTCAGCAGGAAGCAAGGGCCCCATACGACCGATGTTCTCATGCCTTTTGTCGAGTCAGTCAGCCGGGCCCCGGCCCGATCTTATCTTCATAAGGACTTTGCCGTTGTAAGCATCATAAAACCACAGCTCTAAGAGGCGGACGTGCAGGTACTTGTGCTGGGCAAGATATTCCCGTGGTTTTTCGGGTGTTGCTTTTAGGTGTATCGTCTCCGATGTCACGTAGGGCTTAGCGAGGTTGCAGACCACGAGCAGCCTTATATTCCTCTCGAACTCATCTGCTTCCCCCTTTGCCGCCGGGACCCGGGCGACGATCGTCCCGATTTTTAGCCCGTCATCCGGGCTGCTTTCGAATTTGTCTTTCAATTGCCCGACGTCGGGAAAGATGTTCTTTTCTACGGGGAATTCACCAAGATTTCCGAAGGCAAGCGTGTATTCCCGGAACTTGAGCTCTTCGATCTCGATTTTCTTGCCGTCGGCCGTTGAATAGGCATACTTGTTGTCCACTTGGGGAACGTAGTCGATCCTGAAACCGCTTTTCCCCTTGTCCGCTGTCCCTTCCGCAAGCACCGTCCACAGGTCGCAATGGACCTGCATCATTTGCTCATGCTTGTCGTAAGAAATCTCCGTGGGCTTTACCTGGAACGCATAAATCCACTTGGGGGAAAAGCGGGAAGGGGGCCCGGTCATCCCCCGATCCGGCCCTCCGGCCTCGGAGCCTCCGTCCTTTGGTGCGCTGTTCTGTATGGAGTCGTACACCATCTGGATATTGTGACCGCCGTAAGCGCGAGGCAGTCGCTCGAGGGTAGTGTCGAAGGGGCCCTTGTCATACTCGATGGGAACCAACTTCTCCATGGCCGAACCTGGTGCTGCGCCTTGTGACCTGCCTCTCGTCCCTCCTCTCCGCTGTGCGAAGAGCAGGTCGGTGCCGCAAAAGACGAGAAGGAATGAGATAGACAGGGCAACTGCCGTTGCCCTTCCAAAGCTCTTCAAAAGGCTCGACCCCCTTGATACTGTCGAAAGTTTTCCCATACTCGGCAGCGAATAGCAACTAAAAGGTCGGGAGCAAAATGCTGGAGAGGGGAATCGGAGCATCGAAAAAAGAACTGAAGTGACCGGGCAACCGGTGAGATCGGTTCCGACCTGTATTATAATATGATAGCTTTGGCTGCTGCCGTCGATTTGCGCGGCAGAGGGAACAGGCCGGGGAGGGATTCTATGGAAGTATACGGAAACATACAGGGTCTCAACAATCTGCAGAAGCGCAGGCTCCTCAACCTCGCTCGAAAGAAGATCGAAGCGGCGGCCGTAATCCCTTTCGACAGGGCAAAAAACATGATGGAGCTCTCGAGGGAGATCGGGAGGCAGGTCGGTCTCGTCATCAACCGGAGGGGCCTGGCAGAGCACGTGATAGTAGGGACCAGGGAGCGCATCGGGCTGCCCGCCCTGTCTTCAGAGAGGGTGGGCAGGGCCCGTTTCAGGGGGCTCAGGTTCGTCCATACACACCTGAACGGGGAGCTCCTGTCGAAGGAGGACCTCACGGACCTCGCCCTACTGCAGCTCGATCTTGTCGCCTGCATCCTGGAGAGAAAGGGGGAGCCCGCGGAGCTCGTACAAATAGGGCACCTCCTGCCGGGGAACGAGAAAGGGAAGGTATGGGATTTTATAGGCCCAGTCCCTGCGAGCGAGCTGGACCTGGACTTTACCGAATTCATCACGGCCCTTGAGGCGGAGTTCGTCAAGGAGAGGGGAACCCACTATATTACCCGGGCGGACGGGCAGCAGGCAGCGGTGCTGGTTGTCGTTGCCCTACCCGGGAAGGTAAAGAATGTCGAGGAAAGGGTTGCCGAGCTGAAAGACCTTTCCTATTCGGCGGGCCTCTCGGTGCTCGATGTGGTCATACAGCGGCCTAAAGAGCCGCACCCAAAGTTTCTAGTCGGAAAAGGCAAGATCGAGGAGATCGCCATGGGATGCAGCCAGCTCGGGGCGGATATGCTGGTTTTCGACGAGGAGCTTACGCCGAGCCAGCTCAACAGCATATCTTTCCTTACCGGGCTCAAGGTCATCGACCGCAACCAGCTCATCCTGGATATCTTCGCGGCAGGAGCCAGGACAAGCGAGGCAAAGATACAGGTCGAGCTGGCGCAGCTCCGCTATATCCTGCCGCGCCTCGCAGAGAAGGAGACGGCCCTGTCGAGGCTTACAGGAGGCATCGGGGGCAGGGGTCCGGGCGAGACAAAGCTGGAGGTGAACAGGAGGCGGATAAAGGAAAAGATTGCTTTCCTCGAAAGGAAGCTCGAAGAGGTGGCGAAGGTAAGGGAAAGAAAGAGGGAAAAAAGGCGGCGGACGGGCATCCCGGTGGTTTCCATAATCGGCTATACGAACTCGGGCAAGTCGACCCTGCTCAACCTTCTGACCAAGAGCGCCGTGGAAGTGCAGGAGCGCTTCTTCAGCACCCTCAACCCCACGACGAGACTCATCAAGTATCCCTCACGCAAGGAGATAGTCCTCACGGACACAGTGGGCTTCATAGAAGACCTACCCGAGGTGCTCCTGCGCGCCTTTGCAGCGACTTTGGAAGAGCTGGAGGACGCGAGCGTCCTTCTCCATCTCGTCGATATCAGCTCCCCCGATTTCGAGGACAGGATGGAATCGGTAGGCCGCGTGATCGGGAAGCTCGGCCTTTCGAAGAAACCGAAGCTCCTCGTTTTCAACAAGATCGATCTGATCGACAGACACTTTCTCAAGGCTGCGGAAAGCCGGTACGGGGCAAGCTCCATCTCCTGTGCCACCGGGGAGGGTATAGAGCGACTCGTGCAGACCATCGAGATGGCCGTGGATGCAACGAGGGAAGAGCGGAGGGACGGTCTATCCTACCTGAAGACAGGGGGATAGTTTGAATGCTTTTACAGATCAGAGCTGCGGGATAAGAAGACCTTCTTCATCTTCGGCGAGATCCCGGTGAAGTCGAAATTCCGGAAGAAGCTGGCATAATCGAGACCCTGAGCCTCCCTAAAGAGGGCGTTCACCTGGGCGCACCGCTCCTTCTTCGCGTTGTCGATCCAGGCCGTCGCGCGGATGTCCCTGTCCTCGACGCTCACGAGCTTTCCCTCCGCTCTGTAAGTCGCGCCGCATTCCACGGGTTTCAGGAAATCCATGTCTGTCTTGCGGGTCATGCCGATCCTCCCCGTCTCTAGAAAGATCACGTACCACATGATGACGTCTAAAATCCCGAAAAGCAGCCCGCCGTGCACCACGTCCTCATAGCCTTCGAAGGCGCTGCTGAGATTGAAATTCGTCTAAACGACACCCCTGCGGTAATGCATGCTGAGATGCATGCCGTCATTGTGCCCGGGGCTCGTGAAGAAGGAGTCTCTATAGACCGGCAACAGACTCATCTGCCTTGCTCGAGATATCTCATACCGAGCTGGCCGCAGGCACCGGCGATGTCGCCTGCCCGGGAGTCCCTGACTATGGCTGTGAAATGCCGGTCGATCAGGTAGGACTGGAAGCTCTTCACCGACTCAGGGTCGGGGGTCTTGAATTCGGTGTATGGAGATTCGTTGTGGGGTATGAGATTGATCTTGCACCTGACCCCTGCCAGAAGCTCGGCAAGGCGTCCCGCGTCTTCGATCGAATCGTTCACGCCCTTCAGCATCACGTATTCAAAGGTAATCCTAGTCCTGCCCATGTCACCGAGACTTTTCACGAAGGCGACGACGCTGGATAACGGATAGACCCTGTTGATCGGCATAAGTCTCGTCCTCATCGCGTCTGTGGCCGCGTTGAGCGAAATAGCGAGCTGCACCGTGCGCAGATTGAAAAGGCGCAGCCTGTCCACAAGGGCCACGGTCGAGAGAGTGAGCCGTCTGTGGGAGATTTTCAGGCCGAAGGGCTCTTCCAGGATATCCACGGCGGTCTGCACGTTGTCCACGTTGTCGAGGGGCTCGCCCATGCCCATGAGGACGACGTTCGTTATCCTGGCATCGTTCGCATGAGGCTTCATTGCCATTACCTGGCCCACAATTTCTCCTGCCGTGAGGTCCCTGATGAAGCCGATCTTGCCCGTGACGCAGAAGGCGCAGGACATCCTGCAGCCCACCTGGGTTGAGACGCAGGCGGTGCTCCTGCCGTTCTCCGGCATAAGAACGCCCTCGACGGACCGGCCGTCCGATAGAGTAAAGGCGAATTTAAAGGAGCCGTCCTTTGAGATGCTAATATCTTCGACCCTGGGAAGGCCGAAGTAAAAGGCGTTCCTGAGGGTGATCCGCAGCCCCTTCGGCAGGTTGGTCATCAGCCCGAAATCACACGTGGCAGCCTGGTAGACCCACTTGTAGATCTGACGGGCGCGATAGCGCTTGAGCCCAAGGCTTTCGACAAAGTCCTCGAGCTCCCTCAAGGTCAGGTCGAAAAAATCGGTCACGTAATAAATAAGCAGAAATAGCGGTCTTTTTCAAGAGCCCGGCAGGCAGTCCTTCCCGGCCCTATTTGTTGCCGGTCGGCAAACATCGTGCCGGGAGCACTTTCGCGCTCGGCTCCCGGCACGGCTTGCAGGTCCGGAAAGAGGCTAGCCTGCTGCCTTCTCGAGGGATACCGCCATTGCCTG